>Ga0075152_10002966_pt1 | contig 12002 bp, 10 predicted proteins | sample JI61114C2DNA_FD_70964 | JGI IMG/M metagenome (GOLD analysis project Ga0075152, IMG submission 70964) | Wastewater effluent complex algal communities from Wisconsin, to seasonally profile nutrient transformation and Carbon sequestration -... | ecosystem: Engineered > WWTP > Effluent > Algae...
AAAACTTCCGGTGCCGACATTTCAAGCTGGATCAAAGTGCTTGATAAAACCATCAAAACTTTTGACAAAAAGACCCGATATATATGCGGGCATTCAGGAACTGGTTATGATACAATCATGAAAGAAGATGACCTGAAAGCATTTGCTGAATACCTGGATAATTTATTGAAAGTTGTTGGGCAAGAAATAAAAGCAGGAAAAACACAGGCAGAAATTCTGCAATTAAAAGAGATACCGGGTTCACCAGAATGGAAGGGTGACGGTATTGAACGCCCGCTAAAAGCAGCATTCCAGGAACTGGCTACCTGATTATTTCTGATATTCTGTAAGTTTCTCCAATACAAAATAAGTGATCGGGCAAAATGTAGCATTTTTTAAAGTAATAGCCGGTCTTTTAAAAAAAACATCTTCATCTGTATATGGAAAACGAGCACAATCTGATGGCCTGAATTCATAAATACTGCAAAAGTTATCCTGGCCTAAAAACGGGCAAGGTTTTGATTTAACAACGTAATCTCCCTCATTATCCAGCGTTAAATACTTTTCTATAAAATCACCTTCTTTCATTTTAAGCTGTTTTGCAATCCTCTTCAGATCGGGAGTCTTAAAACGGGGTGAATAATTTTTACAACATGCGGCACAATCCAGGCAATCAATGTTTGAAAATGCTTCTTCATGAAACCCGGGAAGTTGTTTCAATACCTTGTTCTTATCCGGGCGTTGCAGAAACTGTTTGTATTTTTTTTGATTATCGGCTGATTTCTTTTGCCAGTTGTTCAGGATTTCGCTGCTCATTTGTTTAATGAAAATTTTACATTTATACCACAGTTTTCCACAACGTAAAACTAACAAAACTAATCATCAATATATGTGTGGGGTTTGTACTAAATTTGCGGCGGTAAATATTGGTTTTTTGCACCATTTTATAAAATATACGAATTTTAATAAACACTTGTGCTAAGACTAAAAAGATGAAAATTGAATTTTAAGCCGGCTAAATAATAAATATATGAACCTCTTTGAAGAACAACAACATGAATTTGCATTCAGGCATATTGGCACACTCCACGAACAGGACAGCAATGAAATGCTGAAAATTATTGGAGAATCATCACTGGATGAACTAATCAGTAAAACGGTACCTGCATCTATCAGGTTAAAAGCTCCGTTAAAAATACCTGCAGCACAAACTGAATTTGAGTACCTCACAGAACTGAAGAAAACAGCTGCCAGGAATAAAATTTTCAAAACATTTATAGGTCAGGGTTATTATAATACGATAACACCAAGTGTAATACTGAGGAACATTTTTGAAAACCCGGGATGGTATACACAGTATACACCATACCAGGCAGAAATTTCACAGGGCCGCCTGGAAAGCCTGCTCAATTTTCAAACAATGGTTTGTGACCTAACCGGGCTTGAACTTGCCAATGCCAGCCTGCTGGATGAAGCCACTGCCGCTGCTGAAGCCATGGCCATGCTGTTTCACCATAAAAATAAATCAGACGAAATCAGTTCACCCCGTTTTTTTGTTGATAACAGAATTTTTGAACAAACCAAAGATGTATTACTGACCAGGGCAACACCAATCGGAATACAACTTGTTTCGGGTGATTATACAACTGCTTCTTTGGATGAATCTTATTTTGGAGCAATTGTACAATATCCGGATAGTCACGGTTCGGTTAATGATTACCGTGAGTTCATTAAAAAAGTACATGCTATAAACGGTTTTGTAGTAATGGCAACAGACCTCCTTGCTTTGACATTACTTACACCTCCTGGTGAACTGGGAGCAGATGTTGCCATAGGTTCTGCTCAACGCTTTGGCGTACCGCTTGGATATGGCGGACCCCATGCAGCATTCTTTGCAACAAAAGATGAATTTAAAAGAGGAATGCCAGGCCGTATCATCGGCATCAGTATAGATGCTCAGAATAACCGTGCTTTGCGGATGGCCCTGCAAACAAGAGAACAGCATATTAAAAGGGAAAAAGCCACTTCCAATATTTGTACAGCCCAGGCATTGCTGGCCAATATGGCTGCTATGTATGCTGTTTATCACGGACCGGAAGGTTTGAAAAAAATAGCACTCAGGATACATTCACTTGCAAAAGCTGTTTCCAAAGGCCTTTCAGAAGCCGGTGTTAAGGTTTTAACCAGCAGTTATTTCGACAGTATTACTTTTGAAGTGCCTGATGCAGAAAATTTCAGAAAAATTGCTGAAGCAAACAATTCAAATTTTCATTATTTCCCTGATGGCACAGTTGGATTATCTATAGACGAAGTATCTTCCTGTAACTTATCAGACACCGTAAATACGCTTACATCAATTTTTAAGAAATCATTTTCAAAAGATATTTCTATAGTTGTTGAAGAATCAGCAGCATCATTTGGCAAAGACTTAACAAGAGATTCCGGTTATTTAGCGCACGTAGTTTTCAATAAATACCACAGTGAAAGCCTGATGATGCGGTATATCAAATCGCTGGAAAACAAAGACCTGAGTTTAAATACATCCATGATTTCGTTGGGAAGCTGTACCATGAAATTAAATGCAGCCACTGAACTTATTCCGGTAAGTTGGCCTGAATTCAGCCAGGTACATCCTTTTGCACCTGCATCACAGACAAAAGGATATCAAAAAATCATATCAGAACTGGAAGATTATTTGTGCAAAATTACCGGATTCACCGCCTGTTCGTTACAACCGAACAGCGGTGCACAGGGCGAATACACCGGATTATTGACCATCAGGGCTTACCACGAAGACAGGAAAGAACCGCACCGTGATATCGTATTGATACCGATCTCTGCCCATGGCACAAACCCTGCCAGTGCTATCATGGCCGGTATGAAAGTAATTGTGGTAAAAAGTGATGCTGAAGGGCTTATTGATGTAAATGACCTTAAACAAAAAGCAACAGAAAATGCTGCTAACCTTGCCGGCCTGATGGTTACTTATCCGAGCACACATGGTGTATTTGAAGAAAGTATTAAAAAAGTTTGCAAGATCATTCATGACAATGGAGGCCTTGTTTATATGGATGGTGCAAATATGAATGCACAGGTTGGATTAACAAGCCCCGGTATGATTGGAGCAGATGTATGCCATTTAAACCTTCATAAAACTTTTGCCATACCACATGGTGGCGGCGGACCGGGAGTAGGACCAATTTGTGTGAACAATAAACTGAAACCATATTTACCGGGTCACCGTGTGAAAGACACTTTACAATTACCAGGTTCAGCCACATCGGCTGTTTCAGCTGCCCCGTATGGAAGTGCCAGTATATTGCTGATAAGTTATGCATATATAAAAATGCTGGGTGCTGCAGGTTTAAAAAGTGCAACTGAATATGCAATATTGAATGCAAATTATATGAAAGCGAAGCTGGAGAAATATTACCCGATTTTATACACCGGATCAAACGGCTATTGTGCGCATGAATTTATTGTTGACCTGCGTCCTTTTAAAACAACCGCCGGTATTGAAGCAGAAGATATAGCCAAGCGTTTGATGGATTACGGGTTTCATGCACCAACCATGAGTTTCCCCGTACCAGGAACAATCATGATTGAACCAACTGAAAGTGAAGATAAAGCAGAGTTAGACCGGTTTTGCGAAGCACTGATCAGCATTTACCAGGAAATAAAAGCAATTGAAGAAGGTACATCAGATAAAACTGATAATGCTTTAAAAAATTCACCTCATACGCAGGCCGTAATTTGCAGTGATGAATGGAACCATCATTATACAAGGCAGGAAGCAGGATTTCCATTGGCATATGTAACCAGGAATAAATTCTGGCCTTCTATTGCCCGGATAAACAATACTTTTGGCGACAGGAACCTGGTGTGTACCTGCGAACCAACCAGTAGTTTTGCAACTGATAATTAATCAACAGGCTTCAACAATTCAACATAAAAAAGTTCAGTGATTAAACTGAACTTTTTTTTATTTTAATTTCAAGATAAAATCTTTACAAACAATTTAAAAACAGGCATTAAAATACTACCTGAAATAATATGTAAGCATCAAAAATATGTAGCTGATAAAAATATTCCAGCTAATTTGATCTTCCGTTAAGTAACCTGGTTATTGCTCTTTGGCAACTGTAAGGCGGGTAAATTCTGAGCCACTGAATATCTTAGACAAACTATTATCGTTTGTTTTTTTCCATTCGGGAATTTTAATTTCAGAAACGATTCTCCAGAAATTTTTCGACTTCAGATCTTCGTAATCATTCGATTTCACAAAAATTCCTACCATTGAATTCCGCTTCTTAAACTCAATTTTTACTGCAAGCTTTTCTACATGGCCCGGCTCTAAAAATTTAGTGATCATTTCGTTTACCATATGCAAATTTCTTGCAAAGGTAAGCATTTTAAGGGGCTTTTCCGCTTAAAACTATATATGCCTTGTTTACAACAGGTTATACCCTGTAACAAAATGCATTGATATTCATTCCGGCACCAACAGAAGCAAACAGCACCAGGTCTCCGGGTGTTAAAATATGAGCGGGCATTTTATTCTTTCTAACAAGATCAAATAATGTTGGTACAGTTGCAACGGAACTGTTTCCAAGTTTATGAATGCTCATTGGCATTATATCTTTTGGTATTTCATCGATACCATATAATTTATACAATGCTTTGATGATACTCACATCCATTTTTTCATTGGCCTGGTGAAGAAAGACTTTTTTCACTTCCCTGATATCAACTTCCGCTTTGTCGAGGCATTGTTTCATTGCCAAAGGAACATACGTTAATGCATATTCGAAAACCTTGCGGCCTTTCATTTTAATATAGCGAACTCCGGGATCAGCATCCGGATGATTTGACATTCCAAAATACAGGTAACCAACTTCGTCTGCACAATGCGCCATTGCTGCTGTTGCCATTATCCCCGAATGTGTGGCTGATGCATCTTTTGCTTCAATGATACAGGCGCCTGCTCCATCTGAAAATATCATACTGTCTCTGTCGTACTTATCCAATACACGTGATAAAGTTTCAGTACCAATAACAAGGCACTTTTTTGCAACACCGGCTTTAATATATGCATCAGCCTGTATCACACCCTGAATCCAGCCGGGGCAACCAAACATAATATCATAAGGAATACAAAACGGGTTCTTTATCTGTAATTCGTGCTTAACCCTGGAAGCCAGCGCTGGCAATACATCTGTTTGTATTGTATTCTTCAATACATTTCCGAAATTATGTGCAACAATGATCTGGTCAATACTTTCGGGATCACAGGTTGAATCCTCCAGGGCAATCCTGGCAGCAATAGTAGCCATACCGGATGCATTTATATCTTCAGTTGCATACCTGCGCTCTTCAATTCCGGTGATCTGCTTAAATTTATCAACAACGATCTGTGGGTCAGTCTTTATAGGAACATGGTCTTCCCCGTAAAAAATATTTACTGCAAAATCATTGTTCGTTTTTATAACAGCAGGAATATAATTACCTGTTCCTGTTATAACCGTTTTTGTATGATGCATTTTTAAAAATTTATTCCATTGTGGCAATTTAATAGCTTAACAATATGGCTATTAACTAATTAAGATCTATTTTTTTAAAACATCCGTACGCTAATATTGTTTTATGCCTATTAATTAACTTGTTAAAATTAATGAAAATGAGGCCTTTTATTCCAAGAATTTAAATTCATTCGAATATTTAAGGATAAACCCTTAACTTTGCACTTTATTAATACAATACAAATCTAAAAATGGACACTAAAAATCAAGGCACCGTTAAATTTTTCAATTCTGAAAAGGGTTTCGGTTTTATTAAGCATGACGAATCTGACAAAGAAACTTTTGTACATGTAAGCGGCTTAATTAATGACATCAAAGAAGGCGACAAAGTAGAATTTGAGCTTCAAAATGGCAAGAAAGGAATGAATGCTGTTAATGTAACAGTTATCGGATAAATTAAAGTCATTTAAATCTGCATGGGTTATTGTTAAAACAATAACCCATTTTTTTATGTTTCACTTTTACCTTTACATTTACAATCAAAAAAACTATAAAATGAAAGCTTTTTTATTAATTGCATTTTTTGCTGTTTCTATTTCCGGTTATGCTCAAAAATATGAACCCAGGGTTGTTTTGAACAAAGGACAAAAAATTGTGGTTAAAACATCCAGTAACCAGGAAGCAGATATGGGCATGGGAATGGAAATGAAAAACATCTCATCGTCGGAGTATAATCTGGTTGTTTTAGATGCAAATAAAGAAACTTACACACTTAGCAATACATTAACCGGATTAAAATTATCAATGGATTTTATGGGGCAGTCTAACAGCTATGATTCTGATAAAAAAGAAGATGCTGATTCTGAAATGGGAAAATCTGTAAAAAACCTGAATGTTCCGGATACATTTACTGTAAATATGAATACAGCAGCCATTACTTACAACAAGAAACCTGCACCTGTTGCTGCTTCAGATGTTGCTAACCCAATGGAAAGCATGTTTGAATCAATGGGTTCCAGTGATAAAAATATGGGGGAAGATGTTTTTTTAATTATCCCCGCAGGAATTAAGATTGGAGATAAATGGTTTGACTCTTCATCTACTCCCACTTTAAAATCTGTAAAAGAATACTTGTTACAATCAATTGACAATGGAATTGCCAGCATCAAATCTATCATCCAGGTAGATAATAACAGCCAGGTAGAATTACAGGGTATGCAGGTTACCATCAACATGTCAACAAAATCAACCGGAATTATTACAACCGATACAAAAACATCACTAGTAAGCAAACGTTCAAACAATGCTACTATAAACGGGAATTTAGAAGTAATGGGCCAAACGATGACTGTAACCGGAAAATCTACAACTACAACTGTTTTTGAATATTAATTTTATTGCCCGTTGTTTATTTTTTCTGAAGTTTTTTCAGGTTTATCTGAGTAAAACAGCACTTAAGGAATGCTGCCTGAAACAGTAATAATTAATTTAGCGCTTCCTGATGCATGTATATAACCGTTAACCATAACTGCTTTTTTGCAGCATATAATATCCAAGGGCGGTAACCAAACAGATGAATCCAACGATCAGCCATAAATTAAAGAACCCAAAAGAGGCTGCAATGATTGCACCACAACTGCTTCCTATTACCTGTGCAAGGCTCCACGACATCGTATACAAACCGGCATACTGTCCCCTGTTCCGGTCAGAACTTCTACCTATGTAATAACTGTTCATAAAAGGCATCCCTGTCATTTCTGCAACTGTTATTACCAGCATAGATAACAGGGCAATTATAAAACCATTGTGAACAGGCAGGTTTAATAATAGAAAAGCAATTCCCATAATTACAGATCCATAACTCATCAAAGTAAGGTAAGGCCGGCGGCCTTCTAATTTAAATACAAGCACCATTTCTATTATTGCAATCAGCAACCCGTTTACAGACATCACCACGCCTATCCAGAATTCATTCAATTTTAGTCCTTCTTTGAAATACAAAGGAACTGTAGTGAACAACTGGAAAAAACAAACAGCGAATAAAAATGTGAGCACCAGGAATTTCAAAAACTCACGGTCATGGTAAGGTGTTTTTGCAAGAGGTTTTACATCATCTGCATGAGCTGTGGGTTTCTGCTGTTGCAAAGTTACTTTAGGCAATATTACAATCAGGGAAAGCGCAGCGGCAATATTGGTAAACCCATCTGTCCAGAAAAGGAGGTGATAATTGATGGAAGCAAGCAACCCTCCTACTGCAACCCCTATTCCCCAACCTATATTTATAGCCAGCCTTACCAGTGAAAAAGCCTGTGTCCGGTTCTTTGGAGTACTGTAATGTGCAATAGCAGCGGCATTGGCCGGACGAAAAGATTCATTGACCATACTCAAAAAAAATGTACAAATACAAATAGCCTCGTAACTCCGCATCTGTCCGAGTACTATGAACATAATACCACCCAGCAACAATGCAGTGAATTGGGTATAATAGAAGCCAAATTTATCTGTGATTTTTCCCCCCAGGAAAGCGCCGGCTACCGAGCCTATACCATAAATTGCCACCACAAAGCCACCCTGCTTTGTAGTAAACCCAATACTTTTACAATACAAGGTCATGAAAGCAAGTACCATCGTTCCGCTGCGGTTAATCAGCATAACAATACCCAATAGCCATATCCTGCGGGATAAGCCATCATAAGCATTCTTATATAATTGTATTGTAGCATTGACCATGAAAAATAATTCTACCTGTGTATGATTTTAAAATCTGTCGTTTTGGGTGCATTGTCAAAAATCTGTTTCACAACAGCAGGAGGTTCTGCCATCTTTCTTTTAATGGTATCAAGCCATGCACCATCAATATGAATGATTGCCGACAGTATGTTGTCGTTCTTATATAACTCATGTACCATACTCCACCTGGAGCCTGAAGATGAAAAGCCTGATAATTTTAAAGTAATGGTGAGTTCATCACCAAATCTTATTTCCTTTCTGAAAGTACATTCCTCTTTTAACAGTATCGGCCCGATATTATTTTCCTGCATCATGGTTGTTGTTAACCCGTTCTCCAAAAGGAAAGCCATCCTGCAGGATGCTCCAAAATCATAGTATTTTGAATGCAGTACATGAAAATTAGGATCCAGGTCAGACCATCTAACACCTGATCTGTAAATATATGGTTCCATAAGGCTGTAGTTTCAGTAAAAATAAAAAATCCTTTTCGCATTCAACGAAAAGGATTGTATATGCTAATCTATTCTGAATTTATTTGTACATGATCTCATAATATTCTTTGGCCATGCGGTTGCTGTCAAACTGCCAACGAACATCATGCATCCCATTTTTAACTATCTGCCGCCAAACAGCAGGATTATCATAATACAATGGTAATATCTGGTTTTCCAGTATATCGTACATTTTTTCCAGGTCATATTCATCCTGTTCATATACACTCATGTTTTCATAATCAACCATAGGAACAACAAAACCATTGTTGCCATGATTGATAAATTCACATATCCAGCCATCATTGGTACTGAAATTAACAGCTCCGTTCATAGCTGCCGTCATACCACTGGTACCACTGGCTTCCCTGGGAACCCGTGGATTGTTAAGCCAAACATCTGCTGCCTGTTTCAGTCTTTTACTCAATGCCAGTTCGTATCCGATGCATACGGCTACATTATCATATTTCTTACTCAGGTTTACCAGGAAATTAAAATCGCTGATGGCCGGGTAATCAACAGGGTATGGTTTTCCTGCCCAGATAATTTGAACCGGATATTTGGTACTGCTTAATAATGCTTCAAATCTTTCCTGGTTCCTGGTTATCAGTTCAGCTCTTTTATATCCTGCGAACCGGCGAGCCCATACAATGGTAATCACATCAGGGTTAAGCAGCTTTCCTGTTTGATCTGCCACAATATCCATGGCTCTTTTCTTGAGGAACCTTTTCCTGTCAATGAAAGCCTCTGTATTGTGGTCATCAATAAAATTATACATTTGTTTATCGGCCCAATATTGCCAGTTCTGTGCATTTGTTATTGCTTTTATTTCGCAAATGCCGTCAAACTTGCTCCACATTTTCCTGCTTACTACGCCATGTAACTGGCTAACTCCATTGGCAAGTTTAGCAAACCTGAGTGCTGCAAGGGAATGGTTAAACTGGTTGTCGTCAATACCAGTTAATCTCCTTACTTCATCCAGCGGTACGCCACAGAAATAACTCATTTTTTCACAGAGGAAGATATCATGCTTTTCATTGCCTGCTTCTTCCGGAGTATGTGTTGTGAAAACAAGGCGTTTTCTGACTTCTTCCTTGCTGCCGTATTTTTTATACAAATAAAATGCAGCACTAACTGCATGAGCTTCATTGAGGTGATAGAGTTCGGGATTAAAGTTTAAAGCATCAATTAATTTTGCACCGCCCACACCCAATAGAATAAACTGGGCTACTTTAGTTGCTACATTGGCATCATATAAACGGTGAGTAATTGTCTGCGATACATAATCATTTTCCGGGAGGTCGGTACTTAAAAGAAAAAGCGGTGCGCTTTTAAAAGTCTCCGGATTGAGGTAATAAGCTTTTACCCAAACCGGGTTTTCATGAATATCTATCTGGAATTTTATCCCGGTATCTTCCAGGAAATTGTATATTTTCTCATTCCATTGAACCTGGAGCGTTTGATCCTGGTTGCGGGCCTGGTCATAATATCCATATTTCCATAAAATACCGATACCAATTAGATTCTGACGCAATTCATAAGCACTTCTCAGGTGAGAACCACTGAGGAACCCGAGTCCGCCACTGTAAATTTTTAATGGCTGGTGAACCGCAAATTCCATTGAAAAATAAGCAACGCGTTTGCTGTAGGCTTGGTCCGGAGGGTAAGGAACTTCAAAATTTGAAAAACTCATATTTACTTTTTTTCTATTTGTGCTGCAATATAAAACCGTTTTTCCTAATCACAGCAGGTATTCTAAAATATTAATACACAGTTTTGAAAAAGCATAAATGTGTATCAATTACACCATTTAGGTAAATAGAAAAATATATTTTAGATTTGTCTAAATTTTATTTTTGATGACTCATACAATTACAGAAGAAAATTATATTAAAGCCATCTACCTTTTACAACTTACTACCGATAAAGTAAGCACCTCGTTGCTTTCGGCTGAAATGAATACAAAACCGGCTTCTGTTACCGACATGCTAAAAAAACTCCGGGCTAAGCGGATCGTTCATTACCAGCGTTACAAAGGCTTTAGTTTAACAGAATCCGGGAATAAAAAAGCACTGAGCGTAATCCGAAAACACCGTTTATGGGAATATTTCCTGGTAAACAAACTTGGTTTTGAATGGGATGAAGTTCATAAAGTTGCAGAAGAACTGGAACACATAACCAGCAATGAACTGATCACACGCCTGGATAATTTCTTAGGCAATCCTTCATTTGATCCTCATGGCGACCCGATACCTGACCAGCATGGAAAAATAAAAAAGATTAAACAGGCAAACCTGTCAGCCATTCCTTTAAAAAAAACGGCATCGGTAAGTTCCGTAAAGAACCAAAGTGAAGAAATGCTGGAAATGCTGAACCACTTCCAGATTGGTATAGGTACAAAATTAAAGATCATGAGACGATTTGAATTTGATGGTTCGGTAGAAATAAAAATTGACCGGCACCCTGCAACTATCATCAGCAAGCAGGTTGCGCAAAATGTATATTGTATTATATGAAACATTTAACCGACAAGGATATTTCCCTCAGTGAAGTACATGGCAGTGTTGATACAACCGGCAAAGCCAAAGGCTGGAAAAAGATTTTCTCTTTTCTGGGGCCTGCCTACCTGGTAAGTGTTGGTTATATGGACCCGGGAAACTGGGCAACCGACCTGGCAGGAGGCAGCAAGTACGGGTACACGCTTATTTGGGTATTGCTTATGAGTAACCTGATGGCATTGTTGCTGCAAAGCCTGAGTGCCAGGCTGGGTATTGTAAGAGGTCGCGACCTGGCACAGGCTAACAGGGAGACGTACCCGAAAGGGATCAATTTCATATTGTGGGTGCTGGCAGAAATTGCCATTGCTGCAACTGACCTTGCTGAAGTGCTGGGTATGGCCATCGGTGTGCAACTACTTACCGGACTGCCGTTAATTTGGGGTGTTTCAATTACCGTTTTGGATACTTTCCTGTTACTTTATTTACAAAGGCTTGGTATCCGCAAAATGGAAGCTTTTATCATAGCACTGATTGCCGTTATCGGATTCTGCTTCCTCATCAATATTATTATTGCCCAGCCACAATTATTTGATGTATTAAAGGGGTTTATCCCTTCGCTGCCGGAAGCCAAAGATCTTTATGAGGCAAAAAATATGAGCAATGCACTCCCGAAAGAGACTGCTTTATACCTGGCCATTGGAATCATTGGTGCCACTGTAATGCCGCATAACTTATACCTGCACTCCGCTTTGGTACAAACCCGGAAGATCCGGAAAGACAAAAAG
>Ga0075152_10002967_pt1 | contig 12000 bp, 7 predicted proteins | sample JI61114C2DNA_FD_70964 | JGI IMG/M metagenome (GOLD analysis project Ga0075152, IMG submission 70964) | Wastewater effluent complex algal communities from Wisconsin, to seasonally profile nutrient transformation and Carbon sequestration -... | ecosystem: Engineered > WWTP > Effluent > Algae...
CGGCCGCACCGTCGGTGTCGTCGATGTCGTCGGCGTCGGCGTCGGCGACGTGAGCGGGGCGGTCGCCACGGGCGCCGGGTCCTGCCGCGCGGTGCGGGCGATCCCCGAGTCCGCGGAGCCGGGGGCGACATGGGTCGAACAATTGCTGGCCCCCGGGAGCACCAGCAGGCAGCCGGCGAGGACCAGCACGAGGGACGGGCTGAAACGGCGATGGGGTCGCATGCGCGAGTCTTTTTGCGTCGTCGGCGAGCCCACCGCAAGCGGTCCGAGCTTGGAGGCGTCGCAGCGCCTTGCCCCTGGGTCCCGCGCTTCGGCGCCCTCGCGCGCGAAACCTGCTCCGATGTCCAGCATATACACGCGCGGAGCCGCGAGGCGGGCGCTCGGCCCCGGCGTGTTATACCTTGCCGGCCATGAACGGTGCTGCCGCCGCGCCAACCCTGGGTCCTTGCCCTCACTGCGGGCAGCCGCACGCCGAAGACGTGCTGGTTTGCCCGAAGGAGACCAAGATCCTTCCCCTCGAGGGGCGCATCCTCGACTCCAAGTTTCGCTTCACGAAGCTGCTCGGCGCCGGCGGCATGGGCGCGGTGTGGAGGGCGCAGAACATCCGCGTCCGCAAGTCGGTCGCGATCAAGCTGATGCACCCGGAGTTCGCCGGTAACCCGGGGATCCTGGACCGCTTCCGCAACGAGGCGACCGCCGCCGGCCAGATCGGCAGCCAGCACATCTGCGACATCTACGACTTCGGCACCAGCGTACTCGGGCCGTACATCGTCCTGGAGATGCTCAACGGCAGCTCCTTCGGCGAGGTGATCCAGAAGTACGGCCGCGTCGATCCCGGCCTGGCCGCGATCGTCATGCGCCAGGCCCTCGAGGGCCTCGAGGCCGCGCACAAGGTCGGCATCATCCACCGCGACCTCAAGCCGGAGAACATCTTCCTCCACGAGCCGACCCCCGGGCGCCTGCTCGTCAAGCTGATGGACTTCGGCATCTCGAAGTTCTCGCAGGGCGGCAGCGACGGCAAGACCGGCGTCGGCGTGCTCATGGGCACCCCCGAGTACATGTCGCCCGAGCAGGCCGAGGGCGCCGCCGGCGTCGACCAGCGCACCGACGTCTGGGCGATGGGCGCGATCCTCTACAAGGCGCTCACCGGCGTCGAGGCCTTCGCGGGCGCGACCATGGCCGCGACCCTGGTCGCCCTCGCCATCAAGGAGCCCAAGCCGATCGAGGACATCGCGCCCCACGTCCCGCCCGAGATGATCGCCGTCGTCCGCAGGTGCCTCAACAAGGACCCCAACGGCCGCTACCAGTCCGCCCGCGAGCTGGCCGACGCGCTCGCCCCCTTCGAACACCTCGCCGGCACCCTCCCGCAGCCCGTCGCGCCGCCCCACAATGCCGGCGACTTTCAGACCTCCGGGCCGCACGTCAGCACCGGCACCGCGGCCCCGATGGCGACCGTCATCACCGGCCAGGGCCCGCCCCAGAGCTTCACCCACTCGCCCCAGCACCCTCCGCAGCCCGCGACCTTCGTCGGCAACATCGCAGCCCCGCCCGGCGCCGATGACAGCTGGTCGCTCGGCCAACGCGCCCCCTCCGACACCCACGCGCCCGCGACCCTCACCGCCGCACCGCCAGCCGGCGGCAGCAAGGCCCCGATCGCCATCCTCCTCGTCCTCCTGCTCGTCGCGGCCGGCGGCGCCGCATACTTCATGATGACCGGGAAGACCAAACCCGCCGCCGGCGACCCGCCGAGCGCCGACCCAAAGGTCGCAGCCACGGTCGACACCAAGGCCGCGACCGCCGGCACCGTCACCGCTCCGGACACCAAGGCCGGTGACACCGCCGGCGCCGTCACTCCGCCAGTCACCCCGCCCGGCGACACCGCCGGCACCGTCACCCCGCCCGGCGACACCGCCGGCACCGTCACCCCGCCCGGCGACACCGCCGGCACCGTCACGCCCCCCGGTGACTCCGCCGGCACCGTCACGCCCCCCGTCGAGCCCGACGACGACAAGCCGGACCCCAAGCTCCCGGCCCCGAAGCCCGACCTCAAGCTGGTGGTCCAGAGCGGCAGCCTGTACACGCCCAAGGAGGCCGCCCCCAACACGAAGAGCCTCTCCGAGGCCAGCGCTTACTGCAGCGGGCTCAAGAAGAAGAAGTTCGGCAAGCTCGAGCGCTGGAAGCTCGCCACCTCGGGCGAGGTGCTCAAGTTCCGCGACAGCAAGGACATCAACAAGCTGACCTACTGGACCAGCGACAAGGAGGTCGGCGGCAAGGCCAAGCGCGTCAACATGCTCCGCGGCAACGTCATGGAGACCGACCCGAACGACTCGGCGAACACCCGCCCGTTCTGCGTCACCAAGCGCTGAGCAGATCCGTGGCGCTACCGCCGTCGTCACGCGGCGTGTTAGCGTCGCAGCATGCACTACCTGCGCGACCTATCCATCTTGGCCTGCTGCACGCTCGCTGCGACCCTGGCGACCGCCTGCAAGAGCGACGGCAGCGACTCCACCACCGACGCCGGCACCGGCACGGGCACCCAGAGCAGCACGGCCGGACCGACGAGCGACCCGACCACCGACCCGGGGATGACGACCCAGGCGACAACGACGGACGCGTCGACGACCAACGGCCCGACCACCGACACGCCGACCAGCACCGACCCGAGCACCGACCCGACCACCGACACGGCGACCACCGACGAGAGCACCACCGGCGCGCCGGTCTGCCCCTACACGCCCGTCGACGGCATGCCGGCGGTCGGGCTGCAGCTGGTCGCCGACGGCTTCGATCGCCCGGTGCTCGTGCTCGCCCACCCGCAGCAGCAGGACCGCCTGTTCGTCGTCGAGCAGGGCGGCCACATCAAGATCCTCGAGCCCGGGCAGAGCACCGCGCCGCCCGACGAAGATGACTTCCTCTTCATCGCGGTCAAGAACGCCAACGCCAACACGATCGGCCCCGAGCAGGGCCTGCTCGGCTTCGCCTTCCACCCCGACTTCCCCGCCGACCCGCGGGTCTACATCAACTACAACCCCGACGGCAACGGTGCCGGCCCGACCCACGTCGCCGAGTTCAAGCTCGACCCCCAAGACCCCGACCGGGTCGACCCCGCCTCGATGCGCCTCGTCTACGCCGTCGGCCAGCCCGCCGGCAACCACAACGGCGGCAACATCGTCTTCGGCGCCGACGGCATGCTCTACATCGGCATGGGCGACGGCGGCGGCAAGGACGACCAGTTCAACACCGCACGCGACCCGCTCTCCCCCCACGCCAAGATCCTTCGCATCAACGTCGAGCCCGACGGCCTGCCCGACAGCAACAAGGCCTGCGACGCCTGCCCGATGGTCGACGGCTTCGACTTCACCGTCCCCGCCGACAACCCCCACGTCGACGACAACAACTACGCCCCCGAGGTCTACGCCTCCGGCCTGCGCAACCCCTGGCGCTTCAGCTTCGACCCCGCCAACGGCGACCTCTACGTCGCCGACGTCGGCCAGGGCGTCTGGGAGGAGGTCTCGCTCGTCAAGGCCGGCGGCGACTACGGCTGGGACCAGATGGAGGGCAACCACTGCTTCCAGGGCGCACTGTGTGACACCTCCGCCGGCCCCAACCAGGTCAACGCCGACGGCCTCACCACACCGATCGCCGAGTACTCGCACGGCAACGGCCGCTGCTCCGTCACCGGCGTCGGCGTCTACCACTCCTGCGAGGTCCCCGCCTGGGACGGCGTCTACTTCTACGCCGACTACTGCAGCACCGAACTCTTCGCCCTCAAGTGGGACGGCAACGCCACCCAGGACCTCGGCGTCGTCGCCACACTCGGCGAGCCCGTCATCGGCTCCGGCCACAACGACATCGGCGACGTCTTCGTCACCACCGTCGTCGTCGACGGCCTCAACACCCTGCTCGACGGCAAGGTCTACCGCATCGGCCCCGCCAACTGAGCCGTGACCAAGACCAACGCCGCGCGCATCCTCGACAACCTCGGCGTCGCCTACGAGCTCCGCAGCTACGAGGTCGACCCCGAGGACCTGTCCGCCGTCCGCGTCGCGGCCAAGGTCGGCCTGCCGCCCGAGCAGGTGTTCAAGACCCTGGTCGCCCGCGGCGACCGCAGCGCCATTTGCCTCGCGCTCGTCCCCGGCGACGAGCAGCTCGACCTCAAGGCCCTCGCCCGCGCCACCGGCGACCGCCGCAGCGAGCTGGTCGCCCTGCGCGAGGTCTTGCCGCTGACCGGCTACGTCCGCGGCGGCGTGACGGCCCTCGCCTGCAAGAAGGACTACCCGGTGCTGATCGACGAGACGGCCCAGCTCTTCGACCAGATCTCCGTCTCCGCCGGCACGCGCGGCCTGCAGATCCTCCTGAACCCCGAGGACTACGCCCGCGCCGTCAACGGCCGCTTCGTCGCCCTCACCGCGCGCAGCTGAGCCGCGCGCGCGCGACATGTCTCTTCAGACATTCGCGGTGATCGAGCCCGCGCACGACATGTCTCTTCAGACATCCATCGCGCGCGAGCGCGCGCGCGACATGTCCCCCGGGGCAGCCATTGCGAGCGCGCGCGATACCTGTCTCTTCAGACATCCCGCACGTCTTCGCCCCTCGCCGGCCCGCCGGCGATCGCTGTAGGATGCCCGGTCGATGGCAAGCGTGCCCCGCAGCGCGTGGTTCTCCTGCGCATTGATCGCGTCGTGCAACACCACCACCGGCGCTCCGCCGCCGACGCCGGCGATCGTCGAGACCCCGCAGCGCTCGCCGGGGCCGTCGCCGAGCGTCAGCGCCGAGCCGACGCCAGCCCCGGCCGTCGCGACCAGCCCCGACATCCAGACCTGCAGCGCCGCGCCGCCGGGCATGCGCTGCATCCCTGGCGGCGCCCTGCCGCAGCACCCTGACGCCCGGGTCTCCACCTTCTATCTCGACGAGCGCCCGGTCACCCACGCCGACCTCGCCGCCTGCCGCACCGCCCACGCCTGCCCGGGGCGCGGGGCCTCGAAGCTGGAGAACGACGAGCCCGCCGCGCTCGACTGGCCGCGCGCCCGACAGGTCTGCGCCTGGGCCGGCAAGCGCCTCCCGACCGTCTGGGAGCGCAGCCTCGCCGCCGCCGAGATCCCCCTCGCCGCCGCCGAGTGGACCGCGACCGCCGGCAAGCAGCAGCTCGACGCCCCGACCGGCGACGACCCGCAGGGCGCCTGCGACGGCGCCCACCCCTGCACCGGTCAGCGCGTGCTCCTGTCCTCCGCGACGCAGCCTCGCCTCGAGCCCGAGCGCTCGCTGCGTCGCGCCCCCGCGGTCCACTGCGCCTCCAGCACCGCGCTCCTGACCACCTGGCCTCCAGGACAGATCTCGACGCCGCCCGAGCGTCCGCCCGCACCACAACCACTGCCCGACGATCTCCGCCGTCAGCTGCTCGCCCTCGACCACGACCCGATCGAGGACAAGCCGATCTGCGACGAGGAGGTGCGCGCGACCTGGGGCCCGAGCCTCGCGCGCGGCGGCCGGGCCACCACCACCTGCCGCGACCCCTTCCCCTACGTCAAGGCCAACGAGGGCCGCACCCACGTCTGGGCCCCCTTCGTCACCAACCTCGGCGGCGCCTATCTCGGCGTCGCCAGCGATCAGAACTACAGCCTGATCGCCGCGGCCCGCTCCGAGCTCGCCTTCCTGATGGACTACGACCCCCGCGTCGTCGCCCTCCACCGCCGCCTGCGCGCGCTGATCCTCCACTCCGAGACCCCCCAGGCCTTCATCGCCCGCTTCGCCCCCGAGGCCCAGCGCGAGTCCCTGGCGCTGCTCGAGCAGGTCTACCCCGACGCGCCCGACCTCCCCGCCCTCAAGGCCGGCTTTCGCGCCAACCGCGACGAGCTCAACCTCTACTATCAGGCCCAGCTCGACCGCCCCCCGCGCGACCAGCCCGCCGACTTCGGCTGGCTGCAACCCGGGCACTACGCGTACATCCGCGCCCTCTACCAGCAAGACCGCATCATCCCGGTCAAGGGCGACCTCATGGGCAGCCGCACGATCACCGCCGTCTCCGCCGCCGCCCGGGCCACCGGCCTGCCGCTGCGCGTCGTCTACCTCTCCAACGCGCCGACCGCCTGGGGCGGACAGATCACGCCCGGCTATCGCAGCAACCTCCTCGCCCTCCCGCTCGACGAGCGCTCCGTCGTCCTTCAGACCACCAACGGCGGCGGCTTCCGCCAAAACGGCTACTGGCACTACAACATCCACGCCGGCCTCCATCTCCAGCAGCTGCTCGCCCGGCCCGGCTACGACACCGTCATGAAGACCCTCGGCGAGCGCATCCCGACCCCCGACGGTGATGTCACGATCACCGCGCTCCCGGCCGCCCGTCCGCGCTAAGCTGCTGACCCGCGGACGACCCGATGCTGCCCCTCGCGCACGCGGCGATCGCCGCCCTCCTCCACCTCGCCGCCGACCCGCAGGCCACCGGCTTCTCCGCGCACGACCCCGCTGGCGAGCGGATCCTGCTCGGCGCCGTCAGCGATGCGACCGCGAAGCAACCTGTCCCAAAGGCCTGGTCTTTGGGGACCTGGCGCGACGATAAGGGCAGCCTCGCCCTCGACGCCGGCGTGCCCGGCCGCGACGCGCTGTGGCTCGCCGACGGCCTCGAGCTCGGCGACGGCTTCGTCCGCGCGCGCGTGGTGCTCGATGGTCGCCTCGACATGAGCCTCCTGCTGCGCGTGCGCAGCAGCGAGCCCGGGCGCAACGACCTCGCGGGCGTCAGCCTCTCGCTGGCCGGCACCAGCGCGCGCCTCGACCGCTGGGACCGCGGCCTCGCCCGCCCGCTCGCGCCCGCGGTCACGCTCAAGAACCTCAAGAAGCGCCGCAGCCTCGAGCTCGTGGTCACCCTCATCGGCCCGCAGATCGTCGCGCTGATCCACGACGGTGACACCTTCGAGCTGCTCGCGACCCTCAGCGCCGCCGACCCGACCTATCCCTCGGGGCAGGTCGGTCTGCGCGCCGGGCCCAAACACGCCGCCGGCCACCGCCTCACGTTGCTGGCCGTCCTGCCCGCCGTCGGACCCGCCGCGCGCCCATCACCATCGCTCAAGCCCGGGCCGATCGGCGCCCTGCGCAACTACTTCATCCACGCCGCCGACCTGCTGCGCCTGCCCGCGGCCCTGCGCGCGCAGCGGCGCGAGCTGCCGGTCGACGGCATCGCCAGCGCCACCGCGCTCGAGCTCGGCCCCGCCGCGGCCGAGGTCCTGCGTCGCAGCGGCGTCGCCATCCTGGCCGAGCGCGGCGACCTGCCGTGGGCCAGCGGCGACCCCGACTTTCGCGCGCAGCGCGGGCAGCCGCCGACCGCCACCGCCGACGGCTTTCGCATCGACGCCAGCTACAAGGACCCCGCGCTGGTCGAGGCGCTGCTGCGCGCCTACGCGGCCCGCTTCCCGGCGATCACGCGCCTGGTGGAGCTCGGTCGCAGCCACCAGGGCCGACCGGTGCTGGCCCTGAAGATCTCCGACCATCCGGAGCGCGACGAGGACGAGGACGCCGTGCTCCTGAACGGCGCGCACCACGGCAGCGAGCTGATGACGATCGAGTACACGCTCGACGCGATCCAGACCCTGACCGAGCGCTACGCCCACGACCCCAAGGTCCGCGGCTGGGTCGACAACCTCGAGATCTTCTGCGTCCCGCTCGTCAACCCCGACGGCAACTATCAGTACATGCACGTGTCGCGCGCCGGCGGCCGCAAGAACGGCCGCGACACCGACGGCGACGGCGTGCTCGGCTGGTGGGACGGCGTCGACCTCAACCGCAACTATCCCTTCCGCTGGGGCGCCCTCGGCGAGCTCGGCAGCCGCGCCTGGTACGCCGAGTCCAACTACCGCGGCGCCGCGCCGGCCTCGGAGCCCGAGACCGCCGCGATGATGCGCCTCGCCGCCACCCAGCGCTTCGCCGCGTCGATCTCCTTTCACACCTTCAGCACCGCGATCCTCTCCCCCTACACCATCGACGGCGTCGACAACCCGCTCGCCGACGAGGCCTGGTCGATCGCCGAGTCCCTCGCCGCCGCCGCCCCAAACCAGCCCAACGGCCGCCCCTACCGCGTCCGCCGCAAGCTCTACCCCGTCGACGGCACCGACCAGGACTGGCACCGACACACCCACGGCACCCTCGCTTACCTGCTCGAGGGCTCCCATCACAACCCCCGCGACCCCGCCATACGAGCCGCGGCCGTGGCCGCCACCCGCCCGGTCTGGCAAGCCCTGCTCGACCGTGTCCTCGCCGGCCCCACCCTCGTCGGCCATGTCCGCGACCAGCAGGGCCGACCGCTCGAGGCCACCATCACGCTCGACGATCTGTCTCTTCGGTCAGGCGAGCGCTGGACCAGCCGCCCCCGCGACGGCCGGTTCTTCCGCGCCCTCGCTCGCCCTGGTGAATACACCCTCCGCGCCGAGCGGCCCGGCTGCCCGACCCTCAGTCAGCGCGTGCAGGTCCGTCAGCGCAGCACCGCCGAGCTCGTGCTCACCGGCTGCAGCCCCGGCCCCTAAAACGTCGCTCCTGGCGCACCTGGCCCCCGGCACGGCGGGGGCTGATGGCCACGCGCTGGGATTACGACGTGCTCCTCGCCCCCGGGTCTGCCGCGGGCGGCGATGGCGGTGTAAAAAAGGACATGCTCCGCGCCGCCACGCACCCCGAACTCTTCGACCGCGCGCAGTGGTTCGCCGCTGACGTCTCGCGGCGCGAGCAGCTCGCCCGCACAGTCGAGGGCCTCTTACTGCCCGACTTCGAGTACGTCGGCCTGCGCGCCTATGCCGGCACCGACCTCGAGATCGCGGTCTATCGCCACCTCGCCACCTCGCAGCGCTTCAGCCTGATCCCGGGCGGCAGCTTCGAGATGGGCATGTCGCCCGAGGAGGAGCAGGCGATCGTCGACGCTCGCCCCGACGTCGTCGACGACGAGGACAACTTTATTCAAGAGTTCGACCTCCTGCTCAGCGAGATGGCCACCATGCGCCCGCTGCACGACGTCACCCTCCAGCCGTTCCTGCTCGCCCAGCGCGTCCTCGACGTCGGTCAGGTCCGCCGCTACATCGGCGACTTCACCGACCCGCTCTACGGCGACAGCCCCGAGGTCCCCGCCCACCTCTCCAACGAACAGGCCATCGCCGTGCTCGTCGGCACCGGCCTGCGCCTCCCCTCCGAGGCTGAGCTCGAGGGCGCCGCACGCGGTCACCTGCGCCGCAGCCTCCTCCCCACCTCGACCCGCATCCCGGACGAGGACAGCATCGAGGCGATGCTCGCCGACGAGGCCGAGGGCACCAGCAACGCCTTCGGCCTCCACGGCTACGGCCTCTACCCCGAGCGCTGCGCCGACGCCTGGCATGAACACTACAAGGGCGCGCCCGCCGACGGCTCGGCCTGGAGCGGCCCCGGTCCCCGCGTCGTCCGCGGCGGCGCGGCCAACTGCTACCCCTGGCAAGCCTGCGGCGAGTGGAACGTGATGCTCTGCGCCTTTCGCATGAGCGACCACGCCGCCGAATTCGGCGCCGCCATCCGCCCCGCCCGCAGCATCTGCCCCGCACCACTCAACGAACCCGCCGCGCGCCACGACAACGCCACCGCCCCGACCACCAAGAAGAAGACCGCCAAGAAGGCCGCCTCCAAGAAGGCCGCCTCCAAGAAGACCGCCTCCAAGAAAGCAACCTCCTCCACGAAGACCGCCACCAAGAAGCCCGCCACCAAGAAGCCCGCCACCAAGAAGGCAACCTCCAAGAAGCCCGCCGCCAAGAAGCCCGCCACCAAGAAGGCAACCTCCAAGAAGCCCGCCACCAAGAAGGCAACCTCCAAGAAGCCCGCCGCCAAGAAGGCAACCTCCAAGAAAGCAACCTCCACGAAGACAACCTCCAAGAAGGCCGCCTCCAAGAAAGCAACCACCAAGCAGCCCGCCGCCAAAAAGCCCTGAGCCCGCCCCACGACATGTCCATCAGGACATGCCCGAACAGACATCCCTCAAAGACCAGCCTCTAGGCGCGCCGACGCCGACGCCGCAGCCCCAGCAACGCGAGGCCGCCCAGCCCGCCCAGCGGCCCGCTCGTGCGGCACCCGCAGCCGCCGCCCCCATCGCCGCTCTGCCCGCTCCCGGCCCCCTCGCTCGCGGCGCTCGCCTCCCCTCCGCTCGTGCTCGTCGCAGCACCGCTGCTGCTCGAGCTCCCCGCCTCGCCGGTCGTCGGCGCGACGCCGGAGCTCCCCGACTCCCCGCTCGAGCTCCCTGGCGAGGGCACCAGCAAGCCGCGCAGCGGCACCATCTGCGACCACGCCGCCAGCTCGAGCGGCACCACCGGCCCGAGCCCGGCGAACAGGTCCGCGACCGTCTGACCGGCCTCGTTCGTCTGGTTCTCATCCACCAAGAACTGCACATATTCCGGCGTGTTGACCACGTACAACAGCCGAACCGACAGCGTCATCACGTCGTCGCCCGCGTCATCGGGCGTCGCGTCGACCACCATCGCCGCCGGAAATCCATAGCTGACCTCGTCGTAATTCGGCCAGGTCTGATCAGGCAACAGCGCATAGCGATCGCCGACCGGATCCGTCTCGAGGTCCTTCTTCAAACCCTTCGGGGGGATGCGCGAGTCGACCACCCAGGTGTCATTGCGCAGCAGATGAAAGGCCACCTGGCTCGCCTGCTCGACCGCGCGGGCCTCGTAGCTGCGCAGCTGCCCGTCGTCCTCCAGGCCCTGCCCCTCGAGCCAGCGCCCCGAGCTGTACACCACCTGCTCCCCGTAGCGCCCCGTCACCTCGAGCCACATCACCCGCCCCTCCGAGTAGCCGGTCGGCAACTTATGCCCGGTGTTGTTCGTCACCTTCACCGCCAGCCCCGTCAGCCCGACCCCGAGGTCCACCTCCGCCGGCCCGCTCACCTCGAGCGTCGCCGCGTCGGCCAGCGTGCGGTCGATGCTCGCCAGCGCGAGGTCGAAGAACACGTCACCGATCGCCTTCTCACCCGCGTCGCCGTACACCTGCTTGAGCAGCTCGACCATCCGCCGGTTCGCGCCCGAGAGGTCGTGCCGGCGCCCGCCGGTCGCGTGCACGTCGCCCTGCGCCGCGAGCTCGGCGCAGCCGGCGACATCGGCCACCGCCGGCATGTGACAGTCCTGGCAGCTCTTGAACCCCGGCCCCGCCGCCGCGAATTCGCTGCCCAGCCACTCGCTGTAGGTGCGCTGCTCGCCGAAGGGCACGCCCAGCGAATTCCCGCCCGCGTCGACGCGAGTCCGCGGGGTGCTGACATCGTGGCAGGTGCCGCACAGCCGCGAGCTGCCCATGTACGGGTCCTCCGCGAACCCGTGCTTCGGCTTCTCGCCGACCTGATAGTCCCAGGGCCCGCGCTTGGGCACGTCGCCGTCGCCGCCGAGCACGTCGTCGATCGCGTAGCGCGCGTCGCCGGCCGGCGTGTCGACCTCCTCGATCAATCGATGGCACAGCTCGCAGTCGACGCCGCTCAGGTCGTCCGGCTGCAGCTCGTCGATCCCGATCGCCGCCTCGCGTCCGCCGACATAGGCCCGCGGCGCATGACAGCGGACGCACTCCGCGGTCGCCCCCGGCTCGTCCTGATGGGCGACCGCCACGCCGGCCCAAAACACCGGGTCCCGCGCCGCCAGGCCCATCATCGTCGCCTGCCACGCCACCGGCGTGACGAAGGGCTCCGCCGCCTGCTCGCCCTGGTTGGCGAAGGCGTGGCACTTGTTGCACTCGTCCGCCGCCTGCATCGCGTTCGTCAGCTGCCCCGGCTGTGTCGGCGCCGCCCCGGCCGTCGCGGCCCACACCACCAGCCCCGCCGTCGCGGCCCACACCAGCCCCGACCCCGCCGCCCAATCGCGCAGGCTGCTCCCACGCACCGATCGCCCGCGCATCAATCGCACCATGTCGGCTATCGTAACCGCGATGAGCGCCCCCCTCGCCCAATCGCGCCCCCCCTCCGCCGCGACCGACCGCACGCTCGCCCGCACCGCGACCCGCTACCTCCTCACCGCGACCCGC
>Ga0075152_10002970_pt1 | contig 11990 bp, 14 predicted proteins | sample JI61114C2DNA_FD_70964 | JGI IMG/M metagenome (GOLD analysis project Ga0075152, IMG submission 70964) | Wastewater effluent complex algal communities from Wisconsin, to seasonally profile nutrient transformation and Carbon sequestration -... | ecosystem: Engineered > WWTP > Effluent > Algae...
ACAAAGATACGAACGAAACTGCCAATGAGTTTATCCACAGGGTAGTGAAAGAGCAAAATGGACGGGAACCACTCGCAGAGAGAGAATACCTTTATGGTTCACTGTATCCACTCTTATTTGCATTCATTGTCTTTGGACACAAAGAGGAATTTAAACTCGCAAGTGAAATCTATAAACTCAACAAAGGGTATGGGGTGACGGAAGAGATGATAGAGGATTTCTCAGTACTCGCATGGCAACAATTTCTCCTCTGCCAATATTCAGTTGCATGCCTTACAAACTCACCCGATACAAAAGAGATCTGTGAAGAAGTGATTAACTATCATAGATGTTACAACCAAGAAGGTTCCCTTCATAGAGTGACACCAGTATACATGAATCTTCAAGCAATTCGAAATTTTATTAATAAAGACTAAATCTATCCCATTTCTCTGGATCTGTTTCATTCTCGTCTCTCAGCTTCCTATAGTACTCTGCTACTTCGACTCTAGTCCATGTGACTTCGGAGCCCTTCTCCATATAGAGCCTCTCCTTCTCGCCATCCTTTGAGCCTCTCTGTATATGGATCTTGGGATTAAAGTTGCCTCCACCCACAGATTCCTTGAGAACGGGGTTTCCAGTGAGCATCTCCATGATCTTCTCATGCATTTCCTGATAGAGTAATTGAATCCTAGACCAATGCTCTATATTGATAGATACATGGGCATGGAGATCCTTGTTCTTATTCTGTTTTTGGAACTCCACCACCAAGTGATTCTTTATTCCCTTGATGAGATCCGGTGGAACTCTCTTTCTCTGCTTTGTCTTTGGATTTACATAGACAATATAGTCCTGCAGATAGGTGTTGAGAAACTCTGCCATCACTCTCTCAAACTCCTCCGTTGTTTCCTTCATTCTACCCCCTGCCTTTAGTTTCGCTTTGGAGATGTGGGGGTTCACAGTGAGAAAGTAACGAGAGGATTTCGCAGGGCCTCTTCCTTCTTCCTCAAGTTCAACTCTCTTTCTTTTGTTATTAAGTAACATCTTTTTGATTGAATCTCATTAGATTTTTTTTTCTAAGTTGAGAAGAACAACACAGTAATGGAAGGCGAAGACAATATACTCCTCACGGGAAGAGACCTTCTCAATGACACACTCAATACAGTTTATGAGAAATCAAAGGATGATCCCTCAAAGCTTGGAAAGAAGAAGAAAGAACTAACAGCAGAGCAACACTTGAAGGTTCAGAATAACCCTCTCGCATCAGATCTCATCCTTGATCTCCAAAAGTCTGCCAGAGAGGAGACATTCATTGGCGCAGCGCCAAAGAAGAGAGGAAGACCCCCTTCCCTCAAAAAGAGTGGAGACTCTGCTCCCCCACCACAACCAAAACCAAAAGAAGGAGCCCCACCACCCCCCAACGCACAGGCGAACACCACACTCGTTAGACAAATCTGTGCATACGTGAAACTCTACCCCCACTTGGCTCAGTACCTCCCTCACCCCTCGGAGCTCTTTGGGTTGGAGACAAAGAAACTCAAGGAACTCTATGAGCTCTGTAAGAAAGAGGCAAATAGCTGCTCCTCAACGGACATGGAGTACGACGCGGTGAAGAACGTCTTCTTTGCAGTGCTCGACAAGTTTGAGAATATCTGCTGGTTCCTTGACAACTACTTTAAACTCAATCTTCCCATACTCCAATTCCTTGCGCAATTCCCACCTGGAACATTCTCCGAGTACGTGAGACTCTGCAACGAAACGGGTGAAGGGGTAGACAAGGAACTCCGAGAGATCTCCATCCAATTCATTGGCATGCTTCCCGACTCTGTCTACATGCGCCTCCTTCTCAAGCTCTCCTATAAAGTCTACGACTATAGAGCCTATCAGCAAAACTCTTATCTGAGGACAATGGACGAGAAACTCGCAGAGCAATCCACCAATGACCTTCCAGATAACCTGAATGACAGGATAAAAGAACTTAAGAAAGTTCAAAAGTCAAGAGAGTCACCAAAGAAAAAAACAAAGTTTTAAAATAAAAATGGTTAAAGAAGGAGAAGGAGTCATTAAAAAAGGGATTATTCGAACGTATTGGGACATTGATGAGCATATAATGCAGGTTCAAGACAGGGAAATGTCTTTTGGGTTTAGTGCTTATTTCCAATTCGCTATCATGGATGGGGAGACTGTTTTGCGTAAGTCTCCTAGATTGCACCTTGGGCCTTTTTTGTCTAAAGACAACCTCAGAGAGAAGATGATCGAGTTTGCAGAAGACTTTGACAAAACATTGGGAGATACTGGTATTGAAGGCTCATTTGTTGAAAACGTTAAAAAGATGCAATTTTAATAAACCATTTATTCAAATACATGTACAAATTTTTCTACTCTCTGCCAGTCCCATACACATGGCTCGCCCCAGACTTTGAAATCATCCAAGTCCTCAAAGCCTTCTCCATCAAGTTTGAAGTAGTAATGCTCTGCATCGAGATAACGAGTTCCGAGAGGGGGTGAATATGCTCCTATCCTATAGATTTCATTCAAATCGTCTCCTTCCTCTATGTCTTCGTCTATGGGGGCGACATCCACTTCTACTTTGAACTTTCCATGACAAAAGAGAGAGAGATACGCAATTGCTGCCTTCTTTACTCGGGAATTCATTTTTTAATTCAATAATTTATTGTGATTGCAAATATATACTTTAGAACAAAGTCAAATCGGAATGTAAAGGGCTTGATTTGTTCGAGTACGCCAGATCCCGGAAAGGTTTCATTGCAGTAATAGGTTTTGCGTGGAGCGTCATCTTCATCCGCGAAAGCGTCAAGTTTACAGATACCACACTTTCCCATGATAAACTCTACGTCATAGATCCCGCTAGCTACACCCATCTTCTTAAGAAATGCTGTTGCGCATTCTTTTACGTGGCTCGGTCTCTGGTCTTCCATTGAAAAAAAAAATGAATTTACATGATTTGATTAAATTCCTCTTCTCCGTCCACGCCCCAATCATCTGTTTTCAGTAGCCATCGAAGATCTGGGTTCTCCTTGACAATGGCGAGGAGTTGTTTCTCGTTGTGTCTCCACCAAGCCTTACATCCCATGACAAAGGGTGGAGCAACGGGTGCTCTGCCGCAGAAGATCGTGAATCTCGGATCAACAGAGGGTTCCGATTGGTCAATGGCCATCACATGCCATTTCCTGTGAGTGATTTGATTGGTAAGGCCTTCCATATCATCTTCATTCTTGAAGAAATCACAGAACTTTGCTTTCACTGCCTCTTTATCTCTCTCTGATCTTACATTGAAAACCACGGAGAGATCGGCGTTACCTGTACACGCGGGAGAGATACCCTTCATATCTTGAGAGGAGATGATGAAGCATATATCGAGATGACGTCCTTCAAAGAACGCTTCATCAATGAGTTTCTTGTACTTTATTCCATCAGAGAGACAATCGTCCACGATAATGAGGAGACTCATGTTTCCATGGAATTTCCCTTGTCTCTGGAGTTCCTTGTAAGCCTTTTGTATATTAAAGTAATTGAGGAGAACCTTCTCATCGAGGCCCTTTACAATATGAGCATCGGGTATGAACTTTGAGTACTCTCCTGCAAAGGAGGTCTTTGTGAAAACCACCACTCGGGGGAAGAAGGGTCTCAGATAGGAGCCACAGAGAGACTTTATGAAACAAGTTTTCCCAGAGCGTCTCTTCCCAAGAACAATGATTGTCCAATCCTTTCCAATCTGATCCCATGTGAGCGGGTAAGCATGATAGTCCATACCCGTCTTCTCCGACACGAACGAGTAAACGGGGTACTTTGTATCTTCGGCGGTGTAGAGGATCGGAGGCCAGAAGCCAGGGTCATCCTCTATATGTACATCTTGACCAGCGAGCTTGGGTTTCTTCTTCTCTTGAATCTCCTCTGTCTTTTGCTTCTGTTCGTCCCCATAGAACACTTCATCTCTATAGTGCTTCTTATCATCGAGTTCTGCGTTGGGGGCCATAGACTCTGCATAGGCCCTTTCCATATCATGGTTGAGGGGCATAAAGTCCCACCTCTTTCTCTTCCTTCGAGCTTCATCGATAAACTCCTCTTGCTCCCTCTCTATTTCCTCTTGGGCCTGCTTCTCTAGTTGCTCTGTGTTATCCGTCCCCTGGGTGGGTTCTCCTCCATAATCATCTGGTACTACTTGTGGCTTTTTCTTATTTCGGTTTATATTTCTTTTTCTGACTAACATGACTCTCTATGGGCTGATCAGAAGATGGTTTTGAGGTTTTATTCAGGTTAGAAATTGGATTCTCTTGTACTAGCTGAGTCTCTATGTAGTCCGTGGATATAATATTTGGAGAGATAGAAGCACCCGTAGTGTTATCCACCACCCCAGAATTATTTGTTCCCCATCCCCACTGTACAAAATCAATCTGAGAGGATGTTTGTACACTCTTGTTTCCATCATACTGTGGGTCATAGAACTGTGGAGTGACAATTCTATTCATCGCAGAGTTTCCAAGTATAGAGACTGTCTGAGAGGCCTTTTCTCCTGCCCAGGAGGAGATGTCCTTCTGTCCCTCTATGGATTTACCATATTGGGTTTGTCCATACCAAGGTGGTCTATAGGGAACACAGTATTTTGACTCTGCCGAGTTCGCAAAGCTTTGATCTGAGGTGGCATACTCTCCTCCAGAGTAATCGTTCACGGAGCTTATTACATCGGGATAATAAGGCATGGATGCTTCTCCTGCTCCAGTGGAAGTGAGAGGTGGCATGAGATTATATTTAGCTGCAGTCATCCATCTAGGATCATCGGGAGTTCCTCCACCAATCCTTGCAGCAGCAAAGGGTGTTCCATCCTTGAAGACATTCTTGTTGTAGAGGGTGAGAGGGTCTCCTACATCCACGAGATCTGAAAAGAACGCTTGGTCTCCAATGAATCTCTTGGCTATGTAATCGTTGGGTTGCACTGCATTAGGGTAATACTCTCTATGGATAGTGGGGTCAGACTCTTTCTGATTCGTCACTCCAAACACCCCGTTCACGGGCGTGTAAGTAGAAGCTCTCTTTGCAGAGGAGGAGTAAGAGTATTGAGTGGGTGGTTTTGGACTAAAGTAGGAGCTCGGGTAAGGGAAATTTATAGATGCCACGGAACCAGGCACTGCCACGAGAGGTGGTCCGTCGGAGTCATGGTGTTCCAAATGGGGTTTACCGGGCTTTAATCTGTCATGGAACCACCAATCAGCTAAAAACGCGCCAAATGGATATAGACCAGGTATCTCGATATCATTGTCCCAACATCCAAATGACAGTGCCCCTATAAACGAGGTTATAAATACAATTGTTCCGATAAGAGTCATATCACTTTTTTTTTAAATTATGGATAGAATCCTCTTAGAAATTCGAAATGCAATGAGCGTATTGGGAACACCACCCGACGCAGTGGGTCACCTTTGTAAAGCAGAGCGTGATATAAAAGCATTCTGTGCGAATATCAGGACTTTAGCGAAAAACGCGGAGAGGAATAATAGAAATGCAAGAGGGGCTTCTCAACACGACGGAGTTTTATTAGGCGAGGTATACTATTCCATCTCCAACATCGAAAAGATGGTTGATATACCCATAACACCCCTGATTCAACCACGAGAAGAAGAAGAAGAAGAAGAAGAAAAAAAGATTATTATTCTGGATGGAAACATTGGAGCAGGAAAATCAACTATCGTAAATGGCCTGCAAAAGGCATACAAGAATAACCCAGATGTTGTTGTTACTCCAGAGCCACTCCACAAATGGGAAAAGTTCCTTCCTATCTACTACTCGGATCCAGATAAGTATGCTCCTCTCATGCAAGCACTTGTTGCTACTTCCCACACAGACAATGTAACAGAGGTTATAACTGACCCAAAGAACAAGGACGCGAAGGTGTTTGTATTTGAGAGAGACGTTCAATCCTGCAATATCTTTGCAAAGGCCCTCAAACTCACTCAACCCTCCCTCGATCTCATAGATGGAGTTGTGCAGCAATTCTCTCTTCCCAAGAAGATTGATATCCCCCCCGTCACAAGAAGGATATGGGTGGACACATCTCCCGAAGAGTGCCTTGGAAGAATGGCTCTTAGAGCAAGACCAGGGGAGGAGCTAGTGAAAGCAAGTTTCTTGGTGGAACTCCATACGCAAACTGCAGAGTATTACTACAGCATGCCAAGGAATCTATGGCGTGTGGTGGATGGATCACAACACCAATCCTTGGTGGTTGAAGATGTAAAAAGAGAAATTGATAAATTAATAAAGTAGTTTATTGTTTTAAAGAGGAGCAACTGTATTTGCAATAAGAGCCAGTGCACCAATACCAATCACAAGCCAAAGAATTGTGTTTGTCTCAGACTCTGTAGAGTAGAGTGAGAGAGTATTGGAGGGATCAGGGATTTGGGTGTACTTTGAGTATTTTCCATAGTTTTGGATTCCCACAAGGGGGACACCCTTTGATTGGAGCGCGGGGATGGATTGAGCCGTAGTAAGAGCGCGATTTTGATTGTTCTGATAGAAAGAGGAGTTCTTATAGTCCGTGTAGTACTCTTTCACTTTTGTAGAGGGAAATTGAATTCTCCTCGCAACGAATTGATCCGTCGTTACTTGATCATCCCCTACGGCATTGGGGATTCTCCCGTAACCACCATTCGAGTAGGTCTTAAAGTAGTTGGAGTTGATCCTCTTTGCTTTTTGAATGTCCATTTTATTTTTTTCGAGTATCAAAAGAATTTAGAATTAAAATTATCCATGGAGTGCAACTGGATGAATTCCAGGTGGATAGAACTTATCAACCACTGTAGTGACAATGAGCCCCTCCAAGAAGAAGAACAAGAGTCTTTGAAGCTCAAAGGACCCTATGAGGTCTCCTCCAAGGAACATTGGAGCAAGGAACATGTTCGTGAGAAGGATAGTTCCACCAGCAAGTGCAATTTCTTTAAAAGAGTGTTTCATTTGTTTGTGTTTGGAGAGGGATGGCATTTTAGAATTTATGAGTCAAACATATCATTTACCCAGAGAACGATTGCCCCTTGAGCAAGAAATTTTAAGAGTCGAAAGATCTCATTCGCAGCAAAGAATGGATCCAAGAACATATCAGTGAGCATGATTGTAACACCAGCAATGGCAGACGCAGCGAGATTCATTATTTTTTTTCTAGAGTGTTGAAAGTGTCCATTTTAGATTCAAGAGTTCTTTGAGAAGTTCTCTACAGAGTTTACAAAGAGAACAGTAAGCCATCCTTGAACGACAAACTTTATGAGTTCCATGATTCCTCCTCCGAGAACGAATTGTTGAAGGACCATATCAGTGATGTAGATAAAAACACCTGTGAGTGCGCCAGATACAATGTTTCCCATTTTCTTTTAGTTGTTTTGAAAGGGATGACTTAGAAATCTAAAGTTATCCTCGCCAATTAAAAACAAATAAATGTTCCTTTCAAGCGCAATAGGATTTGGTGTTCTAGCAGCACTCTTGGCTAAAAGACGTGCAGAAGCCCCAGAGGAGGGATTTGATGACTCTGAGGAGAGAATTAAATCAATGTTTACGGGAAAGTATGATCTCTGGCCAAAGGGTACAGATAAATTCAAGATGGATGGTGCGGGGACCCTCAAACTCCCTTCACACTTTAATATAGAGTTTCGAAACCCAATGAATCAACTCTTCACGTACCCACAAGCAAAGGCCTCTACTCGCCTCGTGAAAGATGGAGCCTGGAAGGAGGCAGGGGTACTCAATAAAGACGCTCAATTAGCGATGCTGAGAGACAAGTTTCTTAAAGACGATTATATTTTATTAACTCCAATGTACAAGCAACTCAATGGTACTACTGTTGCGCATCAACCAAAGATAAATCTGAAATACTATCCTGTTGAAAGAATGTCTTGTAAGTATAGGAATCCGGAATCGAAAAGGGTTGTGGCCCAAATAAACGCCTAGAGAGAATCATCGTGTTCTGGTTCTTCTCCTTATTCAGCCTAAATATGATGTTCAGCTGTTTCTTGTGACATCTAGGCGGGATTCCTTTCAGTCCCTGTTTCCTTAGCTTGTTTGCCTCTCGAACAGAGAGAATCTCATAGGGAAATCCAAAGAAATTCAAGTGTCTAATAAAATCATTCTTAAAAAGAGTTCTCTGCGCTTTTCCTGTGAAACTTCCTCCAAATGGGTAGAGCTCCTTGAAGATCTCCCACGTAGCGTGTTTCTCCACCACAGAAAAGTAATTCTCTAGAGCATCGAGTCTATCCTTGCTTTCACTAAACCACTTCCAATCCAAGTACTCTGGTGGTTCAGAGAGCAGCTCACTGAAGCAGAAATAGAGATGCCTGGCCATGAGAGGCAAGCAGTCTGGAAGAGACTCGCCCTTTATGAAATCTGGTTGCGTGATAATATCCAAGGAGAAGAGTGGGTCATTTTGAAGGAGTGTCTCAACGATATAGCGATTCTTGTGGATTGAGGCGTTTGCGTAGTGACTTCTCTGAAACTCCAAGAACATCTCAGGTGTCATTTTCTCTCTGATCTTTTGTCTGTTCACGAGAGGGGCACCAAGTCCAATGAGCATATTTGAGGCATTGAGTGCATTGTCGTTCCTCATAGGCTCAAGTCCAACAAAGTTCATCTCCTTTGATTCGTTCTTCATCAAGTCATTCAAGAGTGCCTCTGAGGCCTTTCCGAGTTCAGGGGTAAGGGGTTTCCCGTCATTGAAGAGCTTGTATTTTATTTGGCCCTCCTCCAACACCCTCCTAAACTCCTTGTACACATTGTCCCTGGACTTGCTACGCTCCACGGTATAGTCCTCCAGGATCTGAGTGAGTTCCTTTCTCTGCTTCTTTACAGATGTAAGGGGTGGGAAGTTCCTATTCACCACAAGAGGCCTTTCGAGGGAGATAAGCTGTGTTTCCTTTAAGATCTCCTCTGGAAGCTTACGGATCCTCGTGCTCACTTTCTCCACGTCCATAGAGTCCTTTGAGGGTCTGAATGTCTCTGCCTTGGGTGTCCAGAGAAACACGTGCTTCTCCTTGGAGATTGTCTCTCTCACTCTCCCCATCATCTGGAGTGATGTAGCTGCGGGGGTGACACCCTTGAAGAACCCAAACTCCGTCCACTTGTAGTTCTTCTTGTCCTTGGGTGAGAAGCTATTTCCCACGGTGATAGTGGGTGTGAAGCAGAGGAGATCCAAATCCTCCCATGCATTTGTTGTTACAGAGGTGTGCTTTGTTGGGTCATCTGATGCACCCGTAATCACCATATACTTCTTGTCTGATTCAACGTAGGGTGTATTGGAGTGTTTCTGTTTGTACTCCTCAAAGATCCTCTTCACTATCCCATAGAGTATCGTCTTTGTATCTGCCACGAGAACAACCTTCTTTCCGTCCTCCCTTGCAGTGTCATTATAGACTCTCTCCAACCAATGGATAAACTGAGAGCGATTATAGAGAATATAGGTTGACTCGTCTCTGTTCTTCTGATTATAGATGAGACTATAATTATCCATCATCCTTATATTATTAAAGTAGTGTATGGTCTTGTGGCCCAAGAGTGCATCCATAGCGAATATCTTATTTGCAAACTTTAGGAGTTCCTTTAGAATATGAAAGTTCCTTCTCTTGCCGTTCATTGTGTCGGACGGGAGGATATTGAGGATACTCTCAATCTCATCGAGAATAATCACATCATAGTGGAGATACGCCCCATTGACCTCCAAGTAGTGAAGGGACTCCATGGAGATTACAAGTCTCTTGTATTTATGGAGATCCCTCTTGTGGATCTGGGTGGCTCCCTTATCTAACCCGAGGTTGATGTAGGGAGAGCAATTGAATTGGGCTGCAAAGTGTCCTGCACACGTCTGCCTCGTAGAGATACAGAGAACCGAGAGTTTTGGGTCATTTTTCTTATCCAACCATCTCTGTACTGCTACGGTTTTTCCCGTTCCCATTCCAGACTTTACGAGGACGAGGTTCTTCTTATCCACTTCGGGCTCTGAGAGTATATCCCCTAGAAACTCCATCTCCACGGATCTATAACTATTACTTACAAGAATCTGCTCTTGAAGCTCTGGGTAACCCTCCAGGAACTTGGAAGAGGGCGGTGTTTTCATCGCAGGAGCAACTACCTTAATCATACCCGAGTAGAGGAGCGGGGAGGAAGTCTCCGAGGTAGAGAAGCAGTACACCCTCATGGAGCACATCCTCTTTGGTGACCAAAGCATATAGTGTTTTGGGGTTTTGTGGACTCGTTCGTGTATAGGACATATCTCCTCAGCTCCCGCTCCAAATACATATAGATCCTTCTCCTTGTCGTAGGATCTATAAGTGCAATCCATTGTCATACAGAATACACCACATATACTTGGTTCATTGAAATTATCTAGCGCAGGTGCCTTTTTTGTTGTTGCAAAGTTTCTTGGTGGGCATATTGCAGGGGGTTCTTGTTCTGTGGGTCTCTTCAAGAGGATATCAAAGCCTCCTGGTTGATTGAGAGTTGCCTCTACTCTATCCTCCACCAAGTTGATGAGATCCAACCAAGTCTGAAGGATGAATTGAAAAGCGGTGCCTCTACCAAGGGGTATGTAGGGGAAAGTCTTTGTCTTTGGGTGGCACATGATATCAAACTTGATTCCTCTGCCTTCCGCTTGTACTTGTGGATCAAGGAATGACCTAAAGTCCAGGCCTTGTTGAACGTTCGTGAACCTCTCGTCGTCCACTTTATTCTTTATCCTCAGTTTCAGTGCGTATTGCCCCTCTGGATCCAAGTAGAGTATGGGAAGGTTTGTGTACACAAAGGGGACATAAACAAGTCTATAGCCTTTCCCACCCGTGAACCATGCTCGATAAGGGGTATTAACGTTCCTCGTGTATACGCAAATGGTGCGCTCAAACTCTAGCTTGAAACGCTCAAACTCTACTCCCGATTCCTCGTGCCAATCGTAGTCATAGTAATTAATCACCTTAAAGGAGTAGAGATCTGGTCGCCCAGAAACACGATACTCCATGAGATTGAGCATAAAAGGAAAAGAGGTGCCATCGTAACCAGGGTTATTACAAATCTCCGTTTCTCTCCGAATGAGCATCTTCAATGTTCTGGTGTCAATCCATTCATGATGCTGATATGGATTTGGTGATTTCCCTTGGAGGTACTCCTTTCGTGTGCGAGAGACTCTCCATTGGAGCGGTACAGTTGTTGCCGTTTCGTTAATAGCTGCCATGAGAATTATGGAGAAAATAACTTACCGAAATTGGTTTTGTGCTCCCTAACCCTTAGCCAGAGTCCCTATTTATAGGGGTATGTTGTAACACTATATAAACCATTGTTTTTCACTCCATAAAACAACAAAATGCAAACCGGAAGAATAACATTCATCAAGAAGATGTCAGTACCTAAAGTTCAAGTCAATAGATTTTCTGTCTATAGAGAATTGCATGAAAGAGGAATATCAGTCAAACTCGCAGGACCATATCTAAATAATTCAAGACCCTTGTTTCCATCCACCAAGAGAACTGCCTATGGAGTTAAAACAGAGAAAGGAAATTACGTGATATATTGGCCATCCAGGGAATATCTTCGAGACACTTTTGAAGATGGAGTCAGAGCTTTATGGGAGAAGATTGCGGAGATGGAGAAACCCGTTGGTGCCACAGAGGAGGAACTCGAAGATTACATGATGGCTTCAGAGGTTGTGATTCGAGAGAAGATGGAGGATTTCCAAAGGGAGAGAAGAGAGGCAAAGGAGAAGCTCTATGATGAGATCGCAAAGGGACTCTTCGTAAAGAAGGCTCCCTCTTCCCCTCTTATTCACGTGGAACCCGAAGAGGATATAGATGAGTTGACGGCGTTGGATCACCTGGTGGAGGAGATGGAAGAGGAACTTATAATAGAGAGTTACAAACCATTCGAGTATGTGTCAGAGATGCCCAATGGAATAAGGGAAGTTAAAAAGGAAGAGGAGAAGATCTACGATCCTTATGACTACACGGGATTAGGGAAGTCAATAAGGGATGTAAGAA
>Ga0075152_10002972_pt1 | contig 11987 bp, 14 predicted proteins | sample JI61114C2DNA_FD_70964 | JGI IMG/M metagenome (GOLD analysis project Ga0075152, IMG submission 70964) | Wastewater effluent complex algal communities from Wisconsin, to seasonally profile nutrient transformation and Carbon sequestration -... | ecosystem: Engineered > WWTP > Effluent > Algae...
ACCGCGCAGATTGGCGATTGAAGATTAGCGATTAGCGATTCCAAGAACGTCCTGCATGGTGAACCAGCCCTTCCGGCCGTTCACCCATCGAGCCGCCGCCAGCGCCCCCCGGGCGAAGCCGCCACGGTCGCGCGCCGTATGTGTGAGAGTAATCGATTCCGACGGTCCGTCGAAACCGATCGTGTGGGTGCCAGGAATGTAGCCCGCCCGGGTCGCGGCCACGTCGATCGGCCGGCCATAGCCAGCCTCCTCCATGGTCTTCTTCAGCTTCAGGGCCGTGCCCGACGGTGCATCCTTCTTCGCCGAGTGATGCAGTTCGTGCAGGTACGCCGCGAACTCAGGCTGTCCGGCGAACAGCTCGGAGGCGCGGGCGAGGACCGCCTCGAACAGGACCACACCGGTCGAGAAGTTCGGCGCAGCCACGATGCCGACGCCGGCCTGCTCGACCACGCGCCGCAGCTCGGCCTCGTGCGCCCCCCAGCCGGTGGTGCCGAGCACGATGTTGAGTCCCTGGGCGGCCAGTGCGGTCACGTTCGGCACGACCGCGTCAGGGGTGGTGAAGTCGATCGCGACATCCACGCTCCCCTTCCAGCGCGGGTCGTCGAGGGCGGCGGTGTGCGCCTTCGACAGCGGGTCGGCAATCCCGACGACCTCGCCGCCGTAGCCCGGCGCGAGCTCACCGACGAGCCGCCCCATCTTGCCGTAGCCGACCAGCAGGATCCGCATCACGCACCGACCTTCACGGTGAAGAACTGATCGTGGAGCAGGTTCATCGCTGTCACCACATCCGCGTCCTTCATCACGAACGTGATGTTCCGGCGCGACGCTGCCTGCGACACGAGCCGCAGCGGAATCGTGCTCAGCGAGGTGACCGCCTTGCCGAAGAGGGCCGGGTCCGACCGCAGGTTCTCGCCCACGATGCAGACGATGGCCATGTCGGGCTCGGTCGAAACCTCGGCAAAGTTCCTGAGGTTGCGGATGATGTCATCCAGGCGCCGCGTGTTGTCGACGGTGACCGACACGCTCACCTCAGAGGTGGTGACGACGTCGACCGGCGTCTTGAAGCGCTCGAACACCTCGAACAGCCGCCGCAGGAAGCCGAAGGCCATCAGCATGCGCGTCGAGGTGATGTCGATGACCGTGACGCCACGCTTGCACGCCAGGGCGGTCAGGGTATGCCCGTCGCCGCGGCCGTTGGCGGTGATCATGGTCCCCTTCACCTCGGGGCGACGCGAGTTCAGGATTCGCACCGGGATGTTCTTGGCGACGGCCGGCAGGATGGTGCTCGGGTGCAGCACCTTCGCACCGAAGTAGGCCAGCTCCGACGCTTCGTCGAACGACAGCTCCGGCACGAGCACCGGGGTCGGCACCACGCGCGGGTCAGCCGTGAGCATGCCGTCGACGTCGGTCCAGATCTGGATCTCGCCGACGTCCAGACACGCACCGAAGATCGCGGCGGAATAGTCGCTGCCACCGCGACCGAGCGTCGTGGTGACGCCGTCGGCCGTGGCCCCGATGAAGCCGCCCATGACCGGCACCTGGCCGGCCGCGGTCTTCGGGGCGACAGTGGCCCGGCAGCGCTCCGCGGTCGCGTCCATGTCGGGCACCGCCGCGGAATGCTCCGCGTCGGTCACCAGCACCTGCCGCGAATCGACCCACGCCGCATTCACCCCCTGCTGGCGGAACGCCGCCGCCACGATGCGGCTGCTCGCGAGTTCCCCCATGGCCTGGAGCGCGTCGGCCGCCGCCGGCGTCACTTCGCCGGCCTCGGACCAGGCGCGGACCTCGGCCTGCAGTGCAGTGAAGTCGGCCGTGAGCTGCGCGTTCAGTTCCTCGAGCGCAGGCCCCTGCACCAGGGTGGACGACACGCCAAGATGACGCGTCAGCAGGTCGGCGATGATCTGCGTGGCCTGCGCCGTCTGCCGCTCGCCGGCAAGGCGGCCGGTCTCGACCAGCCGGTCCGTCACCTTCGACATCGCGGACACGACGACAATCGGCGGCTGGTCGCTCGCGTTGTCCGCCCACTGATTGCGGACGATGTTGATGACGCGGTTCATGGCTTCGGCATCCTGCACCGAGGTGCCGCCGAACTTCATGATGACGTTCACAGCCGCCCCTCCGCGTGGAGCAGTTCGGCGTTGAGGATGGCCACGCCGGCCGCGCCGCGAATGGTGTTGTGACCGAGCGCCATGAACTTGTAGTCGAACAGCGGGCAGCGGCGAAGGCGTCCCACGCTCACCGCCATGCCACCTTCACGGCCGGCATCGAGCGTCGGCTGCGGCCGGTTCGCTTCTTCGAGGTACACGACCGGCTGCTTCGGAGCGGTCGGCAGGCCGAGTTCCTGCGGACGGCCACGGAACGAGCGCCAGGCCTCGATCACCGCCTCCGGCGTCGGCTTCTGGGTGAGTCCCACCGAGATCGAGCAGCTGTGACCATCGCGCACGAGCACGCGGGTCGTCGTCGCGCTCAGGACCACCGGGTGATCCTGCACCTTGCCGGTGCCGAGTGTCCCGAGGATCTTCCGCGTCTCGGTCTCGATCTTCTCTTCCTCACCGCTGATGAACGGGATGATGTTCCCGAGAATGTCCCACGACGGCACGCCCGGATATCCCGCGCCGGAGATGGCCTGCAGGGTGGTGACCATCGTCTTCTCGATGCCGAACTGGCGCAGCGGCGCGAGCGCCATCGCGATCGCGACCGTCGAGCAGTTCGGGTTGGTGATGATGCGCCCCTTCCACCCCTGGGCCTCGCCCTGCATGTCGAGCAGCGCAAGGTGCTCCGCGTTCACCTCGGGAATGAGGAGCGGCACGGTGTCCACCATGCGGTAGTTGCGCGAGTTGCTCACGACGATGTGGCCGGCCTTCGCGAACTCGGCTTCGATCTCGCCGGCAACCGAGGAGTCCAGCCCGGAGAACACGAGCTTCGGGGCGGTACCCGGCGCCGCGTTCTCCACGACCCGCTTCGCCACATCGTCGGGCAGGAGGTTCGGCAGCCGCCAGGCCGCAGCGTCCTTGAACGCCTTGCCTGCCGACCGCTCGCTGGCGCCAAGGTACGTGACCTTGAACCACGGATGATCCGCGAGCAATGCGATGAACTGCTGACCGACCATGCCGGTCGCGCCAAGGATTCCGACCTCAATTGACGGCATAAGAGCCTGACTTTCTCCAAAAAAAAAGCCGACGCGGTTCAACCGTGTCGGCAGGGTTCAGCTCGTAGATGGTTCTCGTATAACTAGCGTTCGAGCACAACTCCCCCGACACGGTGGGCCCGCTTTCGACCGGTGCACTTTCGAGTCGTGGAGAGGAGAGCCATCAAAGCCCGTTGAGTATAGCATGGGAGTTTCATGCTTCAAGCGCTCTTCCACGCATGGGAACGCCGCCTGGCGTCCGTGACGAAGGACCGGGTCGTGCGCCCGTTCGAGTGGGGTCTCGACTGGCTCTCCCCCGACGCCGCGACAGCGGGCACACCGCATCCGCCTGACCTCATCGGCGAGTGGGTCGCTGACGTGATGCGCGATACGGACGCGTTCTTCACGCCGCCGCCGACGACCGACTACACGTTCGGCCCCGGACTCGAGGAGGGCGAAGCGCTCCTCACGTTCCCGAGCGCCCTCGAGACGCCCCACCCCGAGAACAACACGGTCTACGGACGCGTGTTCCACCCGAAGCCGGACCCCGCGCAGACGCACCGGGCGGCCGTTGTCGTGCTGCCGCAGTGGAACTCGGACGCCGGCGGACACATCGGACTCGCGAAGCTGCTGGCGATGCACGGGCTCACGGCGGTCCGCCTGAGCCTTCCGTATCACGACCGGCGGATGCCGCCAGAACTGCGGCGCGCGGACTACATCGTCTCGGCCAACATCGTGCGGACCCTGCAGGTCTGCCGGCAGGCGGTGCTCGATGCGCGACGCGCCATCGCCTGGCTGCACGCGCAGGGGTACGACCGCATCGGCATCCTGGGCTCGAGCCTCGGGTCGTGTCTCTCCCTGCTCACGACGGCGCACGAGCCGCTGGTGCGGGCACAGGCGCTGAACCATATCTCGCCGTACTTTGCCGACGTGGTGTGGCGCGGCATCTCGACCGCGCACGTGCGCGAGGGGCTCGACGGCCACATCGAGCTGGAGTTGCTGCGGCAGTTGTGGAGTCCGCTCAGCCCGGCGAACTTCCTCGAGCGGGTGCGCGACCGTAAGACGCTGCTGGTCTACGCGCGCTACGACCTGACCTTCCCCGTCGATCTCTCACGTGAGCTGGTCCGGCAGTTCGAGCGGCAGCACATCCCTCATGAACTCGCGGTGCTCCACTGCGGGCACTACACGACCGGCATCACCCCGTTCAAGTTCATCGACGGGCTGATTCTCAGTCGGTTCCTGAGGCGCGCGCTGCTGACGGAGTGAGCACGGGGACAGGCCCGGCTGAAGCCGGGCACTACACACGGTTCCAGGCTGCCCGGCAGCGAGGGTGTAGTGTCCGCCTTCAGGCGGACCTCGACGCCAGGACTACCCTTTGGGCAGCTTGCTGAAGATGCTGGTGAACAACTGCCGCCGGCCCATGACGCGCTTGTCGGGCTCCGGCTGCGGCTCGATGGTGTTGATGATCCGTTCGAGCTTGGCCGCGGCGTTGTTGAAGTCGAAGAACGCAGTGAGCTGATCGCGGGTCGTGACCGAGATGTCGTTGAGGAGCGACCGCATGGACTCATGCGGCAGCGGCCGGTTGATGCACTTGTCGCGGAAGATCAGGCAGCGGCGCTGCTCTGTCCGGCAGTTCGCGGCGACCTGCCGTAGCACGTCGATATGGGCGCGCTTCACGCGGACCACGATCTCGGACGAAATGCGGTCCACTTCCGCCACGACCTCCTCGAACGCCGGGATGAAGAAGTCCACGTAGTCGAGCACCGCCTGCGGGTTCTCGAACTTGGCGGACGCCTCCACGACCTTCACGCGCTGCGCACGCAGCATCTCCAGCGTGTTGAGCGCATCGGTCTTCCGCGCGCCGAGCTGGTCGGCGACGTCCTGTGGTGTCGGTTCCTCGTAGGTCACAGATACTTCAGCAATCCCTGAAGGGCCTGCAGCAGCACGTCGGCAAGGTCGCGCACGAAGGGCGAGATCTCGCCGTCGGTCACGGCTGTCGCCACAGTTACTGGATTGGTCAGGAACAGCCAGATGGTCGCCACCGCGATGACCACGATCATCAGCGCGATAGCCCCGAACAGGCTGAGCCCGAGCCGCTCGTATCGCATACGGACCCCGGCCCTCTTCGAGGATAGCTTACCGATGCTTTGACGGCGCGCACGCGGATTTGGTTCGAGGGGCTAACAAATCAGGCCAGCGGCCCAAACGCGGGAACGGCCGGTGCCGGCCTGCGCGTGTCGTGAAAGGCCTCAGTGGCCTGCGGTCAGAAGGTGTCCCCGGCGAACACCTGCGGGACACCAAGGCTGAGCTTCGGCAGGTCCCTGGACACGACCCCGTAGTCGCCGACAATCAGCGTCGTCATTCTCGATGGGTCGAGATGCTGGTAGGCGACGCGCATGACGTCGGCCGCGGTGACCGCTTCGACCCGTTCGACGAACTCGTCGAAGTAGGTGTCCGGGAGTTCGTAGAGCGCGAGCTGTGTGACCGCCCTCGCGAGCTGCTCGGCGGTCTCGAAGTTCCTCGCGTAGCCACGGGTCAGTGCCGCGACTCCCACGGACAGTTCGTCGGCGGTCACCGGCTTGAGGCCGCGGATACCCGCGATCTCCTCGAGCGACTCGTGGATGGCGTCGGCCGTGGCCCCGGTCTGGACGCTCACCTGGAGCGAGAACGGACCTGGCAGCCGGCGGAAGTCGAACGAGGTGCGCGCCCCGTACGTGAAGCCCTTGTGCTCGCGCAGGTTCAGGTTGATGCGGCTGACGAACTGCCCGCCGAGCACCATGTTCGCGGCCACGAGCGCGTGATAGTCCGGCGTATTGCGCGCGACCGCGACGTGGCCGATCCGCAGTTCTGACTGCGGCGCGCCTGGACGCGGGATGATGTTGAGGCGCGGAGCCTCCAGGAGCGCGGCCGCCTCGGGCTGCGCCGCACTGGGCGCACCGGTCCACCCGGCGAACACCTCCGCCGCGAACGCCTCGACCTCGGCGTGACTGCAATCCCCCGCAACGACCAGCGTGGCGTCCCCGGGCCTGACATTCGCCGCATGGTACGCGCGCACGTCGTCGACGCTCAGCGCGGAGAGCGACGCCTCGCTGCCGAGCGGGGTGTGGCCGTAGGGATGGTTGCCGTAGAGCAGGCGCATGAACGCCCGGTCGGCGACGGCGCCCGGCATGTCGCGCAGCTGCACCAGCCGATGCAGCCGCAGCTGGCGCACCCGCTCGAAGTCTTCCTCCTTCAGCGACGGACGCACCACGATGTCCGCCAGGAGTCCGACCGCCGGACGCAGGAACCGGCTGAGGACGGTGACCGTCATCAGCGTCGCGTCAGGACCGATGTCGGTGTCGAGTTGTGCGCCGACGCGCGCCAGCGCCTCGTGAATCTCGATCGACGAGAGCGAGCCGGTCCCCTCGTCGAGCATGTCGGCCGTGATCGCCGAGAGCCCTTCCTTGCCCGCAGGGTCCGCGGCGGACCCGCGGCGCACCAGCAGCATCACCGTCGCGACCGGGATCGACACGTGACGCACGGTCCACACGCGGAGACCGTTCGACAGCGTCGAACGCTCGACGGCCGGAAAATGAAACGGGGGCGTCTTCCCGGGAACGGGCAGCCGGCTGCGGTCGACGGTCATCGGCTCGCTTTCATGAGACGAGCGACGGGACGGAGCCCGGCATCCCGTAGATCGTCTTGCCCTTCGGCACGACGCTCAAGGTGACGCGATTGGAGTGAGCCAGGTAGCGGCGGACGGCATCGCGAAGCGACGCCGCCGTCACCCGGTGATAGCGGGCCAGGTCGCGGTCGAAGTAGCCGGGATCCTTGAGCAGCACGTTGTAGGCGTTCAGCTGATCGGACTTGCCGCCGAACCCGCCAACGGTCTGGAGACGGTAGACGAACTGCGCCTCGGCCTGCACGCGGCCGCGCTCGATCTCGTCGTCGGTCGGACCCTCGCTCGCCAGCCTGCCGACTTCCTCGACGATGACCCGCTCCAGCTCGGCGAGCGTGCGCCCCGGAGCCGCGGTCGCCGCGATCTGGACGAAGCCGCCGATCTCGCGCGAGTTCTGCGCGGCGGACACATCGGTCGCCGCCCGCAGCTCGTACACGAGCCGCTTGTAGAGACGCGAGGTCTTGCCGTTCGCGAGGATGTCCGCCGCCAGATCCAGTTCGGCATCGTCGTCCGCGAACATGCCTGGCGTGATCCAGCCGAGGTAGAGGCGCGGCAGTTCGATCCGGTCCTCGATGACCAGGCGTGTCTCGCCGTTCAGCACCGGCGTCGCGGGCCGGACCGGCGCTACCGCTGGTCCAGGCTGCAGATCCTCGAAGTACCGGCGCACCATCGTCAGGGCGTCGGCCGTGTCCACGTCGCCGGCAATCGCAATCGACGCATTCGCCGGATGGTAGTAGGTGGCAAAGAACTCGCGCACCTCCTCGACCCGGGCGGCATGCAGATCGGCAATCTGGCCGATGGTGGGCCAGTGATACGGATGGTCGGGCGGATAGAGCCCGGCGAGCATCGCCATCGGCGCCAGGCCGTAGGGCCGGTTCTCGTAGCTCTGGCGGCGCTCGTTCAGAACGACGTCACGCTGGTTCTGGAACTTGGCGGCCGTCAACGCAGGGAGCAGATACCCCATACGATCCGACTCCATCCACAGCGCGAGTTCGAATGCGTTGGTCGGCACCACTTCCCAGTAGTTCGTCCGGTCGGCGTTGGTCGAGCCGTTGAGCAGCGCGCCCGCACCCTGGAGTGGCGGGAAGTAGCCCTTGTCGTGATGCTCCGAGCCTTCGAACATCAGGTGCTCGAAGAAGTGCGCGAAGCCGGTGCGCCCGGGCACCTCGTTCTTCGACCCGACGTGGTACCAGATGTTGACCGACACGATCGGGCACGCATGATCCTCGTGGATCAGGACGTCGAGCCCGTTCGCGAGCGTGTGCTTGCTGTAGCCGATGTTCATCGGACCACGGTGAGCGGAATGGTGGGACGCGTGTAGCTCTTGATGGAGATCTGCGCGGCCAGTTGCTCGGCAGCGGCCATGATCGCGCGCGCGGCCGGCGCGTCGGGCTCGGCGATCATCAGCGGCACGCCACTGTCGCCCCCTTCGCGGATCGGCTGGTACAGCGGGATGCGCCCGAGGAACGGCACGCCGAGGCTTCCGGCCATCGTCTCGCCTCCGCCCGTGCCGAAGATGTCCGATTCCTTCTCGCAGCCCGGACAGACGAAGTAGCTCATGTTCTCGATGATCCCGAGCGTCGGGATGTTGAGCTTCTTGTACATCGCCACCGCGCGGCGGCTGTCGGCGAGCGACACCTGCTGCGGGGTGGTGACGACGACGGCGCCGGCGACGGGCACCATCTGGCCGAGGCTGAGCGCCACGTCACCGGTGCCGGGCGGCATGTCGACGATCAGGTAGTCCAGGTCGAGCCAGCGCACCTCGCGGAAGAACTGCTGCAGCGCGCTGTGCAGCATCGGACCACGCCAGATGATCGGCGACTCGTCGTCGGTGAGGAACCCCATCGAGATCACCTGCAGGCCGTACTTCTCGGCAGGAATGATCTTCTGGCCGTCGGTGGCCAGCTGCGTCTTGATGCCGAGCATCATCGGCACGTTCGGGCCGTAGATGTCGCCATCGATCATGCCGACGCGGCTGCCGGTGCGGGCCAGGGCAATCGCCAGGTTCACCGAGAGCGTCGTCTTGCCGACGCCGCCCTTGCCGGCGCCAACGGCAATGACATTCTTCACGCCGTCGAGCGGCTGCTTCCCGCCTTCGCCCCCGACCGCCTCGCGCACGCGTGCGCCCAGCTTCACCTCGACGCCGGTCACGCCCGGCACCTGCAGCACCGCCGCGCGCGCCTGGTCGCGCATCTGATCCTTCACGGGACAGGCCGGCGTGGTGAGTTCGATGGTGAACGCGACACTGCCGCCGTCGATCTGCAGCTCCTTGATGAAGCCGAGACTGACGATGTCCCTGTTGAGATCGGGATCGCGCACAACCTTGAGCGCGTCCAGCACCGCTGCGTGGTCAACTGCCATGGGATCAAATGGTATCGGCTTTGGCTCGCCCAGAACAAGAAATGCTACACTCGCGCGCATGGCCGACACGGCGCCGAACCGGGCGGCGATGCTCGTGCTGGCCTACCTCTGGCCGCTTGCGGTCATCCCCTTCTTCCTCACGAAAGACGACCCGGACGTGCAGTGGCACGCGAAGCACGGGCTCGTGCTCATGGCGGCCGAACTCGCGTTGATGCTCGGCCTCTCCGCGGTTGTCAGCCTCTTCACGCTCGTCACGTTCGGCATCGGCTGCGTCGCACTGCTCGGCTTCGTCTTCCTGTGGGCCGGCATCCTCGGCGTGCACGTCTTCGCGATCGTGCGCGCGCTCAACGGCTACAGGCTGTTCATTCCTGGAGTCAGCGACTACGCGTCACGCTTCTAGCGCACGACGCTGGCTCCCCGCCGCGGCACTGCTGCTCGCGCTCGCGGCCGGACTCGCCACAACGCCGCTCGCCGCCCGCCTCGCGGTGTCCGCGATTCACGGCTATCAGCACACCATCGCTCCGCTGGTAGGACGCGCCGGCGTTCGCTGCCGGTTCACCACAAGCTGCAGCCACTACGCGGAGGTGGTGATCGCGCGCGACGGCCTGCTCAGGGGTGGATGGAGGGCGGCCACGCGGATCGCGCGCTGCGGACCGTGGACGACGCCAGGCACGGTCGACGAACCGTGATCACATTGCAGATTTCAGAACTCAGATTGCGGAGTGGAATTGCTGATTGCGGATTGGCGTAGCTGATCGCGGTCTCGCGAGCAATCTGACGTCATCCAATTCCAATCTGCGTTCCGAACTCCGCAATCTGCAATGTCGCGGCCTCGCTCAGCGCGGCGCATCGAACTGCCGCTTCGCTTCCTCGTGCAGCAGCACCCACAGGGCGTAGACGCCGAGCGCGGTGCCGTATGGGAGCAGCAGCAGATCCACCGAGGCGAGCAGCAGCGCGCCGAGGCGCGACCAGTGGCTGCGGCGACGCACGTGGAGACCGACGACGAGATGGCCCGCACCCCAGAGGATCGCGATGATCGCGAAGAGGCTGAAGGTGGCCGCGGTGACGCTGGCGGCGAACTGTCCGCGCCCCGCGTCTGCGGCAGCAGTGATGAGTGACGCGGCCGCCATGCCGAGCGCGAGCGTCGACGCGCCGATCAGGATGGTGATGCCGCCCCAGACCAGGAACAACACGCCGACGAGATCGACCTGCGATTCAGGGTTGTGGAGCGCGGGAGCGTGTGGACCTTTCACGGGCAGCCGCCCTCGTGCGCGTGCGGCTCAGGCGCTGATGGCCACGCGCAGTTCAACGCGAACCGACGCGGCATCCGGCGACGAAACCTTGAAACGAAAGCGGGCGCCGTGAGAGACGCCCGGTGGCACGGACACCCGGATCGGGTGGCGCACAAGTGAGTCGCCACTACCGCAGCACGTAAGGCAGGGCTCGGTCCAGACCTCGCCTCGGCCGCCGCAGCCCACGCAGGTGCCGCGAATGGGCAGTTCGAGCGGCACGATCGTGCCGCGGCGCGCTTCGCGGCCGGACAGCCGCACCTCGCGACGGACGGTCCCTTCCTGCGGACGGGCGTCATCGCCGAGGAAGGCGTCGCGCACGCGCTCCACGAGCCCGCCGATCGACGGGAAGTCGATCGCGATCTCGTCCTTGAAGCATTCGTACGCAGCGTCGCCAATGCGTGTCATGTCGCGCATCGCGAAGATCGGCTCGTCACGAAAGGGATCGCGTCTCACGTTCAAGGTCCCGTCAACGATAGGAGTGGGTCCTGCGCTTGTCAAGACGACGAGCGGGTGCTACCGTCGAGCGCGGTGAGCACCTGTCATGGCTGATTCACGGGAATGCCCGTTATGCGGGGGCACGATGCGGCTCCAGCAGATCACGACCGTCTCGCATATACCTGGGTACAACGATCCGGCGCCGAAAAAGACCCTGGAATGGGTCTGTCCGGACTGCGACTACTTCGAAGAAGCCGACGGAGAAATCGAGTAGGAGACGGCGCGCGCTAGCGCGCGCCGATCGTGAGCAGGACTTCCTTGCGGAGGGTATCCTCGAACTCTTCGAAGTTCAGCGCGGACTCACACTCGTCGCACAGCACTTCGAGCACGGCCGGGCGACTCTCGTCCGACACCTCAACCCGGTTGTCTTCCAGGTGTACCACGTGCATCTGCAGCGTCTTGACCTGGAAGTTCCGGTCGTTGCCGCAGTTTGGACAGGTCAACGTCACGAACGATCCCCTTTCGCCCAGATTTCGGGCTGCGGTAAAGCTTGATTCTATGTATTGCGGACGACCGCCGCAATGGAAAACACATGGAAATCAAGCCATCCTCGCGAACCACAGCAGATTCACCACGGTCCTGATACGCGACGGACGTCGTTTCGACGAACGTGTCCGACACGTAACGACCCCGAGCTAGGAGCTCTGGCCGTCCACCTCGGCGCCATCATCTGCGGGCCCTGACGCAGCAGGTACGACCAGCTCATGGGCCCCCCCGGCGCCGGTCCATGTCAGGGAGCCTGGCCCCTCGGCCGCCCGCACGAACAGCGCCTTCAACGCATCGGGCAGCACCTCACCGAGCGCCCCGCGGGTGGGGCGGAACTGTCCCTTGCTGACCGAACCGGAGAGATACAGGCGATCGCGCGCGCGGGTCAGCGCGACGTACAGCAGCCGCTTGGTCTCCTCGCGCTCGCGCGCCGAGGCGTCCTCATCGGCTTCCGACTGGTAGTCGGCAATCGCCACGGACGCTTCGCCCTTCACGTCGGCCGCCACGCGGATCGGCGCGCGCGAGTTGCCTGTGCCGCGCCCCATGTTCACGACGAAGACGATCGGAT
>Ga0075152_10002973_pt1 | contig 11986 bp, 12 predicted proteins | sample JI61114C2DNA_FD_70964 | JGI IMG/M metagenome (GOLD analysis project Ga0075152, IMG submission 70964) | Wastewater effluent complex algal communities from Wisconsin, to seasonally profile nutrient transformation and Carbon sequestration -... | ecosystem: Engineered > WWTP > Effluent > Algae...
TCGTCGACACTCCGCACTCGGTCAGCGCTCGCCACTAGCGTTTGAGCACCTGCACGCCGTACCATCAATCGCAGCCTGATATCCCAACCAACTTGGCTCTACTAAAACGGGGCAAGTTCAAGTCGCACCTATTCGAAGTCGCTGCAACTGAATCTCATCGTTAGACGGCGTGTCACTACGTGGTGTTGGACCAGTCTCTGGAGGGTGCGAATGATTCCGCGGTGGGCGGTGCCGGAGCTTGGGGATCAAGCGTGGTACCCGGCGTGGGCGCGGGAGGCGCTCACGGGGTTCCTGCAGACGATGATCACGCGCACGCGGCCGTATACCCCCGCCGTGCCGCGGCTGGCCGAGCTGCTCGCCGCGACCCAGACGACGCACGTGGTTGATCTGGGCAGCGGCGCGGGCGGCCCGTGGCCGGGGTTGCAGGCCGAACTCGCGGCGCGCGGCGTCCCCGTGCATGTCACCTGTACGGATCTGGCCCCCAACCGACGCGCGGCGGCGGCGTGGGCCGCCGATGCGCCGGTGCAGTACCACCCCACCCCGGTGTCAGCGACGGCGGTGCCGGCCTCCCTCGGCGGCGCGCGCACGATGTTCTCGGCGCTCCATCACTTTGCGCCCGCCGAGGTGTACACGCTCCTGGCGGACGCGCAGACCGCCGGCGTTGCGTTTGCCGCCTTTGAGGCTACGAGCCGCTCCGGGCGTGGCATCCTCGCCACGCTCGTGATTCCGTTCGCCGTGCTCGCGCTGATGCCGGCGGTGCAGCCCCGTCACTGGGGCGCGCTGCTCTGTACCTACTGCCCGCCACTGCTCCCGCTGACGATCGCGTGGGATGGACTGGCGTCAACGCTCCGCACCTATCGGATCGCGGAACTGCAGCAGCTCATTGCCACGTTGCCGCCCGCCGCGTACGTCTGGGAGGTCGTGGAGCTGCCGGGCGGCGCGCTGCCGGTGCTGGCGGTGCTCGGCCGTCCCGTCGCCCCACAAGCCGGCTAACCCGGCGTTGCGGCAGACAGGGCCTTCATGGATGGCTCCCTGTTCGCTGCGCTCACTGGTCGCCTCCTGTTGCAGGGCCCTGCTGCAGAATGCCATCGTTAGGCGATCAATCATGCTAGGAATCGAGCAATGAACAGCGCGCTCCACCTGTTGGCGGTATCAGTCTTGGTCACGTCGGAATTCGACGCACAACAAGCAGCGATGACGCGAAGCGTTGGTGTGCAGCACGACGAACTGACGTGTCTCGCCGCGCTCTCGCCTTTTGCCGAACTACGGCTCTCGAGCGCTCGCGGCGATTCAAGCAGTCACGAAGGCGGTCTCGTCGTTCGGATTGGACCGCGGGATAGCTTAGGGGCGAACCCGCAGGTCATGCTCTTTGGCGCGAACAGCGGCGGCGGTGACGCGTTCGATTCGACTGGCACGGTATTGGTCAAACACCGGACGCCCGGCATCCATCAACTGGGTGTACGGGCCACCCTTCCCCAAGTGCCGTGGCGCTATGCCGTGACCGTTCGTCCCGGCGTCGTCGACACGGTCGTGATTAACCTCAACGCGCGATGCACCCGCGTGGCGGCGTCGCAACAGTGGGTCAAGCAACTTCGATGAGCCCGACCTCGCCGCCGGCCATTCGCCCTGGGCGCGGTGGTCGCCTAGCGACGCGTTGCTGCTTTCAGCGCATTTCGGAATGCGCGCTGCGCGCGCAGCTTTATCTGGGCACTATAGAAGAACGCACTCGTTGGCTCGACGAAACTGAGTTCTCATATCCGACAGGGGAGTATTGAATCCGTGAAGCGTGATTGGGGTAAAGTCACTATTGGTGCGCTGGCACTACTCGTCGCGTGGTCTTGGCGGCCGCTTCCCGCGATTGGCGCCGTGGAACCGTTCTTTGAGGGCGGCCTTCCTTATCGAGATCGGGCCATCGCCGTTGCCGACTCGCTGTTCCGACTCACCGGCATCGCTATCGATTCGATGCGGCTCGATGCTTTCGGCCAACTCGTCGTCGTCGTAGCGCCCGGCGCGCTCGTGTCTCCCGTGCACATGGTTGACGGTTCGTGTCGGGGCGGCGAGCCCGCTTGGTTCGCAATGCGGAGGCTGGGAGTTCAGCTGGACGCCCTTTACGGCGCGCCGCGTCAGATCCAAACGTTGCAGGTCCGAACCCAGCCGCGCCACGCTCAATCGAGCGGATGGGGTTGGCGTCGTGAATGTGGGTCCGGTGGAGCGAGCGTCACGATCTTGGGCTATGAGTTGGACTCGCTTCGGCGCGTCGCGGGCTAACTCCGGTTGCAGTTGACGGTCGAGCTATTGATTGCGCGCTGCGCGCGCTCTATTTGATGCGACTGCAACTGAACCATATCGTTATGCGATCCGCCGTGCGCTTGACATGTGTCACGTGACACGTTACAATTGACGGTGATCAAGTCTTTCGCCAACCGCGCGACCGAAGAACTATTCCGGACCGGCAAGGCGAAGCGCGTGCCGGTCGACGTGGCACGGCGCGCGTTGCGGAAGCTGGAGTCGATCGACGTGGCGGTGCAGCTTTCTGACCTGCTTGTGCCGCCCGGGAATCGCCTACACGCGCTCAAAGGAGAGCGGGCTGGACAGCACGCGATCGCCGTGAACGATCAGTGGCGTATCTGCTTTCGATTCGAGGAGGGCGATGCGCACGATGTCGAGTTCTGCGATTATCACTAGCCGGAGCACCCTCGCATGAGCATTCCCAATACGCGCCCGCGCGAACGGCGGCCGATTCACCCTGGCGAGATATTGCGCGAGGATTTCCTTCCGGAGTACGGACTGTCCGTTACCGCACTCGCGGAAGCCGCGGGCGTATCCCGGCAGTCGGTGAACGAACTGCTGCGCGAGCGTCGCGCCGTAACGCCAGAGATGGCGCTCCGGCTGGGAAAGTTGTTTGGCAATTCGCCCGAGTTCTGGCTGAATCTGCAGCGTAACGTCGATCTATGGGATGCGGCGCGTGGGCTGAAAAGCGAGATTGCCCACATCCGGCCGCTGCAGGTCGCATAACGATACGGTGCTGCAGACAGCGCTTTGCGGAATGCGCGCTGCGCGCGCAATTTCATGAGCGCGCTGCTGCAGAACGCCATCGTTATGGCGCAACCGTGAACCAACCAGCGTCGCCCACGGTTGGGGTATGCAAAGCAGGTACATACGTGGAATCTACCGAGGCGTGGCCAGCGGCGACGCCATCAGCGCCGCCAACTTGCCGTCAGGTCCCAGGCTCACGTGCACCGTGAATCGCCGCGCGCCGTACGTGGCCTGATACACGTAGGCCACATCGTCGCCGACTTCACGGCGACTCAGGAGTGACAGCGCGTCGGGCGCGTCGAGCCCGCTCAGCGCACGCGCCAGCGCCGCTTGCAGTCGCGGGAATGTCGTTTGGCGCACCGCCGTGAAATCCGCAATCGCCAGCTGATTGTGCGCCGCTTTCACCAACGCCGCGCGCACCGCCGCCGTCGCACGCGGCTCGCGATCAACGATCGGCTCCCAAGGTGGCGGCGGGGCGCGCAGGGCAGAGTCCACGACGACCGCGATTTCATTTGCAAAGACCTCGGTCGCCGCGGTGCGCGCGTTCGCCAACACGATCACCGCCAAATCCCCGTGGGCGAATCGCGTGTACTGCGTGCGGAATCCCTGCCACGCGCCGCCGTGCTGCAGCACCTGCTCGCCACGCAGCGAGTCCACAAACCACCCCATGCCGTAGGGGTATCGCTTGCCACTCGTCAACGTCAGCGGACTCTGCATGATCGACCAACTCGCTGACGAAAGAATCGCTCGGCGTCGAACGACATCGTTCCAGGCGATCATGTCGTTCACGCTCATCAGCATCGATCCATCACCGGTCGTATTGAGCTCTGGCGACACCCAATCCTGATTGCGCACGCCATCCCCGTCGGGCAGATACCCTTGCGCCCGATGCGGCACAATCGCGGACTCAGAGATGATGCGAATGCTCGACATCCCGGCCGGCGTAAAGATTCGCGTGCGCAAGAAGTCCCAATACGGCACGCCACTCACCTGATGAATCACGATGCCGAGCAACACGTACCCCGTATTGCTGTAGTTCCAGCGCGAGCCGGCGGCAAACTCCAGCGGCAAGGCGAAGGCCAGCTTTTTGAGATCCGCCTCGGTGTACGCCTTGCGATAGTCCAACTGCTCGCCGGTGTAGTCGGGTACGCCCGACGTATGCGTGAGCAGGTGGCGAATCGTGATTGGCTGCCACGTCGCGGGCGCATCGGGAAAATACGTGCGTATGGATTGGTCGAGCGACATGGTGCCCGCTTCCACCAGCGCCATCACTCCCGCGGCCGTGAACTGCTTGCCCAGCGATCCGGACTCGAACATCGTCTCCGTAGTGACCGACGTCTGGTGCTCCACGTTCGCGAGTCCGTAGCCTTTGGCCAGCAATACCTCGCTGCCACGCACCACCGCCACACCCACACCAGGCACGCGCATGCTCGACATCAGTCGATTCACCACGCGGTCGACATCGCCAGCCGTAGACGGCCCGATGGTCGTGCCCGTCATCCACCACGGGCGAACACGCGGGGAACCGGCCGCGAGGGCGGACGCGCCAATCTCCGCCAACGATTCCGCGTCGTACAACCGACCGCCGCGCATGACGAATCGCGTCGACGTGGTGTTGCGAATATCCGTCAGCGGATTGCGATCCAGCACGACGAGATCGGCCAGCTTGCCGACTTCGAGGCTGCCGAGGTCGCGCTCCAGTCGCAACGCGCGCGCACCGTTGATGGTGGACACGGCCAGGATTTCGCGCGGCGTCATGCCACCGCGCGCCAGCAGCTGCATTTCCCAATGCGCGGACAGCCCCTGCACCTCACCGTGGCCGCCGAGCGCCACGCGTCCGCCCGCGCGCAGAATCGCGGTCACACCACGACCGACGTCCACCTCGTTGTAGTCTTGCGGCGGGAACGCGAGCAGTCGCGTGGCCGAACGCTGATACAACTCGCCATCGCCATACCAGCGCGACACGCGCTGCTCGTACGGCCGCTCTTCTGCCAACAAGCGAAAAATCGGTAGTGCGCCGCCGAACGACACCAACAGTGTGGGCGTATAGTCGATCCCCGACTTCGCGATGAACTGAATCAGATCGTCGTGAATCGGCGCCACGGGAAAGGCGTGCTCGTTGCCGCTGTACCCGTCCAGCGCGTGCGTGATGTCTTCCTTGGTATCCGCGCCGCCCTCGGTGGTGGGCATGATCCCCAGTTCGCGGCTGGCCTGCACAATCCACTGTCGCTGCTGTCGTGTGCCGGCCAGATAGGACTTGAGGTAGTGCGTGTCGTAGTCCTGGCGGTATGGACGCACCGTGCGCCGCACGTCATCCAGCGACTGGTACTCACGAAATCCGACGCCCGGGCCAGTCGCGTAGATGCGCGGCGCGGGTACCGCGTCAGCCTCGATGATTTCTGCGAGATCAAAGACATCGGCCGTCACTTGCGGGTCGCGCACTGTGGTGATGCCGTAGGCCAGACTCGCGAACGAACTGGTGCCCTCCGGCTCCAGCAGTTCGGTGCGCGGAAACAAATGCGCGTGCACGTCGATGAAGCCCGGCACGATGGTCTTGCCCGACACATCGATGATACGCGCCGTCGGCGGCACCGCGACGCTCCCGCGGGCACCGATGGCGGCAATGCGCGAGCCGTTCACCACCACGTCCGCATTGGCCATCACCTCATCCCCACGCATCGTGATCACGGTCGCGCCACGCAGCACCGTCGAGCCAAGCACCCGCGGTCGCGGCACCGTGACGCGCAACGACAGACTATCGGTCGCGCCGCCATCGCGAGCGCGCAGCAACGTCATCCCGCGCACCCACGCTGACGCGGTGCCGTCCGCACGCCACGCCACGGGCATCGCATCAGACGGGGTCGGAGCGGCGGCAGGCGCGGCCTCCGCTCGGCGACCGGTGCCGTCCAGCAGCACGGAGCTGCCCGCGCCGCGGGCCGCACTGAGATACACGCGATTCGGTTCGCCACCGAAACGCGGATGTCGCAGCCCATCAACCGCCGTCACCACCTGCACGGCGCCACCAGTCGACGGTACACGCACGAGTTGCGCATCGGGTGGAATGAGCGACGGCGCCTGACGCGACGCACCCAACGGCGCGCGCAGCGCCATCACCGACAGTCCATCGGGACTCCACACGGGATCCGCCCAGAACGCTGCATTCGACGACAGCTTGACCGGCGCGGTACGACCGTCCACCGGCGCCTTCCAGAGCGTCCCGCCGACTTCATCCCACGTGACATACGCAATCCACCGGCCGTCGGCCGACCACGCGGGCATGTACTCCCGTGGCCGCTCGGTGCGCGTCAGGCGTCGCGGCGGCTGGCCATCGCCGCCAACATAGATGCGCGCCAGCGTCGAGAACGCGACGCGACCGTCCGCCGCCAGTGCGACGTGCTGAATGCGACGCGCGCGCACATCACCGGTGTCCACGCGCTGCGGAAAGTCGAGTGGCGCCGGCATGTCCATCGCCACGTCGGCCGAGAACGGCACGATCGCATCACGACCATCGGCGATGCTGAGGCGATGAATGCGACCGTCGATTTCAATGAACACGGCCGTTCCGTCCGGCGTGATCGCGAAGTTGGGCATGACGTCTCGATCAGCGCGCGCCTCGAGCTGATTGCGCTGCAGCGCCTTGTGCAGCCAGCGTTCTGACCCGTCTCGCAAATCGCGCACCTTGAGCGCGGTCACGCCTTCGTACGTGCACACGTACACCAGCCATCGGCCATCGCGCGACACCGCAGGCTTCATGGGGCTCACGCCTTCGAGTGCCAAACGTTCTGCGCCGCCGCCGGTGACCTGCCGACGCATGATGCTGCTGATCGCGCCGTTGCGACTGCCGTACACACGCGGTGTGACCGAGGTGTAGTAGAGCTGGCTCCCATCGATCGAGGGCATTGCGCTGTAGGCACCGGGCATCGGCGACGAAACCAGCGGCGCCGCCTGCCCATTGCCGTTCTCGACCACCTTCGACTCGGCGCCCGTCGCGACATCCACTCGCCAGATCTCGGCGGCGCGCGCTTCGATCATCGTCACGAAGATACTGCGACCGTCCGCCGACCACGCTGGCGATTGCATGTTCGCACGCGAACGCGACGTCAATCGTTTCGGCGCCGACCCATCGGCGTTCGCGATCCACACGTTGTCGGAACCCGACGCATCGCTGATGTAGACCAACGATGTCCCGTCAGGCGAGTATCGCGGTTGCGATTCAAACGCCGAACCGGCGAGCAGGCGCCGCGCCGCGCCACCCGTCACCGGCATGGCGTAGAGGTCGCCGAGAAGTTCGAACACCAGACGCTGGCCATCGGGTGCCACGTCGAGTGACAGCCACGTGCCTTCGGTGGTCGTGAAAGCGATCGAACGCGTGGGAGGGGGCGACTGTGCGAGCGCCAGCGACCCATTGGCGACACAAAGTGCGAGCGTGACCAGCGAAACAGTGCGGCGCATGGCGTTCCTCGAGGGGAGCAGGTCCTTCCTGCGCGGGAATGTGTCGTCTGGTGCCGCGCCACGCGAGTGCCGTGCAGGTAGCGCGACGGCGTTTCCGCGGCATCTTCCCAACATGCGTCTCATGCTTTCGCTGCTCTCGCTCGCTGCAGCCGCCGGCACGGCGGGCCCACAGCCGAACGATCTCCTCATTTCCGGTGGCACGGTTGTCGACGGCACCGGTGCCGCGCGGCGCCGAGCCGATGTGGCCGTCCGCGGCGACCGGGTGGCACGTGTCGCGCCGCCCGGCGTGCTCCGCACCCGCGACGCGCGCGAGGTGATTGATGCACGCGGCATGATCGTATCGCCGGGTTTTATCGATCTGCATGCGCACGTGAATGAAATTGCCGCGCACCCACGACCCGAGAACGTCCTGCGTCAGGGCATCACCACCACCCTGGCCTCGCTGCACAGTCAGCCCCTGCCGTGGCCATTCGACGCCTACATCGCCTCGGCACGCGTGAGCCTGAACGTCGGTTTCTTTGCCGGTCACAACGCGCGAAGCGCTCGTCGTCGACCGTCTGCAGGCGATGCCGATGGTCCGACGCCAACCGAAAGAGCGGCGACGCTTGGGTGCGCCGGGGTGTGTAGACGCCACGCACCGCCGGCGCCGCGTCGGGCACGCACGCTCCGGGACCGGGGCGCGCCGAGCATACACCGACAGGCCGCGCCGCCTGTCGCCATTCCGTTGCGCGACGGGCTGTTTCGACGCAACGTCTGCATGGCGCGGGCCGAACGGTCCTTGCTGTTTCCGAGCGGACCGAGCGGTGGGGCCACCGGGTCGTTCAATGCGGTGACTATCATCCGCGCAGCGTGAAACATCGTGCGGTCCGCTCGCAACAGAAGCAGACGTTCAGCCGGCGCACAGCGTCCGTGAACTCATGTCAATTGGCAGACGACTCACAGCTTCCTTCGCGGGAATCGCGCTCACGGCGTTGGCCGCGTGCGACGGCGTCACGGGCGTCGGTTCGCGAGTCGAGCCAGCGCTCATCATCTTCTATCGTGATTCATCTACCATTGTCGCACCGGACACCGTCAGTCGCGGCGAGGCCTTTACGGTCCGGATCAAGACGTTCGGGGGTGGCTGCACGCGCGAAGCCGTGCGGGCTGATGTCGCCATAGCGGGAACACTCGCTGAGATCCGGCCGTTCAACCGCACGCAGAACGCCAACGCGTGCACGGCGGATCTCCTGTTTCTTTACCACACAGTGCAGGTCCGGTTCGATGTCGGCGGTCGAACGGTGCTGCGGGTGATGGGTGAACAGCGTGGTGCGTCTACCGGCGGGACGAACGGTCCCGCGCTGGTTGAGCGTGCCATTGTGGTCCGCTAGAGGATCGGCGCGAACCGCATGCCTAACATGTCGCTGCTGCAGACCGTGCATTCCGGAACGCGCGCTGGGCGCGCAAACTATAGGATGCGCTGCAGCGGAACGCCGTCGCGTTAGCGCGACCTAGCTGGCGTCTTCGATTCGGACACATCTCCTGACAATCGTGCCAGCCCCCACCGTGGTCCGCCGTTCCCCTACCCGCGTTGCGATCGGCGTCGCCATCAATCTGCTCGTCGCGGCGCTGCACCTGATGGATCTGCGCGCGCTGCTCCGGCCTGAACTGCGGACGTTCGTCGGCAGCTACTTCTCGGATCTCGCCTTGCCGTTCGCGTTCTATTTCCTCCTGTGCTTCGTTGACGATCACGTCACCCGCCTGCGGTCGGCCGCCACCAAGGCAGGCCTCGTGTTTTTCGCGGCTAGCGGGGCTGAGCTCCTGCAAGGACTCGGTATCCCGGCGCTCGGCCGCACGTTCGATCCCTGGGACCTCGGCATGTACGCCGTTGGCGTCGGCCTCGCGATGGCACTCGACCGGCTCGTCCTGACCCCGCTGGTGCCTGCTTGGCCGCTCGCAGTCAGCGAAGAGACACGCATCACGCGTCCCGCAGCGCGCTAACGACGCTGGCTGCCGACGAGCGCAGGTGCCGTGGCGGTTGCGGGGCCACTGCTTCACTTTGTGGAAGGACGGCTGTGGCCCCGCAACCGCATCCTATGGGAGCGCTCGCAGCAGCAGCACACGTTAGGTGGCCAACGCCCTTCATCAGAGGCTCCGACTTGCAGGCACCCGGCGAGAATCTGCTACTGACGATGTGGGAAACGCTGGCTGAGCGGGGTATCGGAGGATTGCTGCGACCTTGCCAGATGCGCCGCGAGGGAAAGGCGTCAATCGAGCTGCGAACGCTCGGGGCCATCGCGGGGCTCGTGTTCTCATTGCTCGCGTTGCCAACGCTCCGCGCCCAAAGCACTGCGCGCGTCACCGGACTTGTCTTCGACAGTCTCACCGCGCAACCGCTCGCAGACGCGCTCGTACAACTCATTGCAAAAGATGATCGGGCACGCGCTGCGTCTACGCGCTCAAACGCTCGCGGTGAGTTTGCGTTCGATACGGTCGCCACGGGTGCATACTTGATCGGATTCCTCCATTCGCGGCTCGATTCGTTGATGCTCGCACCCACGTCGCGGCACATCGACGTGACCAACGCTGGTACAACGCCAGTGCTGCTCGCGATTCCGTCACTCGAGACCGTGACGACGACCTATTGCGGGGCGAGCGCGGCAGACGACGGGTCGGCGATGATGCTTGGCCGATTGCGATCCACCGATCGTGATCGCGGAACCTCCGCGGGCGTTGTACGTGCAGAGTGGTCCGAGCTCACAATGTCGGCGCGCGCGTTTTCGCGATCACCACACGTCGCCAGCGCGCGATCTGGTGATGACGGAGCGTTCGTCCTGTGTGGACTCCCGCGCGAGGTTCGCGTGTACGTCCGCGCCGCTATCGCAAAGGACTCCACGCCGGCGCTCACGATCGACGTCCCTTCGGCCGGCGTGCTGCTCCGAGATTTCTGGCTGAGCCCGCGTGCATCCAGCACGCGCCGCGCACAGCGCGGTGTGGTGCGATCCCAACGAGGCGCACCGATCACAGGCGCGCGTCTCACACTGCGCGGCAATAGTGCGCGCGTGAAGAGTGACATCAATGGCGTGTTCACGTTGCCGTCCTCGCCTCTCGGCACACGCATGCTCGACGTCGATGCCATTGGCTTCCAGTCGCAGCACGTTCTCGTGGACATACTTGACGACGACGTGCACGTACTCGACATCACGCTGCCGCCGCTCATCACGACGCTCGCAACGGTAAACGTCACCGCACGAGCATGGGAATCCGCTTTCAACGCGCGTCGACAGAAACACGTTGCCAGTTTCGTCGACGACACCACGATTGCGCGTCGTGACCCAATGTTCATCGCCGATGTCGTTCGCTCACTCCCCGGCGTGCGCGTCGATGGACGCGGCTCGTTCGGCGCTCGCATCACGCTCGGCACTCCGCGAAAGTCATGCGAGCCGAATCTCTTTGTTGATGGTGTATTGCAACGCAATCTCACCACCGCCGACGTCGACGCGTTGGTCGATCCGCGCGACGTGCGCGCGATAGAGCTCTACCGCTGGGGCTTTGAGGTGCCGTTACAGTTTGACGCGCCGACAACCTGCGGCGCGCTGTTAATTTGGCGAAAGTAGCACCAGGCACCGATGGTCGTGTGCGCACGCCCGCGCGACGAACCACAGACTACCCGCGTTCACCGCCTCACCCCGCGTTGGAGTCTGACAGCCGCGCTATCGTGGGTGCGCTTCGCGCGCCTTTTAGTTGATGCGGCTGCAGCTGAACGCAAACGTTCTGCAGACCCTAAGGAGGGCACAGTGACTCAGAGCAAATCAGCCACACCGATGCCGCGACGTGGCTTTACGGCAACAATCCTCGCCGCGGTGACCAGCCTCTTGGCCCGACGCGCCGACGGACAAGAGGCACAGTCGACACCCTCGCTCGTGCCGGTTCGAATAGGTCGGCGCGTCGTAACGGGAGTTGACTCCCGAGGGCGTTCGCGGATCGATTCCGAGGGGCCGGTTCCCGGCAATGCCACGTGGAAGACAGACCGGGCACAGGGGCTGGACTTCTGGCTTGTTCGAGACGTGCCGACGCCATTGGCAGGCGCGCTTGAGCCCACAACTGACTGGGAGCCCGGCAACCGCACTCCTTCTGGAGGTGTGATCGGACGCCTCATCACATGGGCGCCAGGGTTCCAGTATCCGGTTCACACCACTCCAACGCTCGACTTCGGCGTCATCGTATCTGGACGGCTGGAACTCATCTTGGACACGGGATCAACAATCCTGACACCTGGGGATGTTGTTATCCAGCGAGGAACCGCCCACGGGTGGCGCGTCGTCGGTGATGAGCCATGCACGTGGGCTGTCATCCTGATCGACGCTCAATCCAGGTCTTGAGTGGCAGAGCCGTCGCCACTCCGTCGCAGGATGGGCCGTTTCCACGCAACGTCAGGATGGCGTGGGCCTAGCTGTTGATGACAAGGACGTTGTTCACAGCGCGACGGGCAAGCGAGAGGCGGGTGGCTGGTCGTTGAGGG
>Ga0075152_10002975_pt1 | contig 11982 bp, 13 predicted proteins | sample JI61114C2DNA_FD_70964 | JGI IMG/M metagenome (GOLD analysis project Ga0075152, IMG submission 70964) | Wastewater effluent complex algal communities from Wisconsin, to seasonally profile nutrient transformation and Carbon sequestration -... | ecosystem: Engineered > WWTP > Effluent > Algae...
CGGTGGAGGACAGTGTCTACCTGAGTTTCTTCTACCAGCCACAAGGCCGCAGCGGCGATGTGGATGTGGACGCCAGCGACAGCCTGTACTTGGATCTTTACTCGCCATCGCAGGACTTGTGGTTCAGGGAGTGGGAGACGCCATACACAGCGCTCGCACCGTTCAAGCAGGTGATGCTGCCGATCGACTATGCGGCATTCCTGCAGGACGGCTTCCGCATGCGCTTCAGCAACAAGGCCACGCTCGGCGGTGCCGTGGACCATTGGCACATCGACTATGTGCGCTTGGGGGTGAACCGCAGTTACACCGACACGCTGTTGCAGGACGTGGCGTGGACCTATCCCGCCAACACACTGCTCTCCCCGTGGACCTCCGTGCCGCTGCCCAAGTACAACGAGAACCCCTCGGCCTACATGGCGGCGAGCGTTGAAATGACGCAGGCCAACCTGTACAACGTCGATGCGCTCATCACCGACACCTGCTACGTGACCGGCGATTGCGGCAACACGGGCACGCTGGAAGGTCCGACGAGCATCATCGACAATGCGCAGACGGTCTTCAACAGTTCGTTCGATGTGAATGGCGGGTCGAGCCCCTTCGCGTATGATCTGGCGGCCTGTCCCGGGGCCGCCTTCATGCGCGCGACGTTCATAACGAAGGCCAACCCGGACGCGCTGCGCTACAACGATACCACCACGTTCACCCAGGAGATCAGCAACTACTACAGCTACGATGATGGCAGTGCCGAACAGGGCTACTGGCTGAACACGCAGGGTGGCCGCATCGCCTACCGCTTCGATACGCAGGGGCAGGACTCGTTGCGCGCCGTGCGCATGTACTTCGATCCGATCTTCACCTACGGCGACATCCCGAACGACCCGCGCGACGGCAACTTCCTGATCACCGTATGGCAGGATCTTGATCAACTCCCCATTTTCCAGAACGTCACCTTCAGCAGCCCAGAGTACCGCCGGTGGGGCCCCGACTATTTCGTGGAGTACCCGTTGGACGACACCATCGCCGTGGGCGGCACCTTCTATGTGGGCTGGACACAGACCAACGCGATAAAGATGAACCTCGGCCTGGACAAGAACCGGGTGAACAACGACCGCATGTTCTACAACGTGGGCGAAGTGTGGCAGCAGAGCCAGGCACCCGGTAGCTGGATGATGCGCCCCGTGATGGTGAACGCCGTGGATCCCTTCGCGAGCGTACCGGAAACGACGAGCGCGAATACAATGGAACTCTTCCCGAACCCGGCTACGGATGAGGTGCGCATGCGCTTCACCGGCGTTGCGCCGCGCACGGTCCAGCTGCTGGATGCGACTGGTCGCACCGTATATGATGAGCGTTTCCGGGCCGATGGTGCGATCTTCGTGGGCGATCTGGCTGAAGGGCTTTATGTGGTACGCGCGCTGGACACCTATGGCCGTGCGCTCGCCCAACAACGCCTGATCGTACAACGCTGATGAGCCAACTGACCCGAGCCCAGCGTGACGCGCTGAAGAAGCCGCAAGAGAAACGACCCGTTCCCCGCTTCCCGGAGGACGTGGTTGCCGGAGGGGACGTAGAGGGGTCCGACAATCCCGAGGAGCAGGAGCTTTTCGAGCACCACCGCATCGTGTGCGACAAGGGCCAAGGCCTGATGCGCCTGGACAAATTCCTGTTCGACCGTTTGCCGAACACCAGCCGCAACCGGATCGCGGAGGCCGCGCGCGCCGAATGTGTACGCGTGAACGGCAAGCCGCAGAAGCCGAGTTACCAAGTGAAGCCAGGCGACGACATCAGCATGGTGCTGCCATGGCCCGTGCGCACCGTGAACCTCGCGCCCGAGGATATCCCGCTCAAAGTACTTTATGAGGACAGCGAGATCCTCGTCATCGACAAGCAGGCGGGGCTGGTGGTACACCCCGGCAACGGCAACTGGACCGGCACATTGGTGAACGCCCTGCTCCATCACTTCGGCCAGCAGGCAAAGCGGGTAGGGGAGATGGAAGCCCGCCCCGGCGTGATCCACCGCTTGGACAAGAACACGAGCGGCGTGATGGTGATCGGCAAGACCGAGCACGCCATGGCGCACCTGAGCAACCAGTTCTTCCATCGTACCAACGACCGCCGCTACCTCGCGCTCGTGTGGGGCGACTTCACCGAAGAGGAAGGAACCATCGAAGGCAACATCGGACGTTCACCGAAAGACCGTACGGTAATGCAGGTATTCCCCGACGGCGATCACGGCAAGACCGCGATCACGCATTGGAAAGTGGTGGAGCGCTTCACCTACACCACGCTCGTGGAGTGCAAGCTGGAGACCGGTCGCACCCACCAGATCCGCGCGCACATGCGCTACATCGGGCACCAGCTCTTCAATGATCCCGAATACGATGGCGACCGCGTGGTGAAAGGCACGGTCTTCACCAAGTACAAGCAGTTCGTGATGAACGCCTTCGAGATGTGCCCGCGCCAGGCGCTGCACGCGGCGTTCCTGGAGATCGACCACCCGACCACCGGCAAACGCATGAAGTTCGAAACGCCGCTACCGCCGGACATGGGCGAGGCGATCGAGAAATGGCGCAAGTACGCGGCGGGCGGGGTGTTGCACAAGATGGAGGAGGAGGAGCCAGAGGAAGAATAGGTCAGTACCCACGCATCGGGACTTGGATCGCTTCCTCGGTCGCTACGCGCCCTGCGTAAGTCCGCTGGCGCTAAATGCCGCAAAAGCCGGCTCGCGATGACGGGTTCGTTGTAATTCATGCACGTCATCGCGAGGGCGCATTTGGCCCGAAGCGATCCAGTCGGCCGGTCGCGCCCAGCCCAGCACGGTCCTCGCAGGAACTCACTTCGCTTGCGCTTCTTCCGGACAATCTGTTCACGGATCGCATTTCGAACCCCGAGGTGACGTAGAGGTCTGATAAACCTGGATCCAGCTCACGACGTCACTTCCCCTCCGCCTCCGCCTTCTCCATCGCCATCAGCCAGCGCTCGCCTTTCTCGTCGAGCGGTTTCACCACCTTCTCCAGGTCGATGCTCTGTTGCATGATGGCGTGATGGTCCGTGGTGCTGGCCGCCATCTTCGCCACCGGTTCATTGATATGACCGGCATCAGGTCACTTCTTTCCGCATAGGCTACTTTCGCGGGCGATGAGACGAACGGTCGCCGGTTTCTTGGTGGTCGCGATGGCTTTGCCCTTCGTGCTCACCGCGACCGTCCTGATCCGGTTCCACTTGGAACGCGATCGGATCATCAAGGAACTCTGCGTGCAACGCGCGCTGCCAGCGGCCGAGCAGACCTGTCACGGGCAGTGCCATTTGAAGAAGCAGCTTCAGGCCCAAGAGGCTCCGCAGGATTTTCCTGCGCTGCCGAGTTTGGAGTTGCGCATGGAGCCAGCGATCAGCAGCCATGCGGGGATCTCGTTATCGATCCCGCAAGTGCGTTCGCGATCGTTCGGCCCAGAGAAACATTTCCGCATGGGTGCGGGCTATACGTCGCTCGCTGATCCGGTGCCCTGGGGTTGAAGGTCAACGGCTCCGCTCGCGGGGTCTTTCGTTGAACTTCAATCTACAACCGCATGAAACGAAGTTTCCTGCTCGGGGCGCTCCTGTGTGGATCGCTCTGGGCTACGGCCTGCGACGTGTGCGGCATCTATCTGGGCGTGCTGCCCAATGATCGCCGCACCAGCGCAGGGCTTTTCTGGCGCACCCGACTGATGCGCGGCACCACCTTGTTGCCGAACACCTCGCCCTTGCTCGTGCTGAAGCATGGCGACCACGTCGAAGACGGTGTGCCCTCCACGGAGGTGCCCATGACCGAACTGGTGAACGTGCTGGAATTGCGCGCGGACCTGCGCGTGAGCGAGCGCTTCTTCCTCCTCGCGTCGGTACCGCTCACCAACACGTACCGGGGTATCAACGGCTACCGGATGGTGGACGCCTACGGCCTCGGTGATCCGTTCGCGCTGCTGCGCTACCAATTGGTGAACACCAAATGCAAGAGCGATGAGGTGCGCACGATCCACCGCCTCATGGTAGGCGCGGGGCCGAAGTTCCCGTTGGGGCGCAACGATCTGCGCAGCCAAGGTGAACTGGTCAGTCCGGACATCCAGCTGGGCACAGGATCGTGGGATGCGCTCGCGTCCGTGGAGTATGCCGTGCGCCGTGGCCGCACCGGCGGTGGTCTTTCAGTGCTTGGCCGTTACAACACGGCGAACGCGGAGGGCTATCAACTCGGCCATGGCCTCAGCATCACGGGCGAGGTCTTCCACCGCTTTGGAACCGACACCTTGAGCATCGCTCCGGTGCTCGGTGGCTACACCGAGTTCATGGGCTACGACGCCGTCCACGGAGAAGCACAGACCGGCACAGGTGGCGTCACCGTCTTCGGTCACACCGGCGTACGTGTCTGGTGGAAGCGCTTCGCACTTACCGCGTTCTATCAGCCCGCCCTGCTGAACAATGAGGGCATCGACATCACCCCCACACGCCACCGCGTGGTAGTGGGACTTACCTGCAACATCAACAACAATTGAACATGAACAACATGAAGATCGCGGTCCTGCTGACCGTACTTTCGGTAAGCATCGCTGCATGCAAGAAAGACGACGAACCGGCCCCTACGCCGACCCCGACCCCCACGACCGGCACGGTGAAGATCAACCTCGGCTTCCACTGGGGCGTTCCTGACTTCGAGCTCGGCGCGACCTACACCGACGGTGCGGGACATGCCATCCAGATCAGCGCGCTCAAATTCTATCTGAGCGAAACCCATCTGGAAAGCGGGGGCAACGTGATCGCCGACTTCCACGACAGCTTCATCCTGGCGGATGCGGCGGAAGAGTCGACCCATACCATCGGCACGGCATCACCCGGCACCTTCGACAACGTGGAGATCGTGATCGGTCTGGACAGCGCGACCAACCACGCCGATCCGACCTTGGCCGAAGAGCCGCTGAACGACCCCTCTATGCACTGGGCCTGGAACCCTGCCGCAGGCTACAAGTTCCTGCTGCTCGAAGGCCGTGTGGACGACGACGGCGACGGTGTGGTGGATGCGGGCGATCCGGAGTTCGTCTACCACTGTGCTACGGATCCAGCGCTTCGCGGGATCTCCAGGGCGTTCTCCGGCACCATCACCGCCGGCGGCACCACGTCCATGCATCTGCACCTGCACGTGGACGGGCTCGTGAACGGTGTGGACATGCTGACCACGACCGTTGGCATGGGCTACGATGCGGTGAACGCCCAATTGATGGACAACCTGGCGGCGAGCTTGGAGATCGAATAGCTCATCGGTTGACCACAACGATCGCAGGTACGAAAGAGGGACCCTGGGAATTGCCGGGGTCCCTCAGCCTGTCCGCACGAGCGGCCGAGGATCCACGAGATGGTCGTGAACAGGCGCTCACATGTGCAGCGAATGCCCTTTGGCACGCTTGATCAGTTCTTCCCCTCCCCCTCCGCCTTCTCCATCAGCGCCAACCACCGCTCGCCTTTCTCATCGAGCTGCTTCACAGCCTTCTCCAGATCGAGACTCCTTTGCATGATGGTGTGATGTTGGCCGCGATCCCTTCTTGTCACGCAGGATTCAATCTTGCGCGACGGCAAGAAGGGAGAAGAGGAGGTACGTGTATGCAAGAGCCGCCAGAAAGTTCAGCCAGCACATTACGAGCAGGAACAGGTGGCCCAAACCCAAAACGGTGAACTTGTAGATGTGCCTCGTGACCATGAGCGCGAGGGCTCCGGACAATACAAGCCACGCGATACAGGCCTGCAGGAGGCCCGCGATGGACAAGTACGCTGCCATGATGTTCAGCGCGACCAGAAGGATCAGTACGCCGCGCTTCATTCCATCGGCTGTTCGCCTTGGCGGGAGACTCAGCGTTCGTAGAGGATAACCTTGATCTCCTTCCGTACCGATTCGAATCCCTTGTCCGCGGTAAACAGGGGCACGTCCAAGAAGTGTGCGGTCGCAGCGATGATCGCGTCGGGGAGCTTGAGCTTGAAGTCGCGCCGGAACCGGATGCCCGTTTCCATGATGGCCGGATGCATGTCGATCATGGGCCAAGACTCGATGAACGCCTTCCGGGCCGCGAGTTCAGATGCTGGCAAGGCAGGTTCGGCAAGGAGTTCCATACAGGTGATGTACGAAAGGATGATATCCCGGTCGGCCAACAGATCGGCAGCGGACCGATCGCCTTGAAGCACGTACAGGACCAGGTTGGTGTCAACGATGGCCCTAGTCCCACTCATCGCGCCATTGCCTTACAAGTGCGACAGGGTCTTTCTTCGACTTGCTGGTGCCCAAGAAGGAATAGATATCAGGTCTGGATCTCTTGGGCGCCCGCACGGCCATGGCCTTCCGCATCAGGGCCTGCATGCGCCGGCGTGACATCCCCTTTTTGATCACCGTTACGCTCATAAGCCAAATATAGCCGAGAACCAGCGGTGATCACTTCGCCTCCGCCTCCGCCTTCTCCATCAGCATCAGCCACCGCTCGCCCTTTTCATCGAGCTGCTTCACCGCCTTCTCCAGATCGAGACTGAGCTGCATGATGGCGTGGTGGTCCGTGGTGCTGGCCGCGATCTTGGCCATGATCTCTTCCTTCTTCTTCTCGAGCGCGGGCACTTCCTTGTCCAGCTTCTTCAGTTCGTTCTTTTCGCCGAAGGTCATTTTCGTTCGCTCAGGGTCACCGCTTCGGGACCCTGAGCTGCGCGCTTCCGCGTTCTCCGCCTTCTTCACTTCCGTCTCCGCGTTCTTCGCGCGCTGCGCCTGCAGCTCCCGCGCCTTCTGCATCTCACGCAGTTCGGTGTAGCTGCCTACCCACTCCTTGATCTTCCCTTCGCCCTCGAAGACCAGCAGCTTCGTGCAGATCTTGTCCATGAAGAAACGGTCGTGGCTCACCACGAGCAGGCAGATGTCGAGTTCGGTGAGGAAATCCTCCAGTGCGTTCAATGTGGGGATATCCAGGTCGTTCGTCGGCTCATCGAGCACGAGCACGTTGGGGTTCTTCATCAGCACCGTGCACAGGTAGAGGCGGCGCTTTTCGCCACCGCTCAAGGTGCTCACGTACTGGAACTGCTGGTCCTTGTCGAAGAGGAAACGCTCCAACAGCGCGGAGGCGGTGAGCGTCTTGCCCTTGCTCAGCGGGATCACGTCCGCGATGGCGCGCACCACTTCGATGATGCGCTTGTCCTCCTTGATCTCCAGGCCTTGTTGCCCGAAGATGCCGAGGATCACCGTGCTGCCGACGGAAACCGTGCCCGCGTCCGGCTTGATCTTCTCCGTGAGCAGGTCCAGGAAGGTACTTTTTCCGACACCGTTCGGCCCCACGATGCCGATGCGATCGCCGGCTTTCAGCGAATAGCTCCAATGCGAAACGATCGGCTTGTAGGTCTCCGGGTTGTCCGGTGAGCCGAAGCTCTTGGTGAGGTTGCGCGCTTCGATCACCTTGCCGCCGAGGCGCTCGGTCTTCACGTCGATGCTCACCTGGTCGCGGCTGAAATCGCGCGTGGCCAATGACTTGATCGTCTCGAACTTGTCCAAGCGGCTCTTGCTCTTCGTGCCGCGCGCGCGGGGCATCTTGCGCACCCAGGCGAGCTCGCTCTTCATCAGGCCCTTCAGGTGCTGCTGCGTGGCGTCGCGCACTTCATCGAGCGCGGCCTTCTTCTCCACGTAGTAGCTGTAGTTGCCCGTAAAGCGCGTGAACTGCCCGAACTCCATCTCGATGATCTCGTCGCACACGTTGTCCAGGAAGTGGCGGTCGTGCGTTACCAGCAACAGGGTAACACCGGGCGCGCTGAGCTCTTCCTCCAGCTGCTCGATCATCTGCATGTCGAGGTGGTTGGTGGGCTCATCCAGGATCAGCACATCGGGCATGTTGATGAGCACCTTCGCCATGGCGAGGCGCTTTTGCTGCCCACCGCTCAGGGTGTTCACCGGCTGCTCCAGGTCGCGCAGGTTGAACTGGAAGAGCAGGCGCTTCACGCGGGCCTCGTGGTCCCACGCGTTCAGCTCCGTCATCTGGTCTACCGCTCGGTGCAGTTCCTCATCGCCGAGGTGGCGTTCCACGGCGTGCTCGTAGGCGCGGATGGCGTTGGTCACCGGATCGTCCTGGTCCAGCATCTCGTCCACCAGCGAATGCGTGGCGGTCATCACCACGTTCTGGTCCAGGTAGCCGATGCGCAGGCCCTTGTTGAAGGTGACCTTGCCTTCATCGGGCGTTTCAATGCCGGCGATGCACTTCAGCAGGGTGCTCTTGCCCGTGCCGTTGCGGGCAACGATGGCGGTCTTCTGGCCTTTCTCCAAGCCGAAGGAGATGTCCTTGAACAGCTCGCGCGGTCCGTAGCGTTTGCCGAGGCGTTCGATGGAGAGGCAGTTCATTTTTTCCTGAAGGGGCCGCGAATGTAGCGGGTCCACAGAGGCTTCTGGTCCATGGTCCGCAGATGGCGCAGATGACGCAGATGGTCACGGCTGGCGATGGTTGGGCTTCCGCGACCGCGCTCCATCTGCGTCATCGGCGACATCGGTGGAAGAAAGCGGGGTCCATGCGCGTGACGAGGAGGTCACCGGCATCAGCGTCATACCTTCGGTACATGAACTCCGCCTACCTCCCCGGCCTCTTCGAACGCACGACCACCACGTTGCCCAGCGCCGCCGATACGGAGGTGGCCGCGCACGTGCTCAAGCTGGTGAAGCGCTTGGGTGAGCAGCGCTCGCATCGCTTCGGCCACATGGAGCACACCGAAGTGGAATTGGTGCTCGCGCGTTTGGACCGGCTGGCCGAGCTGCCCGGCTTCGAGGACCTGCACCATGCCGCGTTGGCGGGCTTCCGCATCTGGTACCATTTGCCCGATCGGAAACTGGACCGCATCGCTTACCGCACCACGCCTGCGAACAACGTGGAAGTGGTAGAGGTACCGGATGGGATGCGCTGAGCCGATAGGGACTTCCAGAACGGATAGGCGCACGAGTTCCGGGCTGGAGACGTTTGGTCACTGGTGACAACAGGGGCCCGTGTGCGCCTGGCACCAGCGCGCACAAAGGGAAGACCCGCGGCCAACTGGGAGCCGGGATAAGTTTGCCGTATGGCCAGCTTCTTCACCCGCCTGTTCCCGCCCAAGGTGATGTTCCATGCTGGAATGCCTTCGCGCGAGCGCATCGTGAAGGTGCTTGAAGAGGAGTTGATGCCCGTGCTGGGTCCGCTCGGCTTCACGTTCGACGCGAAGGACATCGTGTTCCAAAGGGATCGGGGGGACTTCGTGGATACCATCCGGAACGGGACCAGGCGCCGTAACGCCAAGGATCTCATTGTCTGTTTCGGCCCCACCGTATCCGTTCGGTACACCCCCGAAGAGCGGTGGTACAAGAGCAACTATGGGGCGGAGGCTAAAACCAACGTGTGGTTCGAGCAGTTGTGCGACCTGAAGGGAATAAAACATACCGGTCTGGTCGGGCCTTGGTACGATCTGGCGAAGTTCGATAACCGCAAGCTGATGGACGCCTATCGGTACAACCTCCTGCACGTGGTGATCCCGATCTTGGACCGCGCCTCCTCCATCGATGGGATATTGGACATCCTGGGGCCTGAGCTTCACCATGCTTCTGCGCTCCAGGTGAACCTGCACCTCATGAAGGGCGATCATGCCGGAGCGGTACGTGCGTACGAGCGTTACGTGCAGAGCATGGCGAAGTATTTGGACAAACCAGGGGTGGTGGAGCTGCTCGCGCGCGTGAAAGCCGTGCTCGATGCGCATGCCGGAACACCCGGGGTATAGCTGCGCGCTGCCACGCCCGGCCCTGTCAGGCTGTCCAGTTTGCCGATGAGCAGGCGCACCAGTGCCCCGTTCGCTTGCAAGGACCCTGCCTTCCGCAGGCACGTGCGCGAACGGAACACGGGCAACAAGGAGGGTTCTGCATCTTCGCCGCCCCCGCTATGGCGGTATGAACACATGAGCACCATCGCCGATCTGGAAAAGCAACTCCTCTCCGCCGTGCGGTCCCACGATACCGTTACCCTGGACCGCCTGCTGGCGGATGACCTGCTCTTTACCGACCATTTGGGCCGGCACATCACCAAGGCGTGGGACCTGGCCGAGCATGCATCCGGCCGCATGACCATTGATGAACTGGTGCCGAGCGAACAGGTGATCCGCGAACTGCCGAAGGCCGCCATTGTCTCCGTGCGCCTGTACATCCGGGGCGCCTACGAGGGGGTGCCCTTCGAAGGGTATATCCGATACACCCGTTTCTGGATGCTGCGCGAAAGGCGCTGGCAGGTGGTGGGTGGCCACTCCAGCGTGGTGGCGTAAGGCGGTTGCGGGTGAAGCAGGATTGGCAACAGCGTGGACGCTCGCACCAGACTGAGGTTCGCTTTTGCGTAACCCAGTTCAGAACTAGTCACGACCTTCCGTCCGTATTTGAACCAGAACGATGGGAAGACAGATCGCCACGATCATGACCCTGTCCGATGCGCATGGCTTCATTGCAGCGATCGCCGAGCTGGGCGGGGTGGAGCTGGTGCAGAGGAGGTCGGATTCGCATAGGCCGAAGGTCATTGAACAGACCAAGGTTCGCACAGACGTCGAAGGCGATCAGCTTTTCTATGCGTTCGTGCACAAGGACCACGTGGCGGACATCGTAATGGAGGAGGTCCCTGCGCAGGGGTATTGGGAAATGAACACCTTGTTCTCTCCGGTCGTGGAATTCACGTTGTCGTTTCATGCGCATGATGGGATAAGGCCGGGTCGACTTTGGTATGAGAAGAGATTTTATGACGCCAATGGGGATCTCGCAAGCAAACCCGCGTTGTTCTTGGAATGGGCCGAGCGTGCTTTCCGAATGACACGAAGCAGACTGAAGAAGTTCGGCGACTATCGGTGCGGTCCGGAGGCGTATGGGGCGCTACAAAGCGGTCGGCTTCAGATCATCTGATAGCTGGCTACGGCGCTCCGACCACATCGGGCCACCCCGCACCAGCGCTCAGCCGAAGGTGGGTGTTTCCCGAGTGTCTTGCTGGAATGTCCGCCTCTTGTGGTTTTGGGCTGTTCAGGTGGTCGAGTCCTCTTCGGTCTGTGTACCACGAGCGTATCCGACGGCCGGAGGCCGGTGGCGCACATGGCACTCGGCAAACACCCGAAAGCAGGCAGGGGCCCAACGTGGGGAAGCACCCGAGCGTCGGCTGGGGGCCTGCCACTTCGTCCCGAACTTCTTGGTCCCCCCGTTTGTTCTCCTTTGTACAAACCCCAAACACATGGAACATATGTTACGCAACATCTCCCTCCCGATCACCCTCGCCCTGGCCTGCAGTGCCCTTAACGCCCAAACAGCACGTGTGCAGGTGATCCACAACTGCGCTGATGCCGCAGCAGCGCAAGTGGATGTTTACCTGAGCGGCATTCTGCTGCTGAACGACTTCGCCTTCCGCACGGCTACTCCCTTCGTGGAGGCGCCAGCCGGGATCCCCATCTCCGTGGCGGTTGCTCCATCAACCAGCACGAGCGCAGCCGAGGCGATCTACACGCAGAGCTACACGCTTGCTGATGGCGGCACGTATATCATCGTAGCGGACGGCATCGTCAGCACTACAGGCTATATGCCCGAACCCGCATTCGGTCTTCAGGTGTACGACATGGGTCGCGAGGTGGCTGCCAATGGCTCAGGGGAAACGGATGTATTGGTCCATCATGGCTGCACTGATGCGCCGACCGTGGATGTGTATGAGAGCGGCGTGGTGAACGCTACGATCGTGGACGATGCCTCATACTTGGACTTCGCGGGCTACCTTGAACTGCCGACAGCGGATTACACCTTGGATGTGCGCACAGCGGACGGGATCACGACGGTCGCCAGCTATCAAGCGCCCCTCGCAACGCTTGGTCTGGGTGGTGCGGCCATTACGGTGCTGGCTTCGGGCTTCCTTGCCCCCTCCATGAACAGCGATGGTCCTGCGTTCGGTCTTTGGGTGGCTTTGGCTGCTGGGGGGCCTTTGG
>Ga0075152_10002976_pt1 | contig 11982 bp, 8 predicted proteins | sample JI61114C2DNA_FD_70964 | JGI IMG/M metagenome (GOLD analysis project Ga0075152, IMG submission 70964) | Wastewater effluent complex algal communities from Wisconsin, to seasonally profile nutrient transformation and Carbon sequestration -... | ecosystem: Engineered > WWTP > Effluent > Algae...
GAAGATGCGCGACTCCTGGGTCTCGCATCAGCTCGACGGCAAGCCGTCGCTCGTGCCGATCGACACCGTCAACGTTCTGCCCGGCTGGCAGACCCGGCTCAGCGACTCGATCCGCGGCCGGTACCTGGGCGCCAAGCACTGGCGCGACCGCGGACCCGACCTCCTGGACCGCATCCAGGCGGTCGAGGGCACGTCGCTGGTCGACGTGAACGTCGGCCTCATCGAGGTCGTCCGCGACCTCCTCGACATCCGGACGCCGCTGGTCACCACCGTCCCGCCGACGCAGGTGCACGTGCCGAGGCTCGTCGAGGAGGTCCAGCTGGTCGGCGGCGACGTCTACCTGTCGGGCTCGGGCGGCCGCGCGTACATGGGTCCCGAGGGCGAGCAGCTCTTCGCGGACGCCGGCATCGAGCTCCGCTGGTCGCAGCACCAGCACCTGACCGGCGACTCGGTCGTGACGGTGCTGCTCGACTTCGACGATCCGATGGCCGCGATCATGAACACCACCCCGACGGTGGACGGCCATGCCTGAGGTCAGCGTCGTCGTCCCGTCGTTCAACGGAGCCGGACGACCGTTGCGGTCGTCGGGTCAGTCGGCCTAGTCGACGACGATCGTCTTGACGCCGGCGTCGCGGGCGACGTCGCGGAGGGCGTCCATGCGGGCGGACGAGAGCATGGCGGGGTTGCCGTCGCGGTCGAAGACGTAGGTGCGTCCGGGGAGGACGTCGTACTTGGCGGCGGCGAGCGGGTTGTAGTTGAGGATCTCGTAGCGCACGTCGGGGTAGAGGCCCGAGATGAAGGACGCGATGGCGCGCACGTTGGCGTCGTCGTCGGTGATGCCGGGGATCATCGGGGTCCGGATGGTGACGCGGTCGGCGTACGGGCTTGTCAGAAGCCTTTCGAGGTTTCCCAGGATCTGCGCGTTGTCGTGGCCGATGTAGTGGCGGTGAGCGTCGGCGTCCATCAGTTTGAGGTCGGCGAAGACGTGGTCGACGTGCGGCAGGACCTCGAGCATCGCCTCCTCGCGCACGCTGAGGGCGGTCTCGATGGCGGTGTCGATGCCGTCGGCCTGGAGTTCGCGGCAGACCTCGGCTGCGAAGTGGGGGACGAACAGCGGTTCGCCGCCGGAGAGGGTGACGCCGCCCTCCGCGCCGAAGAAGACCCGGTCGCGTTGGGCGATGTCGACGAGTTCGGCGACGGTGTAGCGGACGCCGTTGAAGGCGATGGCGCCGGTGGGGCAGGTGTTGACCTGGGCGAGCCAGTCGGCGTCCCGGACGGTCGTGTCGACGTGGACGTGACCGTCGGCGTCCATCGTGGCCTCGCTGTGCGTCGCGGCGTCGACGCACAGCGAGCAGTCGATGCACTTGTTGCGGAAGAACACCGGGCCGAGCCGGGGCTCGATGGTCTCGGGGTTCTGGCACCAGGCGCAGGCCAGGGTGCAGCCCTTGAGGAAGACCGTCGTCCGGATGCCTGCGCCGTCGTGCGTCGAGAACCGCCGGATGTCGACGGCGTTCGCGGCCAGGGCCGGGTCGACCAGGTCACGCATGACGGTCCTCCTTCGGGGCTGCTGTGCCTCAGGTCTACAGGTCCTGGGTGGTGCGGGCGATGATCTCGTCCTGCAGGTCGCCGGAGAGTTCGGTGAAGTAGGCGGTGTAGCCGGCGACGCGGATGGTCAGGGAGCGGTACTGGTCGGGGTTGGCCTTGGCGGCGATCAGGTCCTCGCGGCGGACGACGTTGAACTGCACGTGCGGGATCTCGAGCTCGACGAACGAGCGCAGGAACTGGCAGAACTTGTCGACATTGCCCTCGGTGTTGAAGAACTCGGGCAGGAACTTGAGGTTCAGCAGGCCGCCGTTGGAGGTGTAGGTGTTCTCCATCGAGGAGACCGACTGCAGGACGGCCGTCGGCCCGGCCATGTCGCGTCCGTAGACCGGGGAGAGGCCGCCGTCGGCGAGCGGGGTCTGGGACTTGCGGCCGTCGGGGGACGCCCCCACGTTTTGCCCCATCGGCACGTGCGCCGAGACGGTGTACATGCCGGTGTGGTAGCGGCCGCCGCGGATGTTGGTGTAGGCCTTCAGGGCCTCGGCGAAGTAGCCGGCCCACTGGCGTCCGAGGTCGTCGACGTACGCGATGTCGTTGCCGTACTTGGGGGCCTTGTTGAGCATCAGCGCCTGCTCGATGCCGTAGCCGACGAAGTCGGCGCGCAGGGCGTCGAGCATGCGCTCGCGGCTGATGGTGCCGTCGTCGAAGACGAGCTTCTTCAACGCGGCGAGGCTGTCGGCCAGCGAGGCGACCTGGATCATCTGGATGCCCGACAGGTCGTACTTCGCGCCGCCGGCGGTGACGTCGATGCCGTCGGCCATGCAGTCGTCGATGACGGCCGACAGGAAGGCGGTCGGGAGGACGTCCATGTGGGCGCGCTCGACCACCTCGCACGCGGCGATCATCTTCGCGACGTAGTAGTCGATCGTCTTGGCGAAGGCGGCGTCCAGGTCGGCCCAGGTGGCGAAGGTGGTGAGGTTGCCGAAGTCGGGGCCGATCTTCTCGCCGGTGACGAGGTCGACGCCGCCGGTCAGGGTGAGTTCGAGGGCCTTGTTGAGGTTGAACATGGCGGCGTCCGACCAGCCGAGGTTGTTGCCCTGGGTGGTCAGCTCGACGCAGCCGACGATGGCGTAGTCGAGGGCGTCGGTGTGGGAGATGCCCACGGCCTCGAGGGCCGGGACGACGGAGGCGTCGTTGAAGAACTGCGGCATGCCGGAGCCCTTCGCGACCACCCGGACGGCCTCGTGCAGCAGCTCGTCGCTGGTGCCCTCATGCAGCCGCACGGACAGGTTCGGCTGCGGCAGGCCGAGGTGCTTTTGGGCCTGCAGGAACAGGAACGACAAGTCGTTGGCGACGTCGCGACCCTCGGCGTCCTGCCCGCCGACGGCGATGTTGAACCCGATCGGGAAGCCCGCGAAGTACTTCGCGGAGTGGGAGTTGCGCAGGTACACGATCTGGTTGAACTTGAGGAACAGGCACTCCAGCAGTTCCAGGGCGCGGGCGGGGTCGAGGACGCCGGCGTCCAGGTCGGCCTGGTAGTAGGGCTCGAGGGCGAGGTCGAGGCGTCCGGGCGAGAACGACGACGCGTTCGACTCGGTGTGCAGCACGACGAACAGGATCCACAGCGACTGCAGCGCCTCGTGGTAGCTCTGCGCCGGACGCGTCGCGATCGCCCTGAGGACGGCGGCGACCTCGCGCAGGTCGGTGGCATCCTCGGGGGACGCCGACGCCGCGAGCTCGTCGGCCAGGTCGGCGTACCGATGCTCGAACGCCTGCACGCCCCGCATCGTGATCTCGACGGCGCGGTAGAAATCGGCCTTCGCCCCGGTCGCCGTCGCGCCGCGCACGGCGGCGTCCGCGGCCAGGGCCGCCGGACCCTTCGCCAGCCAGTCGGCCACGTTGGGGCAGATGTGGCCCTGGGCGTGGTCCTTCTGGTTGATCTTCACGACCTTCGCGATCTCGTCGATCTCGGAGCGGTAGCGGGCCCGGATGACGTCTTCCAGCGAACGGCCTTGCCAGGCCGGGTAGACCTCGTCGCGGAAGGTGTCGATGGTGTGCTGGTCGATGCCGAACTTGTCCTGCGGGCGGGTCGGCAGGGTCTCGATCTCGGCGTCGATCCAGGACGCCCCCGCCTCCGGGGTGATGATGCCCGCCCGCACCGACGGCGTCCGGGTCCCGACGATCAACTCACCAGGGGTGATGGCGATCGGAAGACGCTTCAGCGCCTCGGCGAGCGCGATCGCCCGGCGGACGATGACGGGCTCCTCGGCGTGCTCGCGGTAGACCTCCGTGGTGATGACGGCCTGGTCTACGGAGACGACACGCTCCTCCGCCAACATGGCGAGGCGCAGCCGGTCGATCCGTGGGGTGGACTCGAGCGTGGCGAGGTGGCGGTGGATCTTCACGGTGGTGGCGCTCATTTTCCCTCTTCGTTAGTGCATCGATACACTATATCCTAAAGCGGAAGTTCGGAAGGGGTCAAGGGCGCGCCTTCGCTTTGGCCGGAACCGTCCCGTCCGGACTCCTCCGCCCCGGACTCCTTGCTGAACACGGCAATCGGGGAGTGAGCGTCCACTCACTCGCCGACCTGAGCGTGGAAGGACGCGGCGGCGTCCGTTGAGTGGCGAAATGCCGTGTTGACCCCAGGTCACCCCAGACGGCGTCAACAGCGGGTTCACATGGGCGTACGGCCTTGTGAACCCACTCAGGCGCGCAGGGTCGACTCGCGCACGACCAAACTCGGCGCGACGAGCACGCGCACCAGGGGCCGGGACGCGTCTGCCATCCGGTCCACCAGCAGCCGCACGGCCGCCTCGGCCAACTGGGCGGCGTGGTGGTCGACGGAGGTGATGCCGGGGGCGGCGTCCGCGGCGATGTGGGTGTTGTCGAATGAGGCGACCGCGACATCCTCGCCGGCGCGTAACCCCTTGTCGCGCAGCGCGTGCAGCACGGCGAGCAGGTGCGTGTCGTTGTAGGTGACGACCGCGTCCGGGACGCCGCCCCCCAGGGCCGCGCCCGCACCGGCACCGATCCCGTTCAGCAGGGTCCGGAACCCGTCCGCCCCGCCGAGCGACTCCTCGACCTCCAACCCCAGCCCAGACGCGAGCCCGAGCCGGCGGTCGCGGTACTGCGTGGACGCGAGATCCCCCACGAGCACCACTCGACCGGGGCGGCGTCCGGCCAGGTGCTCACCCAACAGGCGCCCGGAGGTCACGTTGTCGACCCCGACGTAGTCCGAGTCCAGCCCCGGGACGGCCCGCAGCAGCTGCACCAGCGGCTGGCTGCGCGCCGCGGCCATGAGGCCGGCGGCGTCCGAGGTCGGGGTCGGCAGCAGCACCAGGCCCCCCAGCACGTGCTCGGCCAGCGTCCGGGCCGTGGCGGCCTCGCGCTCGGCGTCCCCGAACGAGTAGCCCTGGACGACGCTCAGCCCGTGCCCCGCGGCGGCCCGGTCGACGGCCATCGTCAGCTCCGCGAAGAACGGGTTCCGGATGTCGGTCAACAGGAGCCCCAGCAGCGACGACGTGCCCATCCGGGCCACCCGCGCCGCGCGGTTGTAGACATAGCCGATCTCGTCCATGGACGACCGGACGCGGGCCTTCGTCTCGTCGGGGATGCGGTCGGCGTCCGCGAGCACGAGCGACACCGTCGTCCGCGACACGCCCGCGTGGGCGGCGACGTCGGTGATGGTGGCGCGTCGTTGCACAGCACTCCTCGGTCGGTCGCGGGTCGGCGCATCGTACCGCGCCGGCCCACGTCCACTTCCCTAGATGACGCCCTCCATGAAGCGTTCGAAGTCGGCGACGGCCTTGGCGGTGAGGTCGTCGGTGAAGAGGTCCTCGATGATCTCGGGCGAGATCGTGAACACCCGGACGCCGATGTCGGTGAGCGTCACCAGGTGCTGCGCCGACTTGATGGACGCCGCCATCAGCATCGGGCCCGTGCCGTCCTGGGGGATGGCCTTCGCCATGTGGCCGATCTCCTCGGGCGCGTTGCGTCCGGCGCGGAACATGCGGTTGAAGTACGGGGCGATGTACTTCACCCCCAGCGCCGAGCCGACGAGCGCCTGCTTGGCCGAGTAGACGGCGGTCATCAGCACCGGGATGTCGAGGTCGCGCAGCCGCGAGATCGTCTGGGCGCCGGCCGGGGTCACGGGCACCTTGATGGTGGCGCCGGGGGCGGCCTCGCGGATCTGCATCGCGGCCCGGTAGAGCTCTTCCGAGGTCGCGCCCCACACCTGGAAGCACACCTCGCGCGCGCCGCCGTCGCGGGCCCACTCGTAGATGGTCGGGATGTCGGAGACCCGCTGGCCCGCCTCGTGCAGCAGCTGCGGGTTGGTGGTGACGCCGGAGAACATGCCGGTCTTGAGCCACGGCTCGGCGGCCGAGCGGTCGGCGGAGTCGATGAAGAACCGCACCGGCTGGACGCCCGGCGTGATCGCGTTGGTGAGCATCTGGACCCTCCTCGGGTTGTTACGTTACTTTTTCGCTTTTCGTTGATTCGTAGTTTATTCGGACGCCGCCCGCTGCGGCAAGCCTCAGGCCCGAAGCTGGTCGAGCGCCTCGCCCATCAACTCCTGGACGACGAGGGTCTCCTCCAGGCCGACGAGCGGCGACTCCGCCAGCCCCGCCGCGACGCACTCCGTGACGTGCCGCAGTTCGTACGAGTAGCCCAGCCCGACGCGCGGGCACGAGATCTCCTGAGGCGGCTGGCCGGGCAGGTGCAGGACGAGCCGGTCCATCCGATGGAAGCGCGGCGGGATGTCGACCCAGCCCTTGGTGCCCAGCACCATCATCCGGCCCGGGCCGTAGGTCTTGAACGAGACGCTGAGGTTGGCGAAGCGTCCGTCGTCGTAGCCGAGCAGCATGCCGGCCTCGCCGTCGATGCCGTTGGGCATCCGCCCGCCGACCGTGTGCACCGAGTCGGGACGCCCGAGCAGGTGCGCCGCCATGTGCAGGCAGTAGACCCCCAGGTCGAGCACCACTCCCCCGCCGAGCTTGGGGTTGAACAGCCGGTCGACGGGGTCGAAGTCCCGGTACGCCGTGAGGTCGCCCTGCACGCTGCGCACCTCTCCGATGGTCCCGTCCGCGATGATCTCCCGCAGCTTGTCGAAGGCCGGCAGGAACCGCGTCCACATGGCCTCCATGACGAAGGTGCCCTTGGCGCGGGCCGCCTCGACGATGCGACGCGTGTCCTCGACCGTGGCCGTGAACGACTTCTCGACCACCAGCGCCTTGCCCGCGTCGATGGCCCGCAGGGCCAGGTCGGCGTGGACGGCGTGGGGCGTCGCCAGGTAGACGACGTCGACGTCGCCGGAGGCGAACAACTCGTCGTACGTCAGCGACTGCAGACCGAAGCGGTCGGCGAACGCCTGCCCCTTGTCGGCGGAGCGCGACGCGACGACGACCAACTGCGCCTCCGGTGCGGCGTGGACGAACTCGTCGGCCATGATCGTGGCGATCTGGCCGGGTCCGGCGATGGCCCAGCGAGCCATGGTGACCTCCTGTGGTTGAAGCACGGAACGTGCGCATTGCGTTGTTCTGTTATCGCGGTTAGCCTCGCACGCAACCGGATCGGAAGGGAATCGAAAATGCCATCGGCTGATCGGAAGGAACGTGAGGCCTACATCCTCGATGTCCTGACCCGCGACGGCACCCTTTCCGTGACGCACCTCGCCCGGGAACTGGGCGTCTCCGACGTCACGATCCGCGGGCAGTTGCGCGACCTCGAGGCCCGTGGCCTGCTCTCGCGGACCCACGGCGGCGCCCAGTCGACCTCGGTGCAGAACGTGCTGGAGCGCCAGCGCGAGCACGAGGACGAGAAGGAGCGCATCGCCAAGGCGGCGGCCGGGCTCATCCAGGACGGCGACCGGGTGATGATCGAGGCCGGCACCACCACGTCCCGGATCATCCGGCACCTGGCTTCGCACCGCGGCGTCCAGATCGTCACGAACTCGACCCTCGTCTTCGCGCACGCGCGGCACAACACCGCGCTGGCGGTGATCCTGACCGGCGGGGTGTTCCACCGGCCGAGCGAGTCGCTCGTCGGGCCGGTGGCCCTGCGAGCCATCCGTGACTTCCATGTGCGGCTGGCCTTCATCGGGACCGACGGCTTCACCCCCCGCCGGGGCCTCACGACCCAGTTCGGCGAGGGAGCCGAGATCATCACGGCGATGCACGCCCAGACGGACGCCACCTGGCTGTTGGCGGATTCGTCCAAGTACGGCCAGGCCGGGTTCGTCCGAGTGCTCGACCTCGGCGAAGTGTCCGGCATCGTGACCGACACCGGGCTCGGAGAGGACGCCCGGCGGACCCTGCGCGAGGCCGTCCCGGAACTCCTGCTCGCCTGAGGGAGCGGCATCACCCTTCCCGTGCGTCGGGTCGGTCGCCCGCCCGTCGCGGAGGAGTCTCGGGGAGACGTTGAATCGCTTCAAAGAGGAGCCTGAAACCCTTGCCATGCACCGGAGGTGGCGTTTAGGATTCGATGTAGCCCAAACCGTAAGTCAATCGAAGCCTTCGGAGGTCCCCAAGCATGGCCCAGATCATCGTGATGCCCGCCTTGGGCAACACCGTCGAATCGTGTCTCGTGTCGTCGTGGCAGGTCGCCGTCGGCGACACCATCGACGCCGGCACGATCGTCGCCGAGATCGAGACCGACAAGGCCGCGATGGACCTCCCCGCCGGCGTCGCCGGCACCGTCCTCGCGCTGCTTGCCGGCGAGGGCGACGAGGTCCCGGTCAAGTCCCCGTTCCTCATCGTCGGCGCCCCCGGCGAGGACATCGCCGCGCTCCTCGCCGAGGCCGGCGCGGCCCCGGCGGCCGCCGCCGCCCCCGCCCCCGCGGACGAGCCGGCCGCAGCGGCGCCCGCCCCCGCCGCCCAGCCCGCCCCCACGCAGCCGACGGCCCGGGCCGACGCGTCGGCGTCCCCCCGCGCGAAGGCGCTCGCCCAGCGCGAGGGCCTGCCGCTGGACGCCGTCGCCGCCGGCACCGGCCCCCACGGACGCGTCATCGAGCGCGACGTCGCCGCCGCGATCGCCTCCGGCCCCCGTACCACCGCCGCGACCCGCGGCCAGGACGTCGCCGGCGTCCAGGGCACCGGCCTCGGGGGACGCGTCACGTCCGCCGACCTGGCCGCCCCGGCTCCGGCGTCCGGGCCCCTGGCCGACCTGGTCGAGGGCGGACGCCGCAGCCCCGCCTTCCCCGGCGCCTACACCGACGCCCCGCTGAAGGGCATCCGCAAGATCGTGGCCGAGCGCATGATGAACGCCCTGGCCGTGAGCGCGCAGCTGACGTACAACTCGTCGGCGGCGGCGTCCGGGCTGCTCGCCCTGCGGTCGCGGTTCAAGGGCTCCGACCCCGGCCTCGGCTACAGCGCCATCACGATCGGCGACCTCATCAGCTACGCGACCGTCCGCACCCTGAAGCGCCACGCCGGCCTGAACGCCCACCTGCTCGACGGCACGCTGCGCACGTTCGACGGCGTCCACCTCGGCCTGGCCGTGGACACGCCGCGCGGGCTGCTGGTGCCGACGATCCGCAACGCCGACACCCTGACGCTGCGCGAGCTATCGGCCGCCACCAAGGAGCTCGCCGCGGCCTGCATCAGCGGGAAGGTCGACCCCGACCTGCTGTCGGGCGCGACGTTCACGATCAGCAACCTGGGCTCGTTCGGCATCGAGTCGTTCACGCCGATCATCAACGTGCCGCAGACGGGCATCCTGGGCGTCGACACGATCTTCCCGCGCCCGGTGATCGCCTCCGACGGCACCGTCGGCGCCGAGCAGCGCCTCGGTCTGTCGCTGACCGCCGACCACCAGGTCGTCGACGGCGCGGACGCCGCCCGCTTCCTCCGCGACCTGACCGCCGCGCTGGAGAACATCGACCTGGTGGTGATGGGCTGATGAGCGAATTCGACGTCATCGTCATCGGCGGCGGCCCCGGCGGCTACCTCGCGGCCGAGCGCCTGGGTCACGCCGGCAAGCGCGTCCTGGTCGCCGAGAAGGACGCCCTCGGCGGCACCTGCCTCAACGTCGGCTGCATCCCGACCAAGTCGCTGCTCCACGGCGCGAAGCTCTACCAGCACGCGCTGCACGGGGCGCAGTTCGGCGTGACGGCGTCCGAGGTCGCCTACGACTGGACCGGCATGCAGGCCTGGAAGGGCAAGACCGTCGACGCGCTCGTGGGCGGCGTCGGCATGATGCTGAAACGACTCAAGGTCGAGGTCGTGCGCGAGCACGCCACCCTGATCGGCCCTGGGGTGGTCGAGATCGGCGGCGTCCGGCGCACGGCCGACCACGTCATCATCGCCACCGGCTCGGCCCCCGCGATGCCGCCCATCCCGGGCACGCGCGACAACCCGGCCGTCGTCGACTCCACCGGCCTACTGGCCATCGATCACGTCCCCGAGCGGCTCGCCGTCATCGGCGGCGGCGTGATCGGGGTCGAGTTCGCGTCCCTGTTCGCCGCGCTCGGCTCGAAGGTCGGCGTCATCGAGATGATGGACGAGATCTGCCCCTTCATGGACGCCGACGTCGCCAAGGCTCTGCGCAAGGGCATCGCGGGCGTCGACTTCCACCTCGGCTGCCGAGTCTCCGGCGTCGAGGGGTCGTCCGTTCTCTACACGGACGCCGCCGGCGCCGCCCAGCGCGTGGACGCCGACACCGTCCTGCTGGCCGTCGGACGCCGCCCCCTCGTCGAGGGCTGGGGCGCGCGCGAGGCGGGCCTGGACTACGCGCCGGGCGGCGTCCGCGTCGACGACCGGATGCGCACCAACCTGCCGAACGTCTGGGCGGTCGGCGACGTCACCGGACGCAGCCTGCTCGCCCACGCCGCCTACCGGATGGGCGAGATCGCCTCGGCGCACATCATCGACCCGGCGGCGGCCGTCGGCGCCGGCCAGGTGCTGCGCGTCGACACCATCCCGTGGGCGGTCTACTCGATCCCCGAGGCCGCCGGCGTCGGCCTCACCGAGGCCCAGGCCACCGCGCGCGGCGAGGTGCTGACGGCGTCCGTGCCGCTGGTGCTCTCCGGACGCTTCGTCGCCGAGAACGGCCTCCGCGCCCCCGGACTGGTGAAGATCGTGGCGGACGCCGCCACCCGCCGGGTCCTCGGCGTCCACATGCTCGGCACGTACGCCCCCGAGACGATCTGGGGCGCCGCCGCGATCCTCGAGACCGAGCTCACCGTCGACGACCTGCGCCAGGTCGTGTTCCCCCATCCCACCGTGTCCGAAGGCATCCGCGAGGCTGCCTGGGCCGTCCACGACTGAACCTGAAACCAAGGAAGAAGCCATGACCAAGTCCCTGATCGTCGATCCCGCGAAGGTGCGCAAGGCGTCCACGCTGAAGCTGCCCGACATCCCCGTGAACGCCTACAAGCTGAACGTCGCCGCCGAGCAGAAGCGCTACGGCGCCGACGGCCTCGCCGCGATGCTGCACGACATGGTGGTCATCCGCGAGTTCGAGTCGATGCTCAACTCGATCAAGACGACCGGCGGCTGGCTGGGGGTGGCGTACGACCACAAGGGGCCCGCGCACCTGTCGCTCGGCCAGGAGGCAGCCGCCGTCGGGCAGGCCGCCGAGCTGGACGTCGACGACTTCGTCTTCGGCAGCCACCGCAGCCACGGCGAGATCCTCGCGAAGAGCTTCTCGGCGGCGCGCAAGCTGGAGCCGGCGCGGCTGGCGTCCATCATGGAGACCTTCCTCGACGGCGAGACGTTGCGTCAGGCAGAGAAGGTGGGCGCGTCCGACGCGCAGGACCTGGCCGCCAACTTCATCCTCTACGGCACCCTCGCCGAGATCTTCGCCCGCAAGACCGGCTTCAACCGGGGCATGGGCGGCTCGATGCACGCCTTCTTCACCCCCTTCGGCTCGATGCCCAACAACGCCATCGTCGGCGGCTCGGCCCCCATCGCCAACGGCGCGGCGCTGTTCAAGCGCGTGAACCGGCAGCCCGGCATCGTCGTGTCGAACATCGGGGACGCCTCGATGGGCTGCGGTCCCGTCTGGGAGTCGATGATGTTCGCGGCCATGGACCAGTTCCGCTCGCTGTGGCGCGACGAGGACGGCGGCAGCCCGCCCATCCTGTTCAACTTCTTCAACAACTTCTACGGCATGGGCGGCCAGACGTCCGGCGAGACGATGGGCTTCGACGTGCTGGCGCGCGTCGGCGCCGGCGTCAACCCCGAGGCCATGCACGCCGAGCGCGTCGACGGTTACGACCCGCTGGCCGTGGCCGACGCCATCCGGCGCAAGAAGGAGCTCCTGCTCGCCGGCCGCGGGCCGGTGCTGCTCGACACCATCACCTACCGCATCTCGGGACACTCCCCGTCCGACGCCTCGTCCTACCGCACGAAGGACGAGATGGAGCTGTGGGAGCACGCCGACTCGATCGAGGCCTACTCGGGCATGCTGGTCGACAACCAGGTCGTCTCGGCCACCGAGGTG
>Ga0075152_10002977_pt1 | contig 11981 bp, 14 predicted proteins | sample JI61114C2DNA_FD_70964 | JGI IMG/M metagenome (GOLD analysis project Ga0075152, IMG submission 70964) | Wastewater effluent complex algal communities from Wisconsin, to seasonally profile nutrient transformation and Carbon sequestration -... | ecosystem: Engineered > WWTP > Effluent > Algae...
GGCGTGCCTTCGGCACTTGGGCGCTAAGGAATGCGATGGATTGAACCGCAACATTCGCAACGGACGCAACGGGAACGCAACGGGAAGAGTTTTTACCGCAAAGGACGCGAAGAGCGCAAAGGCGTGCCTTCGGCACTTTGGGCGCTAAGGAATGCGATGGTTTTAACCGCAACGGCGCTACGGCGCAACGGGGGCGCAACGGGAAGAGTTTCTACCGCTAAGACGCGAAGGGCGCAAAGGCGTGCCTTCGGCACTTGGGCGCTAAGGAATGCGATTGAACCGCAACGCCATGCCTACGGCAGGCAAGTGCACTACGGACGCAACGGGGCGCAAAGGGAATGCAGGTTTTCACCACAGAGGCACAGAGACACGGACAAATCAGTTGGTGATCGGTCAAATGCCCACTGCCACTGCCCACTGACAACTAAACCTCTGTGTCCTCAGTGCCTCTGTGGTGATATAAGTTCGGCTTTCTCACTTCCGCACTCCAAGGTTCACCAAGTACACACCTCCCAGGATTACGGCGATCATAAGGAATTGCATGGGTTCCAAAATTTCGCCGTCGAATACGCCCCAGCCGATGGCCACGATGGGCATGAGGTAGGTGACGGAGGATGCCCACACGGCGGAGGTGCGCTTGATGAGCGCGTTCCAGAGAATGAGCGAGATGCCTGTGCTGAAGGTGGCGAGGATGGCCGTGAAGCCCAGTGCAGGCCAAGCGTTGGGCACGGTTGCCAAGGTATGCGGCAACCCTGTTACCAACACGCCGATAAGTCCCATCGGCCCAACGATACTGATGGCCAATACCGATGTTGCCGCCGGCGGAAGCATGTACAACCAACGCTTGATGATGTTGCCGCTGAAGCCATAACACAATGCGCCGATAGCGGGCAGCACGGCGTGGACGGTCCATGAAGGCAGGCCGTCGCCGTGGCGGTAGGCGATCGTGCCCACTGCACCCGCGAGGCCCAGCAAGATGCCCACCACATTGATGGTCCGGATGCGGATGCCGAAAAGTGCAATGCCGACCAACAGCGTGAAGAGCGGCGTGAGGCTGTTCAACATGCCGGAAAGCGAGCTGTTGATGCTGGTTTGTGCAACAGCGAACAGGAACGCGGGGATGCCATTTCCCAGTATCGCTGTACCCAGCAGCGGCTTCCAATGCGCACGGAACAGGTGCGCATGCTTGAACAACAACGGGCTGAGCACGAGCCACGCGATGAAGAGCCGGGCGCTGGCAAGCTGCAATGGTGAAAGCGCAGGCATACCGTCCTGGTACAATCCGCGTTTCATCAATATGAAGGAGCTGCCCCAGATCAGGGAGAGTATGCCCAAGAGCAACCACTTGGTGGTGTCGGGCTTGGTCTCTTCTTGCATGGGGGAATCAGAGTTTTACACCACGGAGGCACCCTTCGGCTGCGCTCTGGGCAAACAGAGACACAGAGGGCACTGGGCGTACTTTATAGTGGACTATATGAAAATGGTGCGGATGTTAAAGCCCGAAATGCCCGCGAATGTAGACGGTCCCGTAATGATTACCTTTGCGCTTCGCGCATCACCAAATTTCCACGAAAGATGATCAAGCCGTCCCTTCTTATCGCCACGATCGCCTTGGCAACCGCTTGCTCCAGCACAGGTTCATCAGAGGCTGTTTCCGTTACATCGCGCACGGAGAACACCGTAGGTATTACAGAGGGCCAGCCCATGGCCACGGCCGATCTCGGCATTAGCGGCATGACCTGCGAAATGATGTGTGGCGGCATGATCAAGAGCGCGCTGGTGAAAGTGCCGGGTGTGGAAAAGACCGAAATCGTTTTTCACGAAGGGGATAAGGTCGGCCATGCCAAGGTGACTTACGATCCCGCGAAAGTGGACGACACCAAATTCGTTGAAACCGTGCAAGCCTTGGCAGACGGACAGTATAAAGTGGAGTCCATTGCCGTTGTGAAACAGGTGAAGAGCGAGAAGCAAGCGGAGTGCAAACCCGCTGGTGATTCACCCGGAAACGGAACGTGCGCTTCGTTGCTTCCAGAGGTGCCCATGCCCAGCTTGGTGGCTATGCTGCTTTCGCTGATCCGGGCGTAGGTGGAGGTGCAGTTGGCAGGTGCAGTAGCAGTTGGCAGAAGCAGTCGCCAGTTGCAGCCGTCCAATCACTAATCACCAGCCACCAATCACCCGTTTTAATCAACAAGCCGCCCGTAATTTCGCGCCCCGATGCAAGAGGACGCTGCGCGAAAACTGAGGCCCGTTGTTATTTGGTTGATCACCGGATGTGTGATGATCGCCTGCATGGTGGCCATCGGCGGCATTACCCGCCTTACGGGAAGCGGGCTCAGCATCACGGAGTGGAAGCCGATCATGGGCGCATTGCCGCCGATGAACGAGGTTGAATGGCACGAGGCGTTCGAGAAGTACAAGCAAATTCCGGAGTACACGTTGATCAACCAGCACATGACGCTGGGGGATTTCAAAGGCATCTTTTTCTGGGAATTCCTGCACCGCAACTGGGGCAGGTTGATGGGCATCGTGTTCATTGTACCGTTCGCTTGGTTCTGGCGGAAAGGCTTGTTGAAAGGCTGGTTGATGCGGCGCAGCATTACGGTGCTCATCGGCGGCGGGCTGGTGGGCGCGCTGGGCTGGTTCATGGTGGCCAGCGGCTTGGAGGACAACCCGGACGTGAGCCATTATCGTTTGGCGATCCACCTGTGCGCGGCCTTCACCGTGTTCTGCATCGTGCTGTGGACCGTGTTCGATATCCAGCGTGTGCGACGCAGCTTTTTGGGCGATGGAACTTCTGCGGCGAAATGGGCGCGTTGGCTTTTAGTGATCGTGCTGTTGCAGATCGTCTATGGCGCGTTCACCGCAGGGCTGGACGCCGGCCGCATCTACAACACGTGGCCATTGATGAACGGGCAGTTCATGCCGGAGAACGTCACCGCTTTCGGCTCCCTGTGGAAGGACTTCACCGACCATAAAGACGGCGTGCAGTTCATCCACCGCAACTTCGCTTGGGTGGTTGCTGTCGCGATTATTTGGTTCGGCTATGCCAACCGGAACAACAAGGCATTACAAGGTGGCGACCGCTGGCTTTTCTTGGCGGTGTTGCTGCAATTCACGCTGGGCGTGCTCACGCTCGTGACGGATGTGTGGCTACCGTTGGGTGTAATGCACCAGTTGGGCGCACTGTTGCTGCTTTCCGTGCTATTGAGCGTGCTGCACCGCACCGGCCGCATTCTGCCAGCGTAAGCTGTGCGCGAACCGTTGCATGTCCGCGCGGATCCGCTCGGTCACCGGCGCCAGTGAATCGGCGTTGGGCCGCACATCGAAGTAGAGCGCCCCGTACAGAAAATTGCTGGTGCTGTCCGTGAGGTAAAATACCATGGGACTGGCCACGTTACCGTCCACGCTGAAAAGCGATCCGAACACGCGGGCACTATCGCGCAGCACTTCATCGGTCTTGATGCGCGTGGCCATTTGCTCGTGCTTCGCTTTGAAGGCGTGTGCGTCCTCGATCAGCTCAGGAAGATCGCCGTGTACCTGCCGCCAAGTCATGTTTACAACGGCGCGCTGCTGCGGAAAAACCAAGTTCGACCAGCAAGTACCATCCACGTCGCCGGCTACGCCTTGCCCCGGAAAAAGCTTGGCATAATCCGGTATTTCCGCCGTGAACGGGCAAACGGAAGGGGAGGGAGCGCTGGATTCCGCAGGCAGATCGATCCGGAAATAACCGCGCGGTTTGGGGATGGGGTCATTTGTGCAACCTGCGAGTAGAAGCAGTAGGCAGAGGCAGTAGGCAGTGGGCAGCCGCAGTTGGCAGTTGGCAGTGGCAGTTTTCAGCCTGTTGGCCCGCGTGCGCTGCCGACTGCTTCTGTTGTCTGCCAACTCCTCAAACCCCTTCATCCCGAATGTGCACTTTCACTCTTCGTACCCGCTTATTGTCCGCACTTTCCACCGTGAAGTCGTAGTTGCGCAACGAAGCCCGCTCTCCTTTCTGCGGAATGCGCCCCGTGAGCTCTAACACAAAACCACCCAGGGTTTCGCTGTCGCCCTTGTTATCTTCGAAAAGCTTCCCGTCGATGCCGATGATCCGGTACATGTCCGTTAATGGCGCGCGACCTTCGAAGACCCAAGTGCGGTCGTCCAGCTTGCTATAGATCAAGTCATCGTCGTCGTATTCATCGGTTATCTCGCCTACGATCTCTTCGATCACGTCTTCCAGCGTGATAATGCCGCTGGTGCCACCGTATTCATCCACCACCACGGCGAAATGCACGTGTTTCCGCTGGAAATCCTTCAACAGCTCGTCCAGCTTTTTCGTTTCCGGCACGAAGTACGCCGGGCGCAACAGCATGGTCCAATTGAACTCAGGCTCGTGGATGTGCGGCAGCACGTCTTTGATGTAAAGCAGGCCCACCACGCGGTCCGGTGTTTCTTCATATACCGGAACGCGCGAGTAACCGTTGGCGACAATGGAACGCAAAAGCTCCTTGAACGGCAAGTCGTTGCTGAACGCCGTCATTTCCGTGCGGGGGCGCATGGCCTGCCGCGCCTCGAAATTCCCGAAGCTGACGATGCCGCGTAAAATGCGCTTCTCCTCCGCCGTGGTGCCCGCGTCCGCAGTGAGTTCCAGTGCGTGGCCCAAGGATTCCGCATCCACGTTCTTCGACCGTTTCTTGTAACGCTTTTCGATCAAGCCGGTGGTGCTGAGCAGGACTTTGGTGACCGGTGTCCAAAAGACGCGCAGCCCCAACAACGGCGTGCTGAACATCTGGGCCACGCGCATGGGATGGCTGGTGGCATACACTTTCGGAAGCACTTCGCCCAGTAGCAGAATGATGGTGGTAACGGCGATGACCTGAATGATGAAGAGCCATTTTTCGTCCATGGCACCCAAGTCGATCAAACCTGCAACCGCAATGGTGGAGAGCACGGTGATGCCCACATTGGCGAAATTATTCGTGACAAGTATGGTGGCCAACAGGCGCCGCGGTTTGGAGAGCAGGTCGATCACCTTCGCGCCGCTGGCACCGCCGCGCTCGCGCAAATCGCGCAGGTGGACGGGACCCAGCGAGAACAGCGCCACTTCACTGGCGGCCGACAATGCGCTTACCGCCAACAGCAGCACAATGCCCACCAAGGACACTATGGTCATGGCATCCATCGCACCCATCACGCAGTGAAACGGATTGTGGGCGCGGCCGGGGGCCTACGTTTTTGTGCGGTACTCAAAATGGAAGATCGTCCTCGTCGGGGCCGGGACCAATGGGTTCCGATGCCATTTGACTGGCAGGTTGCTGCGCTGTGGCACTGCGCTGTGCTTGGGGCTGTGCGCCACCTTGGTCGTTCCCGGCGGGCTTACCGTCCAACATGGTGAGGTTGTCCGCCATGATCTCGGTGGTGTAGCGTTCAATGCCGTCTTTTTCCCACTTGCGGGTGCGCAGTTTTCCTTCCACGTACACTTTGCTGCCCTTCTTCACGTATTTCTCCACCACTTCGGCCAGGCCCCGCCACACTACAACGCGGTGCCACTCGGTCTGCTCGCGCTTTTCGCCGGTCTGGCGGTCCTTGTATGTCTCGCTAGTTGCGAGGTTGAAATTGGCCACGGTCACATCGTTCTGGAGGTGCCGCACCTCAGGGTCGGCGCCGAGGTTGCCGATCAGGATTACTTTGTTAACGCCGCTCATTACTTGGGTGGTTGGGTTTGCGAAGATAGGGACGGGAGGGCGGATGCGATCCACCGCTCGATCAAACGCGGCACAGCCAGCTTGTCCAACTTCATCAGGGGAACGCGTTCCCATTCCTTGGGCGGCATGAAATTTTTCGGTGGAACGACGGACCAAAAAACAGCATGGATGACCTGGTGGCTCAGCACATGCCGAGCTGCTTCGTATTGCCCTACTATACACCAGTCTGGCCCGAAAGCCTTGCCCAGCGCTGTTTCCAGCGCACGCTTTGTCATGGGCTTCCCACTTTCTATCAGCGGCAGCTCATACAGCCCGGTCCAGATGTCCTTACTTGTTCGCTGCTGCATGTAAATGTCTTTTCCCGCAGGAATATGCAGGTAGTTGAAGAAGCGGTCGCGGGTTTTCGTTTTGCTTTGCTTCACAGGAAGGAGTGAAATAGTGCCTGTCGCGAAGGCGGCGCACTTCGCCTGCAACGGGCACCGCATGCAATCGGGGCTTTTGGGCGTGCAGACCGTGGCACCCAGCTCCATCACGGCTTGGTTGTGGTCACCGGGATGTTTCGCGTCGAGCAATTTCATGGCTAACTCCTTGAACTGCTTCCGTCCGGCGGTGCTGTCAATAGGAATTGCAATGCCGAAAACGCGGGCCAGCACGCGGTATACGTTTCCGTCCACAACGGCTGTTGGCCGGTGGAAACAGATGGAGGCAATGGCTGCGGCGGTGTATTCGCCCACGCCTTTCAACTTCAGCAGGTCCGCGTGTTCATCGGGGAACTTTCCGCCGTGCCCTACCACCACTTGCTGGGCAGCTTTCAGCAGGTTGCGGGCGCGGCTGTAATAGCCCAGGCCTTGCCACTCCTTCAATACTTCGTTCTCATGGGCGGCGGCCAACTTCTCTACCGTTGGCCAGCGCTGCGTGAAGCGGAGGTAATAGCCCAGGCCTTGATCTACGCGGGTCTGTTGCAGCATTACCTCGCTCAGCCAAATCCGGTACGGGTCCTTCGTTTCCCGCCAAGGTAAGGCACGATGGTTTTCGTGGTACCACGGCAGCAGCAACTTGGAAAACCACGAACGACTTGACATCCAGCGACAAAGATGCGTTGCTCGTACAAAAGAAATGCTATCTTCGCACCCCCAAAAAAGAAAGGACGGGTATGACCAAGGCGGAACTTGTAGCGGCCATTAATAGCAAAACCGGCATTGAGCGCGAAGTTGTGCTCAATACCATTGAAGCGTTCATGGACCAAGTAAAGAACAGCTTGGAAGGCGGCGAAGACGTGCATTTGCGCGGATTCGGCAGCTTCTTGGTGAAGCACCGCGCACAGAAGACCGGGCGCATCCTGAAGAACAACACCACCATCATGATTCCGGCGCACGACATTCCTTTCTTCAAGCCTGCTGACGTGTTTGTGGACAAGGTGAAAAACCGCCCCAAGAAAACTATCTGATGGGTTTAACGCGCAAGCATTGGATGATGGTAGTGGCCACCGTGTTGGTGGTAACGCTCCTTGCCATGGCCCCGCGTACGCCTTCGAACGCCGCTGCAGCCAACGCCGCCGAGGCCACTTCAGCCCGTGTGAGCGAGGTCCCCAACAGCGGTTCCACGCCCACTGCCGACGGCCCGCGTGAGGGTATGACCAGCAAGAATCCCAAAGTTTCCGCGATTCTTAGCGAACTCGCAGCCGGCAGCCCGCCCATGCAGACCATCCTGAAGCTGAAGGGTTTGGCAGACGAGGAGCCTGATAACGTGGAAGCGCAATATCATTTGGGCCTTTTCAGCTGGCAGACCGGCCAATACGACAAGGCCATGGATCGCTTCCGGAGAACCATCGCTCTGGATGCCAATGGCTATCCGGATGCCTATGCCTATCTCGGCCAAGCCTACGCCTCGCTCGATAGCGCGGATAAGGCCATTGCCACATTGGAGACCTACAAGACGCTGGTGACCGACACCGCCCTGATAAACGGCGCGGACCGGTATATCATCGAGATCAAGAACAAGCACAAACACTGACCACACATGCCCTGCGGTAAAAAAAGGAAGCGCCATAAGATGGCCACCCACAAGCGGAAAAAGCGCTTGCGCAAGAATCGTCACAAGAAGAAGAAGTAGGCGTTGACGCCCGGCATGGCCCCGTTCCGCATTTGGCGGGACGCGGTCCGCCGTTCGGGCATTTTGCGCTGCAAAGCGCGCAACCTTACCCCCTTTTTCCGTGAGCGTAGATCTGATCATCCGTTCCCAAGGGAGCGAAGTAGCCATCGCCGTAATGCGCGACAAGCTCCTTATGGAGCTTCACCGCGAACGGACCGAGCGGGGCTTTGCCGTAGGCGATATTTATTTGGCCAAGGTGCGCAAAGTGGCGCCCGGCCTTAATGCGGCCTTCGTGGACGTCGGGCACGAAAAGGACGCCTTTCTGCACTATTTCGACCTCGGCCCGCAGTACCGCAACAGCTACAAATTTGCCAAGGCCGCAGTGGCTGGGACACTGAAGTCCTCGCTTTTAGAGGATTTGAAGCCTGAGCAGGACATTACTAAGGACGGCAAGTTGGCCGAAGTGCTCAGTGCCAGCCAAACCATTCTGGTGCAGATCGCCAAAGAACCGATCAGCACAAAAGGCCCGCGCCTAACGGCGGAAGTGACCCTGGCCGGGCGCTATATGGTGTTGGTTCCATTCATCAACAAGGTGAGCATAAGCAGCCGCCTGACCGATGAAACGGAACGCAAGCGACTGAAAGCGCTGATGCAGGCCATCCGCCCGAAAAACTTCGGCGTGATCATCCGTACCAACGCGGAAGGCAAGGCCACCGAAGATCTTGAAGCCGACCTGAAAAGCCTGTTGCAACGCTGGGATGAGATGTTCCGCAACTTGCGAAACGCCATGCCGCCCAAGCAGGTGCTCGGCGAAATCGACCGCACCAATGCCGTGCTGCGCGATGTGCTAAACAAGGATTTCACCAGCATTATCGTGGATGATGAACTGCTCTTCGAAGAAGTGAAAGAGACCATCGCGCGCACCGCACCGGAGAAGAGCGACATCGTAAAGCACTACAAGGGCAAGCTCGACATCTTCGATAACTACGGCATCAACAAGCAGATCAAGCAAGCTTTCGGCCGACAAGTGATGCTGCCCAGCGGGGGCTACCTCATCGTGGAGAAAACGGAAGCCATGCACGTGGTGGACGTGAACAGCGGAAGCCGCAAAGGCGGGCGCAACACCCAGGAGGTAAATGCGCTCGAGATCAACGTGGAGGCCGCCAAGGAAATCGCGCGCTTGCTACGCCTGCGCGATATGGGTGGCATTATCTGCGTGGACTTCATCGATCTTTACGAAGCGGAAAACCGCCGCACGCTCCACAAGGAATTGAAGGACGCCATGGCCGACGACAAGGCCAAGCATAATGTACTTCCGCCGAGCAAATTCGGGGTGATCGAGATGACGCGCCAACGCGTGCGCCCCGAGACCGAGATCGACACCAGCGAAGCCTGCCCCACCTGTGGCGGCAGCGGCGAGGTGAGCGCACCGGTCCTCATCATCGACGAGATCGAAAACGGCCTCAACTACCTGCTTTCGGAAAAGGACATGAGCGGCGTAAGCTTGCACGTGCATCCATTTGTAGCCGCGTACTTCACCAAGGGTCTGCCCAGCATCCAGCAAAAGTGGTGGTGGCGCTGGAAAAAGTGGGTGAAGGTGGTGCCGCAGGGTTCCAGCCGATACCTCGAATTCCACGTCTTTGATGGCGAGGGGAAGGAGGTGGCTGTTTAGGTGAGCAACGGAGTCGCTGCTTTGTCTTATGTCTCATGTCCTATGCGTGGGCGAGCATAAGACATGAGACATAAGACATCTGCTATCAGGTCTCTATCTGTGAATCCAAAATGTCCACCGAGCCCACGGAAAAAGAACTCTTAGTCAAAGCCCGCAACTACTGCGCCCGCCAAGAGCGTTGCCAGCAGGAAGTGCGCGACAAGGCTTATGCTTGGGGTGCGCATCGCGAAGCGGTGGAGCAGGTAATCGCACAACTCATCGGCGAAGGCTTCCTGAACGAGGCCCGCTTTGCGGAACATTTTGCCGTGAGCAAGAGCCGGCAGAAGGGTTGGGGCCGCCGGAAAATCGAACAAGCGTTACACGTGAAGCGCGTTTCTAAAGTTTGCATCAAACTTGGATTGAAGGAAATTGATGGCGATGAGGCTTCAGGCCAATTGGAAACGGCTGTGGCCAAGCGCTGGGAAAAGCTGAAGCACGAGGAGCCGTTCATCCGGAAAGGGAAGCTGGTCCGGTATTTTATGGGGAAGGGTTTTGCTGTTGATGAGATCGAGGCGGCATTGGAGACTGTGGTGCAGGGGCGTGACTGATCCACGCAGGTCTGCAACGCAAACAATCCTGTCAATCCTGTAATCCTGTCGCAAACAATCCTGTATCATCCGCATGGCCATCCACGCAATCCCATCTCGAGTTTTATTCCGCTTCCCGCGCGCAGTACCTTCGCGGCCCGAAAGAACCGGGCTTTCCCGCACCATGATCACCATTGATAAGATCACCGACCTCGCCGAGCGCCTCGAAGCATTGAAAGGCTACTTGGAGATCGAGGACAAGCGGGGCCGCATTCTCGAAGAGGAGAAGTACACGCTCGACCCGGATTTCTGGAACGACCAGAAGAAGGCGCAAGCCGTGATGCACAAGATCCGCGAGCTGAAACGCTGGGTGGTGATGTATGAAAATGTGAAGCGCGAAGTGGACGATGCGGGCGTGACGCATGAGTTCTTCAAGGCCAAGGAAGCGAGCGAGGATGAGTTGGAGGTCCAGTTCAAAAAAGCGTCGGAAGCCTTGGAGGAGCTGGAGTTCAAGAACATGCTGAGCGCAGAGGAAGACCCCTTAAGCGCGGTGGTGCAGATCACCAGCGGCGCGGGCGGCACCGAAAGCAACGATTGGGCCTTGATGCTCCTGCGCATGTACCGTATGTACGCGGAAAAGAGCGGATACCAAGTGAAGATCCTCGACTATCAGGACGGTGAAGCCGCGGGCATCAAGCAAGCCACCATGGAAGTGGACGGTGAATTTGCTTTTGGCATGTTGAAGAGCGAGAACGGCGTGCATCGCTTGGTGCGCATCAGCCCCTTCGATAGCCAGGCCCGGCGCCACACCAGCTTCGTAAGCGTCTACGTGTTCCCCTTGGTGGACGAAAGCATCGACATCGATATTAATCCGGCGGACATCACCTGGGACACCTTCCGCAGCGGTGGCGCTGGCGGCCAGAACGTGAACAAGGTAGAGACCGGCGTACGCCTACGCCACGGACCTACCGGAATCATTATTGAGAACACCGAGACGCGCAGCCAGCTGGACAACAAGACCAAGGCGCTGCAATTGCTCAAGAGCCAACTCTACGAAGCCGAATTGGAGCGCCGAAGGAACAAACGCAGCGAGATCGAAGCGGGAAAGAAGAAGATCGAGTGGGGCAGCCAGATCCGCAACTATGTGCTTCAACCCTACAAGCTCGTGAAGGATGTACGCACCAGCTACGAGACCAGCAGCGTGGATGATGTGCTGAATGGCGAGATCGATGAATTCCTCAAAGCATGGTTGATGCAGAACGGGCAGAGCCAGAAGGTAGGTTGACCTGATCAGCAAATTAGAAAATCAGACGATCTGAAAATGGGAAATGCCGCTCTCCGACAAGACATCGTCGAGAAGGTATCCTGCATTATCAGCGGCCTAACATTTTCGCATCAACGCGCAATACTGACCGCATCGCGGCAACGGCATTCAATTTTCTGATCGTCTGATCTTCTGATTGACACATTTCACAGCATCCCATGTCCGACTACACCATCTACCACAACCCCCGCTGCTCCAAAAGCCGTGAAGCGCTTGCCCTGCTGAAGGACAACGGTATCACCCCGAAAGTGGTGGAATACCTCAAGGACACGCCCACACGGAAGGAGTTGGAACTGCTGGTGATGCAGCTCGGCATAAAGGCATCGGATCTGGTGCGCAAGGGCGAAGCGCTTTTCAAGGAAAAGTACAAAGGGCTTGATCTGAACGAACACGAATGGATCCGTGTTATGCACGAAAACCCCGTGCTGATGGAACGGCCCGTAGTGGTAAAAGGACACAAGGCCGTTATCGGAAGGCCTATGGAAAACGTACAGGACTTGCTGGCCTAGGCGTAAGGACGATGCATGCATCGTCCCACGCCGGGCAGCACGGACCGGAATAGAAAGCAGTAAAGGCGGGTACTCCGCCATAACCAAACGAAGATGGACTACCGCATAGAAAAAGACACGATGGGCGAGGTAAAA
>Ga0075152_10002978_pt1 | contig 11980 bp, 14 predicted proteins | sample JI61114C2DNA_FD_70964 | JGI IMG/M metagenome (GOLD analysis project Ga0075152, IMG submission 70964) | Wastewater effluent complex algal communities from Wisconsin, to seasonally profile nutrient transformation and Carbon sequestration -... | ecosystem: Engineered > WWTP > Effluent > Algae...
CGACTTGCTATATCATCGGCAGAGAAGCCGTGCTCAACTGGAGCACCGAGGGCATCGCCTATAGCAAGACCAAGGAGCATTCCTCTAAGTTTGTTTTGTAGCCGAGCATCCATACCCCTCATTATAAATGTTCAATCCCTAACACTTAATACTTACCCCAAGACTTGATTGATAGGCTTCAACGATCTTGCTCATAGCCATCAGCTCAGCTCGAATTGTGTTCCACTTCGAGTCTACCCAGCCCACCAAATTTATTTTTTTGGAATTACCATTTCATCGCAAAACAGATTCGACTGGCTGCCTAAGGTTCTTTTGAATCTTTCTCTCTTATTGGGATCTTTTAATGCCTCACGAATACCGTCCGATGGTCCAACTGTGTTACAAAATTCCTCCAATGGACAGGCTCTACAAGCTGCTGCACCTCGTGCACGATACGATCTTAGCTCTTGCAATTCAAGCATTCTAGCATGATCAGAACCTCTATAACGTGGAACCTTGTTACCTCGAGATAGTTTAACTGCTGCCCCGCCATGACGATTAGATTTTGCAATTCCTGCTGCCATATCTAACAATATTTCATTACGCTCACTGAAGTCTGCTGTAAGCTTTATTCGAATGGCTGGATCTTCAACTAAGCGCTTCTTGCGCATGCGTGCAATGCGGCCTGGATTAGGCATCGGAGTGGATAAAAAGTCGGCTGCAGACTTGACATCACCATTTTCATCAACAACACAGTTACTACCAAGATTCTCAATCGCTTCTGTCATTCTTGTATTATATCAAAAATCATCAATTATGTCAATCAAAATGCCCTCCAAGACGTATCCTGGAGGGCTATTTTGGCACCTGTTTGTTTGTGCTTATACTATAGCACTAGGTAACTTTTTAGTGCAACTATTTTTTCTTAGAAACAGTCAAGAAACCGTTGCGTGGGTTTTCTTTGACTACACGGTCTGCTGGTAGATCGGTAGGTGTACCCTTAGCGTTTTTTTCTACCTTAGCAAAGAAGTAGATAGTTTGCTTTTTGCCACCGCGTAGTTCTACGTCGGTCTTGTGTAGGTAGTATGTGACACCTTTCGAGTTTGTGTGCTTGTAAGCCATGTTGTAATACCTCCTATTAGCTTTACTCCTATAGAGTAACGCCTCTGTTGGCCTCTGTCAACACCTAGATTGCACGATATTGACGTTTTAGCATAAGTTTTAAGATAGCGTATAAGATAAGACGGATGATAATAAGCAGTCCAAAAAATAACGAAATAACAACCGACCAACCAGCAAAATCAGCCGACCATAGCGGTGAGACAAAGGCGTGTCGGTACTGGATTGGATTTGGCAGACTGATCGAATCGCTCGGATTTTCAGATGGCGGATATTTTTCCTGTTCGGCTCTAACACATTGAACATAGCCTTGAGTGTAGCCGCTGTAATGCGGTCGACAAGCATCATCAGCCAGTTTTAGAATATTGCTGTGCTCGGCGTTTTTGGCCTGAGCTTGCTCGACAATATTTTTGACATCTCGTTCGTACTGGTGCGTCAAATAAATATCTTCTGGCTGGGCGTTCATGTGAGAGCCTGCGTAGCGTTGCAGATCGTAAAGCCGTTCTTGCATAACAACTATATCCCCTACTTCGTCGGCTGAAACGACTGCTTGCATACGCTCATTTAGACCAACTCGATTGAGCCGCAAAAAAGTAGCGCTAACAAATAGCGACAAAACCAATAAAATCAGCAATTGCCATGTCTTGATCCGCTCGATCAGCCCAAGATTACGCTTAATTTGCTGGCGCTTCACAATGCCCTTACCTTCCACCCTTCATACTATTGCTAGTATAACACAATCGGCCTCTGATATAATGCTTGATATGAGGATATTTTTCTCTGGTATCGGCGGTGTCGGCATTGGACCATTGGCACGAATAGCTCACATGGCTGGCTATGATGTTGTTGGCAGCGACTTAGCGGCTTCACCGATGACAATGCAGCTTGAAGCTGAGGGTATCGACATATTGCTTGGTGATCAAACCGCCGACAATCTGAAAGCTGAACATGCGAAATCACCGATCGATTACTTTGTTTATACAGCTGCCCTATCTGCCGATCATCCAGAACTAGTTGCTGCTCATCAACTCGGGATAATTTGTTTAAAACGCGATGGCATATTGGCGCGTATCATCGCCGAAAAAAAGCTTGCCATGATCGCAGTAGCGGGCACTCACGGCAAGACGACAACCAGCGGTCTACTGGTTTGGGTAATGAAACAGCTCAAGATACCAGTTAGTTATTCGGTGGGGACAACTTTATCTTTTGGGCCAAGTGGCGAATATGACGCCTCTAGCCAATATTTTGTTTATGAATGTGACGAATACGATCGCAATTTTTTGCACTATACCCCAAAACTATCTATAGTCACAAGCGTCGACTACGATCATCCCGACACTTATCCGACACTTCTCGCTTACCAACAGGCATTTGGCTCCTTTCTGGATCAGTCAGATGCGGTAATTTTGTGGAATAAAGATTACCAACAGCTCGGTCGGCCACATGTAACTTGCGACTTGCAGCTTTTGAGCGATGATACGGCGACTGATCATATCCAGTTGGCAGGTGAACATAATCGACAAAATGCATTTTTGGTAGAACGGGCTATCTTGCAACTGTTTCCAGATACCAACTACCATCAGCTGATTAAGGCTATCGCTAATTTTCCAGGTACTGATCGCCGTATGCAAAGGCTAGCCAATAACCTTTACACCGATTATGGGCATCATCCCCAAGAGATCAAAGCAACTCTACAGGCAGCGTCTGAGCTAGCAGATCGAGTCGTTTTGGTTTATCAGCCGCATCAAAATGTTCGTCAGCATCTGATCGCTCTTGAGTACAATGCCGATATTTTTGCTAAAGCGCACGCAGTCTACTGGCTGCCGACATATCTGAGCCGTGAAGATCCAAAGCTAGCTATCTTGTCGCCTGCAGAACTAACTAAGCAGCTACCTGGTCACTTAGTACACTTTGCCGAAATGAATGATGATCTCTGGCGCAAAATTCAGTCGCACCGTGCAAATGGCGATCTAGTCCTCTGTATGGGCGCTGGATCTATAGATAGCTGGCTCCACGAAAGTCTCAGTCAAAATGTTGATCAGTAGATTTGCCTGCTAGTTTAGGCTGGTGCTTCGAACCATTTTTCTAGGAAGGCTAATGTTTCATCTATTGCTGTGTAATCCTCCACGGACGGCTCTGCAAGACCCTCTAGACGACTATCGAACACAGATCTTATTTTTTCTTCAATAACCGTAACATCTTCATCGTCATATCGCGTACCATTAAAGATATTGCTTATAGCTTTTGCCGAATTATCCTTATCGATACTAGTAGGTTCCAATTTGATAATTTCATCTACTGGCTCGACCACTTTTTCAACTTCACTTACTACACTGTTACCGTCAGCGTAAAACATCAGGTTCTTATCTACTAAGCCTTCTGGATCAACAAAGTCCACTGATAAAACATTACCTAATCTATCACCACCAAGCTCAAATTCTCGCTGATACAAAATCTTGGTAATTCCACCGTGATCGGCAATATTAGGAACCGTTCTTTCATCCAGTACAAAACATGTACCATCATCACCAAAATCATTCTCTCTCTCGAGAATTCCGTATACTATACATAGTTCAGCTGATCTATGAAATATTTGGTTTATATCTGGAATTGGGTCTCTGTCTTTTTGTATTTCATTAGCAATACTTTAATTATAGCAGATAGTTTACTTTATGTCAAATGTCTATTGTCTATGTCGGCGTAGATGCAGGTGTAAATGTGTCAGACGATTGTTTTCGATAACCAGTACACCGATCAGAATGAGAATGCCGCCGATGACCATAGCAATCGATAGTCTTTCGTTGAGAATAACTACAGGGATTAGAATTGCTAAGAAGGTTTCAAGATATGCAAAACCACCGCTCGTGGCAGCACCAAGTTTCTCGAATACCCGAACAGCTAGCATGCGACCGACTAGCAACACTCCAATACCAGAATAAAGGGATGCTAACCAGAATGTACCATCATGCGGCAGCCTATGACTGTCGCCAAATAGCACAAAAGCGATTAGATTATAAAAAGTAATCAGTGTAGCCGATAAACCAATAATGGCTGGTAGCGGCACGCTGCTTCTTTCATCAACTTTTCGAATAATAATAATGGCAAGCGAAAGCAAAAAACAATCGGCCAACTCAAGTACAGTCGCCAACGGGTAAAAAACGAAATTGCCTTGAGTCATGGCAATCGGCAAGACAACCAGTGACAACGCTCCGATGGCGCTAACCGTTATACCGAGGCCAGAACGTTTGGTGATCGGCTCGCGCAGCATCAGATTCGAAAGAATTATCAGCGTTACTGGCGCAATCAGATAAATCAACGAGACATAGCTCGCTTGGCTGTTAACGATTGCAAAGGCATGACAGATTGAAGCGGCCGCCATAGCAATCGAAAAAAGCACTATTGGCAAAAGAACTTTTCGAGTCAATAACTGACGACGGTACGCAGCAACCAGTGGCAGTGTAATGATTGCAACCAATAAAAAGCGGCAAAAGTTCCAATAAAGCGGATCAACTTGGCTCGTAACCAGTTTGATGACGCTGGCATTTGGGGCTGTCAGAAAAGCGCCAAAAATGGCGATTAGTATCCAGTTTTTGTGTTTCATCTTTATATAGTTTAGCATTGAGAGTTATTTTGCACTATCGAGTTTCATCGCCATAGCATAATTGATGGTTGCACCTTCTTGGCGCCAGCGTTTTTCATACGTGGTTTCTATCTTGGCATCATCGTTTTGGTCAGAATCGTGAAGATCAAACGACAATTGGCAGATATGCCAGTTTGCCGCCACTAGCTGCTCTAAACTCCAGCAGAAAAAGGCCAGATTGTCGTGTTTGATGTGCAGTTGGGCATTTTTGGCTAGCAGTTGCTGATAGATTTTAAGAAAGTTTTGATGCGTCATGCGCCTGGCAGCACTGCGTTTTTTGGGGAAAGGATCGGCAAATGTTAACCAGATATCTGTCACCGATTCAGCTGCAAACATTTCGGTCAACTGGTCGGCGCGCGCACGCACAAAATATATATTGTCGAGTTGTCTAGCGACTGCTTCGTAAGCGCCCTTTTGCAAACGATCAGCTTTGACATCAACAGCCACAAAAATTTTGTCGGGATGTCTGGCGGCGAGCTCAACGCTAAAAAGACCAGTCCCCGCACCAACTTCAACCGTAATTTGTGTCAGGGTTGAACCCTGACATTTTAGCCACTGGTCGAACTCAAAGCAATTTTCGGCGTTTGAGAACTTGGCGAACTTATACTTTTTGCGCTTTCGGGTAATGATGAATTGGTTGAGGTCGACAACTGGATTCATCGGAGCCGCTCTAAGCTACCATCGTCTTTAACGCGAATTAGCTGCGACGGCGTGTTATCTGTCACAGTACCGCCATCGACGTAAATATCGACTTTTGTAGAGAAGTAATCAATCGCTTGCTCTATCGACATAGCCGGAGTCGCGCCTTCTGGATTGGCACTTGGGGCGATAAGTGGACCAACTTTTTCGATCAAACTACGCAAATCGTCAACTGCTGGCATGCGATAACCAAATTCATCATTGCCTCTTTTTAGCCACCACGGTGCCTGATGGCAAGGTGTCGCAATAGTTATCGGTGCTGGCCAATTTTGGATAGAAAATTGATAAGCAGCTTGAGGCAATTGGTCAAACATCTGTTGATAACTGCTAATCAGCACAATCGGCGACTTAGTATCAGCTCTGCCTTTGATATCAAAAACGCGCTTTACAGCCGTCTCATCATCTGCTCGAGCCAAAATACCATAAATCGTATCGGTACGTGCAACAACCACACCGCCGTTTTTTAGACAGTCAATAACAGCTGGATCCAGCACAGAAGTTAATACTTTCATTTAGACCATCGTACCATAAATGTCTTGTTTTTATCTGTTATTTGTGTCAAAATAGATACAAACATAACCAAAAACAGACATGGAATTAACGATTTTTACACAGATAAGTTTGGTCATCGCAATCGCTGCGGTCGTATCTATAGTTATGCGTTTGCTCAAGCAGCCACTGATCATGGGGTACATCCTGACAGGCGTACTGGTTGGACCAAGTTTATTGAATATCGTCCACGCCAAAGAGGCTTTTGAGACATTTGCAGAAATTGGAATTGCTTTGCTGCTGTTTATTATTGGTCTTGGACTAAATATTGGTGTTATTAGAAATCTTGGTAAAGTTTCACTAATCACGGCTGCCTCTATATTATTGATAGTCGGATCGATCGGCCATTTTGCGGCACTTTTACTCGGTTTTGATAATACAACAGCGATCTTACTCGGTATTGCGCTATTTTTTAGTTCGACAATTATTATCCTAAAAGTTTTATCAGATCATCACGAGACTGGTCGACTGTATGGACAAATTGCTATCGGTGTTATTTTGCTCGATGATATCGTTGCGACAATTGCTCTTGTTGTTGTAGCAATGATGGCGACTGACCAAACTTCGTCTTCGGCGTTCATGATATTGGGCCTAAAAGCGCTTGGATTGGCGGTTGGCTTGGTGATCGCTGGTCGCTATGTCGTGCCTCGGCTGGCCAAAATGATGGCGCGTTCAAGCGAGCTGCTGTTTTTGTTTTCAATTGGCTGGGGGCTTTCGGTCGCTAGCTTATTTGATGTAGCTGGGTTTTCGCATGAGCTTGGTGCCTTGTTTGCTGGTGTTAGTCTAGCGGGGCTACCTTATGCAACCGAAATGGCTGCCAAACTAAAACCGCTGCGTGATTTCTTTATTGTTCTTTTCTTTGTCTCGCTTGGTGAGCTGTTTACGTTTGACTCAATGGCAAGTAGCATTGTGCCTGCACTGGTCTTATCAGTCGTCGTCATGGTCGGCAAACCAATCTTTACCATGGCCGCACTCGGTCGCTTGTATTACACCAAATTAACTAGCTTCAAGACTGCCATTCATCTTAGTCAAATTTCTGAGTTCTCGATTATATTAATCATCTTTGCAGCCAGTGTGGGTGTAGCCGATAAGTCAGCTGTGCCTGTTGTGACGCTCGTTGCCTTGATAACGATTGGAGTTTCGACTTACTTGATGCAGTATGATGATCAGCTTTACAAGATTTTCAAGAAGCACCTAAGTATTTTTGAACGATCAACCATCAAAGAACGCAAGCAAAAGTCAGACCAATTTAGCGCAATCTTGTTTGGCTATCACAAAGGCGGACACGAATTTGTGGAGACTTTTCGCAACATGAAGATGCGTTATTTAGTTGTCGACTACAACCCCGAGATCATCGACCACTTAGAAACTCAAGGTATTCGACATGCTTTTGGTGATATGACAGATGAAGAGTTTTTAGAAGAGATCAACGCCTCAAGCGCCGAGATCGTGGTGAGCACACTCGATAATCTACCCGCCAACCTGCTGTTGCTTCGCTACTTAAAACGCCATAGTCCAAAAATAAGTTTTATTTGTCATGCGAGTGATTATGAAGATGCTGCCGAACTTTATGATCACGGCGCTAGCTATGTTAGCTTGCCGCATTATATTGGCTCAGAAAGAATTAGTAATTTTCTTAAACGTCATGGCGTTAGCCACAAAGCCTTGTCGCGCTATCGTGATCGACATCTTATAACGATTGGACGGCGAGCAGTCTCATCGACAGATTCGACTGATTAATCTTTGCTATACTGATATTATGAACTTTTTGACAGACTGGCTAGCAATGCACTGGGTACAAGTTATCACCATTATATTTGGCGGCTTTGTAGTTTATTATTTTGGTGCCAAATTGATCAAGTTTTTCGTTCATCGCACCATCAAAGTAGCCGGCAAGCATCAGGCATGGCACCGTAAGGATATCGAAAAGCGTATAGCTACCCTCGACGGTCTTTTTAGAAATATGTGGCGAATTGTGGTAATCGCCTGTTTTGGTTTTGCGCTGATAAGAGTTTTTTTGCCAAATATTACAACCGCTCTTGCGCCTTTATTTGCCAGTGCGGGCATTATTGGCATCGCGCTTGGCTTTGGCGCTCAATCGTTGATTAAAGATTTTTTGAGTGGAATATTTATTATTTCTGAAAACCAATATCGAGTTGGCGATGTTGTCGAACTCGAAGGTGCTTCTGGTACGGTTGAGCGAATTGGCAGCCGCAGTACGGTTTTGCGCGACGTAGAAGGCAATGTGCACTTTATACCAAATGGGCTGATTGGTCATGTTATTAACAAAACTATGGGTTATAGTATTGCTCGCTTGGTGATTGCTGTTGTGCCAGAGACCGATATCGAAAAGGCGGCGAGCATCATTAATCGAATTGGCGCTAACATGGCCGAAGAAGAACAGTGGCGTCAGAAAATTATTGAAGCACCAGCCTATGTCATGATGGGAGATTTGACTGCCACAGCTGCCGAGCTAATCATTTCTGGCAAAGTTCAGCCTAGCGACCAGTGGTCAGTTAACGCTGAATTAAAGCGGCGCATTTTGCGTGAATTTGAGACAAAACATATTGAGCTTGGTGCTCAAGTAACTCTCTTGTCGCAAAAACCATCTCAACGTGGCCGCAAGTAAAGCACAAAGGTCTTTAGTTTGTTATTGGTTTGAGATCGATGTATCAAAGCCAAGTGACTCATCGCTAAGGCTCTTGCCTGCAAAACTATCGTTTTGCAAAATACGCTTTGTTTGTAAGTCGTAGAATTTTCGATAATCGTTAAATACTTGCTCATTGAGTTCGCCTGTTGATGGAAATGAAGCAATGTTATCATCTTTGTTGGCTTGATCACGAACAGATTGAAAATCAGGTTGACTAAGATCTAGCTGTGCAGTGCCACTGGTTTTGTATAGATGTAGTGCCACCGAAACTGTAGTAATTGAGATTAAAATTGCACCGATCACTAAAAGCGCAATTGGATGTCTTGAAACAGCCTCGCTAGCAAAATTGCCAGTCTCTTGCTCATGATCTTTCAGCTTGTCATTATCCATTATGATCCTTTATTACCGACTCGAAAACTTGTCGATATTTTTCAAGCTGAGTATTTAATTGCTGGGCAGCATCATGCACCAATGTACGTTTTTGTCGTGCATCCAAAATATCTGCATAAAACTCAACTGGATGATTGACGCAGTCAGTTTTGATGGCTTTACTCAGTCTATCTTCGTATGTGGCGTAAGCATCGGTGAAATCTTTTATTCGTAATTTGAAATTGGCAGATGCTTCTGAAAGTGCAACGGTATTGATACCGTTTATGGCCATACGACTAATAAATGGTGCCATGACACGGTTGGCGATATTCTCATAACGCTGACCGGAGTTAACACGTGCTAAAGCATCATAAGAATGCACCTGCTGCAAAACGCTCTTAGCTTGTTTGCAACCATCACGAATCGACTGAATCTGATCATCAGCCAAAACCAAGTTTGTTTCGGCATAAACAGCACCTGGCGACATCACCATCGCAAGGCCAACCAAAACAGTGACCATTTTTCGTCTCATACTTTCTAGTATGACGTGATCGATGCGACTAGTCAAATCGATAAGTTCTAAATTATCGACCTTTTAGGTATGGTACAATGATCACATGAACGCGAGAGTGGCCACTGGAAAAGCATTAACAGCTTATGTTGCTCATAAAGCACTCAACACGCTATCGATATTTATTTATGGCTGCATTTTGTTAATCTTTGTTTTGATTGCTTGTCTAGCATACTATTTGAGTGCATGGTGGTGGGTAGTCGCCATACCTTTTGTCTTGCTGCTCTTGGTAGTTTTTGCTTTGCATTTTTTGCTAATTCGTCTAATAAAGTTAATCCACCGTCATCCATTTACAGCGGCTCAACGCAAGGCTCTACGCACATTTAGCGACAAGCTGATACACCTAAATGATGTTCGCTCATTTACACCTGCTTTCCTAGCATTACGGTCCCTCTATGACGTACTGCGCCATCGTGATGTTACAACGATAAAATCAATCATTAGCGATTCTAAAAGCTTGCGATCAGATTTTCATGAACTAGAAAAATTTTTTGGAACGACTAGCTAGAGTTATGGTGTTAGTCGATTAATGTCGCGTGGGAAGAGCGTAGCTTCTTTGACATTGTTAAGGCCAATTGTTTTCTGAACCAGTCGGTCAATGCCAAATCCACAGCCGCCATGTTGCGGCAAGCCGTAACGAAATGCTTGAAGATAATATTTGAAACCATCAGCATTTACATCGAGTCCAGCTGCCGTCATTTGCTCAATCATTTTTTGGTAGTTATTTTCGCGAAGCGGTACTGTCGCAATTTCTAAACCTCTAAATAGCAGGTCAGCCCAAGCAACAGTACCATCATCTTTAAACTTGTGATAGAACTTGCCGGCTTCGGCAGGAAAATCGGTGGCGTACACCAAGTCGCTACCTAGCTGCTTGCGAGCATGGTCGGCTATCCATCGTTCTTCATCTGGAATTAAATCTTTTTCGTCGGTTGTATCGGTACCAGTCGCTTTGGTGTACATATCGTGGATCTCAGCGATTGTAAATTCTGGGACTTTCTCACTCAACTTTAACTCGGGCGCTTGTAGGCTTTTGAGGTCATCGGCGTGGTCTTGGTAAACTCTTTCTAGCACATTTTTGGTCATATTGGCCACCATCGCTTTTACCTCATCGTGTCCCGAAACAAAACCCATCTCGATATCGAGCATCGTCAGCTCGGTCAGATGGCGCGTAGTCGCACTTGGCTCAGCTCGATAGCTATGACCAATTTCAAAAACGCGCTCGAAAACTCCGACCATAATCTGCTTATAAAACTGCGGGCTTTGCGCTAGCGTTGCTGTTTGACCAAAATAATCAAGCTTGAAAACTTCTGCGCCGCCTTCGGTTGCTCCGGCTAATAACTTTGGCGTGTCGATCTCGACAAATTCATTAGACCGCAAAAACTCGCGAATATAATGAGTTAGATCTGATCGAATCCGGAAGATTTTTTGCTCTTGAAGATTGCGTAGGTTTAAAATGCGGTTTTCAAACAAAGTCTCCAGATTTTCTGACTTATGCGGAATCGGTTTATCTATTTCGATTGGCGGTTCATCAACGACTGGCATTAAGACTTGAACTTGAACATCGTGTAATTCTGCTCCACCAGGTGCGCGATCATCAGCAATGACAGTTCCAGTTAGCTCCAAAACCGTGCCAACTTGTAAGCCGCGTAATTTTTCAAGTTCGTCTTTGTTATCGATCAATGTTTGGGTTAAACCGCTACGATCGCGGATCGATATAAAGTTTAGACCACCCAATAAGCGTTTTTTGTGCAGCCAGCCAGCAATCGTAATTGTTTCACCAACATGTCCGGCTACATCGCGTGATAATATTCTGTCCATAAACCTATTGTATCACTAGTGGTCAGACATCTCTATGGTTTTTGGGCAGGTTATTTTTGTTGGGATTGCGTTCGGCAACGGCGCGTAAATCATCATGATCAACAAATTCATCAACAATTTTGCGTCCGATAAGCTGCTCGACAGCATCTTCAATTGTGATCACACCAACCGTTTCGCGGTAGCTATTTATAACGACAAGCAGGTGTCGTCTGTGTTTGATACAAGCTGACAAAGCGTGTTCGAGGGCTTGATCTTCATGAATATAAAAGACTCGTGGCTCCATCATTTCTTTGACGGTTTTTGAATCTTTATCATGGATTGTCATCAGTGTATGAATATGCAAAATACCGACGATATGATCGATATCACCGTCTAAAACTGGAAAGTGACTGTGTCCAGTTTTGTATAAATCATCCATCACCAGTGGACCAACTAATTCGTTGACGCCAATCGCATTCATGACCGAACGAGGGGTCATATAATCTTTGACCTTCTTGCCATCAAACGACAACATTGAACGCATCATCGACTGCTCATGGCGGCTTAATATCCCATCAGTTTCAGAATCAATAATGTGAGCGACCTC
>Ga0075152_10002979_pt1 | contig 11980 bp, 9 predicted proteins | sample JI61114C2DNA_FD_70964 | JGI IMG/M metagenome (GOLD analysis project Ga0075152, IMG submission 70964) | Wastewater effluent complex algal communities from Wisconsin, to seasonally profile nutrient transformation and Carbon sequestration -... | ecosystem: Engineered > WWTP > Effluent > Algae...
ATCATCTCAGGTGTTGCGTCGCCTAATTTAATCCTCACTAACATTTTAACGGGCAGGGTGTTGTGTGCTTTGTTTGAATTCTCAAACAAAATAAACTGGTATACCCTCTATCTTGAGGTTTTACTTTTTTGCTGTTTTTTGTTTTTTTGCCTGCTGATGATTAAAGATAAAACAACTAATTTCTTAACATCAGTAATGCTTGTTTTAATTCTATTCCTGGGTCTTTTTTCTTTAAGTATGGTGAAGTTACAATTTACGACAGTAGCTTTGTTTTGTGCTTTTGCCGCATTGTTTTCTTTAAAAATGGAAATAAAATCTGGCAGAAAATTATGGTTGGTTTTTTTCTTTCTTTTAGTGTCAGTGTTAATAAGGAAAGAAGGGTTTTATATTTTTATATTATTTAGCTTTCCTATAGTTATTGCAAATTTTAGAATCAACTATTTCCTGAGGGATTATTTTATCTCCCTTATCCTGTCGGTAATGATTTTTGGTGTAATGTGTTTTATTAATAACAACAACATAGTATATCAGCAACAGGCCACCTACAGCAATATAAATGCATTGGATATTATTGCGGCAAAACCTGTAAAGATAAATACTGAAACGCTTCACAAATACCAGTTTACTCAAAGTGATATCACATTGTTGCAGTCCTGGATGGTGGCAGACAATGCTTACTTGACGGGTAAACACATTGAACAACTGGCTAAAGAATTAAAAGCAACTCGAAATATCAGCGAAATAAAAAATGAACTGACCAAATTTGTGTTTGACGAAAGATACCTTTTGCTGTTCTATTTCTTAAGTTCTTTTTTGCTGTTTGTTTTTGTGTATAGTTCCCGTAAAATTGTCTTGTTGAATCTGCTCGTTTTTTTATTTTTTTTATTTTACCTAATAGTTACATCTCGAATACCACACAGAGTATCATTCCCCGTTTTAACGTATCTCGTGTTGTTAAATATTTATTTACTAATACAAAGCAAAACAGATAATGCATTTAAAATAAAAATTCTTGCTCTTTTTTTAATTTTAAGCACCTATAAGTACTATTGCACGGCAAAATTGATATCGGTACAGCAAGAATACCATCGTATTTTTAATGCCTGCCAGCAAGAAATTAACAGCCATCCTGAATATTTATTTATTGCATCGGAAGGGTTTCCGCTACAATTTATGAATGCCTGGCAAACACCCCAAACTGATTTCCCTTCCCGTAATGTTATTTTAACGGCATGGTATGGATGTTCACCGGATTATCAGGTTTTATTAAAAACCCACCACCTGAAAAATCTCAGCTCAGATTTAAAAAACAAAAAGAATGTTGTTTTTCTAACCAGTTCAACATTGCTGCAACAATCCTACATTCAGGTTATGCAGGAGAGATACAATATAAAGTGTCATTTTGAACCAGTTATAAATGGATTTACAGAATTACATCCTAAATTACTCGTGTTTGATAATTAACTCAAAACAGCTTTATATACGGCGGCATATTTCTCCACGCCACTTTCCAGGGAAAAATAATCTGTTGCACCATTGATAATTTGAGTTTCATTAAAAGGAGTTTTCATTTTTTCAATAGCAATTTGATATGCATTGACGGAGAATTTATCAATTAGAATTCCACTGTTGTAATCCATCACAATTTTATCGGTGTCGCCTACTTTTGTGTTGCAGACAACAGGAATGCCCATTGCCATAATTTCTCCCTGTTTGGTTGGAGAGGATGCTTTTTTTGAATAGGATGGCAGGATAAAAAAGATAGAGTAATTACAAAGACGAATTAAATACGGAACCTCATCTCTGTTGCCTGGTCGGATAATGATAGAGTCTCTTACGCCAAATTTTTCAGCAGTATGCAAGATTCGTTCGTGTTCATCTTTTGTAACAAACAAGAATCTGGCATTTGTGTTCTTTTGTTTTAAGACATTGAAAAACTCCATCATTTCATCGAGCATATACCAGGTGCCAATAGAACCAAGATAAAGTAAAATAAAGTCATTCTGTTGAATGTTTAAAGAGCTCTTTAATGTTGCCAGCTTATTATTGTCAATAGTATTTTTATTAAATAAGGCTAAGTCTGCGCAACAGGGAATCACTTCAATTTTAACCGGGTTATTATGTAATGTTGGCCAGGATAATATTTCTTGCTTTGCATTGTGAGTGAGGCTAATCGTATAATCCGCATTTTCCAGAAACTGTATTTCCTTTTTTTTGAAGAAAGTGTAAATGGTTTTATATAACGGGTTTCCGAGGTTCCACAATTTCCCGTCTACCCGTTCGTTTGCCCAAAAACCTCGCATATCAAAAATAAATTTTATGTGCAGTTCTTTCTTTAATTGTAAACCAATCAAAGCGGCAATATAACTTCTGCAATGAACTACAGAAAAATTATTTTTTTTGTGTAGCTGTAATGCCAGCCGTTTAATCCGGATAATATCATAAATGGTAGAAAAGACAGGCGGTTTCTTTGTATAAACGAGCGGTTCCCAGGTAATATTATTTGCATCTAAAATCGCCTGTATTTTGTTTTTACCCGTCAGGTTTTCTTTTTTTTCACAACTGATTAATGTAAAGCGGTATCCTTTTTTTGATAAACCAATTAAATACGGAATTACCTGTGACTGACCAAGAGGGTCCGTCATTCCGTCGTATGAAATATATAAGCAGTTCAATATCTGGTTTATTTCTTTACTAAGTTAGTGTTGACGAAAATGGTTAACTCTCCACTGTTGGAATATGTAAATCCGGCTTTAGTGAAGTTGTCAATGATTTTCTCATATTTCTCTTTCCTGTCATGAATTTCCATAGCAACCAATTCCGTGTTTGAGATAAAATCTTTGTGCCTATTTTCATCTAAAAAAATCTCAAATTCTGCTCCTTCAATATCAACTTTTAAGATATTGATCACCGTTTTGTTGTTTTCTTTCAGGATGTTATTAATGGTTGTTGTTTCTGTTTTGTTTTGAGAAGAAGCATTTTTTATTTCATTTACGGAAAAGCTCCATTCTTGTTTATTATCCGTGAAAAGTTCCAGGGTGGTATTGCAATACCATAAAGCTTTATTTACAGGAGTGATAACTTCAGAGAGCTTGTTGTTGTTAATATTCTGTGTGATTATTTTAAAATTTGAAGGCTCAGGTTCAATACTAACTATCTTACAATTTTTATATTTGCTGGCAAAATATAAAGAGGCGTATGCAACATTTGCTCCGGCATCAATAATAAACAAATTATCATTTTTAAAGTGTTTGTTATACGTGTCACAAACAATTTCATATTCTCTTGGATTGCCAAAAACATGATTATAAACCAACACATCACTGCTTGGATATTTTCTTAAAACTATTTTGTAGTTGTTTTCTTTCGACAGACAGGTAATCTTGTTTTCATCTTCAGATAAATATCTGGAATTAGAATACAACAATGCAAGATGAAATGAATTTACCCACTCCATGTAAGTGTTCTTTAAATCTTTGCGCAACAGCTTCAGGAAGATGAATGCTAAAAAAGAGGGAATATATTTCAGAGGCAATATGTAAATATTAAGAAGCCTATGTATCATGTTTTTAAATTGATTTGTTTATGTATTTTCTTCTAACCACCAGTGAAGTAAAAGCATTGACCAGATTCTGACATATAAATATTCTTCCCCTTTCATAAATCTCTTTACTATATCATCCGCCACATTAAAATGTATAATGTTGTATTTTTCAACACATTGTTTTGAAAGATATTTTTCAATAAGGAAGTGTAAATTTGTTTTTAACCATTTTGCAATCGGAACGGCAAAGCCCCATTTCGGTCGTTCGAATAAATTTTTCGGCAGATAAGTATACAGCACTTCTTTCAGAATGTATTTATTGATGCCGTTTTTATGTTTTAAACTGTCATCGATATTCAAAGCGTAATTTACAAGATTATTATCCAGAAAAGGAACTCTTGATTCCAGAGAATAAAGCATGCTTGCTCTGTCTACCTTAACGAGTAAATCATCGACTAAATAATTAGAAATATCCCAGAAGGATTGTTTTTCACGGTTAGTGAGATGCCTGTTTGCACTTATTGATTCGTTTAGAGTATTCAGATTAATAACAGGTTCCACCAGTAATTCTTCCAGTTCTGCTTCACTAAAAAAATACTGCTCCTGTGAGAAAATATGCGTCTTTAGGTGCGTACTGTCTTCAGGATACTTTAGCAGCAAACCTGCTCTTTTTATTTTATTAGAACCGATTTTTGTTAAGGGGTAAAAAACAGGACTCAGTGTTTTAACAAAGGGATTCCCTAAGCGGTTTGACCAGTTGTACATTCCGTAACCCATAAATAATTCATCCGCGCCATCGCCGGAAAGCGTAACCGTTACCTGCTCCCTTGCCAGTTTTGATACCAGCATAGTTGGGTAGGCAGAAGAATCGGCGTATGGCTCATCATAGGTATTAATGATGTTACTCAGGATGGGTAAAATATCTTCTTCCTTTAATGTCAGCGAATAGTGTTCCGTTCCGATATGTTTTGCTACTGTTTCAGCAAATTGTGCTTCGTTGTATTGATTATACTGGTTCTTTTCGTATCCGATACTGAATGTCTTAATCTTATTGCTCTTTAACTTGGCTGCTATGGCTGTTATTAAGCTGGAATCAATTCCTCCGCTTAAAAAGGTACCAATAGGAACGTCGCTTACCAGTTGTTTATCAACAGAGTCTTCTAATAATCTTTTTAATTCTGTTTTTACCTCTTCTTCATCTGAAACAGTGTGTCTGTTTATTTGCTCGTTTAGTTTCCAGTAATAATTAAAATTTAAGGCATCAATTTTTTCTTTGTTTAAATCAATTTCAACAAAAGCACCTACAGGAAATTTATAAATATGCTGATATGCTGTGTTGGGGAATGGAATATATCCAAGGTGTAAAAAATCCGGAAAAACCTTCTTGTTCAGTGTAAGGTCCAATCCTTTCATGTTTTTTAATGCTTTTAATTCGGAAGAAAAAGCAAATTTATTACCATCAAAATAATAATAGAGAGGTTTAATACCAAACCTGTCTCTGCACAATGTTAGTTTATTTTCCTGTAAATCATAAATAGCAAAAGCAAACATGCCGTTCAACCACGCAAAGCTGTTGCTTCCATGCTGTGCAAATGATTCTATAATGATTTCAGTATCTCCGCTGGTTTTTGTCTGTATCTTACAATCGTTTTTAATCTCTTTAAAATTATACAGCTCTCCGTTATAAATAATTACGTAACGGCCATCCTGAGAGAAGAAAGGCTGGTTGGAGCTGGTACTCAAATCGATAATACTTAAACGCAAATGTCCTAAATGTAAAGAGGCATTGTTGTTGACAAAGACCCCATTTGCATCGGGTCCGCGATGCTTCATCGTTTGCATGGAGTACTCAAACTCTTCCCTGGTAATTTTATTTACATTACTGATATATCCTAAAATGCCGCACATGTTACAGAAAGAAAGATTTTAAATATTTGGATAAATAAAATAAACTGGATTTATACATTTTCAATTTAAAAAATGAAGCAAACATCTGATAGCTCATCTTTTTTATAAGGATAGCCTTTTCATGTGGTCTCAGAAGGTTATGCTTTAAAACTTCATAGAAATAATTCTCCTGGTCAAAAATTAATTTCTTTGAGAATAAATGTGACATACTATGCGTATTGATGCGGTATAATAATTTACCGCCTTGTTTTACATAGTCGCCTTTTGCTCCATAACCCAACTCCAGTATAAAGTAACGATCTGCAGGACTGCTTATTTTTGTGTTAAATAGAACATGTTTTTTCTTAATAGTGCTGAACCTGAATAAATAAGCAGAAGGGCAGGTAGAAAAGACCGGATTAAATGCAGCAACATTTAAAACAGTATTCTCATAAATCCCAAATTGTTTTTTGGGCATCTTTATCAACTGATCATTTTCATCAATCCAGATTATTTCTCCGGTACAGAAGTCCAATGATTTATCTTTTTCAAGAATTTCCACTCTCTTTTCTAAAAAATCCGGCTCCAGGACATCATCTGCGTCCAGAAATAAAATATACTCGCCGGTGACATGTTGCATTCCAATATTTCTGGAGTCTGAAACACCTGTATTGGGTTTATTGATGATTGTTACTGACTCATTCTTACAACTATTAATTTCATCGTATGTTTTGTCTTTAGACCCGTCATTTACAATAATGAGTTCAATTTTTTTATATGTCTGCTCCAGCGCTGACTCGATTGATTTTTTAACAAAAAGTTCTCCATTGTAACAGGGAATTACAATAGACACCAATGGATTTGTATTTACAGTGGTATTCAAACCTTTTATTTTTTATTATGAATATATTTTTTCAAGCTTATTAATAAATAGGGGTAACGAAAAGTCTTTTTCAATATCGTGTTTGCCATTTTTTATCAGTTTCTCTCTTAATTCCTTATCTTCTAACAGCCTGCAGGCGGTATCATATATTTGCTGCTCATTTTTAAAATCAACCACCATTGCATTTTCATTTTTTACTATAAACTCGCGCGCAACACCAGACAATGTAAAAATACTAGGCACGCCGACAGCAAGAGCTTCAATATAGATTTGTCCGAAAGCTTCAATTTCAGGATCAATTGGTACGTGAATAAAAATGTCAAATAATTTAAACAGAGCTGCGTTGTCTTCTTCAAATACAATTTCAATATAGTTGTTTTTTGGCAGCTTATTTATTAATTCTCTAACTTCCGTGTCGTTACCTTTAGCATTTGCAAGAACGAGAAGTGCATTCGGATATTTTTTCAGAAGCTGGGTAAATGCACTTAAAGTATACTTTATCCCTTTCCATTCCGTATATCTAGAAATCACCCCAATGACCGGGTGTTTGCCTTCAGGATTATATTTTTGTTTAACCTTTTCAAGCCGATCATCTGAAATGTTATTAAAGAAAGACAAATCAAAACCATGATGAATCAAATGTATTTTTTTTTCCGGCACCCCTTCCATTCTCAATACATTGCTTACATTTTCGCTGATAGAAATAATACTTGTAGCCATTTTATTAATTACAAGATCATATTTTTTTCCGCTGGGAGCGGTGGTATGATGAAAAGTGGAATGATGCCTGGTATAAATTCTGTTATTAACGCGAGCCAGTATGGCTGCAGTTAAGCCTATAATATTAGCTTCAAATATATGACAGTGAACTACATCAGGTTTTATTTTTTTTAATATTTTATAAGTATCGTATATAGCCTTTGGAATACTACGTTTGGAAGAGTATTCTATCCTGTGAAATTCTATGTTTCTTTGAGAACAAAATTGTTCAAAAACGGAGTTTTTAGAAACATTTATTGAAATTACAGAAAATTCGAACTTATCCGGATTGACATTTTCAATAGCCCACTCGAAGCCAAGAGCTTTTTCAACATGAAACATAATATATGTAACCTTTTTCTTCAAAATGCAGAAATTTTTTTAGCCGTTTATTAATAGCGTTTTTATTACTCCGTAAAATCGTTTATCCGTTATGAGCAATGGATTTATTTTTATTGCTTTCAACAAATATCTAAGAGAAGCTTTTTTTAAACGAGCAATAGCAAGATGAAGTGAAGCGTAAATTAAACAATAGGAAATAAAGTGATTTTTGTTGCCACCAAATTTTTCTTTTACAGCACTGTCTTCAAAAGCATATTTAATCAATAATTCAATTCTTTCCTGAAGTGTTTCTTCCTGAATATTTATAATAACACTGCGTTCTTTATGAGAATGTAATGAGCAGGTGACGATGCCGGGAGTTTGAATTTTATAACGTGCAGCCAAACGTAGCCAAAGTTCGTAATCTTCAGATCCGGAAAGTGCCCTGTCTGAATTAAATGTATTGTGAATAACTATATCTTTACGCAGAATAATTCCGCTGCAGCCTAAAAAATTACCTAAAATTATCTTTTCATTTATTTTTTCAGGCATTTTTACTACCTGCAAGATTTTTTTGTCAGAATCTACTATATCATAATTAAATCGTATGATCTCCGGATGTTGGTTAGTTTCAATATATTTACTAGCTTCTTCGAGATGATTTGGATATAGAAAGTCATCCGAATCTAACAGCGTAATGTAATCACCCTTTGCCACATTAAATCCGGTATTGCGAGCTACTGCTCGTTCTTCATTTGTTTTTTTATAATAGATAAATTTGTCGTTTTTTATGCCTTTTACTAATTCTTCCGTATTGTCATTACTCCCGTCGTCAATTAAAATTACCTCAAAATGAGGATATGTTTGAGCAAAGGCGGTTTCCAGAGTCTGGAGAATCATGTGCGCTCGATTATAAGTAGGAATTATTATTGAAAAAAAAACAGGTTTATTCATTATTGTTTGCCGTATGGTGCTGTAATCTATTAATCACCAAAGGTAAGAAAAATATTTTTCAGCACCTTTCTTTGTTTTCAAGAGTTGTTCAGGCATTTTATATAAATTAAACCTATAATATACCTATAAAAGCTATATTTCTATTGAGATATAAAACAGGACTATTTTAGATATAATGCAGTTAATTCGGACATCATTTTGTCAAGGCTAAAGATACCCGCAACGTCTTTTTTTGCCGTGGCAACTATTGTTTCCCGAAATGAAGTATTTTCGAGATATTTTTTAATGCCTGAGTAAATCTGTTCTGCGTTTTTGTAATCTGCAACAATTGCATTTTTATCGTTTTCAATATACTCATTGGCAATACCTGAAAGAGTATAAACACCGGGTATAGAAGCAGCCATCGCCTCTATATATACCTGCCCAAATGCTTCGAAAGTTGCATCAGACGGCACGTGTACAAAAATGTCAAAGCTCTTATAGAGCGCTTTTACGTCTTTTTCAAACTCAATTTCAGTTAAATTCTGCGCAGGAAGTGTATGTAGAAACTTTGTTATGGAATCTTTGTCTGCACCATAAGCATTGGCAATAATTAATCTGGCATCCGGGAATTCCTCCAGTAGTTTTTTAAAAGCAAGAAAACAATATTCAATGCCTTTTCCGGTTTCATATCTTGAAATCATACCGATAACGGGGAATCCGGTTATGTTATATGTTGATTTTATTTTTTGAACGTTTTTCTGAGGGATATCTTCAAATTCAACCAGGTTAAAACCATGGTAAATGAGTTCTACTTTGCCGGAATGAAATTTTTCTTTATTTTCTAATATTGACTGGACATTTTTACTGATTGCAATAATGTTGGTAGATAGATAATTGATAAAATTATCTATCATTACCCCTTTTTTATAATGTTCGTGATGAAAATCAGCGTGATGTCTCGTGTGTATGCGTTTATTTATACCCCTTATTTTTGCGGCCATCAACCCTACCAAAGAAGCATTTACCAAATGTGTGTGTACAATACTTGTATTTTCTTTTTTAAATATTTTGACAGCCTGATAAATAGCTTTCGGGATATCTTTTTTTGTGCGTACATCTAACTGGTAGCACACAATACCGCTTGCCATTAAAGATGCTTTGAGGGCATTGGTAGATTCATCCAGAAAAATAAATGACAGGTTGAAAAGATCTTTGTCAATGGAATTGGCAATAGAAATATACTGTGTATAACCACTGATATTGCATAATATGTATGTTATATTCTTCTTAGGCATTTTTTTCAGACTCTTGAATCGCTTTAAGACAGGTAAGTGAACATAATATACCAATTAAACGGAATGTTATAACGTCGAAAATCTTTAAATTGGGCATGACCTTATACAGCCATTCCAGGAATCCGTAGAAGGGCAGCATGATCTTTAAGACGGATTGTTTCTGTTCCGTCATTTTAATCATTCCGGCCTTTGCCTGTGACTTAAAACCTCTGTACACCCTGTCAATATACCCATCAATCTCCAGCCTGTCCTCCTGATTGTGGTAACACGTTATTGGGGTAGCAAATTTGGCATGTATGTTCTTGTTTTTTAACCGGATGGTCATATCAAGATCTTCTCCCTGAAACTCAATATCTTCGTTGTATCCGCCTGCTTTTATGAAGTTTTCCTTGTTGATGCAGAAGGAACAACTTCCTAAGCCTGTTATATCCATCACTTTTTTGGTGTAGTCTGCCTTAATGAATGACCTACCTTCCATGGTATGATAATTTGAATTTAAGATGTATCGTCCGATTTTCTTCAGAGCCAACTTTTCCTGCAGTTCTTTCGGATATACCCAGTTCAGGTTAAAGTAATTATCCTCCAGCATTCCGGTTTGCCAAAAATCCAATATAAGACGAAGTGTTTCAGGAGTGATCCACATGTCATCATCTATAAAAAACAAAACTGGATTTGACGCATTTGCCGCGCCAAAATTTCTGGCATTTGACACTCCTTTATTCGGGTTCTTATAAATCCTGAGTTTGGGATGATTAATGATAAATGGTAATTCTTCGCCATCATTCACCACGATAACTTCAAAGTCAACATTCCCGGATATAGCTAACGTTTTCTGAATTGTTTCTCTAACAATTTCAAACCGATTGTATGTTGGCATAATAATGCTTATCATTCTTCTTTTTATATTTTAAAACCCAAGTGGAAAAATAATGATTTCATTATATATTTTACTTATTTTCTGCATTATACCATGCTTTAAAATACATGATAGATGATAAAATACCAATGGTTCTGAATGTAATAAAATCAAAAATGGGTCTGTTGGGAATAATATTAAAGAGCAGTAAAAATGCAATTTTAAACGGAATAAGCGCAGTGTATATTGTTTGTTTTATACGGTTCAGGCTTATCGTCGATTGGCTGTTCCTGAATTGAGATAAAAAGCCGCGATATTCCCTGTCTAAAAACAGATTAATCTCTAATCTGTCTCTCTGGTTATGATAACAAGTGATTCCTGTGGAAATAAAAATTCCGATGCCGGATTTATTCAGCCTTTCTGAAAGATCAATGTCTTCTCCTTGAAAAGTATAACCTTCGTTATATCCTCCGATGTCAAAAAAAAGCTGTTTAGCGATTGCAAACGAACCGCTTCCAATAGAGTTTACTCTAAAGAGGTTAGTTGTATAATCAATTTTCTGCTTTAGCCTTCCTTCCATAGTATGGAAATCTGCTTTTATAAGATATCTTCCTATTTTATCCTGTTTCATTTCAGAAATAAGGTTGTCCGGAAATTGCCAGTTCAGAACGGAGCAGTTTTTACTAAAAAAGAGCTCTTCTTCTAGCTTTTTAATAGCAGTACAACTCTCTGATGTAATCCACATATCATCATCAATAAAAAATAACAGGGGATATTTTGCCTCTCTGCCTCCCATGTTTCTGGCCTTTGATACACCTTGCCTATTATTGTCCAAAAGCCGTAACTTATCGTTTTCAGGCAGGTTATGAATGGCATCCCCGTCGTTTACCACAATAATTTCTGCCTCGAAATTTTCAATAGCCCGTAATGCATATTCTATACTCTCCAGCAGCACCTGCTGCCTGTTCTTTGTGGGTATAATGATAGACAGTTGCATATTACATTTTATATCGAAGAACAGTAAAGATGTTTTTAAAATACAGTTTGGCTATCAGGTAGTCTTTTGTTGTTCTGAGAGTCAGATATTTTACAGAACGAAGAAAGAATAAAATGGCGGTATATATTTTCCCTTTTTCTGTAATCCAGAAGTCGGTTTCATTCCTGTTTATCTGTTCAAATTTTTTAAGATTTACCGTTTCGGGAGAGACTGTTTTACTGCTGGCAGACAGATGGTGAATGGCTTTTGTGGTTGCTAAGTATTGTATATCGTAACCCATTTTTTTAATGGCGTAGCACCATGCCACATCTTCAAAATACATAAAATACATATCTGGCAGTTTATTATTCGGGAATCGTTGTATGATTTCTCTTTTTGTTAAAAAGAAAGCACCCCAGACCCAATCCACCTTTTTATTTTCTTTGTGATTGAAATAAAAACCCAACAGATAATCCGGAGGCAATATGAACTTATGCAGCCGGAGGATTTCCACGATTTCATA
>Ga0075152_10002980_pt1 | contig 11980 bp, 9 predicted proteins | sample JI61114C2DNA_FD_70964 | JGI IMG/M metagenome (GOLD analysis project Ga0075152, IMG submission 70964) | Wastewater effluent complex algal communities from Wisconsin, to seasonally profile nutrient transformation and Carbon sequestration -... | ecosystem: Engineered > WWTP > Effluent > Algae...
GCCAGGGGCGCGGAGGCGCAGAGAAGCGTTTTCAGTCTTGAGTCGGGAGTCTAAAGTCGGGAATGTTCACCACGGAGGCACAGAGGTCACTGAGGTATTTTGTCTTGAGCCTTGAGTCACTGGCGTCCGGGATGAATTGATGAGGCATCGGGAAAGGCTCGTCAATAGGAGCATTAAAAGATTTCCCCGCGGATGAGGCCTCGTTGTTAAAAACAGGCGTGCATGGCTTTTTCGCGACCCCGGTTCAAGAGGCCGGGGTGACATCCGCAGGTGGAGGAGCTGCTACCGCAGGCTTTTGAGCTGCGTGAAGTACAGGTAGCTCCAATTCAGTGCGAGGAAGAAGCCCAGTATGTTCAATGTGCCGGGGCCGGCTACGAGCATGGGCACCAGCATGCCAAGCAATTGTGCGCTGGTGTAGATGTGGAAACCGTCCTTATTGCCGTTCCACATCCGCAGCGTGCCGACGAAGCGGGCCAATGTGCGTACGGCAAAAATGGCCATTAGGGACACGCCATTCGCCCGCAATGCGGCAACGTAAACCTGCATGGCTTCCAGGCGATCCGGTGGAAGCCAGGTTGAATAGGTTGTGGCAACGAGATCTCGCACCTCTTCTGCCTGCATCCCTTGCATGACGTATGCCAGCAGGATACCGGATAAGTATAAAGGGAACACCACGCCCTGATTGATGAAGCTGGCCACGCAGAGCCGCGCGAGCATGGGCGGGCGCTCCCAATTCAACGGCGCATTCAGTTCTTGTTCCACGGCGCGAAGGAACGCATTGGCTCGCACTCACGACCTGCCTTCGGCAAGCGTGCACGTAAGCGCAGGCCGCTAGCGCTTGGGTGCAACAAAAAGCCCCCGACCAGCGGGGGCTTTTGAAACTTTGGACAGGCTTGCGCCCCTAGTGCATGTACTTCAAATTCACCGCGTACAGGATGATGAAGACCAGCGAGAAGAAGCCAACGAAGCCAACGCTGGCAATGGCCATCATGCTGCCACCGAGGTAAACGAGCGGAACCACAAGGCCAGCTATCGTGGCGAGCAAGTACATCCAGAAGCCGTTCTTTTTCAAGTTCCACATTTGCCATACACCAAAGAGGCTGAGCAAGGCGATAACGATGCCCGCAATGCCCATCGGCTTCGCATTCGCTGCCGTTTTTTCCGTGATCTCCATGGCGGAATCCATCATTCTGCCGGCCATGCCATCCGCTTGATCGCCTAATTGTGCTTTCGCCTCCTCCATTTTCTGCCGCGCCTCTTGCATCGCTTGGGTCTGGTCCGTGGTTATGCTTTGGATCCCGCTGATGATGCCCCATGCTCCCATTATGAAGCTTATGATACAGATAACCGTAAGCAACGTGGGCCGAGCTGGGGCCATGCCGGCCGTGTTCATGTCTGTCATTTTGATGTGGTTTTGTGAAAACGAATGTAGCCGTTGGCACCGCATGCACCAGGAGATATCTCACCCGTTTTCCCATTCGATCGTTGATAACCGGCTTTTCCCTTTACCACCAACGCCACGAACCACCTTCCCTCATCCATGCCGATCGACCGGCCACATCCTCACTTCCTGCTTTGCGCCGCACTGCTACCTTCGCGCCGCACAATCGCGGCCTTGACCACCTTGCCGCACATTGAAAAACAAATCCCATCGCAAGCAGATGAGCTATGACGTGATCGTACTCGGCAGCGGCCCCGGAGGCTATGTGGCCGCAATCCGTGCCAGCCAATTGGGCCTAAAAACGGCCATCGTGGAAAAAGAGGCCCTCGGCGGCATCTGCCTCAATTGGGGCTGCATTCCCACCAAAGCCCTGCTGAAAAGCGCCAACGTGTTTGAATACATCAACCACGCAAAGGACTACGGCATTACCGTAGGCGCACCAAAAGCCGACTTCAAAGGAATCGTGCAACGGAGCCGCGATGTGGCCAAGGGCATGAGCAACGGCGTACAGTTCCTGATGAAGAAGAACAAGATCGACGTGGTGATGGGCACCGGAAAACTGCTTCCCGGCAAAAAGCTCGAAGTGACCGGCGCCGACGGCAAGAAACAGACGCTGGAGGCCAAGAACATCATTATCGCCACTGGCGCCCGCAGCCGCGAACTTCCTGCTTTGAAGCAGGACGGCAAGAAAGTGATAGGCTACCGCGAGGCCATGGTTTTGCCCGAGCAGCCTAAAAGCATGGTGGTGGTGGGCAGCGGTGCCATCGGCAGCGAGTTCGCATATTTCTACAACGCCATCGGGGTGAAAGTGACCCTAATCGAATTCATGCCGAATGTGGTGCCTGTTGAAGATGAAGACGTGAGCAAGCAGTTAGAGAAGAGCTTCAAGAAGCAGGGCATAGATGTAATGATCTCCAGCGAGGTAACTAAGGTGGATACCAGCGGAAAAGGCTGCAAGGTCACGGTAAAAACGCCCAAAGGCGAACAGGTCATTGAATGCGACATCGTGCTGAGCGCGGTGGGCATCGTGTCCAATTTGGAAGGTATCGGCCTGGAAGAAGTTGGCATCGTTACGGACAAAGGCAAGATCAAAGTGGACGGTTTCAGCGCCACCAACATCCCCGGCTATTTCGCCATCGGCGACTGCACCCCCGGGCAAGCACTTGCGCATGTGGCCAGTGCGGAAGGCATCATCTGCGTGGAGAAGATCGCCGGGAAGAGCCCGGAGCCGCTGGACTACAACAACATTCCTGGCTGCACCTACTGCTCCCCTGAGATCGCCAGCGTGGGCTACACCGAAAAGCAGGCGAAAGAAAAAGGCTACGAGCTGAAGATCGGCAAATTCCCTTTCACCGCCAGCGGAAAAGCCAGTGCCGCCGGTGCCAAAGACGGTTTTGTGAAACTGATTTTTGATGCCAAATACGGCGAACTGCTGGGCGCCCACATGATCGGCATGAACGTAACGGAGATGGTCGCGGAGTGCGTAGCCATGCGCAAGCTGGAGACCACCGGCCACGAGATCATCAAGACGGTACACCCACACCCAACGATGAGCGAAGCCATCATGGAAGCCGCCGCCGCCGCATATGGCGAGGTGATCCACCTGTGACCCGGGGCCGCCCCAACCCATGTGCGGCATAGCCGGTTCCTTCCAGCTCGACCTTGCGCAGCCCGCAACGGGCAGCCGCATTGACGCGGCCCTGCAGTGCATTGCACACCGCGGCCCGGACGACAGCGGCACCTACATCAATGGCCGCGCCGTGCTGGGCCACCGCCGCCTCAGCATCATCGACACCAGCGCCGCCGGGCACCAGCCTTTCGCCGACAACGGGGGCCGCTACACCATGGTGTTCAACGGCGAGGTGTTCAACTTCCAGGAACTGCGGGCAGGGCTTGAACGCGACGGGCACACTTTTCGAAGCCATACCGACACGGAGGTCGTACTACGCCTGTTCACGCTGAAGGGCCCTGAATTTTTGCACGACCTCAACGGTTTTTTCGCGTTGGCGATCCACGATGCGGAAAATGACAGTCTCTTTTTGGCCCGCGACCGTTTCGGTGTGAAGCCCTTGCTCTGGAGTGAAACCGATGGGCGCCTGCTCTTCGCCAGCGAGCTGCGTGCTTTGATCGCCTTGGGCGCCAAAACAGAGATCGACCCGGTAGCGCTGGAGCAGTATATCACCTTCTTCTACGTGCCCGCGCCCAACACGGCCTTGACCGGCAGCAACAAATTGTTGCCCGGCCAGTCCCTCACGGCGGACAAGAACGGCATCCGCGTTGAGCAGTGGTACGACCTGCCCGCCGCGGCCAAGCGTACACCCGCCGTGGTGGACAATAATAAACGCCTCTTCGAACTGCTTGATGACGCGGTGCGGTGCCGCTTGGTGGCCGACGTGCCCGTAGGCGCATTCCTCAGCGGCGGGGTGGACAGCAGCATCGTGAGCGCATTGGCAGCAGGCCACCATAAAGGTTTGCACACCTTCAGCATCGGCTATGCCGACGACCCGTTCTTCGATGAGACGCAGTATGCCGAGGAAGTCGCCCGTCACATCAACAGCGAGCACAGCACCTTCAAACTGACCCGCGAAGAACTGGCCGAGAACTATACCCGCTTACTCGATGCCATCGACGAACCTTTTGCCGACAGCTCCGCCCTTCCCTCCTACATCCTGTGTGAACGTACCCGCAAGCAGGTGACCGTGGCCGTAAGCGGAGACGGTGCGGACGAGGTGTTCGGCGGCTACCAGAAACATCAGGCCGAACTGAGGTGGCGTTCGCCGGGCGCGGCCGAGAAAGCGGTGCGGGCACTCGGTCCCCTATGGCGAATGCTACCGCGCTCCCGTAATGGCGCGTTCCAGAACAAGATCCGCCAGTTGGACCGGTTCGCGAAATTGGCCGAAACCGCGCCCCAACAGCGATACTTGGAGCTGGCCGCATTCACCGAACAAGCCAAGGCACACGAGCTGATGGCGCATCCGGCACCGGAACACCTGCTGCGTGAACGCGAAGCCGCCTTCACCGCCGCGCTGTGCCAAACCACGGGAATGAACGCCGTGTTACTGGCCGACGTGGCCTCCACGCTGCCCAACGACATGCTGCACAAGGTCGACCTCACCAGCATGGCCCATGCGCTGGAAGTGCGCACGCCTTTTTTGGACCTGCGCGTGGTGGAATTCGCATTCAGCCTGCCGGCGGAAGCTAAAATGCACCGCGGGTCCGGAAAGCACATTCTGCGCGAAACGTTCGGTCACCTCCTGCCCACCACGGTGATGACACGGAGCAAAAAAGGTTTCGAGGTACCCTTGCGTGACTTGCTGCGCGGACCGTTATCCAGCGTGATCAATGCCTTGGTGGACAGGGAAACAACGGAGGCGGCCGGCATCTTCTGGCCCGCTGCGGAAGCCTTGGTCAAGGAGCTGCGTTCAACAAATCCCGGTAGCTCGCAGGCAACCTTACACGCTTTGCTCGTCTACTTGTCGTGGTGGAAGCGGAACGTGGGGTAGCCCCGACGGCACGCCCCCTACCGATCTCCCTACCTTTGACCAGCTCCACCATGCCCCGCATCCTTCGTATCATCAACCGCTTCAACTTGGGCGGCCCCACGCACAACGCAGCCTATTTGTCGCGCTACATGCCTGCCGGATTCGAGACCTTGCTGATCGGCGGGCCGCCGGGCGAAAATGAGGAAGGAAGCGGACACATCCTTGATTCATTGGGCGTGGAGGCCCGCATCCTGGACGAAATGCGCCGTGAGGTATCACCTTGGAAAGACCGCCGCGCCTACCGGAGTATCAAGCGCATCATCAAGGAATTCAAGCCGGACATCGTACATACGCACGCCGCGAAGGCAGGGGCCGTGGGCCGATTGGCCGCCAGCGACCTGGGGGTGAAAGGCGTAGTGCATACCTTCCATGGCCATGTGTTCCATAGCTACTTCGGCCCTGTGCGCACATCGGTGTTCAAGAGCGTTGAGCGGCATTTGGCCAAGCGTACCTCGCGCATAATCGCCATCAGCGAAAAGCAAAAAAGCGAACTGGTGGACGAGCACAACATCTGTGCGGGAAGCAAGATCGCGGTGATCCCCCTGGGTTTCGACCTCAGCCGTTTCATGGACGACCAGCCCGCCAAGCGCGCGCTTTTCCGCCGGGTCTACGGCGTGGCGGATGATGAGGTGGCCATCGGCATCGTGGGCCGCTTGGTCCCGGTGAAGAACCACGCGCTCTTCATCAAAGCCATCAAGCATGTGCGCGACCACAGCGGGAAGAAGATCCGCGCTTTCGTGGTGGGCGATGGCGAAGACCGCGCCCACATTGAACAGATCACCCGTGAACTGGGCCTTACCATGGCCATGGCACCCGCCTTCAACGGGCAAGGGTTTGGGCACGGTGTGAACGGCAAGCCCGTTACGGCGCACGCCGACGTCACCTTCACCAGTTGGGTGAAGGAAATCGAATTTGTGCACGCCGGGGTGGACCTCGTCGCGTTGACCAGCTTCAACGAAGGCACGCCCGTTAGCTTGATCGAAGCCCAAGCCGCGGATAAAGCAGTGGTAAGCACACGCGTAGGCGGCATTGAAAATGTGGTACTTGAAGGCCGCACGGGGCTGCTCAGCCCTAATAATGACATCGAAAAATTCGCGGAGAACCTGATGCGGCTCGTGGAAGATGATGACCTGCGGGGACGAATGGCCCGCAGTGGACGGGAACATGTGCGCGACCGCTACCACTATACAAGGCTCGTTAGCGAGACAGCTGACCTTTACCGTTCCCTGTTGGGCTGACGGCAAGGACTCGAATGGTTACTTTTGCCCGAAATCCGCACGGAATGGGGAGAATTGTGTTGGCACTGGCCGTTGTGGCATTGCTGGGGGCCGGTTGTACCGTCAACCGGGACATCATGTTCAAGACCCCGCGCGACTATGCGTTCGACACCGTGCAGGACACGTTGGAGCGTGAGTTCAAGATCCAGGCGGACGACATCATCTCCTTCCGGATGTATGCCAACGACGGGTTCAAGATGATCGACTTGATCAACATGGACGACGCCAGCTTACGCGCGGCTACACGCAATCCGTTCAACTATGTGATGGACCCCGAGGGCCGCGTCAAGCTGCCTGTTGTCGGAGAAGTGCACCTGAGCGGCCTTACTATTCGCCAAGCCGAGCTTTTGCTGGAGGAAAAATACTCCAAGTACTACCAGAAGCCTTTTGTGCTGCTCACCGTAGGCAACAGGCGCGTGGTGGTTTTCCCGGGCGGTGGCGGCGATGCGAAGATCATCCCCTTGGAGAACAACAACACCACGTTGCTGGAAGTACTGGCCAGCGCCGGGGGCATCGCCAACCGCGGCGACGCCCACCGCGTTAAATTGTTCAGGCGGGAGCCAACCGGGGCCCGCAAAGTCTTCCAGTTCGATCTATCCGACATTGACAACCTCAAATACGGGGACCTTGTGATGCAGGCCGACGATGTGCTCTATGTGCAGCCCAATGCCGAGATCGCCCGTGGCTTGCTTACAGAGATCACCCCGTTGATCACTCTGCTCACCACCACCGTGCTGGTGATCGGCTTGGTGAGGACCATCGGCAACTAGCCCACGGGATGCTCAATGATACCGTAGGTGACCAAGCGGCAAGCTTAGACAGCTATCGCGACCGCATAACGAACTTCAGCAATGAGTTCGACCTCGGCCTGTTCATATACATCGTAAAACGCTCCTTGGTGTGGATCGCCATGTGCCTGCTGCTGGCCATGGGTGCGGCATACATCTACCTGCGCTACACCGCGCCCACGTATGCAAGCAGCGCCACCTTGCAGATGGGCCAGAGCAATAAAGCCCAGACCGTGCTGAAGGTCTCCGACATGATGGACGACAACAGCCTGCAGGCCGACGTCCAACTGTTGCGGTCCAAATTCTTCATCGCAAAAGCGGTGCAGGCCCTGCCACTGCGCGTGCGCTATTTCTTCCGTGGCCAGATCCTCACCGAGGAACACTACCGCCAGTCGTTCTTTACCGTGGACCGACTTAATATTACCAATGCCGCCGTTGAGGGTCGGCCGATCAACGTGCAGGTGATGGACGACAACTCACTGCGGTTGGACTACGTTATTGGTGCGGCCAAATTCCAGATACCAGTAGAGCCGAACGTTCCGTTCTCAACGCCCCATTTCAGCGCGGTGATCACTTCGGGAAGCTCCCGGCCATGGCCTAAGGGCTTGGAGGACAACACGCTCTATTTCACCCTGAACAGCAATCAGGCCCTGACGAACCAGTTGGCCGCGGAACTCACTGTTTCCATCGCCGAGCTTCAGGCCAATACCGTGTTGATCGCTTGCAAGGACCACAACGCCATGCTGGCACGCGACCTGTGCCAGGCCATGGCGGACGCCTACATTAAATACGACCTGGAAAGGCGGTCCGAAAGTGCTGAAAGCATCCTCCGGTTCATCGAGGCTCAGAAAGACACGGTGTTCGCCGAGCTCCGGGACAGCGAAATGAAGATGGAGATCTTCAAACGGGACAATCGCGTGGCCAACATGGAAGATCTTACACCATTGCTGGTGAAACGATCCGACGAATACGAGGATGATGTGCTGAAACTTCGCATGGAGGACAACCTGCTCAGAGAGATCGAGCATGCCGCCAAGCGCGATGAGGGCCATATGGACGTGTACCATTTGCTGCCCCTCATGGTAGGCACGCCCTTCGCCATTACCTTGGACAAAGCATTGAGCACCTTGGGCGACCTGCTCAAGGAACGAGAGGAAATGGCATTCGACGCCACCGCCGAAAATGTGACGCTGCAGGGGCTGGACGCCCATATCGAACGCCAGCAGGACCTCATTCTGGAGAGCATCGCCACCATGCGCGAGCGCAACGCTTCCAAGATGAGGGACTATGAGCAGAAAATGAACGAATATGACAGGCGCTTTGCGGAGATCCCTGAGCAGGAGCTGGCTTATGGCCGCATTGAGCGCCTCTTTAACATCAATGAGAAGTACTATACCCAACTGTTGGAAAAGGATATTGAATACCGGATCAGCAAGGCGGGCTTCGTCCCTGAAAACCGTGTGCTGGAATCCGCCGTGCTGCCCACCAGCCCCATTTCCCCGGACCGCGGCGTTGTGCTTCTTTCTTATTTCCTCACCGGCTTGATCCTGGGGGTGCTGATCGTGCTGGTACGTTACATCCTGCACGACAACATCACCTCCTTGAACGATATTGCGAATGCCAGCAACGCCTCGGTGGGCATTTTGGGCATGGTGCCCAAGTACAAGAAGGAGATCCCCGTGAGCCAACTGCTGGTGGACAAAAACCCCAAGAGCCTCATTGCGGAGAGCTTCCGCACCGTGCGGACGAACCTCCAGTTCGTTGACAATACACCCGGCGCCAAGACCATCGCCATCACCAGCACGATCTCCGGAGAGGGAAAGACCTTTGTGGCCATCAACCTGGCGGGCATCATCAGTTTCAGCGAAAGCCGCGTGGTGATCCTCGACCTGGACATGCGCAAGCCCAAGATCCACTTGGGTTTCGGCGTGGAGAACATCCGCGGAATGAGCACCTTGCTGATCGGCAAGGACACATTGGACAATTGCATCCAAAAAAGCTCCTTACCGGACCTCGACTTCATCACCGCCGGCCCCATTCCGCCCAATCCCAGCGAGCTGATCATCAGCGAGGCCATGCCAAAGATCTTGGAACAGCTTAAGGAACGGTATGATGTGGTGTTGATCGACACCCCCCCGGTGGGCCTGGTAACGGACGGCATCTCCATCATCCAATCCGCCAGCATCCCTATCTACATCTTCCGGGCCGATTACTCCAAGAAGGTCTTCGTGCAGAATGTGGACCGCCTGATCAACGAGAACCACATCAAAAAACTCTGCGCGGTGCTCAACGGCGTGGACGTGGACCGCAACAAATACGGTTATGCCTATGGCTACGGCTATGGTTATGGCTACGGCGCAGGTTACGGGTACGGCTACTATGAGGACAAAGCCAAGGGCCTGGCCAAACAAGGATTCCTGAAAAAACTATTCGGCAAGGCATGATGGAAGTGGAGGAACTTGGCATTCCGGGATTGTTGTTGTTGAAACCCCGTGTGTTCACCGATCCCCGGGGCAGCTTCATGGAACCGTTCAATGCGGCAGCGTTTGCCAAGGCCACCGGATTGGACACCATTTTCGTCCAAGACAACGAGAGCCGCTCCAAAGCCGGAGTGATCCGAGGCTTGCACATGCAGGCCTCGCCGCATGCTCAGGCCAAGTTGGTGCGCGTGGCCTACGGCGCTGTGCTGGACGTCTGCTTGGATTGCAGGCCGGAAAGCCCCACATTCGGAAAACATATCGCGGTTCGCTTGGATGATCGCGCGCTGCACATGCTCTACATTCCACAAGGCTTTGCCCATGGCTTCACGGCCTTGGCGGAAAACACCGTGTTCCAGTACAAATGCTCCGCGTATTACGCCCCACAAGCGGAACGGACCATCTTGTGGAACGACAACGAACTGAAGATAAAATGGGGTGTGGAAAACCCCATCGTAAGTGAAAAGGACAATGTGGGAAAGCCTTTCTCACAGCGCCCTTGGGAATCCTGAGACATGTACACCACGACGCAATTGGCCTTGATCCTGGCCGGGCTTTTCTTCATGGCCTTGGTCTTCACGGTGGTCATCAATTCGGTGTTCATGCGCTTTTTCCACACCTTCGGCCTCCGCGAGGAAGGCCTTGGTGAGTTACGTTGGAACGCCAACGCAAAGCCCGCGTTCGGGGGAATCGGCTTCTTCATCGTTTTCCTCTTTGCCTTCGCTGCGTACGGCGGGCTTTTCCCCAAGCACTCCGACCCTTTCCAGCCCAAAATGCTGGGCTTGTTGGCAGCCTCCGGCCTGGGCTTTCTCATGGGCTTGGCCGATGATGCGTACGACACCCGGCCGGTGCTGAAATTCCTCGCCCAGACCACATGCGGATTGATCCTGGTGGTGAGCGGAACACGCATTGAACTGCTCGGCATGCCCGGTTGGGACATGGCCCTTACCGTGCTTTGGACCGTGGGCATGATGAACGCCATCAACATGTTGGACAACATGGACGCGGTCGCCACCGTGGTCTCCTTCGCCATTCTGGCAGCCGCCTTGGCCATGCTCAGCACGGACGCCATGGTGACGGACGTGACTTCCGTGCCTTTGATCGCCGTATGCGGTGCGCTGGCCGGCTTCCTCTTTTACAACTGGCACCCCTCTCGCATGTTCATGGGCGACACAGGCAGCCAGTTCCTCGGCGTCCTCCTTGCCTTCGTGGGCATCCGCTATTGCTGGAACGGAACAGGTCCTACGGGCATCGTGGAACCTTGGCGGCAGATCTCCCTTGTTGCGGTGGTCTTCATTCTTCCATTGGCAGATACCACCACCGTCACCATCAACAGGCTGCTCAAAGGCAATTCACCTTTCGTGGGTGGAAAAGACCACACCACCCACCACCTGAGCTATGCCGGTCTCTCCGACCCGCAAGTGGTGATGGTGTTCGGCAGCATCGGTTTGGCCTCGTGCATCTTGGCCGCAGTGGCTGAACGCACCATCGAAATTTGGACCACGATGCACACCTGTTTATACCTTGGTTTTGCCGCCGTCGTTTCCGTTTTCCTCTTCAGCCTAACGAAAAGACAGCGGAAAACCCGACCTTTGTAGCGCACATGCGCCGCATTTTTCATCTTCTCGGCCGCTCCCTGCTGCTGGTCTGCTCCATTTTCGGGGCTACGCTACTGCTGGAGACCTTGACCTTCAGCACCGCAGGCGAAGGCACCGATGCGGAGCACCAACGACTGTTCAATGAGAGTTACAAAGTATTCAGCCTCACGCTGCCGGATAAGCTCGACTTCTGCGGAGAGAACGTACCCATGGACCTACTGGACGTGCGCGAGCGGCTGGACCGCGAATTGCTCGTGAACACTTACTGGCAAAGCAGTTCATTGCTCGCCCACAAACGCGCGAATCGTTGGTTCCCCGTGATAGAACCCATTTTGAAGCGCAACGGTGTGCCGGAAGACATGAAGTACATCCCCTTGGTGGAAAGCGCCTTTACCAACATCACCAGCCCTGCGGGTGCAACCGGCTTCTGGCAGTTCATGAAGGAAACTGCCAAAGGCCATGGACTGGAAGTAAACGACCAGGTGGACGAACGCTACAACGTTGAAAAAGCCACGCAGGCCGCTTGTGACTATTTGAAGGAAGCTCATGAACGCTACGGCAGTTGGGCCATGGCGGCAGCCAGCTACAACTTGGGCCAAGGGAACATTGAACGCCAGCTCGGCAGGCAGAAAACACAGGATTATTTCGCCCTGCTCCTGCCCGATGAAACATCCCGCTATGTATTCCGCATCCTGGCCATGAAAGCGATCATATCCGACCCGGACCGGTATGGGTTCCATTTGCGCGCACGCGATCTATATCCGCCTTACAAGACCCGCTCCGTCGACATTTCCGGCAACGTGGACGACCTCAACGAATTTGCCGTCCGACAAGGAACGGATTACAAGACCCTGAAG
>Ga0075152_10002985_pt1 | contig 11968 bp, 12 predicted proteins | sample JI61114C2DNA_FD_70964 | JGI IMG/M metagenome (GOLD analysis project Ga0075152, IMG submission 70964) | Wastewater effluent complex algal communities from Wisconsin, to seasonally profile nutrient transformation and Carbon sequestration -... | ecosystem: Engineered > WWTP > Effluent > Algae...
GCACCCGTTCGACGCTCGTCCTCGAGTGCACCGGCCTCTACCGGGCCGTGGACGCGGGCACCCAGGTGGCGTGGACGCCGACCGCCGAGGACCGATACTTCCTCGACAGCCTGACCCCCCGCTGAGCGGTGCGCCCGGCGTCCGGGCGGGGGGTGGGGATCGTGGGCGCGGTCGGGTTCGAATCCCGGCGGCTCGCCGAACGCGTAACGGTGTGGATCGGCCTCCTCGGGGTCGGGATCCTCGCGACGAGTTCCGTCGTCGTCACGCTGGGCGTCCTGCATGGCCCGCGTGTTCGCCTTCATCGTCGGCGGCCTCGTCCTGATCGTCCTGGCCAGCTGGTACGCCCGCGCCTCCGATCGCGCCCGCGCCGGGCACGCGTAGGACCGCCGGGGCCGGGGTGCGGCAGAATGGGGCCCGCGTCATCCGTCGAAAGGAACTCCCCGTGTCAGTCTCCATCACCCTGGTTCGCCCCGACTCGCGCGAGCAGCAGATGGTCGAGACGGGCACGACGGGCCTCGACCTGTTCGGCGGCCAGCCCGACATCGTCGCCATGAAGGTGGACGGCGAGGTGCGCGACCTGCGCGCGGGCGTCCACGACGGAGCCGAGATCGAGCCGGTGCCGGCGGCGTCCCCTGACGGTCTGCACGTCATCAGGCACTCCGCGGCCCACATCACCGCCCAGGCCGTGCAGCGGCTGTTCCCCGGCACCCAGCTCGGCATCGGGCCGGCCATCGAGAACGGCTTCTACTACGACTTCCGCACCGAACGCCCCTTCACCCCGGAGGACCTGGCGGCCATCGAGAAGGAGATCAAGCAGATCGTCCGCGAGCGCCAGCCGTTCGTGCGCCGCGTGATCGCCGACGACGAGGCCGCCCGCGAGTTCGCCTCCGAGCCGTTCAAGATGGAGCTCGTCGACCTCAAGGGCAAGCCGCAGGACGCCGAGGCCGCCGTCGAGGTGGGCGGCGCCGAGCTGACCGTCTACGAGAACATGCGGCGCGACGGCTCGGTCGCCTGGCGCGACCTCTGCAAGGGCCCGCACCTGCCGCACACCGGCTACTTGAAGGCGCTCAGCCTCACGCGCGTCTCGGCCGCCTACTGGCGCGGCAACCAGAAGAACCCGCAACTGCAGCGGGTCTACGGCACCGCGTGGGCGTCCCTGGACGAGCTGAAGGCCTACCAGCACCGCGTCGAGGAGGCCGTCAAGCGCGACCACCGCAAGCTCGGCACCGAGCTCGACCTGTTCAGCTTCCCCGACGAGATCGGCTCCGGCCTCCCGATCTTCCATCCCAAGGGCGCCCTGGTGCGCATGGAGATGGAGGAGTACAGCCGCAGGCGCCACATCGAGGCGGGCTACCAGTTCGTCAACACCCCTCACATCACCAAGGGCAACCTCTTCGTCAAGAGCAAGCACCTGGAGTGGTACGCCGACGGCATGTACCCGCCCATGCACCTCGATGAGGAGCGGGACGAGACCGGTCGGCTGACGAAGCAGGGCGCCGACTACTACCTGAAGCCGATGAACTGCCCGATGCACAACCTGGTGTTCGAGTCGCGGCAGCGCTCGTACCGCGAGCTGCCGCTGCGGCTGTTCGAGTTCGGGCACGTCTACCGCTACGAGAAGTCGGGCGTGGTGCACGGGCTGACCCGCGCGCGTGGCTTCACCCAGGACGACGCCCACATCTACTGCAGCCGCGAGCAGATGGCCGACGAGCTGACCAAGCTGCTGACGTTCGTCCTCGACCTGCTGCGCGACTACGGGCTGGACGACTTCTACCTGGAGCTCAGCACCCGCAACCCCGAGAAGGCGGTCGGCGACGAGGCGACCTGGGAGGCGGCCACCGAGACGCTGCGGCAGGTCGCCGAGGCGTCCGGGCTAGCCCTCGTGCCGGACCCGGGCGGCGCGGCGTTCTACGGGCCGAAGATCTCCGTCCAGGCGAAGGACGCCATCGGCCGCACGTGGCAGCTGTCGACCATCCAGCTCGACTTCTTCGAGCCGGAGTTGTTCGAGCTGGAGTACACCTCGCCCGACGGCTCGCGGCAGCGTCCGGTGATGATCCACCGCGCGCTGTTCGGCTCGATCGAGCGCTTCTTCGGCGTCCTGCTGGAGCACTACGCAGGGGCCTTCCCGGCCTGGCTGTCCCCGGTGCAGGTGCTGGCCGTCCCGGTGGCGGAGGAACACCTGGCGCACCTGGAGGCGGTGGCCGAGGCGCTGACGGCCCGCGGCGTCCGGGTCGAGCTCGACCGCAGCGACGACCGGTTCGGCAAGAAGATCCGCAACGCGTCCAAGGACAAGGTGCCGTTCGTGCTCATCGCGGGCGGCGACGACGTCGCGGGCGGGGCCGTCTCGTTCCGCTACCGCGACGGCACCCAGGACAACGGAGTGCCGGTCGCGGACGCCGTGGACCGGATCGCCGCGTGGGTGCAGTCGCGCCGCAACGACAGCCCGACGGCGCCGGAACCGAAGGCCTGACGTGGCCGCGCCGGAGGCGTCCGGGGACTTCGCAGGGGTCCCCGACGCCTTCCAGCGCCTCTGGACGCCGCACCGGATGGCCTACATCGGGGGCGAGGCGAAGCCCGCGGACTCCTCGGTGGGGGAGTGCCCGTTCTGCCGGGCGCCCGCCAGGACGGACGCCGAGGGCCTGGTCGTCCACCGGGGCGACGCGGTCTACGTCGTGATGAACCTCTTCCCGTACAACCCGGGCCACCTGCTGATCTGCCCCTACCGGCACGTGCCGGACTACACCGACCTCACGGCGTCCGAGCGGGCCGAGTTCGGCGAGACCACCCGGGCGGCGATGGAGGTGTTGCGCGCCGTGTCGCGTCCCGCGGGCTTCAACATCGGCATGAACGCGGGCGACGTCGCCGGTGCCGGCATCGCGGCGCACCTGCACCAGCACGTCGTGCCCCGCTGGACGGGGGACGCGAACTTCCTGCCGGTGATCGCGCAGACCAAGGCGTTGCCGCAGCTCCTCGACGACACCCGGCTGCTGTTGGCCCGAGAGTGGGCCCGCCACGCCTGACCCGCCGCGGGGTGGCCGGGTAGCCTGCTGCCAAGCGGCATGCGGGCGAGCCAAAACCGTTAGGCTGACCGACGTCCATTGCCAAGGAAGTCAAGCAGGAGGAAAGAGTGTTCCCCGAGGATCTGCGCTACACCGATAAGCACGAGTGGGTGCGAGGCGGTAACGGCAACACCGTCCGGATCGGTATCACCGCGTTCGCGACCGATGCGCTGGGCGACGTCGTGTACGTGTCCTTGCCGCAGGTCGGCGAGGAAGTCGCCCTTGAGGACAGCTGCGCCGAGATCGAGTCGACCAAGAGCGTCTCCGACGTGTACTCGCCGGTCTCCGGGGTCGTGACGTCGGTGAACACCCTGCTGGACGCCTCGCCCGAGTCGATCAACGCGGACCCCTACGGCGACGGCTGGATCTTCGAGATCGAGATGTCCGACGCCACGCAGCTGGACGACATGCTGGACGCCGAGGCCTACGCCAAGCTGGTCGGTGAGAGCTAGCCCCCTGCGGCTAGGTTAGTGTTGTCCAACCCGGGGCTCCTCCCGGGTTGGGTGCCGTGCGCGATCTGAGAGGTGCCGATGACCTGTCCCGAATGCGGTCAGCAACTGCCGGATACCGTCAACTTCTGCAGCAACTGCGGCGCGATGGTGAAGGCGCACTCCGGTGACACCACCCGCGTCATCCCCGCCATCCCCAACGAGGAGCACGTCGAACTGACGGACTCCCAGTTGGAGGCGCTGAAGGATGTTCCGCACGGCACCGGGCTGCTGCTCGTGGTGCGCGGGCCGAATGAGGGCACGACGTTCGTCCTCGACGCCGACACCGTGAGCGCGGGCCGACACCCACAGTCCGACATCTTCCTGGACGACGTCACCGTCTCGCGGCACCACGCCAAACTCACCAACCGCGCGGGCCAAACCCGGATCACCGACCTCAACAGCCTCAACGGCACGTATGTGAACCGCAGCCTGATCGAGGGCGAGTGCACGCTGCGGCGCGGCGACGAGGTGCAGATCGGCAAGTTCCGCATGGTCTACCTGGTGGATGCATCCGGGCAGGACTAGATGCCCCCTGATCGGCGCAGCATCGGCCAGGTTCTCAAGATCCTGGTCGACGAGTTCCCGGACATCTCGATCTCGAAGATCCGCTTCCTCGAGAGCGAGGGCCTCCTGGCGCCCGAACGGGCGCCGTCCGGCTACCGGCGCTACTCCGATCGCGACGTCTCCAGGCTGCGCTACATCCTCGACGTCCAGAAGAACCACTATCTGCCGCTGAAGGTCATCCGGGAGCATCTGGACCTGATCGACTCGGGGCAGGAGCCGCCCGCCATCGAGGCCCCGACGCCGGAGCCGGTGGCTGCGGTGACCAGCGCGGTGCAGCTTCAGGCCCCGCGTCCCGGCGCGCAGCCGCCCCCGCCTGCGCGGCGCCCGATCCACTTGTCGCGGCGGGAGTTGTTGCGGCTGAGTGGCCTGACGGACGCGTCCCTGGCCGAGCTCGAGCGGCACTCGCTCGTGGTCCCGCGGCGCGGGACGGCCTTCTACGGACGCGACGCGCTCACCGTGGCGGTCGTCGCCCGGAAGCTGGCGGCGTACGGCATGGACGCCCGACACCTGCGGGCCGTCAAGCAGGCCGCCGAACGAGAGGTGGGCCTCATCGAGGTGGCGGTCACCACGAACGCCCGGCGTGGCAACGCGTCGCGGCAGGCGTCCCAGGACGTCATGCAGCTCATCCTGCACGCGCACGCGGCGATCGTGCGCCAGTCCATCTCCTACTGACGCGAGCCGCACGATGATCACGATGCTGTTCGGTGAGGTCCGGGTCACGGCGCTGGCGTCGACGCCGGTGCTCGTCCTGCGCGAGGCCGAAGGGCCGCGCGAGCTCGCCGTGTGGGTCTCGGCGGGGGGCGCCGCCGCCGTCCTTTCCGGGCTCGAGGCGGAGTCCGTCGACCACCCGTCGACCCACGACCTCCTGCTCGAGGTGCTCTCCTCGCAGAGTGCGCTGATCGAATCGGTCGAGGTCCTGGCGGTCCGTGACGGCGTCTACACCGCTCAGATCACGGTCAACTCGATGACCATCCCATGCCGGGTCTCGGACGGGGTGGCGCTGGCCCTCCGTTCCGGAGCACCCATCCTCGCCGCGGAGACGCTCCTCGCGGAACACGGTCTCGCGCGGTTCCCCTCCGCGGACTCCCACGGCGAGACGGACGAGGTGGAGCAGTTCCGCGAGTTCCTCGCGAACGTGCGCGCGGACGACTTCGACGAGCGAGCCCCCTAGCTCTACCAAACCCTTCAGGATCGGTTCAGACTTGACCGAGAGCCGGCCGAAGGCGGCGTGTCGACCGGCACCGGCGGCCGGGGTGGCTAGCGTTCGAGACCGGTAGTGTCAGTGACGAAGACGACGAGTGAGGCATCCGTGAACCAGCAGGCGCGTCAACAGCAAGGTCTCGTGGAAACCCAGGACGTGCTGTTCGAGGGCGACTTCTCCCCGCTGCCGACCGATCTCGGTTTCCGCGGGCCGGTCGCGTCCGGCGCCGCCGGCATCACCTATCGCCAGCTGGACTACTGGGCCCGCACCGGCCTCGTGGCGCCGGAGGTCCGTCCCGCCGGCGGATCGGGGACCCAGCGCCTGTACAGCTTCCGCGACATCCTCATGCTCAAGGTGGTCAAGCGTCTCCTGGACGCCGGCATCTCCCTCCAACAGATCCGCACCGCGATCGAGCACCTGCGCGCCCGCGGCGTCCGCGATCTCACCGAGGTGACGCTGATGAGCGACGGGATCTCGGTCTTCGAGTGCGTGTCGAACGACGAGATCATCGACCTCGTCCGGGGTGGGCAGGGCGTCTTCGGGATCGCGCTCGGTGGCGTCTGGCACGAGCTCGAGGGCACCCTCGCGGAGCTGCCGACCGAGCGTGCCGAGGAGCCCTGGACGGCCGGTGAGCCTGCGTCCGGGTCCGCGCTCGACGAGCTCACCGTGCGGCGGCAGGCGCGCCACGCGGTCTGACGAATGCCGCGGCGAGAGCCGATAGATTGGACGCCAGCGGCGCCGCCTCGATGGCCGAGGCGCAGTGGGCCGCTGGGAGAAGAATCATGGATCTGTTTGTGGATCGGCACCTGGGCCCCATCGGAGTGGACCAGCAGCAGATGCTCGAAGCAATCGGCTTCACCGGTCTCGATGACCTGACCAGGGCCGTTGTGCCGGCCTCGATCCTGCTCGGGGATCGGCTGGACTTGCCCGCCGCCCTGAGCGAGGCCGACGCGCAGAGGCGTCTCGCCGAGTTGGCGGCGGCCAACCACCCCGGCCGGGCCATGATCGGGCTCGGCTACTACGGCACGGTCACCCCCGCGGTCATCCGGCGGAACGTGCTGGAGAACCCCGGCTGGTACACGGCCTACACCCCCTACCAGCCGGAGATCAGCCAGGGACGCCTCGAGGCGCTGCTGAACTTCCAGACGATGATCGCCGACCTCACCGGGCTGCCGGACGCCGGAGCCAGCCTCCTGGACGAGGCGACCGCGGTCGCGGAGGCGGTCGCCCTCGCCCGACGCACCAACCGCAAGGGTGCGATCATCCTGCTGGACGCGGGGCTCCTGCCCCAGAGCAAGGCCGTCGTCAGGACGCGCGCGCTCGCCCTCGGCCAGGAGGTCGTCGAGGCCGACGACCTCGTCGAGGCGCTGCAGCGGCACGACGCCTTCGTCGTCGTCGTCCAGACCCCGGACGCCGACGGCCGCGTCCGGTCGCTCGACGAGCTCACCCTCATCGCAGCCAAGGCCCACGAGAACGGCGCCACCGTTGTCGCCGCCGCGGACCTGCTGGCGTTGACCCTCCTCACGCCGCCCGGCGAGTGGGGTGCCGACGTGGCGGTGGGCACCACCCAGCGCTTCGGCGTCCCCCTCTTCTTCGGGGGGCCCCATGCCGGCTACATCGCCGTCCGCGCCGGCCTGGAGCGGCAACTTCCCGGACGCATCGTCGGCCTGTCCGTCGACCCGCACGGCAGCCCCGCCCTCCGGCTCGCCCTCCAGACGCGAGAGCAGCACATCCGCCGCGAGAAGGCCACCTCCAACATCTGCACGGCGCAGGTGCTGCTGGCCGTCGCCGCCGTGATGTACGCGATCTACCACGGGCCCGGAGGGCTCGAAGCGATCGCGCGACAGGTCCACCACCGGACGCGCCGCCTCGCCGCCAATCTGGCCGCGCACGGCACCCCGCCGGTGCACGTCGCCTTCTTCGACACCCTCACGGTCCGGGTGCCCGGACGCGCCCACGACATCGCCGCCACGGCGCGCGCCAACGGCGTCCACCTCCGCATCGTCGACGCGGACCACGTCGGCATCAGCGTCGGCGAGGACGCCACGGCCGCCGACCTGCACCAGGTCGTCGCGGCCTTCGGCGGCGCCTGGGACAGCGACGGCACCTGGGGCGGCCTCGGCCAGCCCGGGCGTACGTCCGCGTACCTGACCAACCGCGTGTTCAACGCGTACCACTCGGAGACCGAGATGATGCGCTACCTCCGCTCGCTCGCCGACCGCGATTTCGGTCTCGACCGAGGCATGATCCCGCTGGGCTCCTGCACGATGAAGCTCAACTCCGCGGCGTCCATGGAGCCCATCGGCTACCCGGGCTTCGCCAACCTGCACCCCTTCGTCCCCCCGGCGGACGCGGCGGGCTACGCCGAGCTGATCGCGGACCTGGAGCGCTGGCTGGCGGTCGTGACGGGCTACGACCGGGTCAGCCTGCAGCCGAACGCCGGCAGCCAGGGCGAGTTCGCGGGGCTGATGGCGGTGCGCTCGTACCACCTGTCACGCGGGGACGCCGGACGCACGGTCTGCCTGATCCCGGCCTCCGCGCACGGCACCAACGCGGCGTCCGCGGCGATGGCAGGCATGAAGGTCGTCGTGGTGGGGACGGCCGCGGACGGCTCCATCGACATGGCCGACCTGGCCGCGAAGGTCGAGGCCAACCGCGAGACGTTGGCCGTGATCATGGTCACCTACCCGTCCACGCACGGCGTCTTCGAGGAGCAGATCCGGGACGTGTGCGACCTCGTCCACGCCGCCGGCGGCCAGGTCTACGTGGACGGCGCCAACCTCAACGCTCAGATGGGGCTCGCGAAGCCGGGCAAGTTCGGTGCCGACGTGAGCCACCTCAACCTGCACAAGACGTTCGCCATCCCGCACGGCGGCGGCGGCCCCGGGGTCGGCCCGGTCGCGGTCGGCGCGCACCTGGCGCCCTTCCTGCCGAACCACCCGCTCCGGTCGGACGCCGGCCCGGCCACCTCCTACGGCCCGGTGTCCGCGTCGCCGTTCGGCTCCGCCGGCGTCCTGCCGATCACCTGGGCGTTCATCGCCATGATGGGTGGGGACGGGCTCCGGGTGGCGTCCCAGACGGCCGTGCTGAACGCGAACTACCTGGTCGCCCGCCTGAAGGACCGCTACCCGATCCTGTACTCCTCCGAGCGCGGGCTGGTGGCGCACGAGTGCATCCTCGACCTGCACCCGATGACCAAGGCCACCGGGATCACGGTCGACGACGTCGCCAAACGCCTGATCGACTACGGCTTCCACGCCCCCACCATGAGCTTCCCGGTCGCCGGGACGCTCATGGTGGAGCCGACGGAGTCCGAGTCGCGCTACGAGCTGGACCGGTTCGCGGACGCGATGATCAGGATCGCCGACGAGGCGGACGCCGTGGCGTCCGGCAGCTGGCCCGCCGACGACAACCCGCTGCACAACGCGCCGCACACGCTCGCCGAGGTGACCGGGGACGCCTGGAGCCATCCGTACTCCCGCACCCTGGCCGCCTACCCAGCCGGGCACCGGCGCGGGCTGGTCGGCGCCGGGGCCCAGGACAAGTACTGGCCCGCCGTCGGACGCGTCGACAACGCCTCGGGCGACCGCAACCTCGTGTGCTCCTGCCCGCCCATGGAGGACTACCTGGAGTGAGGCCTCCGGGCCCCACGACGACGAACGCCCGCCCGGCCCCCAGGGGCCGGGCGGGCGTCCGTTCGGCTCAGTGGTGCGCCGGCGGGGCGGCCGGGACGGGCTTCGGCTGGCCGATGGCCGCCAGGAGATCGCGGTACCACTGCTGGCTGATGTCGAACGGCTTGCCGCCCGCGATCCGCTCGAACTCGATGGCCCGCAGCTCGTCGCCGCGCTCCTCGTCGTGGCCGATGACGCCGGGGACGCCGGCCAGCGCCGAGTCGACGGCCAGGTTGCACATCTCGGTGATCAGCGCCAGGTCGTACGCGTTGGACGCCGCCGAGCGGGCGAAGTAGCCCGACTTCTGGACGAGCGTCTTGCTGGCACCGAGCATGTGGGCGAACTGCTGGCCGAACCAGGCGCCGGGGTTGACCTTGTCGAGCCGGATGTGGCCGAAGGCGTCCCGTGGCACCTCGTCGCCGCGGGCCTCCATCTCGGCGACGATGCTGTCGACGCCGGCACCCTCAGACAGGAAGATCGTCACGTTGCCGACCCGGTCCATCAGGTGGCGCAGACGGTTGGCCTCGCTCTGCAGGTCGATGACGGCCTCCGGCACGAAGACCGCGTGCACGTCCCAGGCCGCGCGGTCGAGCCCGATCTCCGGCAGCCACTCCTGCTCGTCGATCCACGCGTGGTAACGCCGCGCGGTCTCGGCGGTCAGCCAGCCGCAGTTGCGCCCCATGACCTCGTGGATGATCAGCGTCCGGCTGTTGGAGTTGTGTTCGGCGACGACGTTCTTCGCGAAGATGACGCCCTGGTCGGCGGCCGTGTCCGCCCCGAGCGACTGACGGATCGGGATCACGTCGTTGTCGATGGTCTTCGGCAGGCCGACGACGGTGAGGTGGTAGTCGTGCGTCCTGAGGTAGGCGGCGAGGTCGGCGGCGGTCGTGTTGGTGTCGTCGCCGCCGATCGTGTGCAGCACGTCGACGCCGTCGGCGACGAGGCGGTCGGCGGCCACCTTCAGCGGGTCGACGCCCTCGGGCACCAGGCCGCGCTTGACCAGGTCCTTGACGTTGGTCAGCTTGACGCGCGAGTTGCCGATCGGGGAGCCGCCGAAGGACGCCAGCCGGCTGGCGTTGGCGCGCACGGCGTCCGTGACCGTGAAGAACTCGCCCTCCAACAGGCCCTGGTAGCCGTTGGCGTAGGCGATGATCTCGACGTCCGGGGCCGTCTCCGTGTAGCGCTGGATGAGTGCTCCCACGGCCGTCGACAGGCAGGGGGCGAACCCTCCGGCGGTGAGGAGGGCGACTTTCGAGACCATCGTGGACTGACCTTTCGTTGATCGGCGCGACGCGGCACGGCCGCGAGGCCAGCCTACTGGCGAGGCTCGTCCACAGGTGGGGAGTCTCCAGGTCGGGATGGCGGCGAATCTGGCAGAATCCCTCCCATGACCCACCCCGGCCACCACCTCCGTCCCACCTGCTGCGGCGGCGAGCGCGGTGTCTCGCTGTCCGCCTTCGTCGCGACGATCGTGGTCGCCCTCCTCGCGATGGGCGGCCTGGTGATCGACGGCGGCGCCCAGTCCACCGCCTCTCGCGAATGCCAACAGGTCGCCACGGAGGCCGCGCGCGCGGCGTCCGATGCGCTGTCCCCGGGGCGTGCGACGGGCGGCGACGGTGACTCCGCGGCGGCGCAGGCCGCGGCCCAAGCGGTGGTCGACACCCATCCCGACGTCTCCGGAACGACGACCCGCGACGGAGCGAAGATGGTCGTGACGACGACGAAGACGGTCCCGACGACCTTCCTCAGCCTGATCGGGATCGGCGAGCTGGCGGCGTCCGGCGAGGCGACGGTCGACCTCTTGGGCACCGGGTAGCCGTCCGGAGGCGGGCGCGCCGCTAGTCTTGGCTTCCGTGGCCAGGTATTTCGACGTGCACCCCGACAATCCCCAGCCGCGGTCGCTTTCGCAGGTGGCGACGATCGTCCGCGACGGCGGGGTGGTCGCCTATCCGACCGACTCGGGCTTCGCGCTCGGCTGCTCGGTCGGGAACAGGGAGGGCCTCGACCGCATTCGGGCGATCCGTCGACTCGACAACCGTCACCACTTCACCCTGGTGTGCAGCGAGTTCGGCCAACTCGGGTCCTACGCCCACATGGACAACCGGGTGTTCCGCATCGTCAAGGCGGCGACCCCCGGGCCGTACACGTTCATCCTGCCCGCGACCCGCGAGGCGCCCAAGATGCTGCTGCACCCCAAGAAGCGGACCGTCGGCGTCCGCGTCCCGGCACACACCACGGCCCTGGCTCTGCTGGCCGAGCTAGGGGAACCCCTGGTCTCGAGCAGCCTGATCCTGCCGGACGCCGACGCGCCCTTGACCGACGGCTGGGCGGTCAAGGAGGAACTCGACCACCTCGTGGACGCCGTCCTCGACTCCGGCGACTGCGGGCTCGGCTCCACCACCGTGGTGGACCTCACCGACGACGAGCCGCTCATCGTGCGCCTGGGCGCCGGAGATCCGTCCCCCTTCACGGACTGACGCGGCGCCCTGATCGACGTCAGGGCGCCGGTCTTGTCAACTCAGGAGGCCCCCCTCAGTTGTCGGCCGCCTGAGGCTGGGCCGCCGTCCTGCGCGTCCGCGTGCGGGCAGGCGCGGCGACGTCCGGCGCGGCGGCCTCGGCCTCGACGGGGACGGTGGCCGGCTCCTCCGGGGTGTCGGCGTCCTCGGGATCGCGGTACTTCGGAGGCAGGGCCTCGCGTTCCAGCTTGGACGCGAAGTCCGGGACGCGCTGCTGCAGCCGGGAGTCGGTGCGGCGGTAGCCGGTGCCCTTGGGCCGCTTGGGGAACGCGATGGCCGGGCGGTCGACGTGCTCATAGGGCACCGACTCCAGCAGGTCGGTGATCATGTTGATGCGGGCGCGCTTCTTGTCCTCGGCCTCCACGACCCGCCAGCGGGCGGGCTCGATGTCGGTGTGGATGAACATGTCGTCCTTGGCGCGACTGTACTCCTCCCAGCGGGTCAGGGACTCGAGGTCGGTGGGGGA
>Ga0075152_10002987_pt1 | contig 11961 bp, 7 predicted proteins | sample JI61114C2DNA_FD_70964 | JGI IMG/M metagenome (GOLD analysis project Ga0075152, IMG submission 70964) | Wastewater effluent complex algal communities from Wisconsin, to seasonally profile nutrient transformation and Carbon sequestration -... | ecosystem: Engineered > WWTP > Effluent > Algae...
AAACGACGTCCGTTTCCGCTTGCCGCCGAAGACGAACGCCCCGGAGACTATCATAGGTTGTTCAGGTTCGGCGCCTCCCGGATCTGCACGGTTCATGCCCCCCGGCCAGATCGAGCGCTGGCGGCTGCTACACGGCTCATTCCTCGACGAGGTGTTCCTTATGCTGCTGCGCAGCAAGGACTCGGACTGCGAGGACCTCGATCTCACGCGGCCGCCGGTCCGCCTGACACAGATCGGTCGCGACGGACTGGCGCTGCCGAGGCCGGCCTCGGGCGCGGATTGGCCGTACGCGCCGGACGATATCTTCATGTCGCCGGGCTATAGGGTCGAGGCCCTCTGCACCCACGGCGTGTGCGAGTGAACGCGGCGCCGCAGCAATGCGCTTCGGTTGGCGGTGACGGCCTCAATCCGCAGCTCGCCGGAGCGAGCGTCGCGGAGAATATGTCCTATGGGTTACTTTGTGTCGGACGTGTCTACAATGATGGACGAGTTGACGGCGAGGAGGTCCACGCGGCCTCCGCATGAGCTCGATATCCGCCTCGAGGCGATTTCTGCCGGACCGGGAGCGCGAGCGGTCGCGGCGCCGCTACAGCAGGGAGACCGCGAGCTCGCAGCGACCGAGCTGGCCGGCGCCGAACACCCAGATCTTGCGCCCGCCGAGGATCTCCGGGCCTCGCACCATGAACAGCTCCGAGGTCCGCACGAGCAGCGCGCGTAGGCGCCGGAGGTCGCTGGCGACGTCGTGGGTGTGGTAGCCGGGGGAGGGGGCCGTGAGCGTGACGCCGGCGAAGGCGTACTCGAAGGCGTCGGGGTCGCGGTCGCTGACCAGCAGGCCCGCGTCGGTCGTCAGCATGGTGACGCAGCAGAGCGCGTCGCCGGTGAGCACGCCGGTCTCGGCGTCGGCCCAGCCGTCGAGGACCCGCTGGACCTCGGGGGTCGCGTCGGTGAAGCGGGTCTCGCTGGTGCTCAGCCGGACGATCTTGAGGGTGCTCATGGCTCGACCTTCGGTTGCAGCTCGCCATGCACGCCGGCGGGGACGGTCCGGCCGAGCTTGCGGTACTCGGCCTCCACGCCGGCGAGCAGATCGGGCGGCCGCAGCGGGCGCCCCGCGCTCCGGGCGACGGCGGCCGCGGCGAGGACGATGTTGCGCACGTGGCCGCCCGCGAGGTCGAGCGCGGCGGCGAGGTGGTTGATCGTGCGATCGTTGACGGCGTCGCCGATGTGGGCGCGCCATAGTCGGCGCCGCTCCTCGGGGGTCGGCTGCGGGAATTCGATCACGACGTCGAGTCGGCGCGAGAAGGCGTCGTCGAAGCGCGCGCGGCTGTTGCTGGTCAGCAGGGTGATGCCGTCGAACGACTCGATGCGCTGCAGCAGGTAGTTGGTCTGCGCGTTGGCGAAGCGGTCGTTGGCGTCGCGCACGTCGGTGCGCCGGGCGAACAGGCTGTCGGCCTCGTCGAAGAGCAGGACCACCTCGGCGTGCTCGGCGTGGGCGAGCAGCTGTGCGAGGTTCTTCTCGGTCTCGCCGATGTACTTGCTGGTCACGGCGGCGAGATCGACCCGGTAGAGCGGCAGGCCGAGCCGGGTCGCCAGCCAGCCGGCGGCGAGCGTCTTGCCGGTGCCCGAGGGGCCGACGAACAGCGCCCGCACGCCGTGGCGGTAGCGGGCCAGCGCGGAGACGCCGAGGCCGTCGACCTTGCGGTCGCGGCCCCTGCATCGCGCGAGCAGGGCGTCGAGGTCGCGCCGGCCGCCGGCGGTCAGGATGAGGGCCGCGTCGGGGATGTCGTCGGCGAGCAGCTCGGCGAGGCCGGAGAGGCCGGAGCCGTCGAGGTCGCGGGCGACGCGGGCGACATCCTCGCGGACGGGGGCGTGACGGCCGGCGAGCAGCGCGCTCTGCCGGGCGAGCCGCCCGAGCTCGGCGATGCGGGCCGCACCATGCCGGTGATCGGCGGCGAGCTCGTGCGCCAGCGCGGCCGCGCCGGGGCCGAGCGCGCGGGTCCACAGCGCGCGGCGGTCGTCCTCGTCGGGGACGCCGAAGGACCAGCGCAGGGCGCCGCGCGCTCCGGTGTCGAGGATCCCGTCGGGGCCCGCGAGCGCGACGACCGGGCCGGCGTAGCGGGGGATCGTCGGGACGGCCTTGCGCTCCCCCGGACCGAGGTCGAAGCAGAATACGGGCAGCAGGCCGCGGAGGTGCAGCAACGGCGCCAGCGCCGTGGTCTGCTCGCCTTCGAGGAACAGGGCGCGAAGCCCGAGCGCGGCGGCCAGCAGACGCGCGGCGGCCCGCCGCTCGAGCGGCGAGTTGCCGCGGATCGTCAGGTGCGCTCGCGGCTCCGCGCGGAGCGCGGCGGCGAGCCGACGCGCTTCGTCGTGCGCCGAGTCGGGCAGCGGGAGATCCGGGTCGACGGCCGCCGTCGCCGATTGCGTGGGATAGGCGGCGTCACGGCCGCAGAGCGCGAGGAAGACGTGCAGCGGGAGCGAGAGGGCGCGTTCGGCGAGCGGGAGGTCGTCGTGGAGCAGCTGGAACAGCCCGGAATGGACGGCCGAGCCGGTAGCGAGCGCGGCGAGCAGCGCGGTGCCCTGCGGCGGCTCGTCGAGCGCATCGAAGACGCGCGCGAGCAGACCGAGCGTCGGCCGCGAGCCGCCGAGCGGCGCCTGGAGCCGCGCGAAGGCCCGGCCGACCAGCGGCTCGGACTCGACGGCGAACAGCAGCACGAGCGCGAAGACCTCGATGGCCGAGAGGTGCAGCGTGACGGCGATGTGGGAGACGCCGGTGCGGGGTTCGGGTGCGAGCAGGCGTGCGTGGAGGGCGGCGCGCAGCTCGGCGTGCGGGATGCTCTCGGCGCACTCCTGGAATTGCCGCAACTCCGGGTGGTCCTCGCCGGCGGGTACGAGGCGCCCGAGCGCCGCGAAGCAGAGGGTGCGCAGCGACGGTTCAGTCATGGAGCTCCTCGCCGCGGCGGTAGTGGAAGCGGACCACGCGGCCGAGCCAGGGCACGAAGTCGGGATCGATGTCGGCGCCGAGCCGGCGGATCCCGAGGTCGACGCGGCGAATGTCGAAGGCGAGGTCGATGTGCGTGCGCGTCGACCACAGCCGCGCGGGGCGCTCGACGAGGGTCCGCAGGCCGATCCGCGGGCCGCGGCGCAGCACTCGGCGCAGCGCCGCCCGGAAGACGGCGAGCACGGAGGCGCCGGGCCGGGCGATCGGCGCGGGGCCGGCGAGCCGGGCGAAGGCGGTGGGCTCGCGGAAGGGGGCGACGGGCAGCGGCGCCGCCGGGGCCCCGAGAGCGCGCAACAACGGGTCGTCGGGCGCGGCGCCGAGGCGCAGGGCGGTGTCTCTCAGCAAATGACGCGGCAGGTCGGCCTCGGCGAGCGCGGGGTGGTCGGCGAGGAACGTCGCCATGCCGAGGCGCTCGAGCAGTGGGATGAGGAACAGCAGCCCGCCCCACGCGGTCCAGCCGTCGGCGTCGAGCGGCGGGGTGGTCGTTTCGAACATGAGAGATGGGGCATGTCCGTGGGGGCCTGCCTGGAAGGTCATGTCCGTGCAGGCGGCGACGAGCTCGCGCGCGCGCTCGGCGAGGCGGGGGTCGTGGCGGCGCGCCGGCGCGGCGTCGAGGAGGGCGGCGGCGGCGAGCCACTGCACGCGCGGATCGGCTGGGTCCCAGGCGGCGATGTGGGCGCGCAGGGCGGCGCGGAAGGTCGGGGCGAGCGCGGCGAGGACGTAGGGGGCCGCCATGGGCGGTCGGGTCGACGCATCCTCCACGAGCGGGTGCAGGGGCCGAGCGGGGGCCGTCGCGGGCGGGCGGGTCGGCGCCGACGTGGCGGTCGAAGAGGCGCCGACGACGGAGGGTGGGACGGGCGGCGGGGGGGAGTCGTCGGCGCGGGGCGCCGCCGGGCGCGGGGGCGACGGGTTCTTCGAGCTGGCGGCGGACGGTGGCGGCGCGGGAGCCGGGAGCCCGAGGGCGGCGAGCAGGACGTGGCCGTCGCCCGGGTCGAGGGCGGCGAGCAGCGGCTCGGCGGCGCCGCGCTCGAGCAGCGCGGAGAGCAGGGCGACCGGGCCCGCGGGCGAGATGTCGCGCGCGGCGGCGAGGGCGGCCCGGAGCGCGTGTCGGGGGCCGAGGTCGGTGCGGGCCGCCGGCACGGCGCGCTGGACGAACCAGGGCGGCGGGGCCGAGGAGCGCGCGACGTGCTCGACGAGCATCACCGCCGGTTCGAGCGCGTCGCGGAAGCGGACGACCTCGGCCGTGGCGGCGGCGGGCGAGCGCGCGGGGACGGCTCGTGTCGAGAGGTCACGGAGGCGCTCCTCGATCCGTAGTGACAGCGCCGCTGGGGCCTCCTCGGGGTCGATGCGACCGACGTCGAGGCGGCGCACCACGGTCACCGCGCCGGGCGACGCGAGCGGCCAGGAGGCGGTGCGCAGGGCGTCCTCTAGCAGCAGTGCGCCGCGGCGCACCAGCGCCTCGTTCGGGGCGCGCAGCGAGACGCGGCGGACGTGGCGGAGCTCGGTCATGCGTTCACGCGGGCGAGCACGCGGGCGACGCCGTCCGCGAGCTGATCGGGGTCGCCGAGCAGCACCTCGGTCCCCTTGGGCAGCTCGACGATCGGGTCCGGGGTGGCGAGCACGCGGGCGCTGATGTGCTCGTCGGATAGGTCCTCGACGACCGCGCGGATGAGCCGCTCCTTGCCCGGCGCGCCGACCTTGACGAGGGCGTTCATGCCGATCCGGGCGCCGGCGAGGTCAGTGTGGATCTTCAGGACGTGCCCGACCGACACCGCGGTGCGCCCGATCGTGCCGCGCAGCAGCGCACGCACGGGCGCGTGGCTGGCGAGCAGGGCGCACACGCGGATCAGGTTGTCGATCATCGCCCGCGGTCGCGGCAGCGGGGAGACCTGTGAGAACAGCCAGTCGACGAGCGCCTGCATCGTCGCGCGGTCGTCGGCCGGCAGCTCGGCGAAGCGCGGCAGGGCCAGGAGGTCGCGCAGGCCGACGGCGGTGTCGAAGACGCCGAGTTGCTGGGCCCAGGCGAGGCGGATGTCGGGGCGGACGTCGGCGAAGCGGCGGTACAGGCACGTCGCCACGCGGGTCATGCTGTCGATCGCCTGGCCCGCGCGCTGGAGGACATCGGGGCGCAGGTGGCCGACGTGGGCGAAGTCGGCGAGCGACACGACGTCGAGCGCGGCGCCCCTGAGCTCGCGCCAGGCGAGCTTCTCCGCCTGCGGGACGTCGAGCTTCTGCAGCGCCTCGTCGCGCTCGGCGAGCTGGGCCTGCATCGCGGAGATGCCGGCCTGGAGCCCGCGGGCGATCGGCAGGGCCTCGGGTTGGACGGAGTGCTTCGCCGGGGCGACCATCGTCAGCGGCGCGAGGGCGACGGTCGAGCGCACGAGGTGCGCCAGCGTCGCGCGCTCGTCGAGGGCGTCGAGCAGCGGCTGGAAGTGCGGGAACCACCGCAGCGGCGCCCGGCGTACGAGGTCGACGGCCTGCCGGATCTCGGGCAGCACCGGGCCGGTGTCCTCGCGGAAGCAGGCAAGCACTGGCAGCTCCTCGGGCGCCTCGAGGTCGCGGGCCGGCGGGTCGTCGAGCGCATGGAGGCTGCGCGGCCGGACGAACGCGACGAAGCGGACGTGCTCAGTGAGGATGTTGCGCCGCCGGGCGTTGGTGGTCTCGACGTCCTTCGCGTCCTCGGCGACGAGCGCCTCGGCGACCGTGAGGTCGTGGCTCGCCTCGGCGAGCGTCTTCTCGGCGGCGGCGAGGCGCGGGGCGTGCTCCCCGAGCAGCGCCTGCAGGCGGACGAGCAGGGCGTCGGCGGCGGCGATCAGCTGGCGCAGATTGGCGACCCGGACGGTGACCTGGCGCAGCACGTGGACCGACTCGTCGAGCATGCGCACGCCGGCGCTGAGGATCCGGGCCTCGTCGGTGAGCTCGATCTTCGCACCGCCCGGGGTCGCGTCGGCGGCGGCCTCGGCGGCCGCGCGGCCGGGCAGGCCGTCCTTGATCTCGCCGAAGGTCTTGAGCGCCACCGCGTCGCCCTCGGGGACGGACACGGTCAGCGCGTCGAGGTCGAGCTCATCGGAGAGGCGGCGCAGACCGTCGAGCAGCGTGTACTTGCTGGCACGCGCGCCCTCGTGCGCCTGCTCGGCGGGCGGCTTGGCGAGGCGCTCGACGATGCTGACCGTCCGCTCGACGGCCGGCGCTGCGAACTCCGGGGTCGCCGTGATCTCGTCGCGGACCTCGTCCTTGATCGCTACCGCGGGGCGCGGCGTGGCGACGGCGCGCTCCTCGACGGCGCGCTGGCGGGCGAGGAACTCGCGGAGCGCGGCGGGTGTCGTCGGGCGCCGCAGGAGCTCCGTGGCGAAGCCAGGGGGGACGGCGACCGGGGTCCGCGGCGGTTCGACCGGCGGCGGCTGGTCGGGCGCCGGCGGTGTGCGGCGCTTCGAGGCGCCCTCGAACAACTTCTCGACCTCGCGCTCGCTGGCGAACGCGGTCGAGCCCTGCACGATCGCGGCGAGCGTCGGCGACGCGGCGAGTTGCATGCCCTTCTGATTGCCGAGCACGACCTGACGCGCGCGGTAGATGTCGGTCTGCACACGCAGGAAGCCGAGGTCGATCGTGTCGTCGGTCCGGTCGGCGAGGTCGGCGAGGGCCGCTCGGGCGGCCCGAAGGCCGCCGGTCTTCTGCGCCTCGGTGAGCTTCTTGGCGACCCTGAGCCCGGCGAGCTCCTGGACCTGGGCGACGAAGGCGGCGAGCTCTTGGGTCACCTGGGGCAGCGGCTCGACGGGGGGCGCCGCGCCGGAGCCGTCCAGGGCGAGACGGAGGCCACGGACCTCGGCGTCGCGGGCTTCGCGGTCCGCGCGGGCCGCGTCGTGGCTTACTTTCAGCTGGTCGCGCTGGGCCGCCAGGGCGGCGTTCGGCAGCTCGGCGACGAGCAGGCGCGGCTCGAACACCGACGGCGGCACGGGCAAGAGCAGGCGCACGACGAAGCGGCAGGAGAGGTCGAAGCTCGCCAGCGAGGCGCTGGCGGCGAGCGCCGCGTCGAGCTGATCGAGCGGGATCGCGGCCCACTCGACGAACGCGTGCGGCGGGAAGAACCTCTGCCGGCGCTCCGGGGCGGGGAGCGAGTCGAACAGGTCGAGCGGGAGGAGCCCCGCCGGCGGGGCGTGGGCGAAGGCTCCGGCGATCGCGTCGGGCGCGACCCGGTCGCGGAGATCGAGCAGGTGTTCGGCGAGCTGCTCGATCCGCGCCTGCCACAGCGACGGCGTGCCGGTGTAGTGGAGCCGTCCGGGGCCGCGGGGCAGGAGGGCGCTGCGCGGGCGCGCCTTGCCGCCGCGGCGGACCACGGCGTGCCGATCGACGAATTGGAGCTTGCCCTCGGCGTCGAAGCCGACGAGCGCGAGCGGCACGCCGAGCGCCTCCCACGGCAGCGCCGGGGCCATGCCGGTGCGCACGGCCTCGTCGTCGCGCGGGGCCGCGAGCTCGAGGTCGAAGATCGCGTGCGCGAGGCGGTTGAGCCGCGCGGGCGCGCCGGGGTCGGCGGCGAGCTTGGCCAGCGGATCGGGGAGCCGGACCCACACCGGCAGCGCGCCGTCGATCCGCTGGTGGTCGGCGAAGGCGTCGCTCACGGGGTCGTCGTCGCAGGGGTCGCCGGGGGCGGTGGCCTCGCGGGTGCGCACCTCGATCGGCCGGAGGACGAGCACAAGCGCCTGCGAGGCGGGGCCGAACTCCGCGAGGGTCAGGTCGATCGCGTCGGGGATCCCAGGGTTACGCGTGTCCGCGACGGGCAGCGCGCCGGCGGCGACGACCAGGTCGCGCGCGAGGGACACGTCCTCGCCGCTGGCGGCGAGGCCGTGGCCCGCGGCGATCCGCAGGATCGATGGCTCGTCGCGATCGAAGTCGACGCGCAGGCCGGTGATGACGCCCGACGCGAGCATCTGGCCGCGCAGCGCGAGGCGACCGGCGCGCTGGTCCTGCTCGGCCGAGAGGGCGCCGGCCGACAGGCTGCGCTTGGGGAACGCGAGCAGGCGTCGGCGCCACTCGCCGGACAGGTCGGGCCGGGGAGCGGGGTCGAGGGCGAGCAACCGCTCGGTGGGGAGCCAGCGGGAGGGTGAGAGCGAGGGTCTCATCGCGGGCCCTGCGCCTTCGGGAGGGTGAGGGCGGCGAACAGCAGCTTGCGCACCTTCGTGTCGCGCTCGGCGGCGCTGGCCGTGCGCTCGGCGGCCTGCAGGGCCGTCTCCCACTTGCCGAGCTCTTCGGCGGCGGCGGTCTGGAGCGGCTCGACGAGCTCGTGGACGATCCCCGCCCGCACGAGCGTGGCGGTGGCCGGGCGCGGGCGCTGTCGTCGCGGGACGTCGAAGATCCGCAGCAGCGTGGTGGCGTTCACCGGCGGGCGCACAAGCTGGCGCGCCCACGCGGTCGCCTCGGCCTGGGTCGACACGGCGGGCACCTGGGCGAGCGCGAGCAGGGCCGCGGCCTTGAAGAGCGGCGGGAGCGAGGCGACCTGCGGGCCGGCGGTCTCCCACAGCAACGGGTGGATCCGGCGGGCGTCCTCCTCCGCGACGCCGTGGTCCGCGAGCTCGCCCGCGAGGGCGGCGAGGTCGTCCGCCGGGCGGCCGACGATCTCGCTGACGATCGACGGCTTGGCGGAGAGGTTGCGGCGGCGCACGTACCAGAGGAGGTCGCTCGTGCGGTCGAGGTCGAGGAGCTCGCGCCAGGCGCGGTCCTCGGGGCTGGCGTCCGGCGTGGCCGCGGCCAGCTCGCGGCGCACCTCGGGGAGCATCATGAGGCGCTCGAGCGGGCGGCGCCGCGCGAGCAGGTTGGGGGCCGCCGGCAGCAGCGCGCGCCGCATGCCGACCAGGCGCGCGCGCATGCTGTCGAGCTGGTCGCGCGCGACGGGCACGACGACGAGCACGCTCGTGCCCCGGAGCGCGTCGGCGTCGGTGAGGTCGATCGGCGGGAGCAGCCGGGCCTCCTCGATCAGCGCGCCGAGCTCGTCGCTCGGCACGACCGAGAGGTCGACGTCGACCTCGGCGGGGAAGAAGCGCTGGGTGAACCGTTGTCGGTCGATCGCCGCCTTCGGCAGCGGCCCGGCCGGGGGCAGGGCGAGGAACTGCTGCGAGGCGACGAGCGCGCTCTGCCCCGACTTGAGCAGGTCGCGCAGGTGATCGTCGTACTGCAGCATGTGGGCCTCGCGTAGCGCGAGCGGGGTGCCCGAGACGTCGAGGATGTCGCCGGCCTCGAAGCCGATCTCGCGGCGGACGAGGTGGGCGTCGACCCACTTCAGGTTGCCGGACTCTTCGAGCGCGAGCATGGCGAGGGGGAGCGCGTCGACGACGGGGCCGAGGGTGGCGCGGTCGACGAAGATCTCCTTCGCGGCGTGGGCGCGGCGGAAGCGGAGCTCGGTCGGGTCGCCGAGGTCGGGGTAGGGGATCAGGGTGACCGCGGTCGCCTCGATGATGTCGCCGTTGTGGGTGCTCTGCTGCCCGCCGAGGCTCGTCGGGTACTGCGCGACCGGGTTCGCCTCGTACTCGAGCGGGCGGAGGGCGAGGATGTAGAGGCCGCTGCGGACCTGCGCCCGCGGCTCGGTCGTCTGGCGGACGCCGACCTTGGCGCGGATCGTCGGCGTGACCTCGGTCCTGGCGACGGTGAACGACATGTCCGCGGCGATGACGACGAGCTCACCCGACGGCGTGACGCCGTGGCCGGCCTGGATCCGGACCTGGCCAGGGTGCTTCTCGTCCTCGGTGACCATCAGCCCGGCGACCACGCCGAAGCCGCCAGCGCGGCCGAGGTCGGCCTGGCGGGCGAGGAAGTAGTCCTGCTCGCGGGTCAGGTCGCGCGCGGCGAGGAAGCGGCCGTCGAAGTAGAGCGGGCGCCGTCGGCGGTCGTCGCGGAACAGCGGCAGCTTGTCCTCGAAACGGGCGAGGGTCCGAGCGTCGAGCACCTCGCGCTTTGGGGCTTTGATGCGGTCGGTGGACATGGGCGGTCTCCGAGGTCTAGGTCGAGGAAGTCGCCCTCGCGGGCAGCGGAAGATCGGCCTCGTGCGCGAGGGCCCACGCGCCGAACACGAAGGGACGCAGGTGGTTGTCGAGGACGGGCGGCGCGGTCGAGAGGTCGACGGCGTAGTGGTAGGTGTTGTCGACGGCGCGCGCGACAGGGATGTCGATGCGGCCGAGCAGCACCCAGTCGGCGTCGGTCGGCGGCGGGGCGCCCCAGCCGGTGAGGATCGCGTCCTTGAGCGCGTCGAGCCGCGCGTCGGAGGTGGGCGAGGGGGCGGGCAACGGGTCGCGGTGCGCCGGCTGCAGCAGGGCGGTGGTCGAGCGGGCGAACTTCGGCTGATCGAACGCGCCGTGGAAGAAGAGGCGGAGCTCGTGGACGTCGCGGATCCTCGCCGGCGCGGTCGCGTTGGTCGCGTCGAAGGGGCCCTCGGCGATCACGGGGGTCCGGCCCGCCTCGCACGGGCGGAAGCGGAGGAACAGCCAGGCGATCGCGCGGTCGCCCTGGATCGCGCCCGAGAGCTTGCCCTGGCTGTCCGTCGGCGCCTCGGCGTCGAACCACCGGCGCAGGCGGATGCACCGGCGCTGCTGGACCTCGATCAGCCGGCCGAAGACGTCGAGCGCGAGGCCGGGCTCGACGGTGAGCTCGTCGTCGTCCTCGCCCCGGCGGGCGCCGATCTTCAGGCCCGCGACGGTGCCGGCGCCGAACAGGGAGGCGAGCGCCCGCGCGAGGCGGCCACGGTGGTAGAGCTGCTCGTCGCGGAAGTCGTCGGGGCCGAGTAGGGTGCCGAGCGCGTAGTGCGGGCGCTCGGGCGGCCGGTTCTCGTCGCGCAGCCGGTCGACCAGCGGGTCATTCGAGGTGTCGCTCATGGTGTGTCCTCCAGCGGGGCGCCTTCGAGGCGCGGATCGAGGCTCGGGGGGCGGCGGACGACGTCCTGCTCGCCGAGGGCGCTGCCGTCGAGTCGGAAGGTGCCGAGGCCGCGCGTGGGCGCGAGGTAGCTGTCGACGCCGACCAGCGCGGCGACGCCGACGAGGAAGGGCTGGCTGGCCGCGACCACGCGCACGGCGACGTGGGCCGGGACCTCGAGCGCGAGGGCGCGGTCGATCAGGGCCCGCCGCTGCGGCGTCATCGCGTCGTGTATCAGCACGGTGACGCGGTGCGCGAAGCGATCCTCGAGCGCGGTCGCGTCGTCGTCGTCGTCGGTGTCGCCGGGCTCCTCGCGGTAGAACTCGGCCAGCGCGGCAAGCTCGTCGGCGAGGGACTCGCCGAGGAACAGCGTGTCGCCGACGTAGGAGTTGCCGCTGACGATCAGCCCGCCGGGCAGCAGGGGATCGCGCTCGTCTTCGAGGTGGGCGCCGAGGATCGTGGCGAACACGCGGCGCAGTCGGTGGTCCTCGACGATCACGATCCGGCCGGCCGTGACGTCGCCGCCGGTCAGGGCGTCGAGGCAGGACCCGAGGCCGTGCAGCGTTCCGTGCCGCCGGGCCAGCTCGGGGGCGACCCGCAGCAGCGCCCGCCGACGCGCGACCGGCAGCGCCGGGTCGAGCGCGAGGCCCACCCACGAGGCCAGCCACGCGAGCGCCTCGTCGGGGGTCTTGCGCGGGTCGCTGAGGAGGTAGGCGCTGGCGACGCGATCCTCGATCGCGGTCAGCTCGCCCTCGACGAGCGCGAGGAAGCGGCCGAGGAAGTCGGCCCCGGTCGCCCGTGCGGGGGCGTCGGCGTCGGGCCCGAACAGGGTCTCGGCGTAGAGCTCGGGCAGGTAGCGCTCGACGTAGGAGAAGCGCGGGGCGTAGACCCGGATCGCGGCGATCTCGGGCGAGTGCGTGCCGGTGCCGTACAATTCGACGCGGACGTACAGCCGGCGCCCCGCGAGCGTCCGCACCGCGCGGCCCGAGCGCTGGACGAGCACCGTGAACAGTCCGGCGTGCGGCGCCTCGGGGGCGCGGCCGAGGAGCCCCGGATCGAACGGGATCTCCGAG
>Ga0075152_10002989_pt1 | contig 11960 bp, 11 predicted proteins | sample JI61114C2DNA_FD_70964 | JGI IMG/M metagenome (GOLD analysis project Ga0075152, IMG submission 70964) | Wastewater effluent complex algal communities from Wisconsin, to seasonally profile nutrient transformation and Carbon sequestration -... | ecosystem: Engineered > WWTP > Effluent > Algae...
AAAAAATAAGGAAATAAATATGTCTGAGACAAAAATTTTTGAACCTGGATCATATCGTTATCTGCGAGGAGTAAGGCAGTACTCTGCCGGTATAACGGCATTGGATGGTTATAGATTAGAACGTGTACGATTCAGTCGGCCGCTGCCACTAAAAGAGGGCTTCTTACACATCCAAAAACATCTTGAGAATTTAGGTCGTCCGATCGCTGCATTTGGAGCCTGCGAATTACGTTCACCCGAGCCGTTTACTGAACAAGGCTTTGCCGACTTTAATAACCTTTATATCGGTACTTTAAAAGAGTGGGGTATTTATGAAGAAGGTGGCGACAATCCCATAGCTCGCTCAAATGTCATTCCGGAATTGAATAAACCATTGAGTCCAAGTATTCATGCTTTTACTTACACAATGCCTGATGCTAAGGCAAAACCCTCTTTTGTAATTGCCGGTAGTGCTGAAACTCCGGAGGGAAAGAGTGATTATCGTACACACAGTATTTGTCTTGGCGACATATCCCAGGAGGGCTTAATGAAAAAGGGAAGCTGGGTGCTTGATGAGATGGAACGTCGAATGGCTGGTCTTGGCTTTACCTGGGCGGATTCTACGGCAACACAGGTGTATACTGTCCATAACTTTCACCATGTAATGGCAAACGAAATTGTAAAGCGTGGCGCAGCATTAAGTGGTATTGACTGGCATTATAATCGGCCTCCAGTCCAGGATTTAGAGTTTGAAATGGACTGTCGCGGAGTTTATGTTGAAAACGTTATAGATACAAGATAGTTAACTTTTTCCCTTTGGTCGGTGTTCTCACCGACCACATTTAACCATAAACTATAGAAATCAAGTCAAAGAGCCGGCAATCGAAAGATGTTGCCGGCTTTATAATTACCTGTGGTCAGTATTTTCACCGTCAGCCATTTTTAGGCTTAACTGAAGCTTTCAGTCCCTGCAGCAATTGTAAACTTCAGTGCTTTGAAGCTTTGTTTGATGGCCGAAACTAGATCATTTTGGGCCTTTTCACAACAACTAATCAGATCGTCTGAGATAAGCGGATTAATTGCTTTCCTCCTCCTGATCATATCAAAAAACCTGGTATATGAATCTTTTGCATTATTCAATTCCATGTTAATGGCTTTCATTTTTTGAGTAAGGGATTTGACTTTCAGGTTTAATTCTAAGAGTTCTGATTGTGCAGTGATTAAGCTTTTTTTCAACACCCTGATATCCATGCAGACCTGATCATATATTTTAAACCTGTTGTCAACATACATAGCTCCTGCTTTAGTAGGATTCTGGAATTGACTGATAATTTGCAATTCATTCTGCAAAAGCACAATCATAGGCTGCAAATAACTAAGATGTGCCTTTCCTGCTTGAGAATTTATTTTCCCACTCGCGGTAAATTCCATGATTTTGTATGGTTTTACTGATAATTCGCTTAAAAAAGAGTTAGGTTGAGAAAAATGGATCTTCATTAAATCAAACAGATCTTCATGTAAATTTTGAGCACTAACTTCTACTAAACTAAAGGATAGCTGTGCATTGAGCATGGATGCATCCATCGCTAATTGTGCAGCAGTTTCAGCCTTATTACCGGTACTTATTATTTGTTTAAAAACCCGATGAAAAAGTTTTGTTGTCTGGTTATTTGAATCCCCGGCCTGCATGAGGCTGTTTATACTAGCCAAATCACTTGCCAGAGAGATGACCGCATTAACAGCCCGCTGGACATGTGAGGCACAATAAGCTAAATTCCTTTCAGATTGTTTATGGGATATAATTGCATCAGGAATTGCCTTCCGGAGATTTTCTGAAACATTGCTAATCGTATCAACCTGCTGCCTTATTGCATCCATAAGGATTGCATTCTCCTTTAATTCTTCTGAACTCATAAACTAATTATTTTCTAAGTTAACAGGAATCCTGAAATCAGCAGCAAAGTAATTTGCCTGTGCCTGGCCGTGCCTCTGGTTGGTTATATTAGCGACCAATAAACCCACGCCCACCTATACCTTAATTTTACTATCTTAGTTGAGATAGTGGTTGGTGTTCTCAACAACCACATTTAAAAAGGTAATCACAGGTATCTAATTTTTATGAAAAGAATTTTTCTAATCCTCTTACTGGCAATATTCACTAATTCAGGTTTTGCGCAAAAAGGCTGGACCAATCTCTTCAATGGCAAAGACCTGAAAGACTGGAAAGTGAAAATCAATGGCCACCCGCTAAATGATAATTATGCCAATACCTTTCGGGTGGAAAATGGAGTAATGAAAGTTTCATACGATGGCTATTCCGAATGGAAGGATCGTTACGGGCATATATTTTATAAAAAACCGTATTCAGCTTATGTGCTTGTGGTTGAATACCGCTTCACGGGTGAGCAAATCCCCGGCGGACCGGGATGGGCAATCCGAAATAGCGGAGTAATGCTGCACGGTCAATCGCCGGAAGATATGGGATTAAATCAGGATTTCCCAATCTCACTCGAAACCCAGTTTTTGGGTGGGAACGGTAAAGATGAAAGAAGCACACTAAATTTATGTACTCCCGGAACCAATGTATTTCTGGATGGGAAGCTGTTTACACCGCATTGCGTTAGTTCCAGCTCAAAAACCTATCATGGCGACCAATGGGTAAGGGCAGAGATTGTAGTTTTGGGCGATTCATTGGTTAGTCATCGACTGGAAGGTAAAGAGGTCTTCAAATATACCAAACCACAAATTGGTGGCGGGAGTGTTTCCAATTTCGACCCTGCGGTTAAGGTTGATGGAAAAGCTTTGAAAGAAGGATATATTTCCCTTCAAAGTGAAAGTCACCCAGTTGAGTTCAGAAACGTGAAGTTGTTTAATCTGGCAAAATACATGAATGATCCTGCAAAGCTAGAAACCAAGCTTCAAGCTATTTTGCAACGATAATGCTTAAAGTAGAAAGATAAAAGCAAAAAGATATTCTATCTGGCTGGTGATAACACCAACCACAGGAAAATGTATGATAATAGCAATGAGATCCCTCCTGCGTCGGGATGACACCCGCTAGGTACATATTGTGGTTGGTGAGAACACCAGGCACAGTAAACACATTTTCAGTTGTCAACTGTCAACTGTCAACTGAAAACCTAATTCCCCATCGGCCTTCCTTCAGGAAATACAATCGGTATCCTATCCGGGTCTTTCGTGTTTTTCTTTCCTGTAAAATTTGCTGTCAGGAATTCTCCCATATCAATTTTACCTGAAATAGTATCACCACTGATGGTACCGGCAAAAGTATAGCTAACCGCCGGCCTCCGCCCCGGACTCTGGAATTTCACTTCATTCCCTTCGATACTTCCCGAGATTTCGCGTACCGAAAAGTCGGTTTTGTGGATTCCTTTGAGCCAATTCCCGTCCTGTTCAAGATATAATAAATGATCACTTTTGCTGCTGAAATAATCTATTTCCAGATCCCAGCGGCCACTTATTTTTGAAGAAGGAGCTTTCATGCTTGCTTCAACTTTCGGACTTCTTTTCTTAGAAAGTAATTCAAAGATCTTATCCCCAACAATCTTATCCTGCCCAGGCTGCATTTGGGATGCATTAATGGATATGGAGGCCATACCCGGATCTGTACTTCTTCCACCACCGACTGTAATTCTGGGCTTGGAACTGATCAGCTCCTGGATTAGTTCTGCACTGCTCAAATGCAATTTCTCAGGATCCCATGAAATGCTTAGAGAGGCGCTGCGGTTATTAATTCCTTCAGGCTCACGAATTGTACTTTTTACACTCCCGATTCCTGAGACTCTTTTGGCAATCGCAATTACCCAATTCATCCAGTTCTTCTCACGGGCAGCATGATCCATTTTTACCCAGGTTTCTACAGCTGCCAGCATACCCAGAGTTTCCTCCCTGCCGACCTTATTATCGCGTCCCGGACCGTGATGCGGAGAGCTGGCCTGCCAGGCAGACATCAGTATATTTTTAGGACCTAGAAGGAGTCCGGCACATTGCGGACCGCAAATTGCTTTTCCACCACTGTATGCAACCATTGTTGCTCCATTTTTAAGATGAACATTCGGGACGGTCAAGATTTCTGCAGCAGCATCTGCCAGAATCGGAATATTTAATGGTTTAGCCATTGCAGCTATAACTTCCAAACTCATCGGTCCCGGAACCAGATTCCCCCCACTGAGTTTGATCATCGCTGTCTTTGGTCCCAAAGCATCTTTCAGCTCTTCAATGGTTTCAACCCGAATAATCTTTACCCCGATATTTTGAATCGCAAAATCATAAGCACTGAATGATCCAGCTGGTATAATCACCTCTGTTTTATCCAATCCGCTGAGAACAGGAATACGATGCAGTTTCTCTGGATTTCCACCTGCCACACAAGCCGCAGTTGCCATCTTGAGTGCCGCAGCACATCCCGCAGTTACCATTCCCCATTGTGCTCCGGTTAATTCCGCAAGCCTCTTTCCTACCGCATCAGCCAGTTCATCCATCTGTACAAAATGTCTGGAAGCTGAATCCATCGCTGCCCTGACTTCAGACAGTTCAATTGAGCCGCCGATTATGGTGAAAGTGCCGCGGCAGTTGATGACCGGCTCAACCCCAATCGACTGGAATATTTGCGGTCCGGGAACCAGCGGACCATCAATCTTTAATGGAGAAACAAATTCATTCACTGCAGCGCTCACTGTTTCTGTTGAACCGGCAATAGCTCCTGCTAATGGCAAAAAGCTTAATCCTTTGATCAGTTCTCTTCTTTTCATATTTAAAATATTAAACCAGATATCCCTTTCAGCAATTTCCCGATATTTTCAGAGAATAACAAGAGAAGGCTAAAAGCAGAAAGCTTAAAGCCTAAAGATAATTCAATCTCAATAATGGATCTCCGAATTTGCTAAAACAGTCCGGTGATAAATTAACTGAAAACACCATACAAAGAAGCTTTTAACACTTCGTTCATAAAGAAATTAAATAAATTATTTAATTGATTTACAGCTATTTAAAACCAATTCATAAATTAAAACTAATAAATTAGTTGTATAACTATATTTTTAGTTATACATTAGTATTACCGATTCGAATCAGGTATAATTAATAGGATCAGACACTAAATGAAATTATATGGAGATAAAGGAATTAACAAAAGCGGAAGAACAGATCATGCAGGTTTTATGGGACCTGAAAAAAGGATTCGTTAAAGACGTGGTCGACCAGCTTCCTGAACCGAAGCCGGCCTATAATACCGTATCAACGATCATCCGCATTCTTGAAACTAAGGGTTTCATTGACCATGAAGCTTTCGGAAAAAGCCACAGGTACTTCCCCATCATCGGAATTGAAGAATATAAAAGCTTTGCAACCGAAAAACTGCTGAGCGGATATTTCGACAATTCGGTGGAGAACATGTTCTCCTTCTTTGTCAGGGAGAAAAAACTCGACCTGAAGGAAGCAGATGAGATCATGAAACTGATTGAAAAACTAAAAAACAAATAAAATGAACATCCTGAATTATCTTTTACAAACAAACCTGTATCTGACCCTGTTCATGGTATTCTATACATTGCTGTTGAAGAACGAGACGTTCTTCAGACAGAACCGTATCTACCTGAATACGAGCATACTTCTTTCATTTGCCATCCCATTCCTCAATTCCAACTGGTTTCAGGAGCTTTTTATTACTCAAAAACTAAGAGAAACTATAGTTCCGACCCGGATGATCTATGAAACAGTTACAGTAGCAGCGAATGAGGGAGCAAGTAATTGGGCAATCGGAGATATAATTCTATGGGTTTATGCAGGCGTAATGGCGATACTATTGCTGAGATTCCTATTCAAACTGGTATTGTTAAAATCCACACTGAAACCGAAAAAAGGGGCTGCCTATTCATTCTTCAACACAATGGTTGTAGACAGGGAACTGCCTGAATCGGGAATCATCATCGATCATGAAAAAGTGCATATGAGGGAATGGCATTCTGCCGATGTTCTGTTGATTGAACTTGCATCAATCATCAACTGGTTTAACCCTGTGGTTTATCTGTACAAAAAGGAAATAAGGCATATCCATGAATTCATTGCTGATGAAGAGGCCGCATCGGGCATGCTCAGCAAATCGGATTATGCCCTATTGCTTTTTAGTAACAACCTCGGAGTTGAACCCGATCAGTTAAGTAATAATTTTTTTAATAATTCACTTTTAAAAAGACGTATAATCATGTTAAACAAAAATAAATCACGCAAAACCGGATTATGGAAATATGGATTTTCTGCACCTCTCTTTGCTATCATGCTGGTGTTCTCTGCTGCCAGTGTAGCTATTGAAAATCCAGAAAATAGTGACAATGCAATAAAATTAAGCAAGCAGCTTCTCATTGATGCAGACGCTATTGAACCTTCTGCAATTAAGGCAAATCAACCTGCATGGAACAAATTAGCAGAAAACAAAATGGCAGATGAAGAATTAAACAGAACTAAATCTTCAAAATATCAGGCAAATGAAATACAAGACAGAACTAATTCCAGCAACGCGGAGCCGCTTAACCCAGACCAAAGTCTTGCTGATACCATAATGGTGCAAGCTGAATTTGAAGGTGGCATCCCCGGACTGATTGAATATCTGTCAAAATCATTAAAGTACCCTGATGAAGCAAAGAAAAACAAAATTCAGGGCAAAGTGATCCTAAGCTTTATAGTACAAAAAGACGGGAGAGTTTCTGATATCCAGGTTCTGAGAGGTCTTGGAAGCGGTACTGATGAAGAAGCGGTAAGAGTATTGGCGAATAGTCCAAAATGGAAGCCGGCAACCAAAAACGGTGAAAAAGTAAATGCTCAATTTACATTACCGATACAATTTCAATTACCTGCCAGCTCGGAAAAATCAAACTAAGCTAATGTATAATTATGAGTTGCATCTTGGGTAGAGATCTATGATGCAACTCATAGCTGTTATTGGAGAATAGGAAATAAAGGCCATTCTCATACCCGACACCTGAATCAAGAACCAAGACAATGAAATACTAATTTTTGACATTTAGTACATTTCTCAAATTGTCAACTGTCAAACTGTCAACCACTAATGTCCAGTTAAAATCAGTAACATCCTATATTTCTTGGTTTGATGCTCTTAAACTTATAATAAAGCTAAATTCGAATTGAGAGCCCCCCCCCTTAACCTTGCCTCCCTCTATAGCCGGGAGGGCCAATTTCTTTTGAAGGCCAAAAGAAACAAAAGCCTTCTTCAATCCCTAGGTGCCTTGGTCATCCCGCACATGCGGGACTGCTTTTGGGGGATAGAGAAATTTGAAAGCATTCCTCATATGATCCCAAAATCTAATGCTCGGTATTGCTTTTTGAAAGAAAATGCTTCTTTTTTTTGATTTTACTGGCACTTGGGCTTGAATCGTCCTTCGGAATCAGTTATCTTTTATCAACGGTTTTGGGACTGTGCTGTTGGGATAAAACAGAACATAAATTAATGTTCTTGCTAGTTAGGAGGATCGGCCTCCTGGGATTTGGAAGTAAAGGCGCACTTTATCCTGGCATAAACTTTCATATTTCACTGCAGTCAAGTAATCCGGAGAAGTGGAGCAGAATCATTCAAATCTTGCACGAACTTAGCCACGGCTTGGATTACACCGAAAGGATAAAGTGTGGATTTACAACAAATACCGGGAAGCCGCGGCTCTTTTGCTTACTTTTCCAGCTGAAGGGAAAAGTAAGTGCCCTCTTCCGCGGCATGAGCGGACGATTTTTAATAAGGACTATTGAACATGTTTTTACCCGGACACTACTGACTGTCAATTATCAACTGTCAACCCGATAGCTATCGGGTGTTAACTAATTCACAACAACCTATCCTTGATCACCAGAGTCCCTGCAATCTTATCATGCAAGCATTGCTGCTTCCTGTCGAAAAACCCCATCATATAACCAAATCCGATAGTGGCAGTACTGATAATTTTGGATAGATTTCTGATTAGCGAGCGACCAAAGGCAATGGGAGCCCCCTTCTCGTCGGATACTTTAAGCCCCATTAATATTTTACCATAAGTTCCCTGTCTTGAGGAAGACTCCATAATTATGCTGTAAATAATTTTTGATATCGGGATGATTGCAAGTCCGGCGACAGAAACTATTATACGCATCTGCTTCTCATCAATAAACAAGACCACTATTGTGGCAATAACGCAGTAAATGGCAAAAATCAGGAAGAAATCGATGATTACGGCCAGGAGACGAACATCTAAAGAAGCAAAATACTGAGGTTCCCGAACATGGGTTTTGATACCCAGAAATTCACATAATTCAGGAACATCATGCGCTTCTTTATAGTCGTCCATATCCTCTGTTTTCACAAAGGTTCCGGATTTAATATTCAGCCCTTTTAACTGATCAGGGGAATGAGGCCCGGTAGGTTTCCCATCAACAACAACAAAATAGTCCTTCATTTTTTATATGGAAAAAGACTGTCATCCTGAATTCTATTCAAGATGACAGTCTGTGTTCCATCAAATATATTTAATACTTTTTAACTTCGAATGAAGATAAACCGCCTTTCAAACTAATATTAATCTTATTCGGTGCTGTACTATAATTACTGGTTTCATAGCTTCCGTCAGCTTGCTTGATGAAACCAATAAAATCTTTGGAAGATAAACCACTATCGACATCAATACGGCAACCAGAACTATCCGGAACTTCAATCTCGACATTTGCCACACCAGTTTCAACCTGAACTTCTGTCAATGGCAACCCGGAACCAATCTTGGCCTCAAAGGAAGCTGCTCCGCCCTCAAATACCAGCTTTTTAACTTTATAATTACTCAGATCAAAAATTGCTTCACCGGCGCCCATCTCAATTTTAATATCCCAGACAGGTGTATTGTTCAATTTAATTAGAGTTTTGTTATTCTCCATTTTATCCAGATTCCAACTTTGCTTTCCATCCCGCATTCTGAAATTCAGAACTTCAACAGAATCAATTACAGTCTTGTTGAGTGTAAATTTTCCAAACCGCTGCTTTAAGTTTGCCTCAAATAAATTTGAGGTACTATCGGTTAGCCTGAAGCTTGTGGCACCACCCTGAATATTCAGACGGGCATTTTTAGAACCGTCATAAGTCTCGGTAAAACTCGTGTTTGCACCCCTGGAACTATAGTCCTCATCATGATCATTATCATGATTGAAGTTTAACCAGGCTCTGTTATTGTCTGGTCGGGTACCCTGGTAGGCAATCAATCCAAGAGTAAGAATGGTAATTGCACCAATCATATAGGGCGCTGCAGATTTATTTCCAAACCTGCTAAGCAGCATATTAGCCCCAATCAGGATAAATATTACCGGCCAGAATCGCCATACTGAACTCCAGTAAAACTCAATCAGGTTAAAGTTCTCAAGAAGGAAAATGCTTCCTGTAAAGATGAGGATCAAGCCCCATACTATTTTTTCAGTTTTCATGATAGCTTAGTTTTGCTTTTGGTCAGTATTTGAATTAAGGTCTTCTGATGAATCAGCAGGTTCAGATGATGCTGTCGTGCTGGCAGACTCCTCTTTATTTGGAGCTGTACTTTGGGTAAAGCCTCCGGTCTGTGACCAGTTTTCTTTCCAGGGTTCCTTTTTCTTTGCACCTGCAAGAGTATAAAGTCCCATTGCAATTAATATCAGTGGCCATAGGTTATGAAATTCCACCCAGTGAGGGATGAGGTCAAATTCATTCAGGAGGAAAAAGGTACCAAAAAATATAAAGATTGAACCTGCGATCAGTCGTCCATTTCCGCTTCCTTTTTTCTTTTGCATAAAGGCAGGATTCGCTGCATTGACAGGTTCGGACACTTTATAGTCGACATTGAACTGACTGTAATCAGGCAGATAAGGTCTTTTGGGAACGGCAATCCAAAGCACAATATATGCCAGAATACCCGAAGCTCCTGCCATAACAGCAACAACAAATGCGATCCTTATCCAGGTTACGTCAACATCGAAGTATTCTGCGAGACCGGTACATACACCTGCAATCATTTTATCCTGCTCGATGCGTTGAAGTTTCTTTTCCATTTCTTTAGTTTTAATTATCAGTTAGTTTAATGTCTATTGTTTTCTTTTTTTAATTGATAGATCAAAACTAATCCTTGAATCCCGGGTTCTAAATACCAAATAGGTAGGTTATCCTAAGTTCTCGGTAAAGCGCATTAATTTATCGGTAAATGAAGACAAAAAATTAAACTTTACCGTAAAGTGGTCTGATTATAATCTCATCAATATTTGCTCCTGAGCTCATTTGAAGGCAGTTCATAATTGATTTTGCAATATCCTCAGATAAAATAAACCAATCAGATGGAAGATTTGTCCCTGACCATGAATCTGTCAATGTAGATCCTGGAAGAACCGCAGTTACCTTTACTCCTGCCGGTCTCAACTCCTCCCTTAGGGCTTTGGTAAGCCCGAGCAATGCCATTTTACTGATACTGTATGAAGCGGCTCTTATAACAGGCTCTAAACTTGCAATTGAACAGATGTTTATGATATGTCCCTTTCCCTGTCCGATCATTTTTGCAGCAAAGAACTTGGCCAAAAAGTGGGGCGCAAAAACATTCACCTGCATTTGCCGTTCCAGACATCTTTCATCTTCCTTCATGAGTTCTGATGGGATATATAAGCCTGCATTATTTATCAGGACATCCACCCGGCCAAAAGACGCTTCAGCAAATTCAGCAAATCTGCTCACTTCGGAGCTTTCTTCCATATCTGCACGCATCCCAAAAAACCGCAAATCTGGATAGTTCCTCCTAAGATCATCCAAAAGCGCTTGCACCTCCTTTTCATCTCTGGCACAAAATGTGATATTATAATTATTAGCAGCGAGTTCCATAACAATGGCCCTGCCCATTCCCTTTGTTGCACCGGTTACAATTGCATTCATGAATTAAAATTAATAAAATCAATGATGGAGGAGTATTTAATTTAAGGCATAATCTCATTTGATTACCTTTGTTAAATAATACTTCTGTCTATGGCCTGATAATTTTGTATTATTATTGTATAATAAGTAAAACAAACAATTTTAAAATGATATTTCACCCCTTAGGTAAATATATATTATTGTTAAAAGCAGTTTTCCGCCGACCGGAAAAATGGAATATTTACCGCAAGGAAATTTTCCATGAAATGGTTTCTATTGGTGTTGGTTCCTTGGGCATCATCGCAATTATTTCTGTGTTTTTGGGCGCTGTGACAACCGTTCAGACTGCATTCCAGCTTGTTAGTGACTTCATTCCAAAGTCGGTGATTGGCATGATCCTTCGGGATTCATCTATTCTGGAATTAAGTCCAACCATTTCTGCAGTAGTACTCGCAGGTAAAGTTGGATCGAGTGTTGCCTCTCAAATCGGGACTATGCGCGTTACCGAGCAGATCGATGCACTGGAAATAATGGGAATAAATTCACCCGGATACCTGATTTTACCCAAAATTATCGCTGCTGTTACCACCATCCCTTTACTGGTGATCATCTCTATTGGTCTGAGTATATTGGGAGGCTATTTTGCCGGAACCGCATCAGGAGCACTTACTGAACAAGATTTTATAACCGGTATCACTACTGATTTCAACCCATTTACACTTACTGTATGCATGGTTAAGGCAGTAATTTTTGCATTTATAATCACGTCTGTATCAGCTTATCAGGGATTTTATACTAGCGGAGGGGCACTTGAAGTAGGACAATCGAGTACCAAAGCGGTTGTAATCAGTTGTATTGCCATTCTGTTTGCTGATTATGTTATCGCACAGTTAATGTTATGATAGAGATTAAAAACATCCATAAAACATTTGGCGAAAACCACGTCCTTCAGGGTATTTCAGCAGAGTTTGCGGAAGGAAAATGCAATTTGATTATTGGAGGATCCGGGTCAGGTAAAACCACTTTATTGAAATGTATGGTGGGCCTGCATGAACCGGATGAAGGCTCTGTAATT
>Ga0075152_10002990_pt1 | contig 11960 bp, 10 predicted proteins | sample JI61114C2DNA_FD_70964 | JGI IMG/M metagenome (GOLD analysis project Ga0075152, IMG submission 70964) | Wastewater effluent complex algal communities from Wisconsin, to seasonally profile nutrient transformation and Carbon sequestration -... | ecosystem: Engineered > WWTP > Effluent > Algae...
GTTCGCGATGATGCTCGGCACGGACGCGATCGACTCGACGTTGTTGACCACCGTCGGCGACGCGTACAGGCCCGCGACCGCCGGGAAGGGCGGGCGCAGGCGCGGCTGGCCGCGGCGTCCCTCGAGGGAGTCGAGCAGCGCGGTCTCCTCGCCGCAGATGTAGGCGCCCGCGCCGGCGTGGACGATGACGTCCAGGTCGTAGCCCGTGCCCAGGATGTTCTTGCCGAGGTAGCCGGCGGCGTACGCGTCGCGGACGGCCTGTTGCATGCGGCGGTGCACGTGCAGCACCTCCCCGCGGATGTAGACGAAGGCGTGGTGCGCGCGGATCGCGTAGCTGGCGATGATGACGCCCTCGACGAGCGTGTGCGGGCTCGCCATCATCAGCGGGATGTCCTTGCAGGTGCCCGGCTCGGACTCGTCGCCGTTGACGACCAGGTACTTCGGGTTGGGGTTGGACTGCGGGACGAAGCTCCACTTCAGGCCGGTCGGGAAGCCGGCGCCGCCGCGTCCGCGGAGGCCCGCGTCCTTGACGGTGTTCATGACCTCGTCCTGGGTCATCGCGAGGGCCTTGCGGAGCGCCCGGTACCCGCCGGTGCGCTCGTAGTCGGCGAGCTTCCAGGGCGACTTGTCGCCCCAGTTGGCCGTGAGGACCGGGGTGAGGGTGTCGGTCACTTCGCCTCCTTCGCCTTCGTCGCCGGCGCGGGGGCCGCGGCGGGGGCCGTCCACTTGTTGGCCTTGGCCAGCGTCCAGCCCGCCAGGGACGCCTCGCCGGCGGCGGGGCCCTCGTCGGCGCGCCCGTCCGGGAAGCCGGCCAGGACGCGCTCGGCCTCGGCCAGGCTCGTGATCGTCGCGCCGCGGGTCGACTGCACGGTCTCGCCGGCGGCGAGCGCGTCCAGGATCCTGGCCGCCTTGGCCGGGGTCATGTTGTCCATGAACTCCCAGTTGATCATCATGATCGGCGCGAAGTCGCAGGCCGCGTTGCACTCGACGCGCTCCAGGGAGAACATGCCGTCCGGCGTCGTCTCCCCCTCGTGGATGCCCAGCTTCTCGCTGACCGACTCCAGGAGCTGGTCGCCGCCCATGACCGCGCAGAGCGCGGTGGTGCAGACGCCCACGTGGTGCGTCCCGGCCGGACGCCGGTGGTACATCGTGTAGAACGTCGCCACCCCGGACACCTGCGCGTTCGTCAGGCCCAGGATGTCGGCGCAGGCCTCGATGCCCCGCGGCGAGATGCGGCCGTCCACGCTCTGGACCAGGTGCAGCATCGGCAGCAGCGCCGAGCGGGCCTGCGGGTAGCGTCCCGCGAGCTCGCGCAGCTCGCCGAGCGTCACCTCGTCGATGTTGGACGCCGTATCGCTGAAGTCGACGCCCCCCGAGGAGGGGAAGTAGGACTCGAACTCGTGACCGCTCACCGGTCAACACCTCCCATAACCGGGTCGATCGAGGCGACGGCCATGATCACGTCGGAGATCATGCCGCCCTCGCACATCAGGGGGACGGACTGCAGGTGGTTGAAGCCTGGGTCCCGCACGTGGACCCGGAACGGCCGCGTCCCGCCGTCGCTGACGACGTGGCAGCCCAGCTCGCCCTTCGGCGACTCGATCGCCACGTAGGCCTGGCCGGCCGGCACCGTGAAGCCCTCGGTGACGGTCTTGAAGTGGTGGATCAGCGCCTCCATGGACTCGCCCATGATGTGCTTGATGTGCTCGTTGCTGTTGCCCTGGCCGTCCGGGCCGACGGTGAGGTCGGCCGGCGAGGAGATCTTCGCGTCCTCGTAGCGGACCGGCTGGCCGGTGGTCGCCTCGAGGCGGTCGGCGCACTGCTTGACGATCTTCAGCGACTCCCACAACTCGGCCAGCCGGACGCGGTAGCGGCCGTAGCAGTCGGCGGTGTCCCACGTGCAGACGTCGAAGTCGTAGGTCTCGTAGCCGCAGTACGGCTGCGCCTTGCGGAGGTCGAACGCGTAGCCGGCCGACCGCAGGATCGGGCCGGTGACGCCGAGCGCCATGCAGGCCGTCAGGTCCTGGACGCCGACGCCGACCGTGCGGCCCTTGAAGATCGGGTTCTCCTGAACCAGCAGCGACATCTCCGGCATGTACTTCTCGAGCCAGGCGATCAGGTCGCGGAGCTGCGTCAGCCCGTTCTCGGGCAGGTCGACGGCGACGCCTCCGGGCCGGATGTAGGCGTGGTTCATGCGCAGGCCGCTGACCGCCTCGAAGAAGTCGAGGATCATCTCGCGCTCGCGGAAGCCGCTCATCATCACCGTGGTGGCGCCCAGCTCGTTGCCGGTGGTGCCGATGGCGACGAGGTGGTTGGAGATGCGGTTCAGCTCCATCATCAGCACGCGGATGATGTTCGCCCGCTCCGGGATCTTGTCCTCGATGCCGAGCAGCCGCTCCACCGCCATGCAGTAGACGGCCTCGTTGAACAGCGGGGCGACGTAGTCCATGCGCGTCACGAACGCCGAGCCCTGGGCCCAGTTCCGGAACTCCATGTTCTTCTCGATGCCGGTGTGCAGGAAGCCGATGCCCGGCCGGATCGACGTCACCGTCTCGCCGTCGCACTCCAGGATCAGGCGCAGGACGCCGTGGGTCGCCGGGTGCTGCGGGCCCATGTTGATGACCAGCGTCTCGTCGGCGCGCTGCGCCTGCTCGCGCGCGATCGCGTCCCAGTCGCCCGAGTCCATCGGGGTGTAGACGCGGTCGGCCGGCTTCTCGTTCGCCCCCGCGAAGAGGTCGTAGCTCATCGGTAGTCCCTCCGCTGATCCGGGGGCGGGACGACCGCGCCCTTGTACTCGACCGGGATGCCCCCGAGGGGGTACTCCTTGCGCTGCGGGTGGCCGACCCAGTCGTCGGGCATCAGGATGCGCGTCAGGTGCGGGTGGCCGTCGAAGATGACGCCGAACATGTCCCAGGTCTCGCGCTCGTGCCAGTCGGCGGCCGGGTAGGTGGCGACCACGGACGGGACGTGCGGGTCGGCGTCCGAGCAGGTCACCTCGACGCGCACGCGACGGTTGTGGGTGTACGAGTACAGGTGGTAGACGACGTGGAACTCGGCGCCGGCGTCCGTCGGGTAGTGGACGCCGGAGATCGACGCGCACAGCTCGAAGCGGAGGTGGGCGTCGTCGCGCAGGTTCGCCATGGCCTCGACGAGCTTCTCGCGGGGCACGAACCAGGTGAGCTCGCCGCGGTCCCAGACGACGCGGGCGATGGCGTCCGGCACCAGCGCCACGAGGCGTCCGCCGATGGCCTCCTGCCAGTCGCCGGACGGGAGGGGCTCGCCGAGGGGCTGCTCGACGGCCCGCAACAGGCCGCCGTAGCCCGACACGTCGGGGACGCCGTCGGTCCACATGCCCTGCCGCTTGGGCGCGGCGGGCGCCGAGCCGGTGACGGCGACGTCGGTGGTGGACTGCTCCGTCATCGCATGAGGCCCTTCAGCTCGATCGTCGGGGTGGCGCCGAGGCGCAACTCCTCGAGGTCTTCGAGGACCTTGGCCTTGTGGGCGCCCATCGGGTCCTTCAGGACGATCTCGCGCAGCTTGAACATGCCGTCGATGAACATGTCGGGACGCGGCGGGCAGCCGGGGACGTAGACGTCGACCGGGACGATGTGGTCGCCGCCCTGGACGATCGCGTAGTTGTTGAACATGCCGCCGCTGGAGGCGCAGACGCCCATCGCCATGACCCACTTCGGGTTCGGCATCTGGTCGTAGACGCGGCGCATGACAGGCGCCATCTTCTGGCTGACGCGTCCGGAGATGATCAGCAGGTCGGCCTGGCGGGGCGAGGCGCGGAAGGCGACCTGGCCCCAGCGGTCGGCGTCGTAGCGGGCGCAGCCGAACGCCATCATCTCGATGGCGCAGCAGGCGAGGCCGAAGGTCGCCGGCATGATGGACGCGCGCCGCATCCAGCCGGCGATGCCCTCGATCGTGGTGGTCAGGATCCCCTCTTCGGGGAGAGCGTCTTCGATACCCATGGTTGGTCCTTCCGATCCGTCAGTCCCAGTCCAACCCGCCGCGGCGGAAGACGTAGATGTAGGCGATGAACACGGTCACGACGAAGAGGAGCATCTCCACCAGGGTGAAAAGGCTCTTACCGTACTTGTCGAACGACACAGCCCAGGGGTAGAGGAACACGGTCTCGATGTCGAACACGATGAACAACATGGCGGTCACGTAGTACTTCACCGGGAACCGGCCGCCGCCGACCGGCTGGGGCGTCGGGTCGATGCCGCACTCGTAGCTGGAGTACTTGACCTTGCTCCAGCTGCGCGGGCCGAGCACCAGCGAGGCCAGCACCATCGCCGACAGCAGCGCCGCCGAGAAGATGAGGACCACGAGGATCGGAACGTAGGGGCTCATCGGGCACCCATCCCTTCTGGAAACCGAACTTGGCCGTTCATGTCGCTCATGCCGAAGGCACCACCCTGGTGGCCGCGGTGATGACCTTGTCCATCCAATCACCATCCCGCGTGTCGTAGAGGTGGGCCAGCAGCTTGTGGACGAATCTCATCAGCGTCGGACGCGGTAGACCGTACTCCGTACACAGCCTCATCACGCTCGGATGGTTGATCAGTTTCACGAATGTCCCACCGAGTCGGAAGTAGCCGCCCAGTTCGGCCTTGATCCGCATCTGGTAGCCGACGAGCGCCCGCTCGGCGCTGGAGGTGCCCGGCCCGCGGTAGTGAGCCTCGGCGACGGCGTCCGCTGCGAGCTCGGCGGCCTCCATCGCGTAGGCGATGCCCTCCCCGTTGAAGGGGCTGATCATGCCGCCGGCGTCCCCGATGAGGAGCAGGCCGTCGGCGTACAGGGGGGCCCGGTTGAAGCTCATCGGTAGGGCGGCGCCCTTGATGGGCTCGGTGACGGCGTCCCACGATAGGCCCCACTCCTCCGGCGCACCCTTCAGCCAGCGCTGCAGGAGGTCGCGGTAGTCGACGCGGCCGAGATCCTTGCTGCCCGGCGCGACGGTGCCGAGTCCGACGTTCATGGTGCCGTCGCCGAGCGGGAACGCCCAGCCGTAGCCGGGCAGCAGGTTCGAGGCGCCGGGGGCGCCGTCCCAGAGCTGGAGCCACGACTCCATGTACTCGCCGTCGTGGCGGGGGGAGGTGACGTAGGTGCGCACGGCGACGCCCATCGGCCGGTCGGTGCGCTTCTCGCGGCCCACCTGGACGGCCAGGCGCGAGGCGTTGCCGTCGGCGGCGATCACGAACGGGGCGGTGAAGAGGCGTCCGTCCTTGGTGCGGACGCCGCACGCGCGACCGGAGGCGTCCAGGACGGGCTCGGTCACGTTCGCGCCGGTGAACAGGTGGGCCCCGCCCGCGACCGCGTGGTCGGCGAGGATCTGGTCGAGCTCCGTGCGGCGCCGGGCGAGGCCGAAGCTCGGGAACGTCTCCAGCTCGGGCCACGGCAGCTCGAACGGCGCGACGCGGCCGCCGTAGACACGGAGGCCCTTGTTGTGGATCCAACCCGCGTCGGTCGACACGTCGAGGCCGAGGCGGATCATCGCGCGGGTGCAGCGCGGGGTCAGGCCGTCGCCGCAGACCTTGTCGCGCGGGAAGGTGGCCTTCTCCAGCAGCGAGACGGTGAGGCCGCGGGTGGCCAGGTAGCGGGCCGCGGTCGAGCCGGCGGGGCCCGCGCCGACGACGATGACGTCGGAATCCACAACGCCCGTCCCCCCGTCGGGCCCGGCGTCGGTCATTCGTCACATCCCTCGTCGCGGTGGCCCACAAGCCAGTCGGGCAGATTCGGGCACAGTCTAGGGAACTCGCTCCCCGTTCGGCCATCCGACCAGCCGCCGGGCGGAACGGCCCGGGTGTGAGTACCCTCGTCCCTCGTGACTTCCGCTCCGACGCCGCCGCGGCTGTGCGCCCATACGGTGCCGATCGACGACCCCGGCGACCTGCTCGGCTATCTGTCGGGGGCGTCCGACGTGGCGTGGGTGCGGCGCGGCGACGGGCTCGTCGGCCTCGGGATCGCGGCGAGCGTCGAGGTCGACGGCATCGACGCGGGCGCCGACTGGTGGGCCGCCCTCGCCGCGTCAGTCGAGCACAGCAGCGAGGTCCCGGACGCCGCCGGCGTCGGCCCGGTCGCCTTCGGCTCGTTCACGTTCGACCCCGACAACACCGCCGCCCGCTCGGTGCTCGTCGTGCCCCGGCTGGTGATCGGACGCCGCGGCGGCCGGTCCTGGCTGACGTCGATCTGGCCCGTGGGTGGCCCGGCCGAGGCGCCCGTGCTGCCCCCGGCCGCCCCGGACGCCGCCGATCCAGGGCTTGTCGACGTGCGTCCCGCCGACCTGGACGCCGATGGCTGGGCCCGCGAGGTGGGTCGGCTCGTCGACCAGATCAACTCCCCCGATGGTGGCCTGGCGAAGGTCGTGCTGGCCCGGGCGCTGCTCGGGCGGGCCGAGCGGGCGATCGAGGCGCGCTGGCTGGCGCGCCGGCTGGCGTCCGCCTACCCCACCTGCTGGACGTTCCACGTGGCGGGGCTCGTGGGGGCGTCCCCCGAGATGCTGCTGCGCGCCGAGGGCGGGCTGGCGACGTCGCGGGTGCTCGCGGGCACGATCCGGCGCTCCGACCCCTCGCAGGACGCCGCCCTGGCCGAGGCGCTGTCGGGCTCCGGCAAGGACCTGGAGGAGCACCGCTTCGCCGTCGACTCCGTGGCCGACGCGCTGCGGCCGTTCTGCTCCGGCATGAACGTGCCGGACGCGCCCTTCGTGCTGCAGTTGCCCAACGTCATGCACCTCGCCTCGGACGTGACCGCCGTGATGACCGGCGCCGTGTCGTCGCTGCGGCTCGCGGGGCGCCTGCACCCGTCGGCGGCGGTGTGCGGGACGCCGACGGCGTCCGCCCTCGCGGCGATCGCCGCGCACGAGCACCTCGACCGCGGCCGCTACGCCGGCCCCGTCGGCTGGACCGATCTGCGCGGCGACGGCGAGTGGGCCATCGCGCTGCGCTGCGGGCAACTGGACGCCGCCGACCCGCACGCGATCACGCTGTACGCGGGCTGCGGCGTCGTCGGGCGGTCGCGTCCCGACGCCGAGGTCGCCGAGACCCACGCCAAGCTGCTGCCGATGCTGGACGCCCTCGGCGCCCGCGCCGCGCTCAGCGCTGGGGACGCGCGATCTTGATCTTCTCGACCGACGTCTTGTCGGCGGCGGCCTTCGCCTCGGCGGCCTTGCGCTGCTCCTCCTTGGCCTCCTCCTGGAGGTCGGACATGTTCATGCCGAGCAGGAAGTAGATCAGGCCCGCGATCCCGAGCGAGACCCAGATCGGGGCGCCCAGCATCAGCGGGCCGGTGATCGCGGCGCACACGTCAATGCCCCGGAAGAGGTTGAAGATCAACGACGGCGGCATGGCGCCCGCGTTGGTGGCCATCATCGGTGTGTTGAAGTCGGTCTGCTTGGCGGTCTGCCAGCGGACGGCGCCCAGCAGCCCGGCCAGCCCGATCGCGACGGTCGTCATGAGGGCGTCGGGCGCCGAGCGGGTGGGCCCGCCCGCGACGCCGAACACCGCCGGCGCGACGACGGCCATCCACACCACGGCGAGGACCGTGGGCACGATCATCGTGGCGTTGCGCAGCTCCCGCGTCGAGAAGGGGAACGCGCGCGCGAGGCCGCCCGTGCGGCTCAGGACGCGGAGGCTGCCGAAGAACGGCACCAGGGCCGCGACCAGCGCCAACGCGGCCAGGAAGGGCATCACGAAGGTCAGGCCGAGGGCGTCCGCGGCGTACGGCACGAGCGCCGTCGCGAACAGCCCCAGGAACGGCTTGGGGAAGCGGAGCAGCCGCTGGGCGTCCCGCCAGACGAGCGCCTGGACGCCGACGCCGCGGCCCTTCGTCGGACGCACGTGGCCGCGCTCGACGGCCTCGCGCTCGACGAGGATGTCGCGGGCCAGGCCGAGGTCGAGCGCGAACATCGCGCCCTGCATGCCCGACACCAGCGAGCCGCCGGACAGCAGTCGCGCGCGCCGGATCTCGTTCAGGCGGGCGTAGGCCAGCACCGAGAAGACGACCGTCAGGACGCCGCCCGCCGCCGCGATCACCCAGGGCAGCGTCGCGACGGACACCGTGACCAGCGCCGCGCGCCCGGCTGCGATCAGGACCATCCACGTCACGACCGCCACGGCCGACAGGGCGAAGAGGGCTTGCAGCGCCCGCAGCAGGACGCGGCGCTCGAACGTCTGCTCCAGCGCCGCGAGGGCGATCAACGCGGACGCCGTCGCCCCCGTCGCCAGGCCCCACGCGGCGATCAGCAGCGGGGCGGAGCCGGTCAGGAGGGCCAGGAGCGTCCCGACGACGGCGCCGATGCCGAAGGCGGCCAGCACCGCTCCGACGAGGCGGGCGCCGAGCAGCCGCGTCCGGGAGATGGGGGCGTCCATCAACCAGAAGCCCTCGGAAGCCGAGGCGAGCACGGGGCCGAGGGTCCGGGACGCGGCGAGCGACGCCGTCCCGGCCGCGAACACGACGGCCCAGGGCAGCAGGGAGCGCCCGGTCAGGCAGCCCTCCGACGTGCAGGACGCCGCCCCCTGGGCTGAGTTGAGCAGCAGGTTGACGACCATCGCGCCGATGATGCCGAGGCTGAACAGCATGAAGTAGGCGTCGCCGAGGACCTGGCCGATCGTCCGGGAGGCGCGGCCATGCCGCCAGTCCTTCATGAGGCCGTGCAGGGCCTTCTCGTTGACGGGCGTCGGGGCGGCGTCCGGGAGGAAGTGGAACCCCCAGTCGCGTCCGGCGAAGGCCGCGTACGGGCTGTCCGGCTGCACGGACCCGGACGCCTGAGCGTCGGACGCCGTCGGTGCGGCGTCCGGGGACTGCCCGGCGGCCGAGCGGATGAGCTTCTTCGACTTCTTACTCACCGGACGCCTCGGGCTCGGTCGCGTCGGGGGCGGCTTCGGGGGTCTCGCGGCGGGGGCCACTGAGGAGGACGGTGCGGGTCGCGACGCTGGCGACGAGATGCGGCTCGTGGCTGGCCATGACGATCGCGAGGCCGCGCTGCCGCTCGGCGACGAGGCGGTCGGCGAGCCAGGCGACGCCCTCGACGTCGAGGCGCTGCTCGGGCTCGTCCAGGATCAGCAGCTTGCGCGGCCGGACGAACGCCGTGGCCAGGGCGAGCCGGCGGCGCTGGCCGGAGCTGAGGGTGCCCGGCAGCTGACCCGACTGCGGGACGAGTTGCACCTCCTCCAGGATCGCGTCGACGGAGGTCTCCGGGTCGGGGACGCCGTGGGCGCGGGCCAGCAGGTCGAGGTGCTCGACGACGCTCAGGTCGGGGAAGAAGTCGAGGTCGTCGATGACGGTGGCGATGCCGCGGCGGATGTCGGGGTTCGTCTCGCTCATCTTGATGCCCTCGAACTCGACGCGGCCGTCGTCCGGGATCGTCGCGCCGATCAGCATGCGCAGGATCGTCGACTTGCCGGCGCCGTTGCGTCCGGTGAGCGCCACCGCCTCGCCCGGGAACACGTCGAGCGAGAAATCGTCGACGATCCGGACGGGTCCGAAGGACTTGCGGATGTGGGACGCCGTCAGGACCGGTACGCGTTTGGCCATGGGCCCGATTCTCTCGCATCCGCCAAGCGGCGCCGACCAACCGCGCGTATCGGTCTGGGTCCCGAGGCGACGCCGTGGGCAAGGCCGTGCCAAGATGGCCGATCGTGAGCAAGTCGGACGCACGGGCGACCCTGGCGAAACGACGGGTCGACGTCGCAGCGATGTTCGACGGCGTCGCCTCCCGGTACGACCTCATGAACGGGCTGATGAGCGGCGGGCAGCACCTCTACTGGCGCCACGAGGTCGTCAAGGCGATCGACCCCAGGCCGGGGATGCGCATCCTCGACCTGGCCGCGGGGACCGGCACCTCGTCGCGTCCCTTCGCGGACGCCGGCGCGCTGGTCGTCCCGGCCGACCTGTCGTTCGGGATGCTCGCCGAGGGCAAGAAGCGCTGGCCCGACCTGGGCTTCGTCAACGCGGACGCCTGCGACCTGCCGTTCGCCGACGCCACCTTCGACGCCGTCACCATCAGCTACGGACTGCGCAACGTCGAGCACACCGACGTCGCCCTGCGCGAGCTGCGGCGCGTGACGCGTCCGGGCGGGCTGGTCGTCATCAACGAGTTCTCGACCCCCCTGTGGACGCCGCTGGCGCGCGTTTACCGGGACGTCGTCCTCGGCCGGGTCATTCCGGCCGCGGCGCACGCCTTCTCGTCCAACCCGGACGCCTACGACTACCTCGCCGAGTCGATCCTCGCCTGGCCCGACCAGCGGGCGCTGGCCGACCTCATGGTCGCCGCGGGCTGGCGCGACGTGGCCTGGAAGAACCTCTCCGGGGGCGTCGTGGCCCTGCATCGCGCGCGGGCATGACCGAGGCCCCCTTCGTCCTGGACGCCTACGCGGCCCGCTCCTGCGAGCTCAAGACCGTCAACGCCTTCACGCCGGGCCTGGCCGTCCCCGAGCGGGAGATCCGGCTACCGGGCTTCTTCCACGACGCGGGCGCCGTCGAGGAGGACATCTTCGGACGCCTCCGCTCCGGGCCGGGGACGATCGTCGACCTGCGCGGGCTGCGCGGGGCGGCGTCCGAGGAGCAGGAGGCCGCGGCGCTGGCGGCACTCGCAGGCGGGGTCGACCTCATCGTGTCGCCGCTGCTGCCGCGCGACTGGGACGCCCACCGGGCCGGCCGGCCGTCGCTGCTCGTGCGGGTCGACGACGGGTACGTCCCGGTGCTGGTGAAATTCCACCGCGTCCTGGAGGCGTGCTCGCCCGAGGACCCCGGTGTGGAGATCTCGACCCTGGACGACCCCGTGCGCCTGTTGGCGCTGCCCGGGCGCCGGTTCCGCTGGTCGAGCCGGCTGCGGGCCGCCCTGCAGGTGGCGCATCACTGGAGACTGCTGCAATCGTGCGGGTACGCGGCCTCCCGGGCGCGGGCCGGGCTCATCGGCACCGAGCGGCTGGTGGCCCCCGCCAGCGAGGTGCGCACCCAGCGTCCCGTGATCACGTGGCTCGACCTCGACGCGCCGCTCGCGGCGCCCAACCCGGACCTCGGCGGGGGCGACCCCGCGGCGTCCGTCTCGACGCTGGAGCGCTACGACGCCGAGCACGCCCACCGGGTGGAGCTCGCGCTTGGGGCGATGGGGGCTGTCGCGGGGTGGACGCCGCCGGCGCCGGTCATCCACCGCGAGTGCGCCTACTGCCCCTGGAGCGAGGTGTGCGGGGCGCGGCTGGACGACGACGACCTCAGCAAGCGGATCAGCAAGGCCCCCCTGGACCCGCACGAGATCAGGACGCTGCGGATGCTCGGCGTGCGGAGCGTGCACGACCTGGCAGGGGCCGAACTGGGCGACCTGCTGCCCGACTACCTGCCCCGCACGCACCGCGAGGGCGGCGAGGACCGCCTGCGGCTGGCGCAGCGGCGGGCGCGGCTGATCGCGTCCGAGGTGGAACTGGAGCGCACCTCCGTCGGCCCCGTCGAGTTGCCCCGGCACGAGCTGGAGATCGACCTCGACATCGAGACGTCCGCCGGCGACCACGCCTACCTGTGGGGCTTCCACGTCGACGACCGGGCCTCCGGGACGCGCGAGTACCGCGCGTTCGCGCGCTTCGAGCACCTGGACGCCGCCGGCGAGCGGGCCCTGGCCGCCGAGGCGTTCGCCTGGCTGCGCGACGTGACGGCCGGGCGCGACGCCGCCGTCTACCACTACAGCGACTACGAGGTGCTGCGCCTCGCGCGGCTCGCGGGCGGCCTGCGTGAGCGGGGGCTGGGGGGCGACGACGCCGGCGGCCTGGGCCCGGGCGAGGTTCGTGAGCTCGCCGACTGGGCGGTCGCCTTCGCCGAGGAGCGGTTCGTCGACATGTTCACGCTCGTCAAGGCGCACTTCTTCGGCGCCAACGGTCTGGGGCTCAAGGTCGTCGCCTCGGCGGGCGCGGACTTCCACTGGCGCGACGCCTCCCCCGGCGGGCTGGCGTCCCAGACGTGGTTCT
>Ga0075152_10002992_pt1 | contig 11956 bp, 12 predicted proteins | sample JI61114C2DNA_FD_70964 | JGI IMG/M metagenome (GOLD analysis project Ga0075152, IMG submission 70964) | Wastewater effluent complex algal communities from Wisconsin, to seasonally profile nutrient transformation and Carbon sequestration -... | ecosystem: Engineered > WWTP > Effluent > Algae...
TAAGTCTTCAATAGAACCTTCTTCTTTTATTTGCGGATCAGACGCATAGCATTTTGTTGGACCTTCATCCAAAATAAAAGTATTCGTAGTTGCATTGAAATGCCATATATTATCTGCCTTGCAAAGAAGCACAGCAGGTGAAAAAGTTGGAATAGTATCTGGCGCTATGGAGTCTGCAGAATATAAAATACTGGTCTTGCGCCATTCGCTTTTTGCCAGTTCTTCAATTAAAACGGATTTCTTGTCTTCTTCTTTTTTACAAGCAAACAAAATAAGTATGCTTAATAAAATCAAACTGAAATTTTTCATAGTTGTTATTTTTATTGAAATAAAATTAAAGGTTTTTTTAAAATAAAAAATAGAGGAAAACCACTTGATTTAATTATCGTGGAAATCCGCTAGTTTTTATTTGCCAATTGGCCGCAAGCTGCATCAATATCTTTTCCGCGACTTTTACGCACATTCGCAATTACTTTATGTTTCGATAAATAATCGATAAACTTTTCGCGTGTTTCAACGGTTGATTTATGAAAATTAGCTTGTTCAATTTTATTGTATTCAATTACGTTGATTTTTACATCGTCTAATTGTTTGCAAATGTCCACCAGTTTTTTTGCATCATCAATAGTGTCGTTCACACCATCTAACAAGATATATTCAAACGTAACTTCGCCTTTGCAATTTGCTTGAAAATATTGCAACGCTTCAACCAACACTTCAATATTATTTTGCTCGTTGATTGGCATGATGGTGTTACGTTTTTCATCATCAGCAGCATGCAACGATAATGCTAAATTGAAACGCACATTGTCATCAGCGAGTTTTTTTATCATTTTAGCAATGCCAGCCGTAGAAACCGTAATGCGTTTTGCTGACATGTTCAAGCCATCTTCTGAAGTAATTTTATCTATTGCAGATAATACATTTGAATAATTTAACAACGGCTCACCCATACCCATGAACACGATGTTGGTTAGGTTTTTGCCAATGCTTTTTTGTGTTTGATTGTTGATTAATACTACTTGATCATAAATTTCAGCTGCAGTTAAATTACGTTCTCTTTTTAGAAAACCTGTTGCGCAAAACGAACATGTTAAACTACAACCAACCTGCGACGAAACACAAGCTGTGGCGCGGTCATCGGTTGGAATCATCACACCTTCTACCAAATGTTTATCATGTAATTGAAATGCAGATTTTATGGTTCCGTCGTTTGATTGTTGCACTTTATAAATAGAAATTGGAAGAATGGAAAAATGCGCTTTTAGTTTTTCACGCAATTCTTTAGATAGGTTGGTCATATCATCAAAATCAATTGCAGATTTTTGCCAAAGCCATTCGTAAATTTGTTTCGCGCGAAACGGCTTTTCACCTAATTGCTCTAATTGTGCAATGAGTTGTTCTTTGGTGAGTGTTCGTATGTCTGCTAACTTTTCCAATTCTATGCAAAGATAGGTCAACTTTTTCATTGACTAAAGACAAAACACTTTTATATCTTTGTAGTTATGTCATTTCGTAAAATATCAGCCGATAAAATTTATACAATCACATCTTCACCAATCGAAAATGGTGTTATAATTATTGATAAAAATGGAAAGATCGTTTCTATTGATTCTATCTATAATCATGATAAAAGTGAAATAGAAATATTTGATGGAATCATTGTTCCTGGTTTTATTAATGCACACTGTCACTTAGAATTATCTCATTTGAATGGTGTTGCGCAAACAGGAACCGGTTTGATAGATTTTATTTCGCAAGTCATAAAAAACAGAAATCATTCTTCAGAAATTATTCAGCAAGCCATTGAACGCGAAGAAAAAAACATGATTGATTCAGGAATTGTTGCGGTTGGCGATATTTCTAATACAACCGATACGTTTGCTCAAAAAAGAAAAGAAAATCTGCATTACTACACATTTGTAGAATATTTCGATTTATTTCAGGAAGAAAATACGGATAAAATTATTGAACAATACGATGCTGTTTTTAATGAATTATCAGAAACAACTAAAAACAAAAAGTCGAAAGTTCCACATGCTAATTATTCGGTTTCGAGAAGGTTGTTTGAGTTGCTTTGTCATTCTGACTTTATCGAACAAAAAACAATTTCCATTCATAACCAGGAAACACCAGCAGAAAATGAACTTTTTCAAACCAGAAAAGGTGATTTTATTGGATTTTACGAACGAATTGGTTTTGACACAAAACACATTCCATATACCAACAATACCGCAATACATTATGCATTAGAATATTTAGATAAACAAAATAGAAACTTATTCGTACATAATACACTGACTACTAAAGAAGATATTTTGGCTACGTTTGATGTTTTAAATGCTGATGCTACTTTTTGGGCAACTTGTCCAAATGCAAACTTATACATAGAAAACAGATTACCGAATTACAAAAACTTTTTAGAAACAAATGCGCAAGTCTGCATTGGAACAGATAGTTTAACATCGAACTGGCAATTGAATATTTTAGAAGAAATGAAAACGATATTTAAGTTTAGTTCGTATTTAGATTTCGAAACAGTTTTAAAATGGGCAACTTTAAACGGCGCCAAAGCATTAGGATTTGCTGATAGTTTGGGCTCGATAGAAATTGGAAAAACACCAGGTTTAGTGTTGATTGAAAATATGGAAAACGGAAATTTGACAAACGAATCAACTTCAAGAAAAATAATTTAAATAACATTTCCAAAGTTTTAAAACTTTGGAAATGTTCAGCCAGAAAATAATGAATTTAGCTATCGACATCGGCAACACGCGCACCAAATTGGGCATCTTCAATCAATCGAATTTGTCAACAGTAATGACGTTTGAAAACACCAAAGAAATAAGCATCACTGAAATTGTTTCAAGATTTGATTCCGAAACTTCGGAACTTAAAGCCATTATATCAAGTACTATCGAAATTCCAACGTATTTATTTAATGAATTTGAAAAAATAAATCAACATCTTATTTTAGATGCAGACACCAAATTGCCATTTCAAAATAAATATGCTACAAAAGATACGTTAGGAAAAGACAGATTAGCTTTAATTGCTGCAGCACAAGCACAATTTCCAAACCAGAATAATTTGGTAATTGGCTGTGGAACATGTATTACGTTTAATTTCATTAACGACAAAAATGAGTTTCTCGGTGGCAGCATTCATCCAGGTTTGAAAATGCGTTTTAAAGCAATGCATACGTTTACCGGAAAATTACCGTTAGTAGAATTGGAAAACCATGCGGAAATGATTGGCAATGACACCAAATCAAACCTGTTGGCTGGCGGAATTTATGGTGCAAGCAAAGAAATTGATGGTATGATAAGTGATTATTTAGTTAAATTTCCTCAAATGAACGTAATAATTACTGGTGGCGATGCCGATTTGTTGGTTTCTACGCTTAAAAACAAGATATTTGCATTTCCCAATTTCACATTAATTGGACTCAATCATATACTTAACTATAATGCGTAAATTAATTTTATTTTTTCTGGTAGTTGCAGCTTTTGGTTCATTCGCGCAAGAAAGCACACCTTATTCGCGTTACGGATTAGGTTATTTAGTAGATAATAATCATATGCAATCTGCACAAATGGGTGGCTTAGGTGCTGCGTTTCAATCTGCAGAATCACCAAATTATATCAATCCAGCATCATATGCTACTATGCAGCTCACCACTTTTGATGGTGGAATTTCAGGTAATTTTGAGAAAATTAAAACAGCAAATACCAAATCAAAACAAAATAGTTTTACTTTAAATTATTTATCCATTTTTTTTCCTGTAAATAAATATTGGACAACTGGCGCAAGTTTATTGCCTTTTTCATCTAAAGATTATTTAGTTACTCAATCGCAATCATTCGATACTTCAAATGTGATGAAATTTGAATATGAAGGTTCTGGTACCATTTATAATTTATCTTGGGGCAATGGTTTTAAATACAAAGGATTCCAAGTGGGTTTTAATATGGGTTATCTTTTTGGCAAATTAAATAACAACACTTTTGGCTATCCTACTGATAATTCTGGAAATTTCGATCAAAACTCCTATACTTCTTGGTCATTTACCAATGCTAAAATAAGCAGTTTTGTATGGAATGCAGGATTTCAATATGTACTAGATATCAAAAGCAAAAAAGATACCAACAAACTTTTTAATGTAGTGTTTGGTGTGTCTGGTTCAGCTCCAATTAAATTCGGAAAAAACACACAACTTGAAGAAGCACTTTATACATTCTCTTCAAAATATTTATCTACCAGAACATCAACTATAGGTCTGAATGATTTTATTACAGATTATATAAAACCACAATCAGAGTATAATAAAATCTTAGACACACTTTCTGAAAAATTCAATCAATCAGCAAATATAAAAATTCCAGCAACACTCAATGTTGGAATCATGGCATTTCGTGGAATAAAATGGAAAGCAGGTGTAGATTTTCGATTCCAACCTTGGAGTAAATACAAAGGATACGAATCTGGAGCAGCATCAAAACTCAGCAACAGTTGGCGTGTCGGATTTGGTGGTGAGTTTTTACCAAATGATAAAAACTTTAAAAAATTCTTTTCTAAATTAAAGTACAGAGCAGGATTTAGCTACACACGCACCAATATTGCCATCAACAACACACACATTAATGAATTTGGCATGAACTTTGGCATAGGTATACCAATAGTAATAACAACCACTTCGCCAGAAGGCTTAATTCAAAAATTGTATGTATATGCATTCAATCTAGGAATAGAAGGTGGAAGCAGAGGAACTACGCAGAAAAATTTAGTGCAAGAAACCTTTGTGAAACTAAAAATCGGAATATCTTTAAACGACAGATGGTTTGTTAGAAGAAAATACTATTGATTTTAAATAAATAAAATTGATTTTAAAAATGAAAAAAATTAGTTTAATAATCGCTACTTGCTTCTTAATGATAGGTAGTTTACAAGCTCAAAACTGTCCAAGATATGTAAATGGTGATAGCACTAAAACTACAGCACCATACTCTATTTACCGTGAGTTTTTTAAGAAACAACTTTACAATGATGCTTTTCCGTATTGGAGAATCATTTACAATCAAGCACCTGCTTTCAGATTACAAACCATGATGGATGGTGAACTATTGTATACCAATTTAATTCAAAACACAACAGATGCTGCATTAAAAGATAAATATGTTGACACCTTAATGATGATTTACGATAAACGTATGCAATGTCACGGACAAACAGATTACGTTTTAGGCAAAAAAGCAGTTGACCAATTAAAATATAAAGGTGGTTCTGGCATTAAAGATGCAAGAGCTAATTTCGAAAAATCATTACAACTAAGTGGTGATAATGCCTATCCGTTTGTGATTCAAACGTATTTTAAACTTTTGGTAAATCAACTTGGAAGAGAAGATATTACTACTGATTTTGTTAAAGGCAAATATGAATCGCTATCCGCAATATTAGATAAAAACATTGCGAAAAACGATAAAAATGTAGCTGCTAATAAAGAAGTAAAATCTTTATTAGATGATTTATATACACAAAATTTTGCTGATAAATCAGATCCAACAGATTGCGCAAAACTGTTAGATATCTACAGGAAAAAATACACTGAAAAACCGAACGATTTAGAAACAATTAAATTAGTTTATAACAAAACAAAAGGTTGTGCTGACAGTTCTTTTAATGTAGAATTATTGAAAAAATTAAACGCAATGGAACCAAGTTATAGCTATGCTATACGTTTAGGAAAAATTTACACACGTTTAAATAAATACGATTCTGCTTATGTTTTATACGAAAATGCTGTGGCAAAAGAAACAGATTCGTTGAAAAAAGCAGATTTATATTTTAGCATGGCAAACATCAAGTACGAAAAAAATGATTTTCCAGCTTCACGCGATTTTGCTAAACAAACTATAACGTACAATCCAAAAATGGGAACAGCGTATTTGTTAATTGGAACCTTGTATGCAGCAAGTGGTAAATTATGTGGACCAGGAACTGGTTTCCAATCGCAAATTGTATTGTGGCCAGCTTTTGATTATTTCAGAAAAGCAAAAGAAATGGATGCAACAGTTGCTGAAGATGCTCAAAAAATGATTTCGACTTACACACAATATTTGCCAACAAAAGGCGATATCACTGCTAAAAAATTAGCAGAAGGGGCATCTTATACAATTGGATGTTGGATTAATGAAACCACTACGGTAAAATCTCGTCCAGGTGTTGCTTCGTCATCAACTGCACCAGCTAAAAAACCAGCACCAGCAAAGAAATCGACGCCTGAAAAAAAAAAGTAAAACCAACGAAGTAAAATCTAAAAAATAATAGCACAAAATCCGTCTCATTTAAACGAGACGGATTTTTTATTTTCAAAAAAATTGTAAATCATATTCCGTTCCGAAGCTTCGGAATTCGGAACGTAAATCGTAAATTCGTTTCATGTATTTATACATCAAAGCATTGCATATTATTTTTGTTGTTAACTGGTTTGCAGGTTTATTTTATATGCCAAGATTATTTATTTATGCAACAGAAGCAAATGAAAAACCAGAACCAGACAAATCGATTTTAATTAATCAGTTTAAAATCATGCAACGTAAATTATGGTACATTATCACGTGGCCATCTTGCATTATAACGATGAGTTTTGGTATTTGGTTATTAATAAAATCAGGAACCTTAACGCAACCTTGGATGCATATAAAATTGACATTCGTGTTTTTTTTAGTGTGTTATCATTTTTCGTTACACTATATTTTTAAACAACAACAGTCAACTAAATTCTCGTTTACATCTACACAATTACGCATTTGGAATGAAGTTGCAACCATTTTTTTATTCGCAATTGTTTTTTTAGTTGTGGTAAAAACCAACTTAAGTTTTTTGTTTGGACTTGGTGGTTTGGCAGCGTTAATTATTTTATTACTTCTTGGTATTCGTTTATATAAATTGCTTCGTAAAGAATGAACAATAAACCACTGAAATATGCATTTTGGTTTTTTCTTGCAGCTTTGATAATAATTATTGTTGCACGAAAAATGGACAATCAAATTCTTTTGTTTCCATTTTGGTTAAAGTCAGTTTTATATTTAATTGCATTGCCAATAGCATATTACTTTATTAAAAAATGGGCAATTTTTGGTGTTCAAGATGAATCTAACAAGAATATGCATATAGCTGTTAATGGCTTATGTACTATTTTGTTGGCGTTTGTTTTTTTCTTATTGATGAAAATGCCCATAAATATTGCAATTATTCAACAGTCGAAACAGCATGAAGTTTTTACAGAGACTTGTCCAATAACATTCTATTCAGTTGGATTTAAAAACAAACAGAGAAAACACATCACGTTTACTTTTCAAAATAAAGACATTAGAATGAAAGTAAAACCATCAACATTAGATAAAATTAAATCACTTTCTTCTTCTCAAAAAAATATTCAACTACAATTGCGAAAAAGTATTTTTGGTACTTATTGTGTAGAAGACTATTCAATTCAGTAATTCAAATCTAAGAATACCAGATTTATTTCGCACCTAATGTAATTGGTGTATTGGCCAATGTGCTGTAAGCACAGTCTATTATTTTAAAAGTTTTAAAATCTGCACTAATGTTCATTTTCATCCAACCATAATGAATATTAGAAGGCGAAGCAGCAAAACCAAAACTAATATATCTGTCACCTTTGCCAGCAATACCTTGTTTGTTGATGCCAAATTTATAAGACATAATTCCACCAACATTATAGTTGTCTGAACCTGGAATGTATAATGGTGTGGTAGTTCCTGTAGTTTCGTTTACTATATATAAACCATCAACTGTTGCTGTTGTATCTAAATTCAAAGCAGCAGCATGTCCTTCAAAAGCTACATAAAATGAGTCACTGCTTATTTTAAAAACGCCAAAAAGAAAATCAATAGTACCATTACCGTCATAATCAACAGAATCAATAGCTGTGCTTGGAATTGTATTGTTCGAAATTGTTTTGTTGATGGAATGGTAAGTGATATTTGGATCGTCTTTTTCTTTTTTACAGGAAATAAGCGTTATTGCAATTAGCATTACTACTAACATTAAAAAAGATGTTGTTTTACTCGTTTTATTTGTCGTCAAACTTTGGAGCTGTTGATTTGTATTTTTCATTTTATTTATTTTTATGATGTAATATTGCATAAAAACAAACTAGTTGTCCAATGTTAATGAGTATCTGCAACAAATGAATTAGAATTCGACCATTTTATGTAGTCACAGCAAAAAATAAAGAAGCATGTTTTGTTAAACAAAAAACTTTTTATAAAAATCCATCGCGTTTTTATAAAATACTTTGTCCATTAATTCAGTTGGTGTATATCCAAACCAATACTCTTTTTGATACTCGTATTTTTCCAAATAATCAATTAAATCTTGTTTAAAAGCAGGCAAAGTAGCTGCTGATGGATATAAATCAATATGTGTAATGGTGCCATCAAAATCAGAACCAAATGCAATAATATTCCATCCAGATTTTTCACCAACTGCTTTCACTAATTGAAAAATATTATCTAAAAACAATTGGACAAATTCCTTACGTTTCTTTTTCTCGTCTTGTATAGCACTAATTTTTTTTATTAAATCTATTCCACCCAAATTTCCTTTGTCCATCATGAATCCAATTAAACCTTCAGAATGATGAATGATTCTTGCTTCTTCATCCGAAATATTGATGCTCCATTTATATAAACGCGATTTGCGTGCCTTTGCAAAAATGTCATTTTGTCGAATTGATGCATCCATTGTTTTAAAACCATTGGCGCAGGCATGACTTGAAATAATAGGAATTTTACTGGTTGGATTTACATAATTGTGATTATCAATAAACGAATAATATTCTTTTCTCGATTCAACGCTCATGTGTTTAGTATCAATTAAAATTCGTTTACCATTATTGGTGCTCAATAATTCACGAATGGCGTGCCAGCCAGCATCGGTAATTCCTTTGTTTTTTCCTTTATTTTGATTCACTAAACCGTTAATTGGCCTTTTAAAACTTGTAGCATGGCCAGCCAAATGATTCCAGAAATGATGTGAAAGATTTATTACAAATGGTGGATGTTCCCAATTTTTTACTGCCTGAATGTTTTTCGTTATTTGTTCAATTAGTTTTTGTTTTGTCAGCAAGTCGGTTTCTGGTGCACCAGTGCCAAACACATGCGCACCTTCTATGGTAATAATTCCGATGTACGTATTTTTTTTCTGCAAAGCTTTTTCTAAAGCCGTATAATTAGACACTATTACAAACTCATTTTTTCCATCTGGACTTTTACCTTGTTGATTCTTTACATAATTATATTCCGCATTTAGTTCTTCAAAATAATGGTAATGTTTTTTCTGTTCAGCAATGCTGCTAGCACTATAACCAGTAACTACTTCTTGAGCTACATTAATTCTTTTTCTTCCAAAAAGAGTTGTAGGAACATTTCTTAAATGTAAAAAACCACGTTCGGTTGGATATAGTGAGATTTGAAAAACACGTACATTTCCAGCAACCATGCTATCTAAATTACATTGCGATTCTTTAGAAATATGTTCGGTAATTTCACTAATTGATTTCGCCAGTTTATTATCTATAACATGTTGGATTTTGTCCCACATATTAGCCGTTGGTGTTGGAAAGCCTGAATTAAACGATTTTAAGTTTGGATGACAATGTAAATCAATAATCATTTTTGTTGTAGTATTTATTTGGTGAAAGTGTATTTCTAAAAATAGAAAATAAATTCTAAAAATAATTCAGAATTTACATTAAACCTTTGTTTATTTTTATAGTCTAAGTTTTTGCATGCCAATTACAGACGAAGAAATTTTACAACAGTTTAAGGATCCTGCATCTAAGGAAAAGGCGTTTCGCAATTTGTTGGCGAATTATCAGGAACGTTTGTATTATCATGTGCGCAGATATGTTGTGAACCACGATGATGCGAACGATGTATTGCAAAATACATGCATTAAAATTTGGAATGCGATTGATAATTTTCGTGGTGAATCTGGTTTATATACTTGGTTGTATCGAATTGCCAGCAACGAAGCGATTACTTATATCAATAAAATAAAAAAACATCCAACAGTTGATATTGAAAGTTCGACTGCGAAATATCGTGGCGCAAGTGATAGTTTAGAAGCTGATGAATTGACTGCAAAATTACAACGTGCTATTGATACTTTGCCAGATAAACAAAAACAGGTTTTTATTATGCGTTATTATGATGAAATGTCATATGAACAAATTTCAGAAATTGTAGAAACTTCGGTTGGTGGTTTGAAAGCATCGTATCATCATGCAGTAAAAAAAATTGAAGAATTTGTGTTGAATAGTTAGAATTCATCGGACGACTTGAAGTCGTCTGATGAAACAGATGTTCAGACGACTCCAAGTCGTCCGAACATTAGAAAGAAGAAACCAATTAAACCTTTTGAAAAAGAAATAGTCAAATAATAAATGCAAAACAGAAACGACATATTAGATGAATTGAAAGCAATTTCACCAACACTTTTTCAAGTAAAAGAAAAGGAAATATTGCCGAAAGTTCCTTCAAATTATTTTGCTGAATTAACGGAAGATATTATCGCGCAAACGCATCAGAAAATCGATTTTCTATCAACTATACCAAAAGAAAAAATCGAAATTCCAACTAATTATTTTAATTCGTTTGCTGATAACATTATTGATAAAATAAAAACAGAAGAACAAACCATTTCTGAAGAAAAAATAATTTCTATTCAGCAACCAAAAACAACAATTGTAAAATTATTTTCACGCATTGCAGTTGCAGCATCTGTGGTTGGTGTGTTATTTTTTGGAATAAAAAATTATAACCAATCAAACACATTAACGAATAATTGTGAAGATGGAATTGCTTGTTTAACACAAGACGAAATTTATAATTACATGAACGACAACAGCGAACAATTTGAATTACAACAAGTTCAAGATGCAGTTGCACCAATGATTGAAAATGCAGAAATTAAAATTGAAAAACACGAAGCAGAAAAATACATCGAACAAAATAAAACTGATTTATCTTTTGAAGACGCGTCAACAGATATTTTTTAAAACAAAACAAGAATAGTTCATGAAATGCCTTTGAGAAATTAAATTTAAAGTAGATGTTTGAAGGCATTCCATCTACACCATTAAAAAACAATAAAAATATTTAGATGAAAACGATATTTACATTAATAGCATTTTTCTTTGTATTTGCACAAACAAGCGTTGCGCAAGAAGGACAAGGAAACGAAAAAATTGAACAATTAAAAATTGCTTTTATTACGAAGCATTTAAAATTAACGACAGAAGAAGCGCAAAAATTTTGGCCTGTATATAATCAATACGAAGCTGAAAAAAAACAAGTTCGACAAAGTACGATTGGTTCGATAAAAGAGTTGAAAGAAGATGGTGAATTTACAAATGCAGAAGCAGATCAGGCAATTATAAAATACATTGAATTTAAATCGAAAGATTTGGATTTAACGAAAAAATATATCGTTGAATTCAAGAAATTTTTACCATCTACTAAAATTGCAAAATTGGTAACTGCCGAAGAACGCTTCAAAAAAATGCTGGCAAAACAAGCGCAACAAGGCGGCAACGGCAACGGACAAAAACCTTGGAAAAATAAATAGCGTAAATTTTAGAAAAGTTTTCTTGCGAAAGAATTCAAACTTTTCTAAAGTTAATTACGAAAAGAAAAGAAGCCGAACAATTTTGTTCGGCTTCTTTTTGTAATAATCTATAAATCAGTAGTTAATAATAATTGAGTTGTAAAAAACTAAATACAAACGCCAAAATTTGTATGGTTTAAATTAAAATAATAAATGTAATTTTGAAATACAAGAATCATTTATGCAAAATATATTCAAGACGTTAACTGTATTATTAGTGGTATTTTTTGTTTCCTGCAAACCAGAAAGCAAAATAAAA
>Ga0075152_10002993_pt1 | contig 11953 bp, 10 predicted proteins | sample JI61114C2DNA_FD_70964 | JGI IMG/M metagenome (GOLD analysis project Ga0075152, IMG submission 70964) | Wastewater effluent complex algal communities from Wisconsin, to seasonally profile nutrient transformation and Carbon sequestration -... | ecosystem: Engineered > WWTP > Effluent > Algae...
GCTGCAACAAATTGACGACGTGTGAACGTACCCATGATCGCTGACTCCTGTGAAGTAGGTGGAAGCACAGTTAATTAACCGTTGAGTGAATTATAGAAATCCTCCAAATCACTTGTAAAGTGATTTGGAGGATCAATCTCTCAGTACATACCCTAGGATGACATCGCAAATATGTGACAGGCGTTCGCTATGCGCTTTGGCGGTCATCAAATTACGCCCAAAGACAGCGGAAAGCGTGTGGTTATTGGAGAGGTAAAAGTAAGCCAGACTGGCAATGGAAATGTAAAGTTGAATCGGGTCAATGCCTCCACGAAAGATGCCCTCCTTACGACCGCGCTCCAGAACTTCCCCCAGCGTCTGAATGAGGGGCGAATTCATTTCGCGAATTCGTTCTGAGCGCATCAAGTGCCGCGCCTGGTGCAGGTTTTCGCTGTTGAGCAGCGTCAGGAACTCTGGGTGTTCGATGTAGTATTCCCATGTAAATTCCGTCAGTCGCCGGATCGCCTGAGCGGGGGCAAGTTCTTTCAGATGAAGCTTCTGCTCAGCCTCGCGAATATCCGCGTAAGTGCCTTCAAGAACGGCCAGAAAGAGGTCATCCTTGCTGGTGAAGTAGTAGTAGATAAGTCGTTTGTTGAGCTTGGCGTTTTCGGCGATACGATCCACTCTGGCGCCTGCCAGTCCATAGCGTGAGAACTCGTCCCGGGCCGATGCCAGGATGGCGAGTTGGGAGCGGTCTGCGTCTCGGGAGCGGGGTTCTGCCAATACTTTTTTGGACTGTGTCGTCATATGGAGTTGTTCTGTGTTTTTGTGGATGAGACTGTATGACACAGTGACGAAATCACCAAATCTTTATTCACTAAATGGTGAAATAGATTATCATTTCTCACTTAGACAAGTCCTTCAAGGCCGTTTTAGTATGTGCAGCCTCAAGGTGTATTAATCCTTTTACTTAAGGCATTACGAAATTTCCATGAGCAAAAAGCGCCATGCGTTTGTCGGCACCGGCGGACGCGCCCTGAGTTTCATCGAACCCTTGGTCACAACCTACGGTGACCAAAATGAACTGGTTGGCATCTGCGACCTGAGCCCGGCCCGTATGGCCTATTACAACGAACTGCTGGTGCGCGACCTGGGGTACCACGCGGTGCCAGCCTATACGGCCGACCGGTTCGACGACATGCTGCGTGAGCAAAAACCCGATGAGGTGTTTGTCTGCACCAAAGACTCCATGCACCACGACTACATCGTGCGTGCGCTGCATGCCGGTTGCGACGTCATCACGGAAAAGCCGATGACGACGGATGCCGCAAAATGCCGCGCCATTCTGGACGCACAGAAGGCGACCGGACGTCGTGTGCGGGTCGCTTTCAATTACCGCTGGGCTCCGTTTCGCTCCAAGGTCAAGGAGCTGATCGAGAGCGGCGTTGTGGGCAAGATCCACTCCGTGAACCTCGAATACCTGCTGGACACCAACCACGGCGCTGACTATTTCCGACGCTGGCACGCACATATCGAGAATTCGGGGACTCTGCTGGTCCACAAAAGCACCCACCACTTCGATCTGGTGAACTGGTGGCTCGATGCTATCCCGCAGCAGGTGTTTGCCTATGGCGATCTGGTTTTTTATGGCAAACAGAATGCGGTCAACCGGGGCGATGAAAAGCTCACCCGTTATGCGCGTTATACCGGTTCGCCCGAGGCCAAGGATGACCCGTTTTGCCTCGACCTGACGGAGAGTGAGTCTTTCCGCAAACTCTATCTGGCTGGCGAGGCCGACTCGGGCTATCTGCGCGACCAGAACGTGTTCCGCGATGGCATTACGGTGCCGGACCAGATGTCGCTGAACGTCCGCTACCGGACGGGCCAGGTGCTGACTTATTCACTGGTGTGCTACAGCCCACGCGAAGGCATGCGCGTTACCTTCAATGGCGACCGCGGCCGTATTGAATACCACGAGTTCATTGGCACCCACATGAACCGGGCGGTCAGCCCCAAGAACTGGAAGATCGAAGAAAAACCGGGTGCAGAGGCGGAAGGCGAGTGGATACGGGTGTTCCCGCATTTCAAGAGCAGCTACGTGGTGGAGATGCCCGAGATTCGGGCGGCGCATGGCGGGGCCGACGTCATTCTCAACGAACACTTTTACGGTCCACCGGCACCGCCTGACGCCTTGGGGCGCACAGCCGGACACGAGCAGGGTGCGGCATCGATTGCTATCGGCATTGCGGCCGTCCAGTCGATCAGTAGCAATCTGCCGGTCAATATCAGCGATCTGGTGACGATCAATCCGGATGCCATGAAGTTGTCCCAACTGGTCTGAGTGGCCGCAGGCTTGGGTCTTACCGGGCAAAATAGCTGGTATGACTCATTCCGACGCTTCTAACAAAATCGCAGGCCACTTGCTGGTCGAATGTCTGGTGGCCCAGGGCGTGACCCATGCTTTTGGCGTGCCCGGTGAAAGTTATCTGGCCGTGCTTGACGGATTTCATGCACTGCAGGACAAGATCACGTTTGTGATTAACCGGCAGGAGGGCGGGGCGGCCTTCATGGCTGAAGCTCATGGCAAGCTGACCGGGCGGCCGGGAGTGTGTTTCGTGACGCGTGGGCCGGGCGCGACCAATGCGTCCATTGGCGTGCACACCGCGTATCAGGACTCCACGCCCATGGTCTTGTTTGTCGGCGATGTGGCTAGCGAAACGCGTGACCGTGAGGCGTTTCAGGAAGTTGATTTCTGTAGTTTCTTTGGCCCCAGTACCAAAGGGATGGCCAAACGGGTGGAACGCATTGATGACGCAAGACGCATTCCCGAATATGTGGCCCGTGCCTTTGCCACCGCGATGAACGGGCGCCCGGGCCCTGTGGTGCTGGTGTTGCCAGAAGATATGCTGGCGCAAACTGTGAATGCATATGTCGGCACTGGCGAGATGCCACAAGCCTTGCCGAAACTGGAGCCTATTGAGGCTTGGAGTGACCCTGGGGCCCTGCGTAACTTGCGTGAAATGCTATTGAAATCAGAGCGGCCTCTAGTCATTGCCGGTGGTGGTGGCTGGACAGTGCAGGCTGCGCAGGCGCTGCAGCGCTTCGCAGAAAACTGGAAACTGCCGGTTGGCAATGCGTTCCGGTTTCAGGATACGTTTGACAATCACCATCCGCTGTATGCGGGTGACGTGGGCATTGGCATTAATCCCAAACTGGCCGCACGGGTGAAGAACAGCGACCTGATCATCGCCATCGGCCCACGCCTTGGGGAAATGACCAGTGGCGGCTACACCCTGCTGGAAGTTCCACGGCCCACGCAGAAGCTGGTGCACATTCATTCCAGTGCGGAAGAGCTCAATCGGGTGTATCAGGCGGACCTGGCGATCAATTCCACCATGAACGCAGCTGCCCGCTCGCTGGAAGTTCTGACGGCACCAGTCAACGTGGCTTGGGAAGTGTGGGCCCAGGAAGCCAATGCGGATTACCTAGCCAACATGCAGCCGCAGCCTTTGCCCGGCGACATTGACATGCCCGCCATCGTCGCGACACTGCAAAAACACTTGCCATCAGATGCCGTACTCACCAATGGCGCCGGCAACTTCGCCAGCTGGATTCACCGCTTCTTCAAACACCATGGTTTGGTGAAAGGGTTCAAGACCCAATTGGCTTGCACCAACGGCGCCATGGGCTACGGGGTGCCTGCTGGTATTGCCGCCAGTATCCTGACCGGTCGAACGGCCTTCACGATTGCGGGTGATGGCGACTTTTTGATGAATGGCCAGGAGCTGGCCACGGCTGTGCAGCAAGGCGCGAAAAGCATCATCCTGCTGCTCAACAATGGCATGTACGGCACGATCCGCATGCATCAGGAGCGCGACTACCCGCAGCACGTGGTGGGCACCAAATTGCAAAACCCTGATTTCGCGGCATTGGCACGTGCCTACGGTTATGCCGGTGTGCGCATCACCCGCACCGCGGAATTTGAAGCCGAGTTGCTCGCCGCTTTGGCGCGACCCGAGGGTACGCTGATTGAGGTGACGCTGGACCCTGAAGTGATCACCACGCGGGGAACGCTGTCGGCCATCACTGCCAAGGCACTACAAAAATAATTGCTGCTCACGCATATTTCACGGGCGATGAAGTCAGATTTCATCACTGTTTTCAATGAGTTTTTGAATGTTTCTCCATGTACCCACCTATTGAACCGTACCGAACCGGGCAGTTGGCCGTTGACGAGTTGCACACCCTGTACTGGGAGGAATGTGGCAACCCGAATGGGGCGCCAGTCTTGTTTCTGCATGGTGGCCCGGGCTCAGGTTTGTCGCCGCTGCACCGGCAGTTTTTTGACCCTACACACTACAGGATTGTTTTGTTCGACCAGCGTGGCTCGGGTCAATCGACGCCGCTGGGCGAATACCGCAACAACACGACGCAGCTGCTCATTGAAGATATCGAGCAGATCCGCCAGATGCTGGGAGTTGAGCAGTGGTTGGTGTTTGGGGGCTCATGGGGTTCAACGCTGGCGCTGGCCTACGGGCAGGCGCATCCCCAGAGGTGCCTTGGGTTCGTGCTGCGAGGCATCTTTCTGTGCACTCCCGCAGAAATAGACTGGTTCATGCACGGCATGGGCCAGTTTTTTCCGAAGGAGCATGCCCAGTTCGTCGCACACATACCACCCGATGAGCATCGTGATCTGTTGCAGGCGTATTCAAAACGCCTGTTCAGTGATGATGCAGCAGTTTGTGGTGCGGCGGCGCGCAGCTGGAGCCGTTATGAGGGCAGTTGCCTGCATTTGCTGCCACATCCGCAAGAGGTCGAGGCGTTCGGTTCTGATGCCGTGGCGCTGGGAGTGGGTCGACTGGAAGCTCACTACTTCTGCCACGAGGGATTTTTTTCTGAAGACCAATTGGTTCGCAACGTGGATCGCATTCGCCACCTGCCAGCCATCATCGTGCAGGGGCGCTATGACGTGATATGCCCGCCAACGTCCGCCTGGCGACTGCACCGGGCCTGGCCCGAAGCCGTGCTGACGGTGGTGGAAGATGCAGGCCATGCGGCCTCCGAGCCGGGCATTGCAAGGGCGCTGGTTGAGGCGACAGATCAATTCAAGGTCAATGGTAATTTCAGATCTGGCGACTGGCCGGATTGAGGCGCTTTTCTTGATCAACTGCGTATAAAAAAAGGCCGTCTCGCGACGGCCTTTTCGTAGAGTGTCACGCGTTAACGTTTACTCTTTGATGTCTACACCATAGAACGTGTGACGACCAAACGGGCTGAGTTTGAAGTCGATCACTTCCTTGCGAACCGGTTTGGTTTGCACCGCGTGTGCAATGGTGAACCAAGGCGCCTGCTCCTTGAAGATCACTTGTGCCTGTTCGTACAGTTTGGTGCGCTCTGCAACATTGGACTCCGTCTTGGCCTTCTGGATCAGGTCTTCAAACGGCTTGTAGCAAAACTTGGCGACATTGGAGCCGCTAGCAGACTTTGCAGAATCGCAGCCAAGAAGCACGTGCAGGAAGTTGTCCGGGTCGCCGTTGTCACCGGTCCAGCCGAGCATGCCCATCTGGTGTTCGCCGGCTTGCATGCGCTTTCGGTATTCACCCCACTCGAAGCTCTTGATCTCGGCCTTCACGCCAATTTTGGCCAGGTCAGCCTGCATCAACTCGGCAATGCGTTTTGCATTGGGGTTATAGGGACGTTGTACGGGCATGGCCCACAAATCAGTCGTGAATCCGGTTGGAAAGCCCGCTGCGGCCAGCATTTTTTGAGCGGCTGCCGGATCAAATGGATCATCCTTGACAGCGTTGTTGTATGACCATTGCGCTGGCGGAATGGGGTTCTTGGCAGCAACACCAGTACTCAGATAGACCGCATCGACGATAGCCTGCTTGTTGATCGCCATGTTGATGGCTTTACGTACCCGAACATCATCAAATGGCTTTTTAGTGGTGTTGTAAGCCAGATAGCCGACATTCAAGCCAGGCTGTGTCAGCAACGTAACGTTGGCATACGCTCGCATGGCAGGCAGGTCAGCGGGGTTCGGGTAAGGCATGACATGGCACTCACCCTTTTGCAACTTGGCCCAACGCACGGATGCATCCGTGGTGATGGCAAATACCAAGTCGTCAATCTTCGCTTTGCCAGCCCAATGCTCTGGAAATGACTTGAAGCGGATGATGGCGTCTTTCTGGTATTGAACCAGCTGGAAAGGGCCAGTACCGACAGGCTCCTGATCAATTTTTTCTGGTGTTCCAGCCTTGAGCATCAGATCCGCATATTCCTTGGACTGGATGGCAGAGAACTGCATGGCCAGCGTTGACAGGAAAGGTGCTTCAGCCTGATTCAAAGTGATTTTGACGGTGGCGTCATCCACCTTTTCTACCGACTTGATCAGCTTGTCAAAGCCCATGTCGGAGAAGTACGAGTGGTTGGCACTGGTGACCTTGAAGTAGGGGCTGGTCTCCTTCATCTGGCGGTCAAAGTTGAAAACAATGTCGTCGGCATTCAAGTCGCGCGTGGGCTTGAAGTTTCTATTGCTTTGCCATTTGACACCTTTGCGCAGCGAGAAGATGTATTCCTTGCCATCTTTGGAAACGGTCCATTTTTCGGCCAGACCTGGACCTACCTTGGTGCCGCCGCGCTCAAACTGCACAACGTTGTCATAGATCTGCTCAATGACGTCAAATGATGTTCCTGTGGTGTTGATGCTGGGAGAGAAGTTTTCAGGGCTCCCCTCTGAGCAATACACCAGTGTTTTGGCAGAAACGGGCGATAGGGCCATGACGGCAGGCAACGCCAATGCGCACAGCAGTGCACGTTTTGCCGGCAGCTTTCGGCCGGCACCTGATTTGGAATGGATCATCTTTTGGACTCCTCTAGGGTTAATGCTGCAAAGCAGCGGTTTGGGTAAATTGTTCAGCCTCATGGCACGCCACCTTGCGGCCTTCCAGTTCGCGTAACACGGGGCGCTCCACGCGGCAACGATCAACAGCGTGGGGGCAGCGGGTCGAGAAAACACACCCACTGGGCGGGTTCAGCGGAGATGGTAGTTCACCTGTCAAAACCCTGCGTGCCAGACCAGTACCGGTGCCCACAAGGCCGGGAGTGGAAGCCAGCAGCGCCTGTGTGTAGGGGTGCAACGGGCTGGAGAAAATGGCTTTCTTCTCGCCTTGCTCAACGGCATGCCCCAGGTACATCACCAGAACGTCATGCGCAATGTGTTTGACAACGCCCAAGTCATGCGAAATGAACAGATAGGCCAACCCAAGCTCCTGCTGCAGGTCAGCCAGCAAATTCAGAACTTGCGCCTGAATGGAGACGTCCAGTGCCGAAACAGGCTCATCGGCAACCACCAGAGCAGGGTTGAGCATCAGCGCGCGGGCAATCGCAATCCGCTGCCGCTGACCGCCTGAGAACATGTGGGGATAGCGGTCATAGTGTTCAGGGCGAAGGCCTACAAGAGCCAGCATGCTACGGGCTTTTTCAGCGCGTTCTGGCGCTTTCATCTCCGTGTTGATTTCAAGTGGTGCCTCCAGGATGGCACCAATCTTTTTACGTGGGTTGAGAGACCCGTAGGGGTTCTGAAATACCAGTTGCACAGTACGTCGCAGTGCATGGCGAACTTCTGCTGAAGCCTTGACCACGTCCACGCCATCGAGCCGGAGTTCGCCCTCGCTCGGCATTTCAATGAGTGAGACCATGCGTGCCAGCGTCGACTTGCCGCAGCCGGATTCGCCGACCACAGCCAGCGTTTTGCCGGGATACACTGAGAACGAAACACCACCTACGGCCTGAAGGCGATCAGGCTCGCGCAGCACCCCGCGGCTGATTTTGTACACCTGGCGCAGATTGTTGGCCGTTACGACGGGCGCCCCGGATGACAGGGTTTGAGGTGTGCTCATGCCGAAACTGCCTCAAGATGGTTGCCCGAAAGCCGGGTGCTTCTGGCATCCGCGTCACCCAGTGCATAGTGACAGCGAATCATCCCACCTTGCCATGGACGCAAAGGAGGGCGTTGTGAACGGCAATGGTCATTGGCATAAGCACAGCGAGGCGCAAACAGGCAACCTGTCGGCCGATCATATAAACCCGGCACCATACCCGGAATGGTTGCCAGGCGTGACAGGCCATCACTTCGTTCAGGCAGGGCGGCCATGAGTGCCTCCGTATAAGGGTGCTGCGGCTGCCCGAACAGCGCTTGCGCCGTCTGCTCTTCCATGATTTGACCAGCATACATCACAGCGACCCGCTGCGCCATTTCAGACACGACGCCCATGTTGTGGGTAATCAGCACCAGTGCCATGCCCCGTTCTTTTTGCAGCCCACGGAGCAGATCCAGAATTTGTGCCTGGATGGTCACATCCAGTGCAGTGGTGGGTTCATCCGCAATCAGCAGCTTGGGATTACATGCAATCGCCATGGCAATCATGACCCGCTGGTTCATGCCGCCTGACATTTGGTGGGGATAGGCCTTGAGTCGGCTTTCGGGTGCAGGAATGCCGACCTGCTCCAGTAATTCAATCGAGCGACGTTTGGCCGCCTTGGCGTCCATGCCTAAATGCAGCTGGAGCGTTTCAGCGAGCTGGAACCCGACTGTAAAGCAGGGGTTCAGACTGGTTGTCGGGTCCTGAAAAATCATGGCGACATCTTTGCCGATGAGCTTGTTGCGCTCACCAGGCGACAGTGCCAGCAAATCATGTCCGTCAAATCGGAGCTTGTCAGCCTTGACACGGCCAGGATAGCTGACGAGCCCCATCAGTGCCATCATCGTGACGCTTTTGCCTGAACCTGATTCACCAACAATGCCGAGCACGTCACCGGCCTCCAGTGTCAGGCTGACGCCGTCCACTGCATGCATCACGCTGTTTCTGGACGGGAAATCAACGGTCAGGTTTTCAATTTCTAGGAGGGCCATAGGGGAAAGCTTTCAGCGTTTCAGCTTGGGGTCAAACGCATCGCGCAATCCATCACCCAGCAAGTTGAATGCCAGAACCGTGATCAGGATCGCCAGACCGGGAAAAGTCACTACCCACCAGGCACGCAACACAAACTCACGGGCGTCAGCCAGCATCGTGCCCCACTCGGGTGAGGGTGGCTGTGCGCCCAGGCCCAGAAACCCCAGCGCGGCAGCATCCAGAATGGCGGTGGAGATGCCCAGCGACGCCTGCACGATCAATGGTGCAGTGCAATTAGGCAGCACTTCATTGAACATCAGTCGAAGATGGCCTGCACCATTCATGCGCGCGGCTGTGACGTAGTCTTTGGAAGTTTCAGCAATTACGGCTGCGCGGGTGATTCGCACGTAATGTGGCAGCACCACAATGGCAACCGCCAGCATCGCATTCATCAGACCAGGCCCAAGGATGGCCACAATCACAATGGCGAGCAGCAGGCTTGGAAGCGTCAAAATGATGTCCATCAGCCGCATGACCCCGATTTCGTAAATGCCGCGGAAGTATCCGGCTGTCAAACCCAAAATGGTGCCAACAATCACAGACAGCACCACCACAGCAAGGCCGATGACAAGGGACAGTCTTGCGCCGTGAATGAGCCGGGAAAGAATATCCCGCCCGATGGCATCGGTACCCAATGGATAGGTGATCGAGCCACCACTCTGCCAGAAAGGGGGTTTCAGGAACGCCGTGTTGTTGGTGAGGTCAGGTGCATGGGGCGCCAGCAAGGGCGCAAAAACAGCAACCAGCAACACACCGATGACGATCAGCAGGCCAGCCAAAGCACCTCGGTTTGCACTGAAATAGCCCCAGAATTCGCGAAGCGGTTGGGCGGGCGCTGGCTCGACGGCTATGGTATTCAAGACGGTACTCATCGTTGATGCCTGATACGCGGATTGATGATGCCGTAGGTGATGTCGACCAACAGATTTACGACCATGACAATCACGCCCAGCAACAACATGCCGCCTTGCAAAACGGGGTAGTCACGCCTGCTGATTGCTTCAATGAGCCATTTGCCCACGCCCGGCCATGAGAAAATGGTCTCGGTCAGGATGGCACCGGTAAACAGCACCCCCACCTGCAGGCCGATGACGGTGACAACCGGGATGAGCGCGTTGCGAAGTGCGTGCAGTGAAACAATCCGCAGACTTGACAAGCCTTTCGCACGCGCGGTCCGGATGTAGTCTTCGCCCAATACTTCGAGCATGGCGGACCGAGTCATACGTGCAATGACTGCGAGCGGATTGGTGCCCAGAACAATGGTCGGCAAGATAAGGTGCGACACCGTGGACCAGAAGGCGCCTTTGTCTTTACCAAGCAATGAGTCGATTAACAGAAAGCCAGTGGTCGGCTCAATGAAGTATTTGACATCAAGTCGGCCAGAGACTGGCGTGAGATCCAACTGGACAGAAAACAGCAGGATCAGCAGGAGGCCCCACCAGAAAATGGGCATGGAATAGCCAGCCAATGAAACACCCATGACGCCATGGTCCAAAATGGAATTGCGTTTGACGGCGGCCAATATTCCTGCCGGTATGCCAAGGATCAACGCGAACAAAATAGCGCATACCGCCAACTCAATGGTTGCCGGGAACAGGGCCAGAAACTCATTCAGGACGGATTCATGAGTGATGATGGACTTGCCAAGATCGCCATGCAGAACCCGACCGATATAGATGCCGTATTGAACGATCACGGGCCGGTCCAGCCCGTATTCCTTGAGCAGTGCGGCGTGCCGCGTGGCATCGATGCCGCGCTCGCCAGCCAGTGTCTCGATTGGGTCGCCAGGCACCAGGCGAATCAAAAAGAAGGCAACGAGCGTCATTCCCAAAAAGGTTGGGATGATCAGGCTCAGACGGGTCAGGATAAAGCGTAGCAAAGTGAATAACGATCGAGAGTGCGCTAAAGCGGTTGAATTGTTTTGAAGTTTCTGGATGCCTGCTGAAGGGGACCGATTCTAACCAGCTGAGGTACTAGTGCGCAGCGACCGTCCGGGTATTTGCTCCCCGGACAAACCCGCATGGTGATTCGTCTGCATCATGGTTACACGATAACAAAAAAAGGCCGACTTGCGTCGGCCTTTTCAGGTAATTGGTAGAAGCCGATTACTTGAGGTGCTTGCCAATCAGGCCAGCCATCTCGAACATGGACACTTGCATCTTGCCGAAGATTTCCTTCAGTTTTGCATCAGCGTTGATCATGCGCTTGTTGACTGCGTCTTGCAGTTTGTTTTTCTTAATGTAGGTCCACAGCTTGCTCACCACTTCGGTGCGTGGCAGTGGGCTTGAACCCACTACAGCAGCCAGAGCGGCGCTAGGCGTCAGGGCCTTCATGAAGGCTGCGTTGGCGGTCCGCTTTTTGGCGGGCGCTTTTTTTGCAGCTGGCTTTTTGGCCGGAGCGGCTTTCTTGGCTGCTACTTTTTTAGCTGGAGCAGCTTTCTTGGCCGGGGCAGCTTTCTTCGCTGCTACTTTCTTGGCTGGAGCAGCCTTTTTAGCCGGAGCTGCTTTCTTTGCGGGAGCAGCTTTTTTAGCCGGAGCTTTTTTTGCAGTTGCCATGATTGATTGTCCTTCTAGAAGTTGATTAATCACCAGCAAAAAACTGCTTCTTCACTGGCAAATCGGATGCTACTGGAGAAAAAGCCTGTTTCCAAGCGAAAAAGCATTTTTTTCACTCTGGCGTGTTGTTTTTTCAGTCTGTGTTTTCAGTGTGTTTTCCCTCTGGAGACGCATGTTTGCGACGAATAGGGGTTCATGCAGTGCACGAGTTGACGCAGTTAACATCGCGCCGTGACACACTATTTGTTCATTGTGGAGGATGACCAACATGACTTTCCAGTTCGCAACTTGTGACTTGTGTGATGCCCATCAGGACGACACCTCGGGTGATTTCCGGGTTCTTCCACCAGCGTTTCGTGATTTCGGTGCGGTGAAGAAATTTTGTGGACCTGTCGTGACGGTGAAGTGCCATGAAGACAATTCGCTGGTCAAAGCGGCAGTGGATTCCCCCGGTTTTGTCGACGG
>Ga0075152_10002994_pt1 | contig 11951 bp, 11 predicted proteins | sample JI61114C2DNA_FD_70964 | JGI IMG/M metagenome (GOLD analysis project Ga0075152, IMG submission 70964) | Wastewater effluent complex algal communities from Wisconsin, to seasonally profile nutrient transformation and Carbon sequestration -... | ecosystem: Engineered > WWTP > Effluent > Algae...
TGCCTTCCTTCAAATGGATAAATGAGCAAATGAAAACCATCTTTTGTTTCAATTTGCTCAATCAACAATTCATTGTTTTTAGGAATATGAGATAATTGAGATTGCACTTCAAACAAGGGTTTCAAAGCAATTATTTCTTGCAATAAAGTGGTTGATATTGTATTTTCTTTTGGAGTAATATAATTGGCAATTTCGTTGAACGTATTTCTAAGTACCAAACCTAAATTGGATGTAAGACTCATTCTTCCTCCCATCCAACTTGGCACAATCGATTTTTTAGAAGATGATTTTTTAACCAACACATCCATTTCTTTAATCATTACCAATTCTACATTTCTTCCTGCTAAAGTAAATGTATCTCCAATTTCTAAACGACTGATAAACCATTCTTCAATTACACCAATGTAACCACCACTCATAAATTTTACTTTCATCATTGCATCACTAACAATTGTACCAATGTGCATTCGATGACGCATGGCTAAACGCCTGTTTTCAATTTTATAAAGTCCGTTTATAAGTTCAACTTTTTTATAATCATTGTATTGTTGTAAGGCTTTTCCTCCCATTGTAATGTGTAGCAAAATTTCTTGCCATTCATTTTCTGTAATTTCTTGAAAGCAAAAGGTGCTTTTAATTTCTTCAAAAGTACTTTTGGCATTAAATCCATCGCCAACTGCTAAAGTGCATAAGTATTGAATTAGCACATCAAAACAAAGACTCAATGGAGCTTTGCTTTCAATTTCTTGCAGTTGAATGGCTTTTGTTAATGCAGCAGCTTCTACCAATTCTAGTGAATTGGTAGGCAAAAAATAAATGGTACTAATTGCACCTGGATGATGTCCACTTCTTCCTGCTCTTTGCAAAAAACGACCAACACCTTTTGGTGATCCAACTTGTATAACTGTATCAACAGGACGGAAGTCGACTCCCAAATCTAAACTTGCTGTACAAACTACAGCTTTTAATTTTTGTGTGTGCAAAGCTTCTTCTACCCATAAACGCAATGCAGGTTCTATACTTCCATGATGCAATGCTATTGCACCAGCCAATTGAGGAGCAATATTTAATATTGTTTGATACCAGATTTCACTCATGCCTCTAGTATTAATAAAAACTAAAGTGGTATTGCTTTGTTCAATAATTGGAATAATATTTTCGGCCATTTTAATGCCTAAATGCCCAGCCCAAGGATATTTTTCAATTTCATTGGGAATTATAGGAATAACTTTTATTTGTTTATTGAGCAACGCTTTTACAACAATGCCTTCTTTTTTTAATGGAGCCAAGAGCACATTTTTGGCTTCTTCTAAATTACCAATTGTTGCAGAAATTCCCCAAACAGAAATATTTGAATTTGATGATTTTTTTTTTTGATGAATACCAACAATTCTACTAATGGCCAATTCAACTTGTACACCACGTTTACTTCCTAACAGTTCGTGCCATTCATCAACTGCAATTGTTTGTATATTTTTAAATGTTGCACTAGTGTTTTTTTGTGCAAGCAATAGTTGCAGACTTTCGGGTGTTATAATTAATATTTCGGGTAACTGTTTTTTTTGTTTTTGTCTTTCTGCTGTTGTGGTATCGCCATTTCTTATACCAACTTTCCAGGATAAGTTTAGCTCTGCAATTGCTTCTTCCATTGCTCTACCAATATCTTTTGCCAATGCTCTTAATGGTGTAATCCATAACAATTGTAAACCATTGTTTTGCTTTTGCTGAAAATTATTTGGATGTTGATTGATGAACTGTATAACACTACCTAAGAAAACTGAAAATGTTTTGCCACAGCCTGTTGGGGCATTTACTAAGCCACTATTTTGCTCAAGAATATGTTGCCAAGTTTGTACTTGAAATTCAAATGGAGTATAACCTTTGGTAGTTAACCATTTTGTAATTACTGAATATCCTTTACTTGCTTGTAGCATACTGCAAAATAGTTGCTAATTAACAAACAAGTGTAGCTTTACAAAGTTGAATGTAAACTTTATTTTATTTTTTTGCAATGAATTAAATAAAAGTGCAGTCATTGTAAGAAAAGTATTTATGAAAAAAGTTATTGTTGTATTTGCACTTATTGTTGGTTTAATTGCTTGCGAAAAGTCTTCCAACCAAATTGATTTATCTACTACAACTGATAGTGTAAATATTGCTGTAGGTTCTTGTACAGAAAAATTATACAGTTCAAACACTCGTATTAAGTATTGTTTCGATTCTTTACTAAACGATAGTAGATGCCCATACAATGCAATCTGTATTTGGGGAGGCTATGCAAAAGCAAGAGTAAAAGTTACCATAAACAATACACAGCATACACTTGAATTGTACACTCCAAATATTCTATCAAATTTAAAAGCCGATACTACAGTTAGTGGAATACAGTTTAAGTTAGAAGGTATTACTCCAGAAAATGGACTTCCCAATTCAACTTATGACGATTATAGAATTATTTTAAAAGTGAAAGGTTATTAATAAATAACTACAAATGCCAATTTTCTTACTGAATTTGTTTATGCTTTGCTATTACTTACTCTTCCATAAAACCTTTCCTTTTTTATCAATCCATCCCCAAGTTTTTTCATCAAACATTACTTGTGCAGCACCATTATTAAAAACCATTAAAATACTGTTGTATTGAAATGGAATTACTTGCTTTCCTTTTTTATCAATAAAACCCCATTTGCCATCGTAGGCGTTACCAGTTTGCACGGCTGCCAATCCATTGCTAAAATCTTTTACCCCAACAAATGTATATGCAACAACTAACTTTCCTTTTTTATCAATAAAGCCAAATTTTTTTCCTTTTTCATAGTCATAAACACTTGCAAGTCCCTCTTTAAAATCGCCCACAGAGTTGAATTTTGGTTCAATAACTACTTTGCCAGTTTTATCTATAAAACCATATTTATCATTAATGTTAACACCAGCCAAGCCTTCACTAAAACTACCAGCACTAAAAACAACTTTTTTATTTTCTTTATATAGAACACCAGCGTCATATTTGGCTTCAATAATTACTTTTCCAGTCTTATCGGCATAGCCATATTTGTTATTTTCATAAAACATGGCAAAATCTTCACTAAAATCTGCTACTTCAGAAAACCTTTGTGAAATAACGACTTTGCCAGTTGTATCTATAAAACCCCATCTAGCAGTAAAGAAATCACGTTCTTTAAATCTGCAAAGTCCGTTGCTAAAATTACCCACTTGATAATACTGAGGTTCTATAACCATCTCGCCTTTTGTATTAATAAATCCCCAAGCTCCATCTTGAACTACAGCACAAAAGCCATCAAAAAAACCTGCTGTCTCTTCATAAGCTGGCTTGATAACTACTTCACCTTTGGTATTTATAAAACCAATTTTCTCATTTATAATTACCCAAGCCAAGCCATTTTGAAAACTACCAGAACGTTTGTAATTAGTGATTAATTTATTTACTCCAGTAGAATCTATATAAACCATTACTCCATTTTGAATAGTTGGGAAAAGACCTTGGGCTTTAGTTACGTTATTAAGTACAATACTCAATAAAATAAATACTGCTATTTTTTTCATGCTAAAAATTTGTGGGTTTACGGTATAGCAAGATTAGTAATTAATTGCTTTATTTACATACCCAACAAAGGGTATAAATACATGATGATAAAAAATTTACCATATAAAAATAGTTGTCATGCAATTCAATTGTACAAATGTGCCCAACTAAAGCAGGATTTAATAACGACGCAACTAAAGTTGAATAAAAATCGAATTGTTTGTACCCTTATTTTTTTACTTTTTGTGTTGCAAATACATGCCCAAACAAAAGCAGATTTAATTGTTCAATTAAGCCATGTTGAAAGAATTGGCTGCATGGCTATTAACCAATCTGGCACATTGTTAGCCACAGGAAGCGAAGATCATACTGTGAAGCTCTGGAATGTACAAAGCGGTTTGTTAATTAGAAGTTTCTATGGATTACGTGAAGGTGTGAGAGGAATTTGCTTTGCTGATAACGATGCTGAAATTATGGCTGGTGATGGTCGTGGAAATCTTATTTCATGGCAATTAAATGGAAAGACAATTTTTTACAAAAAATTAGATGACGGAATTGTTAGTATTCAAAAATCACATACACAAAACAATGCTTTAATTGCTGCAGGCAACACCATATATGAAATGTATATTGACGGTAAGGAGATGATAAAAAAAGTAGAAATTAATGACGCAAAATTTGCAGATGCTATTTACAGTAAAGATGATATGATGATTGCTTTTTGTAAGAGCTGGAGCAAGGGAAATAATATTGGCACTTACAACTTTATTACTGGTAAAACTTTATGGTATGATATGGGTAAAAGTGCTAACCACATTGCTTTTTATGACAATGACAAAAAAATTATTTGGGCATCTGGAGGTTATGGTGCAGGCGATTTTGGAATGCTTAATTTAATTACAAAAACCAATGATTGGCAAGTAGAAGGAAAGGAGGGAGGCTTTGAAACCATTGTTTCTTTGAGTGATAAAATATTGGCTGTGGCAAGTGCAAGAAAAGGTATGATTACAGTAAATGCAAACGATGGAAGTTTAATAAAAAATTACCAAGACCATGAAGCATCAGTTAGCAGTTTTTTATTAAAAAATGGGCTTCTTTTTTCTACTGGTAGCGATAGAACAATTATAAAATGGGAAGCTACTTCTATGTTGCCTCTTCTATCTATTGGTACTAAAAGTGATTATGTTTGGAGTTTAAGTTTAGCTAAAGATGGAAAGACTTTGGCAGCAGCTTGTGGCACTATTGGTAAGGAACAAAGTGTGAAGTTGTGGGATATATCAACTGGGCGGTTTTTAAAAAGATTGAATGATTTGAGTAGCGACAATGACATTATTAGTAACTGCCAGTTTTCTCCCAATCAAAAATATATTGGAGCTGGTACAGAAGATGGAAAAATGGTGTACTGGCAATATCCTGAAACCGGCAATGCATCTAACTTTCAAGGGGATAATAAAGCTATAAAAAACATTAGCTTTAACCCAAGAAGTACTTACTTAACTGGTATTAGTAAAGATGGAAAAATAATTACCCAACGTGTTAAAATAAACACCAACTCAATTACTGCAATTGGAAAAGATGCTAACAGCATTTGCTTTTCGCCAGATGGTGATTTTTTAGTAGTTGGTACTGCTAATGGCACTACAGAATTGTGGGATTTTGCCAGTAAAACTAAAGTGTATGAATGGGCAACTCATACCAACGTGGGCAATTTTTTTGACACCGCTTTGTATATTCCTTTTGGTTCATCTTTTAATGTTTCTATTGGTACAGATAAAAATACAAGTGGTGATTTTTCAAGTAGCGTAAATGCTGTAGCATGGAGTAGTGATGGCAAAACCATTGGTGCTGCAGGTGCAGGAAGGATTTCTTGGATTGATGCAAAAACTAAGAGAATTATTGGCAGTACAGAAGGGCTAAATGGAATTACTCAATTTGTCTTTTCGCCAGACAATAACAAAGTGGCAGTTGGTTGTGCAGATCATAATGTAAGAATCATTGATTTAATTACTGGGCAAACTACACATGTATTAACAGGGCATGAAAATGAAGTAAGAAGTGTTCAATTTACGCCTGATGGTAAATATGTGATTAGTGGTTCATTGGATAGCCAAATTAAAATTTGGGAACTCGAAACCGGCAATTGTTTATTGAGTTTTATTACACTTTCTGCAAGTAATGAATTCATTATCTACAACCCTGATGGTTATTATTTAAGCAGTAAAGGTGCAGGTAAAGTGTTGGCATTTAGAGTTGGTATTGACGTATACCCTTTTCCTCAATTTGATTTGAAGTACAACAGACCAGATATTATTATTGAGGCATTACAAAAAATATTTGGCATATCAGATGAGCTTGCTCCATTGAAAGATGCTTACAATAAAGCATATCAAAAACGATTGCAAAAAATGAATTTTACTGAAGAAGATATTAATAGTGGCGAACTGCATTTACCTGTTCTTTCAATAAATAAAACAACCAATAAAGGCAATAGTGTAGAGGTAAGCATTAAAGCCACAGATAGTAAATATTTACTGAACAGAATTCAAATTTATGTAGATGATGTGCCTTTATATGGTACTAAAGGAATTGATGTTAAGGCACAAAAAAGCAAGCAAATTGCACAAAGCCTAAACATTGATTTGGTAGAAGGGGTAAACAATATTCAGCTAAGTTGCATCAATGAAAAAGGAGTGGAGAGTTTGCGTTTGCCATTAAAGATTTTTGGACAGCAACAAGGCAAACCTAACTTGTATATTATTGCGATAAGCGTTAGTAAGTATAAAGATGCGAATATGAATTTGAGTTATGCTGTAAAGGATGGAAAGGACATGCTACATTATTTTTCTTCTTTAAAAGAGCAATACAATATTATTTATGCAGATAGTTTGTTTGATGAAAAAGCTACTGTAGAAAACATTGCTTTGTTGAAAGAAAAATTAATGAAAAGCAATACAAACGATGCAGTGATTGTATTTGTATCTGGTCATGGTATGTTAGACAAGGACAATAGTTTTTATTATGCTACGCATGATATTGATTTTGTAAATCCATCGTTAAGAGGGTTGCCTTATGATGCGTTGGAAAGCATCGTAGATGGGATTCCTGCAAGAAAAAAACTCTTAATGATTGATGCTTGTCATAGTGGTGAAGTGGATGCAGAAATGATTGATACTTCAACTGCTGTAAGTGAAGGCACTATTAAAACAACTGGATTTCGTGGAGTAAGTATTAGAACAAAAAAGAAAGCAGGATTGAAGAATAGTTTTGAACTGATGCAGGACTTATTTACCAACCTGTCACAAGGCAGTGGTGCATTGGTTATTAGTGCAGCAGCAGGAGTTGGTTTTGCATTAGAAAGTGCTGAATGGAACAATGGGCTATTTACTTATGCTGTACTAAAAACATTAAAAAATAAAAGTGGCGATGCTAACAAGAACAAACATATTTCTGTAAACGAATTAAAAACTGTTGTTACCAAAGAAGTAGAACGTTTAAGCAATGGCAAGCAAAAGCCTACTACAAGAAGAGAATTATTAGAATGGGATTGGGATTTGAACTAAATAAATTTGTATATACTTTTCTAAAATTTTTCTGTTGGTAAATGCTACAGAATAATACTTTCGAAGCTAGTAAGTTTCGAAGAGCTAGGTTCCAGAAAATGGTTATCCAAATTCAATGTATGATGATTATAGAGCTGTGTTAAAAGTTAGTAGTTATTAAACTTATAGCCATTCTTGAATTGTTTGTATTATTTGTTCTCTATGCTAGCTATAAAGGCTCTAATGGCGTTCTTGCTGCCTTCGTCTGGAGCTTCAGCAAGTGCTTTTTTAGCATGTTCCAAAGCCTTTTTATAATTACCTAAAGCTGCATATCCTCTCATCATACCAGCATTTGTGGGCCATGCACCATTGTATTTTTTATAGTTTTCTTCAAATAGTTTCATGGCTTCTTCTTTTTTACCTTCATCTAATAAACGCCTTGCATAGCCATGAATTTCCATAATTGTAGCGTTTGCAAAAGCTTGTTTTTTTGTTTCAATAGCTTCTTCTGTTTTACCCATTTTTTCAAGTAATCCAGCTTTTGTGTTCAATGCAGAAAAAGTATTTTTTCCTCCCAAACTAGGCATTGTGGCTGCATTAATCCAGCCTAAAGCTTGCTCATAGTTTATGTTGTTTTTTAGACACCAACTTGCACCAGATTCAAGGCTAGCAGGGTCAAAACCAATAGCTCCACTTAATTGTTTTTGAATACTTACAAGAACTGTTTCTTTCAAGTTAACTGTAACAGTAAATGGAATTTTCCAATGCTCCCATTCCAATGCAATCTCTACTGCATTTTCTTTTTGGTTGTTAAACGTATAGTCAAGTCTTTCTTTAAGTGTTGCAATATTTTTTTGTTGCTTTGTAGTTATTTGTACAACATCTAAATCTTTATTGTAGAAATAAGCACCCCAAGCATCTGTGTTTTTGTTGAAAATTAATGTACAAGAATCGGGATATACAGCAATAAAAAAAGCATATTTACCTGCTTGTAGTGGTACGTTATTTATAATTACATCTGTTGAAAAAGAGATTGTAGTACACTCATCTGCACCTGCACGCCAAGGAGATGCAACAGCAGATCCAAAGCCTAAAACAGTATAGCCATAAGGAACAATATCAGTTCCCCAAATTTTTCCTACTCTTCCTTTAACACCTGGAGCATTCCAATTTATTAGCACTTCAGTAACTCCAATTTTTCTACCTGCACTAGATACAAAGTTGGTATTGTCTGGTATTCTTAAAGCTTGGGCACTTGGTTGTAATTGCAATGCAGCAATTAGAAAGAATAGAAAAAATATTTTTCTCATAGCAAAAATTATTCATTAAAGCTATTATAAAATTGAGAAGAAGTAATTGTTACTTTATAAAAGGTATCTTAGGTTTTTGAAGTTGATTTTTTGTGTTTTGATTGGTATATGTGAAACTCATTTGTAGGTTGGTGTTCTCAACAATCTATATCAATTCAATAATTTAAATGCAGTTACTTTCCTTGAAAATAAACTTGCGTAGCTAGAAAGCTTCTAAGAGGAAGTAATACTCAGTATGGAATTTTTCTGCTTGCATTGTAATAAAATTCAATGGCATCTATAATATCGTTTTCATCTTTATCAATATTGTCAAGCTTTATTTTCTTAATAAAAAAACCGCTAATTCCATCTTTGTAATATTGAATATTTAAGAAAGTATCTTCGCCCAAACCATTACGACTACTCACTTCTCGTTTGTAAAAGCTGAGTTTATAGTTGTTCCAGTTGGTAATTAATTTGCCGAAATAAAATATACCTGTGGTATTTATTTCAAAAACAATCTTTTTGGTTTTGCCTGTTTTAAAAGAAAGAAATGCCAATACAATAAGACCAACTATTAATGGGATTGAAATGATATTTGAGCCATAAAAAATTAAAATAATAAAAGCAGAGAATGAAAAGAAAGCACCTTTAATAATATTAATTAAACCAAATTGGTTTACCTCGAAGCTTTTACTTTCATTTAATTTTTGGTTCATGTTTTTTACTTACTTGCAAAGTAAATTCTCTTTTAATATTTTCAAAATTATTTAGTGTTTCTAAAAGCTGAACAATAATACTATTCAACCAATAATGGATTGTCATAAATATCATAATTACTTCTAAGAGATTATCACATTGATAAACCTTGCTCTATACACTTTAATTAGGCGATTGTTAATTGTACAGAAAAAATGGAATAATTATATTTACGCTAACAATTTTATACTATGGCTGAAAAAAAATCAAAGCTTGCTGTAATAAAAACCAAGCCTACCACCGCTAGTGTAGAGGATTTTATTAATACAGTAGAGAGTGAACAAAAACGAAAAGATTCTTTTGTTTTGTTAGACATATTTAAAAAAGCAACTGCCGAAGAACCTACACTTTGGAGTAGCTCTATTGTAGGTTTTGGTTTTAAACGTTATACAAGTCCTGCAAGTGGCAGAGAAGTTGATTGGTTTAAAATTGGCTTTGCTCCCCGTAAAGCAAATTTATCTCTTTACCTTACTGTTGGGTTGAATAACAAAAATGAAATGTTGGAGAAATTGGGCAAGCACAAAACAAATGGTGGTTGTATTTATATTAATAAACTTGCCGATATTGATATGAAGGTTTTAGAAAGAATGATACAAGATGCTGCAAAAAAGGCTGAAGAATAATGGCTGTTGTTTTTTCTCTATTGGATTGGTGTCTTCACCAACCAAAACTAATAATAAACTTATTGGTTCTCTAGTATAATCTTACGCTTCTTTAGTTTTTACTTATTTTATTTTTTTGATTTTTATATTTCGGTTGTTGAGGACACGAACCGCTAGGTAAAATGATTACAAATCAAAATTTTTTTCTCTTTCTTTATCTTTAAATAATTGAATTTTATCTCTTTTGATTATTCTCAAACCAATTTCATCAATATTACCCTTTGATTCGTCAATATATTGATTTATCATTTCTTCGAATTTCTTTTGTAGTTCAGTTTCTATCGAATTCATCCTATCTCTAAATTGTGCATTCCTTGATTCTGTGGATTGAAATTGTTCAATGTCTATTTTTTTCTGTTGAATTATTGTATCACAGTAGATGCTGAAATCGTTTTGGTAATCTTTCATGAAATTAATTATATTTTAAAAAAATGGAGAAATACTATTCTAAAATTTATTCGACTCTTTTTTTAACCTTTCTTTTTCTATTTTTATTTGTTCAATATAGTAAGGAGGATATTTAAAAATTAGAACATATGTATAAATTTTATTATAATTTCTAATTTTATCAGTATCAATTTTAAGTTCTTCAAGACCATATTTGCTTGCACCAATAGCTTTTGTTTTATAAAAAGCAGGTTTATAGCTTATTACGTAACCAAAGTCTATTTTAATTCGATTATAAGGCCATGAGTATTTATAAATTGTATCTCCCCAATCTTTTGGTCTCTTCGCTTCGTAGTCTTCCTTGTTTTCTTCTTCAGTTTTACTTCTCAGGATATCAATAGTTAGATCTTTTTTTCTATCATTTCTTTGAATAGGTCTACCATACTTTGAATTAATAATTTTGCATATATTTTCTTCGTATTCTTTGAGATTAAATTGTTTCTGTTCATCTGTAGATGTTAAGGTAAACTCAAATAAACCATGATTTGTATCATACCAACTTGATGTGAGAATAAAGCCATTGCCATCTATTGAATAATAATCCTTGGAAGATAAAGCTCCTTCAGGAGTTCCGAAATAAATATCATCAAATCCTTTAATTAATTTAGAAGAGTCTACAAAAATTTTTGATTCTATTGTTTTATTTCGAACTGTATCAAAAGCAATTTGAGCAAGTATTGTATCTTTTCTTGGATTTTCCTGTTCTTCTTTTTTTGTATCATCATTTGAACAAGAAAAAAATATCACCAAAATAATCAGAAATAATGATTTTTCCTTTCTTAGAGAATAATTAGCTATTTCACTAAAATTTATCATAGAATTTGCATGTAATTATATTTTAATTAATCAGTAGAGGATTTCAATGAATAACATATCCAACATAACCATCAGAAATTAATTAATTTGTACGGAATGCTAATTATAGGTTTTAAAAACTATAATAAAGAGCTCAGTTTTTTTTAGTAAAATCCTTTTTATAAGACTAAATCTTATATTTTAATATTCTTTTTATAAAATTATTTGCTCTTAAATAACTTTATAAATTCTTTTTCTGCTTTAATTTCAATAAGCTTATCCTTGAAAAAAATTATATTATGAATTATAATTTCTTCCGCATTCGAAATGTCTTCTCTTTTAAGGAGCCATTCTCCACCAATGTATGTAACAGACAACTTATTCTCATTATCAATAAACTTAGTTAAATCAAATGTTTCTGAAAATCCATTTTCCAATAAATAATCTTTTGTTAGGTTATTCATAGATCTTAAGTTAAAATTTCTGAAAATATTATAATTTCAATATAGTTGTAATTTTTTATTTCTTAACTAAGTAACTTAATACAAATTGCAATACACCAATACCAACAATCCAAATAATAGTCTCAAGTTTTGCTTTGTTAATACGATCAATTAAATCAATTTTATCTTCTTTGGTTAATAATACATCTTTTTTTGATTGTATTTTATTTTCTACAATCTCTTCAATTTGTTCAATAACAATTTTTGCATCGGCATCGTTTTTAAAGTGCTTTTGCAAAACCTCATAAATTTTTAAACTTTGAGATGCTGTCATAAAAATATTTTATCAAAAATAAGAAAAAATAGTATTCCAAAAAGCCCTCACATTGCTGTAAGGGCTTCAATCATATTCATCAATAAATCCTTTTAATCAAGGTCTATTTAACTTCTTCAAACTGTGCATCTTCAACATG
>Ga0075152_10002996_pt1 | contig 11949 bp, 6 predicted proteins | sample JI61114C2DNA_FD_70964 | JGI IMG/M metagenome (GOLD analysis project Ga0075152, IMG submission 70964) | Wastewater effluent complex algal communities from Wisconsin, to seasonally profile nutrient transformation and Carbon sequestration -... | ecosystem: Engineered > WWTP > Effluent > Algae...
TAGCCAGTTAAAGAAAGATTACGGGGCAGATCAGTCGGCAGTCATCATGAATATAACGGGAAATATAATTAGCGGACAGGTGACCGGGGAAACCTCCAAATTCCTTTCTGAGCGATTCGGGAAAATCAACCAAGTCAAGGAGAGTATTTCTATCAACAGAACTGATACATCAGTGAGCAAATCAAGTCAGTTGGATTTTGCCATTCCTCAATCCAAAATAGCGGGGCTTTCTTCGGGGGAGTTTGTCGGTATGGTGGCGGACGACCCTAACAATAAAATAAAACATAAGACTTTTCATTGCGAAATACTAAATAACCATGTTCAATTAATGAAAGAAACCGATACGTTTGTCAATTTGCCGAATGTGAACTCAGTATCGGCAGTTATGGTAATTGACAACTTTAAACATATTAAGAAAGAAGTAGTTGAAATCATTGAAATTGAAATAGAACGCATATTAAATACACCTGGGCTTGACGGCATTTTGAGTAAGTAGTAATCCTTAGTTTAGTCTTTATTGCCTGAAAAACAGAGGGTTGCATTGAAATTATATGTAAAAATTCATACTTTGTAAAAGTATACCACTAAACTGCCCACACTATGTTCCTATCCACGATAAAAATTAAGGGTTATAAAGCTTTTAACGATGAGTTTACAGCAACGTTTAACTCTGGTTTAAATATTCTAATGGGTGAAAACGGTTCTGGTAAAAGCTCAGTTATTGATGCCATTAGATTGATATTCTTAGAAGATGAATATGGAAGAACAGGTATTAATTCGTCTGATTTTCATAGAGCGATTGACCAACCTGCAAAAGCGAAGGGTAGTGATAAAATTCTTGTCCGAACTGAATTTGAGTCCCTTTCAGATAATGAACAAGTGGCATACTTGCCATGGATTGACATTAATAACCCTTCAAAAGCAATACTGAATCTCGCCATTGAAAATAAAGAAGACGCAAGAGGGAAATTTAAAAGAAAGATATGGGGTAATGAATCAGAAAGCGGGTTGTTTGAATGGGAGTTATTACACAGGATTGCATGTATTTACCTTCCTCCGCTTCGAGATGCTGAAGATAAACTGAAAGCATATAAAGGTTCCAGGCTGGCAAGACTGCTTAAAAATCTCAAAAAAATAGACCCCGCGGATGATTCTCACCCCTTGGAAAAAAAGTTCGCTGCGTTTAATAAGGACCTTCTGAAAGATGAATCGATAAAATCTGCAAATAAGTCTATTCAGGACAATCTTATCAAATCCGTAGGGCAGGTGTTCGGCCAGGATGCATCAATTCAATTTTCAGAAATTAACTTTGATCGAATTGTCGAAAGGCTCAGGTTATTATTCTACCCAATATTGCCGGGTGCAGGTAGTGATACTGCACTGAATATGTTCAGAGGATTGGACGAAAACAGTCTTGGATTTAATAATATTCTTTATTTAGCTACGATTCTTGCTGAATTAGAGGGATTGGATAATACGGATATATCACATAAAATTCTTCTTATCGAGGAACCAGAGGCGCATCTACATCCCCAACTTCAAATTAAACTTCTGCAATTTCTGCAGGAAAAATCTCTGGAAGATAATATCCAAATCATTGTCACAACACATTCCCCCACATTAGCTGCATCAGTTGACATTAATTCAATTAAGGTGCTAACGATTAAAAAGGCAGGAGAACCTATCTCTTATACAGAAATATCCAAATGCGGGCTGAGTGATGATACTAAGTATTTTCTTCAGAGATGGCTTGACATTACAAAATCTATTTTGCTATTTGCTAAAGGAATTTTGCTTGTCGAAGGCATTGTTGAGGCTCTTGTTATTAAAGAACTGGCCCCATATATCCTGCGCAAACTAAAAAGCAATACCCCGCAAAACCTTTATTTGAGCAATTTTGAGGAGTATGGCATATCCATCATTAATCTCAATGGGATTTACTTTAACCATTTTATGGCACCCTTTAAAGGATATGTAAATAATGCAGGTGGGGCTATTACACAGTGTGATTATATTCCTATTAAATGTGCAGGGTTAACGGACAATGATCCTGATACTGCTGCAGCACCAACGCCATTGGCTCCTGTAGGAGGAAATAATGCTCAATTGTATATGATTGCAGAGTTGATGGTAAATTCCCATATGACACGACTGTTTAGCAACCTTAAAACATTTGAGTATGATTTAGCCATGTGCGGTAACAATCTTTCTGTGATGGCTGAGGTTCAGCTTTCCCTGGTTACTACTAATGGACCTATTAGAACAACACTTCAACAATATGTAAATACGAATTGGAATAACGAAACCCCACAAAATAAAGCAACAGCCTCATTGTGGTTACTCAATCATATTGAGAAAGGAGAATTTGCCCAGAAGTTATCGCAGAGGCTTTCAGAATCAAATACAATATTCTGCATACCGGACTATATTGTCGCTGCCGTAAGTTGGCTAATAGATTAAATGGAAAGAAATAAAAAATATAAGCTTCTATACAAAATTAAGAACTCCCTTAATTGCCGATGGAAGGATCTTATAAAGCTTAGTGATGAACAGGCTGATTATATCAATCATTATCTGGATCATTCCTCCTTTCTTGAAGCCTGTCCAGGCGGTGGCAAAACAGAAGTGATCGGTATAAAGTCTGCCTTTGAGATGCAAAAATGGAAACTAAAGAATTCTGGTATTGCAGTGGTTACTTTTACAGCAAGTGCAGCCAAAGAGATTGATCAAAGGATTCGCAAATACGGGTCTGTTTCTTCTGGTCTGTTTCCTCATTTTGTAGGTACTTTTGATAGCTGGATACACAATTATATACTTCAACCATTTTCGCATTACATGACCAAGTATGTCGGGAAAGATGGAGATAAAAGTGTACGGCTGGTGGATGTAGACAGTTCAGCAGGATTTCTTTTTAATTATTCAACAAATATTTCCAAAAATGGAAGGCTTATTCCTGTTTCTGTAACGGATTACTATTATGATTACAATAACACCCTGAAAGGACATAACGATATAACGGATGGCCTATTAAATAGCGGTATATCGAATGCAGAAAGAACATCTTTACTTCAAAAGAAGAAAGCCTTCATAACTGCTGGGTTTGCAACCTATGCAGATGTAGAATGGGTTTGTAATCTACTGCTTGATAAGTATCCGGTCCTTGCAGAAAAACTTTCTAAAAGGTTTCCCATCATTATGGTGGATGAATGCCAAGACTTATCAAGGGGGCAAATTAATTTGTTAGAGCGGCTTCGGAGTCAAGGGACTAGTCTTCATTTTGTTGGTGATCTGAATCAATCAATATATGAATTCAGGGAGGTAAGCCCGCAGGAGATCACAAACTATATACAAAACAATAACTTTATTCATAAGAGACTTTCAAATAATTACAGAAGTTGCCAGCCGATTGTAGATGTTTTTGAGCAAATCATTGGTAACACTGTTCCGGTCGTTGGGCATGAAAATACGGTTTGCGCTCAATCTTGTATTCTTTGGCAGTATACCGATCAGACCTTTTCTCAACTACCGGAAAGGTTCAAGCAATTCATTGAAGCCAATGGCTTAGATGGAAAAAAATCTGCTATTCTCGCAAGAGGAAAAACAACGATTTCCCCTCTTAGAACACAAATGGATAAATACAGCTTTACGAAAACGGAATTATTCGCTATTGCAATCCACAATTGGCTAAAACCAAATAGGAATACCGAGGACATTAATAATGCATTGTTTTATTTAGGTAGAGCCATATGCTTATTAGCATATGGCGGGCGGGGCGATGCAAGAAATCAATACTGTCCCGAGAATATGGAATCTGTCGAATGGCGGCTTTTTCTAAAGCAAATTTTAGAAACAGCCACCAGTATTTATCCCTATGAAGCAAATGGACAGGATCTCTCCTGGACGAATTGGACACCAAAACTTAAAGCATTCCTACAGCCCAAATGGCAAACATTAAGTGGCAATATCCCTGTCTGGGCGAACGTGGTCACCAAATTGAGAGCTCCAAATGGCCGAGGAAATTCTCCTGTCAAAGAAGTGTGCACTAGGACCGGAAACGTGAATTCATTTCGTACAACCACTATCCATAGTGTAAAAGGAGAAACACTTAGCGCTGTACTGCTCATATCACATCATAACAGACAAAGTCAGGGCGGTCATTTTAGCCATTGGCTTCGCGTCGGCAACTTTAATCCCGAACACATACGTTTTGCTTATGTAGCATGTTCTCGCCCCAAATATGCATTGATTGTTGCCACTCCCCAACTCCAAGCGGGAGACTTACAACAGTTACAAAATCTTGGATTAGTTTATCAACCTCAGGAATAAAATAAGTATCTTTATTGCAGAGTATTTGACACGTAAGACAAGCAAAAATTGACCAGTTTACGGATTCGTTTACGGTTTTCTTAATAACCTTGATTCTCAATAAATTATTTAGCCCTGTCGAGGCTACTGCAACCTCCAACGCTTTTTGTGTTGGAGGTTTTTTTTGCAAAATGGACTCGTAGTACAATGGATAGTATAATCCCGGACGTCCGGGACGAAGCTCTGGCATATCCTAGTTCGATTCTAGGCGAGGCTACTGCAACCTCCAACGCTTTTTGTGTTGGAGGTTTTTTTATGCAAAATGGACCCGTATTACAATGGTTAGTATAATCCCGGACGTCCGGGACGAAGCGCTGGGTTATTATAAATAAAGAACCCGGCTGTTAACCGGGCTATTTGCGCTTTGATCTTAGCGTGCTTTTTTCTTTGGATCCGCCTTCTTCTGTGCTGAGCTTTTCTTTTTTGTAGGCTTATTCTTCCTGGGTTCAGCGTTCTTTTTCGACATACAATAAAATTTAAGGTTAGTGAATTATTTACTAATGGTTGCAGGGCATTTTTTTCCCGTTATCCCATGTTGTCCCATAAGTTGACAAAGATATGCCTATAATGGCAGAAATGGACTCATCGCACAATGGATCGCATTATTCAGGACCTCCGAGACGAAGCACCCCGTACTCTTTGTTACTTACAGAAAAACCATATACTGGCAGGCAATTCATTTATTCTCACTCGCTGAATACCTCCTTCCTCACAGCGGCATACATAGCTACCTGCTCTGTTTGTCCCATATCCTGGCTCACTGAAATCAGTCCATCCAGGACCAGTCGCTGATTGCCGTATTTCGCACGACTTTGCTCCAGCAATGCCAGGGCTTCAGGCCGGCGACCGGAAGAAAACAGGGCAATCGCATAACCATAGGTCATTTGTGCATTGGCAGGATCCGCTTTTGCGGCTTTTTCCAGCGCTGCTATTCCACTGGCATAATCTTTCCGGCGGATATACCAAAAACCCAGCGCATACTGCAGATAAGCACTACCGGGATTTTTCAATAAGCCCTGGTCTGCTGTTCTTTTTGCTTCCTCTTCCCGTCCCTGTTCACGATACAGATCAATAAGATTGGTATAGGCCGGTACAAAATCAGGGAAACGCCGGATACAGGCCAGGTATAACTGCTCAGCTTCCTGGTTTTGACCGGTGAAGTTTTTAATTATGGCCCGGTTGAAATAACCATCAGGCCGGTGACTCAGCCCTTCCTGCTGCCGCATATAATCACTTACCAGTAACGAAAACTGTTCTGCCTCTTTTTCATGCAGCATCACCTGTTGCGGCGCAAGCAAACTCATGGCTTCATAGCGCACGGCCGCCACTTTATCAAATAATAGCGGCTCCACATGACCGGTATAATTTTCAGGCGGGTAATTCCGTAATGCTTTCAACGCATTCAGCCGGATAAACGGATCCCCGCTTTTTAATTCATCCATGACCTGGCTACTGACCCGGGTGGTGGTATAAAAACCATACTGCTCCAGCGCCGTGGCCCGGATAATGGCCGGATAGGATTTATTCTGCAGCAGTTCATACAAAGAAGATTCACTTTCCTTCACGTACCGGGAGATAGCGTACATCAGTTCCCCGTAGGTTTTTTCCCGGGGCAGTTTTTCCTTGTACCATTTTAAAAAATTATCTGCCGCCCATTTTACCGGTTTATCCGCATGGCATTTTGTACAGGCATTGGGTGTTCCCATCAGCAATGAATGATCCGGCCTTGGTATCCGGATACTGTGATCGAGCCGGTTATCAACCACCATATACGTAGTAACCGGCATATGGCAGTTTACACACTGACTGCCAGTGCTGTTGGGCTTATGAAAACTATGCGCCGTTCCTTCATATTTTGCCGGTTGATGGCAGGACGTACACAAACTATTGCCGGTAGCTTTTACCTTCATACTGTGGGGATCATGGCAATTGATACAGGTTACACCCGCTGCATGCATTTTACTCTGTCCGAAGGAAGCATACTCATAATCTTCCGCTTTGATCTGTCCGTCAATATAATAATTCACCAGATCGGCGGTGGCAGGCAAATGAGATTGTAAAAAAGATTGCCCGTGCGTGTAGTCGTCGGTAAACCGCGTGGCCCTTGCATGACAACGTGCGCAGGTTTCCAGTAAGGTATCATGCGTGATCACCTCTTCCGGCATCAGCGTTTTTTTTACCGGATCCATCTTCCAGTTGATGGCATTGGCGGCCAGACTGATAGCAAATCCCTTATACAGTGTATGTTCATCTTTTTTCTCTGCCCACTGCAAATGTCCGGAAGCGGGACCATGACAGGATTCACAGGACACCCGGCTTTCGCTCCACTGGCTGTGGAATTTATCTTCGGACAGATTATAATTCTTTTTATAATCAGTGCTGTGACAATCCGCGCACATATAATTCCAGTTCTGATTGATGCCCATCCAGAACAATTCGTCGGTATGCGAAATTCTTTCCTTGTCATATAAATGGAACCAGCGTTGCCCCCCTTTATCCTTCGCGCGGGTATCCCAACAGAAAGGCAATACCTGGATCCGGCCATCATCAAATTTTACCAGGTATTGCTGTAAAGGCTGCCAGCCAAAAGTATAACTGATAGTAAATTCCTTTTTCACCCCGGTACTGTCCGTAGTACGTACTATATATTGGCTGTCCCGCTGGAAAAAAAATGCAGTGTCCCCCTGGTATATAAACCGGGTGTTACTAAAATCACCTTTCACGGTTTCAGCGGAAACGGTATCCATCGCATGAAAATGATCGGAGGTTTTGAAAAGGGCGGTTTGCTGCGGATGGCAGGACTGGCATTTATCTGTACCCACATAGGCAGGCTTGCCGGCTGGAACTGAACGGTTCACACAACAATACAGCAGGATCAAGGGAAGCAGCAGGGAGAGTAAGACTTTACATTTTTTCATGCGCAAAATTCCGTAAGCGGGCTTTGCTAAATTAAGGATTGCCACGCCGTTTTCCCGCAACAATACCCGGCCGGGGTTATCACCGCCTCCGTCTTATTTATCTTCCGTCGCCTTCCGTACTGCCGGGGCCACTTTGGCGCCGAAGAGTTCAATGGAACGCATTATGAGTTTATGGGGCACGGTACCGATGCTGGCCTGTGCGAGGAAACGGGTATGACCAAACAATTCGTGCTCATACAAAATCTTATCAATTACCTGCTGTACACTACCCACCATGAGGGCCCCGCGCGGACTGCGTAGTCCATCATATTGTGACCGGGTCAGTGGCGGCCAGCCACGTTCACTGCCAACACGGTTCATCATTTCCGCGTAATACGGATAAAAAGAATCTGCGGCTTCCTGTGATTCTTCCGCAATAAATACATGGTTATTGACACAGAAACGAAGGTCTGCCGGTGCGGTACCTTGTTTCAATGCGGTCTCTTTATACAAATTGATAAACGGAACAAACTGCTCCGGCATACCCCCGATGATGGCGAGTACAAGGGGCAATCCCAGCCGGGCCGCCCTCACCGCCGAAGCCGGTGTGCCACCGGCCGCAATCCAGACCGGCATGGGCACCTGATGAGATTGCGGATACACGCCCTGATTTACCAGTGCCGGCCGGTGCTTCCCCTTCCAGTTTATTTTACCTCCCTTGCAAAGCTGCAGCAGCAGGTCCAGCTTTTCGGTAAATAAATCATCATAATCGCGCAGGTCGTGACCGAATAAAGGAAAGGATTCAATAAAGGAACCGCGCCCGGCCATGATTTCTGCCCGGCCTGTTGAGAGCAGGTCAACAGTAGCAAATTGCTGATAAACCCTTACCGGGTCATCTGAACTCAATACCGTTACCGCGCTGCTCAGCCGTATATTCCTGGTAAGTACAGCCGCGGCTGCCAGGATCGTGGCGGGGGAAGAGACTGCATAATCAGGCCGGTGATGCTCACCAATCCCAAATACATCCAGTCCGAGTTCATCGGCCAGTTTTATTTCCTCCATCAGGTCACGCAAACGTTGTCCGGCGTTTATCCCGGCACCCGTTTCCGTATCGGGCCGCATATCGGCAAAAGACATGATTCCTAGTTCCATCATACTTAAAATTAAGAAAAGGCTGTGAGCTGATACGTAAAAAAATGTTGCACAGACGATGAACAATTCATGAAGAATACTGTTGCTGCCTGAATGTTGCATACCGCAATGTTATTCAACTACACGCACGTAGTTCAAACGCTACAAGCTTTTTTTTCTTTTACTCACCTGCGTCATACGCGCTACTGACACAGGTCAGTTTTCATTGGTAAACTATAAATAAATACGCAGGCCAGAAAAGGATAACACTTAATACCTGATATTCATTATAACAACTTAAAATTTACCGTTTACTGATTCGTTTTTATAAGAACAACTAAAAATAAATCCCGGTCATGTATCCTGTGAATTTTGCGTCTGATCAACTTAAAAATAATTCTGGCATTGATTTTGACTTGCAGGAATACCTCTCCGGTAACATTTCACGAACCCACTTGCCGGAATTTAGTAGCGACCAATCTGACAACAAAAAGGTAAAGGCTGAAAGGAACGAACAATCCTCCCGGTAACCGCACAACCCGTTACCGTATCAGCAAATTATATAGGAATTTTTTTCCCGACAGGACAGTCAGCTGCCTGTAACGGAACCTTCTTGCCCGCACCTTTTCAAGCCAGCGTCCAATATCCAACCACTTTTTTTTGACAACTAAAAAAAACGAACAACATGAAAAACCAATCAGTAGTACGTACCGGAACAGGCGCCGCTTTCTTCAGCCGTGGTACGCGTTTAGTGCCCCTGGCTGTGGCCGGGCTTCTTTTATTGATGTCCTCCTGTCGTAAAAACATGGATGCGCTGTACAGCGATACAGCCGTTACGGAAAGCGCTTCTGCCGCCCGGCTCGGATTTACCGGCAACAGTTTCTACATAGCCACCAATGGTAATGATGCCAATGCGGGTACTGAAGCAGCCCCGTTCAAAACACTGGACAAATTATCCAACGTACTGAAACCAGGCGATATCGCTTATGTACGCGGCGGCACTTACCGGATCAGCAAATCCACCAGTACTGTGAACAGGTCTTATCTCGTAAATCTTCAGGGAACTGTTACCGACAGCATTTTTATTGTTAACTATCCTGGTGAACAACCTGTATTTAATATGGACGAGCAACTGATTCCGGGTGAAGCCGGCGATGGTCCGGTAGGGCTGAAAATTGAGAACAGCCGGTATCTGCATGTAAAAGGACTGCGGTTTACCGGACTGAAACAGAATCCGGCCAATATCAATACACCGGCCGGTATGATACTTTACAATGTAGACAACTCCCTGATTGACCAGATGGAAGTGGATCATATCGAAGGTTATGGTATTTATCTGCAGGGCGGCTCCGATAATAACCTTGTTTTAAATACCGATGTACACCATATAGGTGATCTGTATAGTGGTTGGGGCGGTGCCAATGGTTTTAATATCACTGGTGGTGATCCTTCCACCAATAATACTTTTGAAAGCTGCCGTGCCTGGTGGTGCAGTGACGACGGCTTCGATCTCTTCGGCACCAACAGTGTGGCTACTTTTAAAAACTGCTGGGCTTTCTGGAATGGCTACCAGAGTGGCGGGTTCATGACAGCCGGTGATGGCCAGGGATTCAAACTGGGCCCCACTGCTACTGACCTCAGCGGTTCATCCACTGTTTACCGCACCCTGATCGGTTGTGTGGCTTTTGAAAACCGGTTAAATGGTTTTGATCAGAATTCACAAAGCAACACCACCTGCAAAGTGGCACTGTATAATAACACCGCGTTCGGAAATAAAAGCAATGGGTATTTCTTTGGCGCCAATACCAGTGTAAAGCAGATTTTTAAAAACAATATTAATTTCAACAATGGCATCTGGGGCGATGAAATTCAATCCGGACCAAATGTGGCCAATAATACATGGAACGGCATCAATGTTTCCAGCGCTGACTTCCAGGGTATTTCCTCAGCAGGCGCTGACGGCCCACGCCAGGCAGATGGCAGTCTTCCCAGCCTGCCCTTTCTGAAACTCGCTACCAATTCCGGTCTGATCAATGCAGGCGTGAATGTGGGTTATCCCTTCCTTGGAAGTGCCCCTGATCTGGGTGCTTTTGAATCAGGCAGCATCACTACCACACCGGCTAACAATCCGCCTACCGCAAATGCCGGTGCTGACAAAACCATTACTCTTCCTGCAAACAGTGTCAGTTTTACCGGTACGGGAACAGATCCCGAAGGTTCAGCCGTTAGTTATGCATGGACCTATACCAGCGGACCAGCCACACCGGTTTTAGCAGGTGCAGCCGGTTCCACCCTGACCGCTTCGTCTCTGGTTGCTGGTACTTATATTTTCAGACTGACCGTTACCGATAACATGGGTCTGAAAGGATTTGACGACGTCAGTGTAATCGTGAAGAACTTCACCGTTACCACTACCGGTACGGCGGTAAATGCCAGCCAGGCCACATCATTTGGCGGATACGGATACATGGTGGTGCAAAGCTTTGGCACCACGCCTGATGATATCACCAACATGAGTCAGTCACTCCTGCGCTTATATGAGAATGGAGTGGAAATGACCCGCTCACACAGCCTGCACAATGACATCTCCGTTTCAGGAGCCGGCCGCTTCAGCCATTGGACCGATGGCACGAATGAAGTACTGTTCTTTTCCGCATCCGATAACAGCAATCCCGCCACCAATGGCAGAACCTATACTTACAGCATTGGCACAGGCAACCCCACCCCAACGGTCACCAATACTCCGTACGGCGGTGTGGCAAGGCTGATACCCGGAACCATCCAGGCTGAGGATTATGACAACGGCGGATTGAACATCGCATACAAGGACAATACCACTGGCAATACCGGTGGCAAGTACAGGACTACAGAATCCGTGGACCTTGGTTACAGCAGCAAAGAGCTCAGCAATTACCTGGGCTGGACACAGGCCGGCGAATGGCTGAAATACAGTGTGAATATCAGCAGCAGCAGAACGTATTCCCTGCAACTGAGGGTTGCTTCTGCCAATGCGGGTAAATCAGTCCGTATTGAAATTGACGGAACCACAGTAGCCACAGTGGCCATTCCCAAAACCGGTGGTGCTGACAAATGGACTACCGTTACTGTATCCGGCATCAACCTGACCGCTGGTTTAAAAACACTCCGTTTATTCAATGTCACCGGCGGACAAAATATCAATTTTATTAAATTTATTTAGGATAAACATGGATGAATGAACAAAGGCTGCCGCTTTACAGCGGCAGCCTTTGTGTTTATACCGACAAAACACCCCTACAGGGTGACGGAGGGACATTGGGGTAACATTATTTGCTACCGACAAAACACCCCTACAGGGTGACAGAGGGACATTGGGGTAACATTACTTGCTACCAACAAAGCACCCCTACAGGGTGACGTAGGGACATTGCGGTAACATTATTTGCTACCAACAATGCACCCCTACAGGGTGACAGAGATGCATTTCGTTCATTCTGTTTGCTACCGACAATGCACCTGACAAGGTGAGCGAAAAATATTTAGGAAAATTTTCAACCCCCAACTCTCAAAATTCAAT
>Ga0075152_10002999_pt1 | contig 11940 bp, 12 predicted proteins | sample JI61114C2DNA_FD_70964 | JGI IMG/M metagenome (GOLD analysis project Ga0075152, IMG submission 70964) | Wastewater effluent complex algal communities from Wisconsin, to seasonally profile nutrient transformation and Carbon sequestration -... | ecosystem: Engineered > WWTP > Effluent > Algae...
TGTCCGTGACATCACTCGCAGCCTCGCCCCCACTGTGCCGCTTACCGGCCGCCGCATTGATGAGATGACCGTGCTTTGGAAAAGCTACCGCTACCTCAAACACAACCCCGACCTGCGCGCTGGCATGGCCAAAATCGAGGCCGAGCTTCAGACACATCCCTTCCACTACATCCCGAAGTCTGCCGTCGCCGCCATCGAGCCAAAGCTCCAAAACGGCGACATCATCGGCATCGTCACGCACAAGCCTCATGTCTATTGCAGCCACGTCGGGCTCGCCATTCGCACCCAGGATGGAGTCACCCGGTTCATGCACGCCTCCGCCACGAAAAAGCACGTCATCATTGATGCCTCCGTGTCTGACTACCTCGCCGAATTTAAGAGCCACGCCGGAATCATCGTGACTCGGCCCGTGTAAGTGTGCATCATCCCGCCATGAACACGCCCATTCTCGCAGAACTCGACCCGGTGCAGATCGCCATCGTCGTGATCGCCATGCTTGGCGGCTTTGCACAGTGGCTCTGGAGCCTGCTGCAGCAGGGAAAAAAAGAGGCCGCAGAGCGCCGCGCAGCACCACCGAATCCCGAGGAGAAAAAGCTGCGTGAAGAAGCCTGGCGCCGTCAGACCCAGGGGCAGGCTTCCCCGCGCCCCAGCCCGCCGCCCCTGAAGCCCGCCATGAATGATCCCTTTGCCACCGTGAAGGAGATCTTTGAGCAGATCAAACGAGACGCCATGGAGGCGCAGCGCCCCTCCACTCCCGCAGCGCCGCCTCCTTTGCCCCCCGCCCAGGCCCGACCACCGAAGCGGCATTCCGTCCGCGCCGAACTCACCTCGCCAGCCACCGTCCATTCTCCCAAGCGCCACTCCGTCAGTGCCGAACTCGCCAGCACAAACGACACACCTCCCGTCGTCCTGCCGATCAGCCAGCCCGAATCCTTCCCGGCCCCGCATACAGCCACTTCGGTCGCGCCCGCTTGGGCAGGTCTGCTTGGCTCACCCGCCGCCTTGCGTCAGGCCTTTATTTTGCGCGAGATACTTGGTCCGCCAAAAGCCTTGCAAACCACAGGCGACTCGCCAGTCTAGCGCCCGCTGTAATCCCGCACACGCCGGTGTGGTGAAATGGTAGACGCGCTAGACTCAAAATCTTGTGTTCGAAAGGACGTGTCGGTTCGAGTCCGACCACCGGCACTTTGTGGAACTCTGAGAAGGATGACTTAGAAACCCGAGAAGGCCCCGGAGATGTTCCCGCCACATGCATTCTCAGACCCAGCAAGGCTGTTCTAGCATTGAATGGCAGAGGTCAAAGCTTTGACTCATCCAAATGGGTGAAGTGCCGGAAACAGCGGCACAATACCCCGGTGGGACCCAACCAAAATCCCACCGGGGCTTTAAGTGACCGGGCTGTCCCCAACCATGAAGTGACAGTCCAGCTCGTTGTAGTGAAGCTCGCGCTTCAAGAGGTTATTAAGCAGTTAACAGGCCAAGGCTGGCGGGGATTTTGCCAGACCGGAAGGATTTTTTGTCACCTTTACGGGACGCAGGCTTTCAGTGCTGTCTTCGCAAATCAAAGGCGTCGGAATCACTTTTTCCTCTTCTTCACGGGTGCCGCCTTGCAGCCCATCTCGGCGACGATGCCCTCCAGCACGGCCAGCGCGAAGGAGATTTTTTTGAAGAAGCTCGTGTTATGCGGCACGAGGATGAAACGCGGGTGTTTGCTCCAGAGCTGACGCAGCTTGTGATCCAGCACCACGGCCTGCTCCTGGGATTCATTGCGGATGGGGTTCCCGCCCTCGATGCCCATGCCGCCGACAGCGGCGCTTTCGAAAAAGATGACAGCATCATAGCGCTTCAGCTCTGCCTGCATCGTGGTATCCACATCTTCGAAGAAGTCATGCGGATCTCCCGGCCAGTAGGCGGCGCCGTCGATCGTGCCACGGTCACAGAGTAGCACGCGGTCGGGATACATCGCCGCCTGCACATCTTCCAGATTCCGCTGAACATGATAGATGGCACGTTGCGCGGCATGAACGGCACCGGGCACATGCACACGCGGGAAGCCGCCGGTGAAGATCATCGTGGCCGCCTCCGGCACCAGCACCACGCGCTCACCCATCTCACGGCGAAAGAGATCTCCCGCCGTGGTCTTGCCACCGCCGGGACCGCCCGTGAGGACGATGCGGCAGTGGCCGTTGGAGTGCTTCTTGTTCGCCATGACAAAGGCTGGGCGGCAGGGCAGGGGAGAGGCCCCTGCGCTTGATCACTTCACCACGGGCGTGAGCACCATGCTGCGGTAGTCCACGTTCGTGTGGTCGCCCTGGAGATAGATCGGGCCGGGTTTAAATTCATCACTCGTCATCGCACCGCCGGTGCAGCCGAGCACGGGAGCATTGTCGATGATGGTCTTGCCATTCAGGATCACCGTCAGGTGGCGGTCCACCAGCGTGATGTCCAGCGTCTGCCATTCACCGATGGGCTTCTCCGCGTTCACACTCGGGGTGATGCGGCTGTACAGCGCGCCCATGTGGTGGGAGTCCAGTGGCTTGCCATAGCTCTCCATGATCTGCACTTCATAAATGCCGCGCAGGTAGATGCCGCTGTTGCTGCCTTCCTGAGTGCGGACCTCCGTCTTCAGATTGAAGTCTTCAAACTCAGCGTCCGTGCGCAGATTGCCGAAGTGCTTGTCCTTCTCCTTCACCACACGGTTTTGCAGCATGCCATCCACCACGCTCCAGCCATTGTCCGCCTCTTTCAGCAGTCTCCAGCCCGTGAGGTCCTTGCCATTCAGCAGCGGGATCGGCGTGCCAAATTTTACCTTGGTGAGATCAGGCCGCGCCGGGATGGCCGGGATGCGTTTGCCGGCGAATTCCGCTGGCTGGCCCATGGGCTTGCCTGCGGCGTTTTTCTTCGCGGTTGTCAGCTTCAGCACATCACCCTCCGCTTTGGCGGTGATGGTCTCAGTCGTGACTTTGCCTTCCTTGTTCTTCTGCTCGCGGGTCACGATCAAGGTATCTCCCTCCACCTTGGTCGAGGCCGTGGGCACCACGCTGCCGCCGCCCCAGAGCACGCTGGAGGTGAAGGCACCGTCCTTTTCCTCCACGCCCAGCCAACCCGCGCCGCCGCCAGGGATCGTCAGCGCCCAGCGGCCGGTGAAAACGGAGTCTGCCTGCGCGAGCGTGGTCAGTGACAGGCCGAGAAAAAGAGAGGTGGTGAGATGTCGGATCATGGTGGGGTATCGAAGGGTGGGAAAGAACGCGCCCGGTGTCGATCTTTATCTGGCATCCTCTTCATCACCCATCACAGGTGCAGCCGGCGGGGTGTTGGCCTGTGCGGGCGCTCAGAGCTGGAATCCACCCAGAGACCCGCCCGCGAACATCATCGCCGGCCCGTGGCCGCAGGCATCACCAGTGTCTCCGCGTCTAACGCACATCGGTGTTGCAACGGAGCAACACTGCTCACAGCGCGAAGCATCCCGGGCTCCCTAAACATTGAAAATGTTGGTAAACCCACATTCCCAGAGATGAATCCTTTGGAAAATCAAACTGGTGGAGGCGAGGGGAATTGAACCCCTGTCCGAATGGCCATAAGCCGAGGCTTCTACATGCTTATCAGATGATTTGATCTCGATGAGGGGCTTCCGTCTGCAGAATCCCTTTCACCCAGCGTCCTGTTTGATCTCGCTTTCGACCCGGTCGCCCGATCAGCCAGCCAGTCTGGTGGTGTCATCAGCGAGGCTACCAGACATTGCCTCGGTGATGTCGCGGGGCTTAGGCCGCGAGAGCTAGCTCAGAAGAGTTTGCTGTTGTTTGTTTGATTCGATTTTTTACGAGGCCAACGAATCATCCTCGGCATGCCACCCCGACCGCAGACTACCCGTCGAAACCAGGACGCCCCCAATCAGTATTGACGCCACATTTATAAGGGCGGCGGGGCGCGGGGTCAAGCCATGCTCCGGGAATATTCTCCGGCACCAATATTGCCGAGCCAGGTCAGGTCTCGGCTTCTTCTGGACACTCAGGCACGGGCGGTTTTGCGGAGATGTCTTCAGTGACCACGGCGCGGCGGATTTCCTCAATGGGCTGCGGCTCGACTTTGTCCGGCAGCAGCGCACGGCGCACCTCGACCACGACGGTCTCCTGCTCGGGTGCCGCCATGACAACAGCACGTCGTATTTCCTCCACTGGCTCAGTCATGGGCTGCGCGGCGGGGACGGTAAAACGCTTGGCGGCAAGACGGATCTCCTGCTCGCGACGCGGGACTGTATGAATGGCCGTCTCCAGAATGGCACGCACGAGTTCCGGCTCCGTGCTGACGGCGTCCATGGCGGCGGCGACGATCTCTGCGGCGCAGGCTTCATGAATGACGAGCGCGTCCTCCAGCCACATTCCGAGCCGCTGCGGGTGGCGTTGGATCGAGGCATGAAGGTCGGCGCAGAGTGTGCCGCAATCACGGTATTGCGAGGCTGGCGGGCGCTTCTTCTGCTGGGCACTGGCTTCCATCTGGACGAGTCCAAAAAGGAGTAGGCAGAGGATGGCGGGTGACCTGCTGGACATACGAATGAACAGGAGTTTAGGGGGCTGCCGCCGGATTGACGAGTAAAATCTATGTCTCCCGGTCAGGCGGCTCAGGCTCGCGGATGCGCGGCCTGATACACTTCCTTCATCCGTGCCGTGGAGACATGCGTGTAGATCTGCGTCGTGCTCAGGCTGGCGTGGCCGAGCAGTTCCTGCACGCTGCGCAGGTCCGCACCGTTGTTCAGCAGATGCGTGGCAAAGCTGTGCCGCAGCTTGTGCGGCGTGACATGCACTGGCATCCCGGAGGCCTTCCAATACTTGTCCACCACATCGGCGATGGCCTGACCAGTGATGCGTTTCCGCAGCTTGCTGAGAAAGAGCGGCCCGCCATGCACGCCCGCCTTTTGCCGGTAGCGCTGGATCGCCAGCATGGCGTGAGAGCCCACGGGCAACAGGCGTTCCTTGCGTCCCTTGCCGATGACTCGCACGGTATCGCTGTAAGTGTCCACGTCTTCGACATTCACAGACGCCAGCTCCGCCAATCTCATGCCCGTGGAGTAAAACAGCTCCAGGATGGCGGCATCACGCTCGGGTGCCCACACAGCGGCGCGCTTCTCCTTTTCCAGCTTCAGCGGCAGGGAGAGCATTTCCTCAATCTGCGTGAGTGTCAGCACGACGGGCAGCTTTTTCTCCTGCTTCGGCAGTTGCACGTCCAACAAAGGATTCGTCTTCCAGCCCTGGCGGCGGGTCAGCCATTTGAAAAAAGAGCGCAGCGCCGCGAAGTGCAGCCGGATCGTCGCGCGCCCCAGCTCGCGCTTCATCATCTCAAAGAGATACTGGCGGAAGTCATCCGCCGTGAGTTCATCCCATTTGGTGAAGCCTTTATGCCGTCGGCGGAACTCGCTGAGGGCGTGATCGTAGTTGTCCAGCGTGCGTGGTGATGACCGCCGCTCCACCTCCATGAACTCGATGAAGGCCGCGCTGAGCGGGTCATCGGGTAGAGCAGGTGGGGTGGGCTTGGCGGCAGGCATTGGCGATGTTTCGGGAATAGACTCGCTCACGCCAGCTCTCAATCGTCATCATGCGCCTCCTGCCATTCTTCCTCCTCATGCTCGTCCCCATGTCATGCAGTGCCAGCAGCTCCTCGCAGCCGGAGGAAGCTGGGAAGGTGGCCTGGGGGCGTGATCTGGAGGCAGCGCTGGCCTCCAGCCGAGTGACGGGGAAGCCGGTGTTTGCCTTGTTTCAGGAGATCCCTGGTTGTGCGGGTTGCAGGCAGTTTGGGCGCGAGGTTTTATCCCATCCGCTGCTGGTGGAGGCCATCGAGACGGAGTTCACGCCGCTGCTGATTCATAACAATAAGCCAGGCAAAGACGCGGAGGTGCTGCGGCGGTTTGACGAGCCTGCGTGGAATTATCAGGTCGTGCGGTTTCTCGGTGCTGAGGCGGCGGACATCATCCCGCGTCGTGATCAGGTATGGGAGATCGGACCGCTGGCGGAGCGCATGATCGCCACGCTGATGAAAGCAAAGCGGCCCGTTCCCGCGTATCTGCCGCTCATCGCCAGCGAGCACTCACCGCATCTGAAGCAGGCGGTTTTCGCGATGTGCTGCTTTTGGACAGGGGAGATGGCGCTGGGTCAGATCGACGGCGTGGTGACGACGGAGGCGGGCTTCATGGCAGGGCGTGAGGTCACACTCGTGAGCTATGATCCTACCGTGATCACCCTGCCGAGCCTCATCGCCGCAGCGGAAAAAGTGGAGTGCGCGAGCATGGTGGCCGTGCCTGCGGCGGATGTGGCGGAGGCCAAGGCAGCGCGTCTGCAAGTCAGCACGATCTCCGGCTACCGCGCGGCACCAGCCAGTGATCAGAAAAGGCAGATGAGTGGCACGGCTGCCCAAAAGCTGACGCTCACTGCCGCACAGGCCACCAAGGTGAATGCCTGGATTCGCGCTGATGTGGCGCGGGCGTTGAGCTACCTCACGCCATCACAGCAGGCGTTTTTGAAGTGAGCCAGCCGTAGGCTGGATGTGTTCGGCGCGCAGTGGGTCGCAATCACGATGGGGTGCTTCGCCGAACTATCCGGCTGGTTCGGGAGCGTGGAAGTCTGCCATGGTCAAAGAAGCCGGATAGTTTGGCGAAGCATCTCAAGGAGATAGAAAGCTTTGCTCCGCCAAACACATCCGGCTTACGATGCTCCGCAGCATTGCCAGCGCTGAATCGCGGCCTAAGATCATCCGCGTGACATCTCGCCTCTGGCTCTTCTTTCTCCTCATCACGCACGCTGCCGCGCAAGACACCGGCCCGAAGGCTGACGCCAATGGTGTGCCGACGGATCGCAGTACCATCCTCCAGCTCCAGATCTTCCTCGACAAGCATCTCTTCGGTCCTGGCAAGCTCGATGGCGCGGTGGGAGAGTTCACTTACAAGGCCGTGGTGAATTACAACTACGCCACGGGCCACCGCGACATCTACAACTGGCAATACGCCCTCACAGCCGCTGCTCAGGAAGTGCCGGTGATGTATGCCGCCTTTAAAATCCGGCCTGACCTCATCCAGCATGTCATCCCAGATCTGCCGCACAAACCGGAGGAGCAGGTGGACTATCCCGCCATGGCCTACCGCAGCCTCGGCGAGCTGGTGGCCGAGCGCTTTCACACCGATGAAGCTTTCTTGGCGAAGCTGAACCCTGACAAAAAGCTCGATAGGCTCAAAGTGGGCGACACCGTCGTGGTGCCAAATGTCCGCTCCTTCCGCATCGAGGAAGTCAAACCCATGGCCAGTTACAAGGCCGATCCCGTGCTGAGCAAAAACACCATCGTCGTGGACACCACCGAGCGCATCGCCGTGGTGTATGGGCCGGGGGACAAATTCCTCGCCGGCTTCCCCATCACACCGGGGAAGCCGGAGTTCATCCCCGTGGGCACCTGGGAGGTGAAGACCATCCTGAACACCCCCACCTTCCGCTACGACAAGCAGTTCCTGGAGCAGGGCGTGCGCGGTGGCGAGGCCTACCAGCTCCCTCCCGGGCCAAACAGCCCCGTCGGCATCCTCTGGTGCGGCATCAGCAAGAGCGGCATCGGTCTGCATGGCACCGCCGAGCCACGCACCATCGGCCGCGCCCAGAGTGCCGGCTGTGTGCGCTTGGCAAATTGGGATGCCATCCGCCTGCCCACTCTCATCCGCCCCGGCTCACGCGTCATCGTGAGGTGAAAGGAAAAAACGTGCCACACTCATCTTGCCAAGGCACGATGTCCCGCTAGTCTCCGCGCCACTGAAGCTCAGTAACCGGAAGGGTGGCAGAGTGGTCGATTGTACCTGATTCGAAATCAGGCGTGGGGAAACTCACCGAGGGTTCGAATCCCTCCCCTTCCGCCATTCTTCGCCGACGATAGGAGGCGAAGAATGCCCTCCGTAGCTCGAAGAGCGAAGGATGGGCTCCACCTTTCACCGCCCGGCTTCGAATGGCACGCCCCGTCTCAAAACCCGAGGTCTATGTGCGGCGAAATCAGGATGGGCTCATCAGAAAGCAGGATTGGCAGCGCTGAGGAGAGCCGCTAAAGGGTAGATTACCTTTATGAAAATCCATCACCTCTTTGCTACTGGCACCTTCATCCTGCTCGCCGCCTGCTCCACACTGAAGAGCCATCGCGCTGAGGAGGCCTACTTTGCGGAGCATGTGAAGCCCGTCCTTCAGGCAAACTGCCTGCGCTGCCATGCAGGGCCGCAGGCACCCGCCAGGCTGAATCTGGCAGATGGGAAGAGCGCACTCACCTCCGTAAGTCCGCGCACAGGCCGGCCCTTCATCATTCCGGGTGATCCTGATTGCAGTCTCATCATCTCAGCCGTCACCCGCATGGGCACGCATCCGCGGCTGATGCCGAAGCTCGACCTCAGCCTCACCGAGGACGAGATCGGAGAGCTCAGCGAGTGGATCGAAGACGGTGCCTACTGGCCTGAGGGCGAGGCCGGGAAGCTGAAGGCCGTCTTCAATCCCGAGAACCCCTGAACTGGTCTGCCCCAAAAGAGAAGAGCTGATGCATGAAACAAAGCTCTCCTTGTGACAGGATCGACAAGATGAGCAGGATGGGACAGGATTTTCCCAGACCTGTTCATCATGCCAATCTTGTCAATCCTGTCGCCAAAGCACCCTTATTGTTTTGATGCGCAAGCCCTGCCAAAAGGGTCGATTCCGTAGCTTCAACTGACTTGATTGACGCTAAAGATACGACCACCTGCCATCAGGGCAGGGTCACATGACATCAGGAAAGGACCACCTTAGCGTCAATCAACTCGATTGAAGCTAGAGTCCCGGGAACATGACATCGGGAAAGGACGACCTTAGCGTCAATCAACTCGATTGAAGCTAGAGTCCCGGGCACATGAGATCGGGAAAGGATGACCTTAGCGTCAATCAACTCGATTGAGGCTAGAGTTTGGGGCACTTGAGGCCGGGAATCGAGACCTTGACCTGCCCTTGCCTGCCTGGGAGGCTCGTGGTTCGTTTCCGTAGAGTGGAGAGGCAGGCCGGAACTCTGGCCCCCTCGCCCCGGCAGTGCAGCTTGCTTCTCGGGTGATCCTGTTCCGGGGAGAGGGCTGGGGTGAGGGGCAGACGCTGGCCCGAGTCGAGACAGCAGATCCCCTCACCTAACCTCTCCCCGCATGGACCTTGGTCAGCGAAACACCCTCCGCAGCGGGGAGAGGGACCAAACCTCCGGCCCGCCAAAGCCATGAGTGACACCCGCGTCCTTGCTGACATGAGCCACTGGATTGGCTCTGCATTGCCCCGGAGTTGCATCCCTTAGTGCAGAGAAGAGAGACTTATCCTTTTGCCTTGCCTCAAATGCCTCATTTTATTATATTTATAATAATTAAACCTTGGGCCCCCTGCCTGAAGTTTGGGTAAAACCGTCTGCTTCACCACGACCATGACTCCTCCTGAACAGCCTGAAACCACTCTCAGCCAGCCTCTGGCCCCACCAGTGACGACTCTGCCAGCAATGGCTCATTACGGCCATGCAAAGGTGGCCATGAAACTCTTCGGCAAGCCCAACAGCGTGCTGCTCTCCATGGCCAGAGTCCACTTTGACGCCATTGAGAGGAGTGACTTCTACTTGCAGCCCTCGCCTTCCCAGGACGACTTCGCCCTCCGCATGGATGCCTTTGAGGAAAGCTGTCAGGAGGTGATGGCCCTGCGCACCGCTCTGAAGACAGCCATGGCCAGACGAAAAACGGAGCGGAAGAAGCTGGAGCAGGCCATGAATCGGCGCGGCAACTATGTTCAAGCCATGAGCTATGGGAATGCCGCCAGGATCATCAGTGCTGCCATGCGCGTGCAGCGGCATCGGACCAAGGTGGGCCCCCTGCCCTCGCCCAAGGAGGTGCAGGTGACACCTGGAAAGTCCGAGAATGAGGTGGTGCTGACCTGGGGAAAGGTGAAGCACGCCCATCACTATTACCTGCAACACGGCCCCGAAGGCGGACCGATGGAGGACATGGTTCTCAGCGGACGGCGGAAACGCACGCTGAAGCTGCCCCGCCTCAACGGCGTGCCCCACGTCTTCCGAATCGCCGCCATCGGCACCCCCGGCCTGGGCGACTACAGCCCCTGGGTGAAGCTGAATCCCTGGTGAGTGAGGTGAATGAGCCTCCCGTATGAGTCCTGCGGCATTGACTGGCCTCCGGGCTGGACTGAAATATTCCAACAGGAGATTCGCACTACTACGCAGGACAAAACCGACTGACAAACCTCACAATCCGTTAATCAACTTCAACACTGCTCCTCTACAAGTCCTATGAAATATAGCCAACGTGATCTCAAAGCCATTGATATGTTTGCACTCCTCATAATTGGGATTGGCATCCTCTTTTTTGCCATTGGTGGCATGCGCTACATGGGTAACCCCAAGATTAAGGCTTCAGCGATTTACAATGAGAAGGGGCTTAAAGTTGAGATGGTCGGAAAGCCCATTCGTGATGAGGAACTTGTTGAGACTGTCAACTGGCCAGCAATCCGCACAGGACTATTCGGGACAGTTTTCCTGCTGCTTGGCACAACTATGAACCTTTGTCTAAGTCGGGTCATGCGTAACGGCGGGATTGACGTCGAACAGGACTTAACATCGGATCGCAGTGTGCCATGATTGCAAAACAGATACAAACAACAGCTCGTTTGGTATCTGTCGTGTCATCGACGCTTCACGCACGCCGTCGCCTGATCCGGGACGTTAAACTTTGGAGACCGGCCCCCACTCGCCAGTCTCCCAGTTCAAGGTCTCCAGGGCGCTGAACTGCTTTTTGTAGTCGTAGGCGCTGGGTTCCTGGGTGGCGTAGCCGGGGTAGTAGTAGCGGCAGCCGAGGGTGCGGCTGTGCTCGATCTCCCGCAGCATGGTGTAGATGCCGAGACTTCGTGTGGCATGGGCGGGCTCAAACATGCCATACACGGCGGAGGTGGCGGTGGTGCCGATGTCGAGATAACTCAGGGCGAGCAGTGAGTCGCCTGCATGGACCCGGCACTCGAAGCAGGTGTTCGGCACGGTGGCGGGTTCGGCGGAGAGGAAGGTGTCGAGATCATCGGGCACGTTGTCTTGAAACCGGGCCTTGTGGCGCTGGAACATGGCGCGGGCTTCATCGCTGAGCTGCGCGGGGTGGAACTCGCAGCGCAAATCCGCATTCCGGCGCAGCACGCGGCGCTGGCTCTTGCTGGGCTGGAACGCCTCCAAGTTCAGCCGCAGGGGCGTGATGGTCTTCACGCCGCTCTCATCCATGCTCACATTGTAGCGGAAGAAGGACTCCCCGAAGTGTCTCCACCCGGCGGCCCAAAGCTGATCCATGATCTCCGGCGGCACGGAAGTGCATCGGAAGGCTTGATCAAGAATCGGGGACATGGGCTGACCACTCTTCGTAGGGAGCACCGGCTTTAGCCGGAACGAAGTCCAAAGGAGTCACGGCAAATCAAAATCAGCCACGCAGACTCCGTTCCGCTTAAAAGCGGTGCTCCTTACACTGCGTTAGAGAGTCAGCTCAGGAAGTTGATCTTCCCGACCTGTCCGGCGGCCATGGCGGCGTGCTGGGCATCGCTGCAGGCGCGGTCGATGGGGGCATCGGGCTCGGCTTCGCTCGGGGTAAGAAGGTTGTTGGCGATCATCCAGCGCTCCACTTCCTCCCCGCTGATGTCGGGAAGCATGGTGCCATTGATCTCCACGCAGGGGCTGAGGGGCTGGCCGCTCTTTTGCTCCATCTCCCAGCGGAAAGCGGGGTTTTTGATGATGTCCTTCTCTTCGAAAGGCAGGTCATACTTGCGGAAGATGGCGCGCACGCCTTCGCTCCAGCCGCAGTAGGTTTTCAGGTAGGCGGTGATTTTGGGTTGGCTCATAAGTGTAGAACGAGTTTTCAACTCGTTGGGTTTGGGTTCGGGTGATGGTTACGTTTGAGAA
>Ga0075152_10003000_pt1 | contig 11931 bp, 18 predicted proteins | sample JI61114C2DNA_FD_70964 | JGI IMG/M metagenome (GOLD analysis project Ga0075152, IMG submission 70964) | Wastewater effluent complex algal communities from Wisconsin, to seasonally profile nutrient transformation and Carbon sequestration -... | ecosystem: Engineered > WWTP > Effluent > Algae...
GAGCTCAAACGACAGGACGAAACACTTGAAAAGATCGATCAAACGCTTGACGCTATTGACCAAGAAAATAAGTCGTCGAAGAAAATGTTGAGCTCAATCGGGTCCTTCTGGGGATTCATCAAGAATAGGATCACCGGATGGAAGTACAAGCCTGCGGAATTACCCAAGCAGTCAACGACAACTACCGAATAGTCTAATCCAGCCCGACAGCAGCCTCACAGCAACGCTTTACTGAAGAGCTAAGACTCAGCAGAAAATGAAATGCTGGACTAGCTCCTTAGACAGGCCCATGAGGTGCGCAGCATTGTCACCACAACCAACGTAACCCTAACACGACAGGGCGACAAGATAAACAAGATTAGCGGCAAGGTCGATACCAACCTGAACAACATCGGGGTCCTCAACCGTTAGTGCAGGCGCCTTCTTGATTGATATTGTGTTGGGCACTGTCACTTGCGGTACTCGTTCAGCAGAGAGGTTATAAGTTGGCGACTGAAAGTCTTCTTGGGTGGACGCACCAAGCTGTCTCCATTGGATGCCCCATCGGGGAAGATCATCAGCCGAACGGTTCGACGCGAATCGAGTTCCTTCAGCTGATGCTTCATCGCTGCTCGGAACAGGTCATTGCGGGTCATCACCTTTGAGAGTTTCTTCAGCAATTCAATGCTGTCCTCGTCGAGTTCGATGGGCTCCTGTTGTTTGCTTTCCTCACGGTTGTTTGCATTCTTAACTGCGGCTATGTCTTTGGCATTCACCATCGACAGCACGTCGGTCTTGCCTTCGGGATGAGATTTACACAGTTTTTGCTTGCGAAGTGTGTTGAGGCATCCAACAATTCCCTTGCTGGGATGGCCAACCACAGCAGCCATATTAAACTTACCGTTGAAGGTACGCTCCCTCTTTGTTTGGTTGGTGCCATATAGCAGCGACTTCACAGTCATGTGTGCATGCTTGATCTGATTGTCTGCAGTCGTCTCGAGATCCACCTGATAGTCATCGAAAGCAAGCAACTCCCCTGAATTAGTGGATAAATACCGATCGTGAGCTGTTTCGGTGCGTCATTTTGGCAGGGCATTACCAGCCCATCTGCGTCTTCAATTTGTAGTGGCCTGGTGGACTTGACCCGGAAGGTAGCGGTTGTGAAGGTGGGAGGCTGTCCGCTAACGAGGGAGCGTAGCTTTTGCTCAACCAGAGCCGACGTCTTGGTGAGGACGGGTTCGATGTCCATGTGGCGGTGCTTTTCAGATTTAATTATAATTGGCTGGGTTGATTCAAGTTGGGTTTATCCGCCCACTGTCGTATGTTAAGTGGAGGATGTTTAATACTCGTTTCACGATATCAGTTGAGGTTAGTGGCGAAGGGCCAGCAGCCATCTCATACATACATCGATTTCAAATTCCGTCGGTAGCTGTTGTCGCCTTCGACTGCAAGGTTATAATTTATTAATATCCTGGATGTCTTCGGGCTCGCCTGCTGACCCACTTCCCAGCAGATAGTAGCTCATCCAAGCTGTGGAATTCATCAAGGGGGAGTACCAACATCTAGCCCAGTAACTTGCTGAAAAGAATATCCGCCTGGAGCAGTTGGCCAGCAGCAAGGGGGATACCTTTGAGATAGAAATGGAGAACTACCAATTACGTAGCTAACTCAACCAGCAGAAGATGCAACACATTGAGCAGGTCAAGCAGCTCACCATGCAGTTCAACCATGAGCTGGAGGAGCAACAGAGACTCCTCGAAGATAAGTACAAAGTACAACTTGCGCGTGCTTAACACCGGATTAGGGAGCTGTAGTCACGCCAAAGCACAGCTTCTGACCCCGATAGCAGTATGATACTGACCATGAAGCGTAAAATGGAGCATACCGAGGAGCTTCTAAACAGATTGAATAACTAGTACTCCGCAGCAATGGACGACCGCAACCGGTAGATCAGTCGACTTGAAAGACTGATGGGATCAGGGCAGTCCCATATAGTTGGGTGCAGCGAAGACGTCAAACATCAGCATCTTAGCCACATCTCTGAGCTAGAACATAAAGTCGGGCAGCTTTAGGTCACTCTCAAACAGTACGAGAATGGTCGACCTTCATCAGTTACAGTACACGAGAGCAAACTCCATGCAGCCCTCGACCAATCACAGCGATTGAACAACCAGCTGACTGTCGAATTACAATAGTGTCATCGACGAATTGAACAGCTGAGCTCCGAAAATGATACAGTGTTGCAGCATCAGCTTGTCAACACAGAACAGCTTCGGAACAAGTAGGCAGTGATACATGAGCAACAGTTGGAACTGTAGCGGCTGGCCACAACCACGAGCCATTTGGAGTCCAAACTGTTGCAGTGTCAGACAGATAAATAAAGGTAGCTTGACGAGGCACTTCGCTTAACTGTGGAGAAGTTCGAGTCCAAGATTGGGTCAATACAGCGACACCAATCGGAGAGGTCGGATAGGTTATCGTTGGAGCCATTGTAGTACAGTCATCGAGGTAGCGAAATATAAAGTGAGCTCAGATAGCTGAAGAGACGAGTCCATGACCAGAACCTACAACTGGAGAATTGCGCATCCGAGAGGGACGAGTTGCTGCAGCGCAACAGGGAATTGGAAACATAGATGGCAGGACTGATCGAGCAGTTTAGGACAAGACACCAGCAGGAACCTCCAGATTTCGAAGCAGAGCTGCAGAAGCTGCGGCAGCAGAACAACGACTACCGTGAAAAATTCACATTCTTGCAGAAAGAAGCGAAGAAGATTGTGGAGGAGCATCGCCAGACCATCGAAAAGTTGTAAATTGCTTTGGAGGAGACCAACGGCTGGAATAAGCAGCTGAAGGAGCAGGAAGCAGTGTTCAGTAGGGAGTACCAAGCGCTGCTGAAGGTAAATGAGTAGCTCACCATTCAGGCGAGAGAGAAGGATAAATCTGTTGCAAACTCTCGCCAATAGCTTGAAATCAAAGCTGCAGTAGAAGGCTCACAGAAGAAGCTGCAAAGTATGCTTGTGAGAAATCAGGAATTAGAGGGGAAACTGAAGGAAGCTGCTGAGAGTGCAGAACTGAATAACTAGCGACTGGAATTCCTGAAGGTGTCTAAGAAAGACTCGGACCGTAAACTGCAAGAACTCTAGGGAAAGGCCAAGGAAGCCGATAAGAAGCTTACATCAGCTGAGAACAAACTCAAGAAGCTGAACTAATCAAACGATTCTCTGAAGGAGTAGCTCAACCACAAGGAAGATGAGTACAAGAAGCTTGAAAGCCACTTCGAAGCAGTCAAGATTCGCCACGAGCATGAGATCAATAGCTTACAGAAATCTTTTGAAGAAATGAACGAGCGGCTGGTGCAGGAGAAAAAGCTCTACGACGATATGAAAGGGAACCTGTTTGCCGAGAAGACTGCATAGTACCAGCGAGTCAACGAGCATAACCTGCAACTTGAAGGAGAGCTGAAGCAGCAAGCTGAACTTCGGGCGAAGCTCGAGATAGACGCAGAAGCTTTGGCTTGCGAAAAGAAAGAGGCGTTGGTAGAGGTTGCGAAGCTTCGATAAGAAAAGAAAAAGCTTGAGGAATCGCTAAACAACAAAGAATCGCTGATAAAGCTAAAAGATAAGCGAATTGAAGAATTAGCAGACGAACTGGAACGACTTCGCCAAGATACTGAGTGCCAAGAGCAATCAATCATCATCGCCGATAAGGATCGTGTATACGAATACATTTCTGAACTCGAAGAAAAATGCAGGTTGCTTTAAGGCTTCGCGAGTGAAGCTAGGAAAAGTGAGGCTTCGCTTGTCGCGAGTTCGAAGGTCACTGTCAACAATCAGACTGCTTCTGAGAACATCGAACTCAGAAAGCAAGTGGACAGTCTGGAGCGTGAAGTGGTCAGTGCCCGACTCTAATCTAACAGAATCAGTTTGGAGTTCGAAAGGCACAAACGTCAGAGTATGCAGGAGCTACTTGCCCATAAACAATCGGAAGAAGAAACTACCAGACAGCTCTATAACGAAATCAATCGGTTAAATTCTATCGTCGAAGCAAGGAGGGTCGAAAATGCTTCCCAGTTCATGCCGCAAACACCTCAATTCAGTCCAATCCAGGAACAGTCTACTCGACCTCCATCTCACTCCCTAACTGTCAGTTCTATACAATCGCCGTTGAGCTTTAATACCCTCCCAGATCGGATTCAGCAATCCTCAGGGGCGTATTCAGGCGAGAACCGATACAATTCTATAGCCTTTTCATTCAGGCAGAATCCTGTTGATAATCTTTGGCTTCGAAACCGACATCCTGACCCACAGCTCGCCGGGAGTGGATTTTCTGCAAGCTTCGGCCGCCGCTCCTGATTTGCATCTACTGCTTGGAACTTCAAATATGTGATTGTTATCATCTGTTGGCTCGGAAGACTATAATTGCGTTGACTAGTGCCAGCCCAGCAACTCCCAGTGATATGATACTATTCAGAAGTGCCAGGACTCCTGCAAAGCCTTTGTCTGCCTTGAAGAGGTTGCTCATTCGTACGAAGCCGTTGGCGTCTGCAAAATCTGCGATACTCCAAATGCTGAAGAAGACAAAGGTAATGAAGGACAGTAAGTAAAAGACGAAGCGACTGCCCTCGTTCTTCATGAGTAGCATGTAGCCAAGGTAGAAGGTATACAGTCCCAGGGGATACCAAGCTACCATCAGGCAGACACTGATTCCGATGCGGATGCCATCTTGGAAGCTACGATAGTGAAGGTTGGTACCCTGATGCGGTCGCAACAATATTGGTGATGAGGTTGAGCAGTTCGACTGCCCAGATGAGTATGTGGTTGACCCAGAGCATCGTGATGACGCGCCGAAACTACTCAGGAAGTTCCTTGCGTGTGAAGTGGAACATCTTCAGTAAGCACGGGTAGTTGAAGTCGTTCCAATTAATGGCTGAACCTTGCCCATTGACGTTCGACTCCGAGTTAGGGAGGGCATCGTTGACCTCGTACTTCATTCCTTGGCAATTCGATTCAATTATTTATAGGGCTGGGCATTGGCTCCATTGGCTAGTGCGCCGAGCGCAGAAATTGGAAGCAATAACTGACCACGATAGAGATCAATTCACTATAAAAGCCAGCTTTCCAATTTCCAAATCAATATTTCCATGGAAATTCATCGTCTGTGCGTCCTGGCGTTGCTGGTTTTGATGGTTACATCGACAGAGTACTAACATGTCCGTTAGAAAGAGGACAGACGCCGTTGTGGTGGAAGTGACGATGCCCTTGCCATCTTCAAATGCCAACTCACCGATCTTCTTTCTGGAATTAAGCAGCAGAACACACAGAAGGGGGCTCAACTTGTAAGCAAGCTCTCTGACGAAGTGATTGACCTTTATAAGCTGTTGGGAAGGGTCCATGAGGGCAACGAGTCAGATAGATTAGTGAAAAAAATCAAGGAAAATGTCAAACAACTGCTGGCCACTATAGAGGAGATTAAGGACTTGTACGAATCACCGGTCAATGTGGTGACTGGAGAGAACAACACAGTTGTGGGAAACTGTAACTTCATCAATGGTAAGCTCAACTGCGTGACTGGCAATGACGGTAGTGTTATAGGCACCAAAAACGAATTGTCTGGAAACTGCTCAACGCTGATTTCATCAAACTCAAAAATCTGTGGTAGCGGAAGCTTCCTGGTGGGGAAGAATACGGTCATCAACGGGAATGATAATGTTGCCTTCGCAAACGACCGAACCCTGACAGGCAATAACAGGCTTATCCTAGGTCAATACAACATTGACATGGTGGCTCTGAATAATGACAAGAAGTGCTTTATGGAGCAGCCCAAGAAAAGGAACTCTGACCGTAATTGATATTCCTCAACCTGTATTCCACGTTATCGCCTGTGTTATTAACAATGATGTTGCTCTACGTGGTGGTCGCCTTCACCCTAGTCTTTGCAATCATCGCTCTCAGACGAAGGCTTGCCAAATCGACGAAGCTACGCGTGGCTTTTCTGCATCCTTTCTGTGATGACTGTGCCGGTGGCGAGAAGGTGCTCTGGTACCTCATCAAAGCACTGGTCGATACTTACAAGGATGTAGAAGTGGCAGTCTACAGCGTTGAACCAGACAAACACAAGATCCTTGATAAGGCCAAAGTAAGTCGTCTTTCAATGCAGAAACGATTTGGAATCGACTTGGATCATTCGGCGAAGTTCGGTCTATTGTCTGAATCGACCATTCAGATTGTTCACGTGCCCGGAAAGATGTTGCTTCGACCCTGGCCGTTCATGACCTTACTGTTCCAAATGGTGCTGCCAATGGTGTATACTATCGTCTGCCTCATTAAGTACCCTCCGGATATCTTCTACGATACGACCGGTTACGCTTTCTCGTTCCTCTCAGTCAAGCTATTCAGCCCAGGCACGAAATGCTACGCTTACGTTCACTATCCCTTCATCTGTAACGAAATGATCGATAGTGTCAAGGGACAGCGTTCCGGTTTCCACAACAGCTAGATGTAAGCAGCATAGTTCAATGTAGCATTGCCAAATCTTCACTTCTCACCAAAGGAAAAATCTTTTACCATCGAATTGTCATGAAACTGTACGCAGGACTCAAGTATGTTGTTGACTTTGCACATACCAACTCTTCGTGGACCCAGGGTCATATGCAGGAACTGTGGGGTGATCGCATGCAGAACACCCTCCTCAAACTGTAAAACTTTGTTAGATGAAGTTACCCTCCGTGTAGTGTCGAACCTTTACTGAAAATCACAAAAGATGGCAAGGGCAAGGCAGTTATCATGTCGTTCGCTCAGTTCCGTCCCGAGAAGAACCAAATTATGCAGATCTCGATCTTCGATGAGGTATGCAAGAATCTAGCTGCGAAAGGCATAAAAGATAAGCCTCATTTTTGCATGGTGGGCAGTGTGCGTGGTCCGGACGATCAGAGGCTGCTCACTGAAGTAGAACAGAAGGTTAGCGACCTGAAGCTGAAGGTAGAACGTTGTACAAAGTAGGATGACGTAACCTTCCATGTGAACAAACCGTTCGATGAGGTGCTGAGAGTCTTCAACGAGGCTACCCACGGACTTCACACCATGGAGGCAGAGCACTTCGGAATTTCATGTGTTGAGATGATGGCAGCCGGTGCTATACTCGTCGCCCATAATTCTGCCGGCCCGAAAGTCGATATTATCAAACACGCCGGTACGGAGAGTGAGCGTTGTGGCTACCTCGCGAACAACTACGAGGACTACGTAGAGATGCTAACCGAGGCTCTGAGCACAAAGTACCCTTGATCTGATGAATTAGAGATCAGGAGAGGATAAGAAAGAATGGTCGCAGACGAGCTGAAGAATTTTCAAACGAAAGATTCATGGAGAACTTTGTGAAGGACTTTGAAGAGTCCAAGAAATCCAAAAGACATTGACTGTAGAAGTTGTGCTTGTGCTATGTGAATCGTTAATAAATGTATTTAAATCCTCCTTCTCGGGCAAGGAGCCACCATTTAATAAAATAGGCAATTGGACTAAGCTACTGCAGCCTCACGATGCACGTACTTTATCCTTCAAGCCCCAATGATGAAGTCTGTTTGTCCAGTCAAAACAGAAAAAGTGCAGAAGCAATGCAGAAGCAATGCAAAAGCGACGTTGGCAACACTACTCATGGCATCAGGATGAAGTAAAGTGCGACAATGCAACTTAATAATTATCAAAGATTCCTCCAATCATTGCGCCCTTGAAGGTGTCGACTGCGACCAACATTTGGGAGAGGCTAAGCCAGAAGTGATAGCTGATGAACGATCGTAAAATCAAGACCTGAGGATAGTTCTGCTTGAAATTATGGGCTCACGGAATTTCACGATAATAATTAATTCAAGGCCGTAGGTCGAACCAAAAGACCGGCATTCCTCTCAAACTGTTAGCTATGACTACCACAGGGACCCAAGAAAGTGAAAGGGTCCTCTGCCAAACATCTCCAAAACATGTTAATGGTCGGGACGGGCTTTAAGTTGCAAAGTGGATTTAAGCTATGATAATTCATTGTTTTTATGTATATTCCCAGCAGCCAGACATCCCCTGTGATGAACCAGACACCCTTCCACGAAACTAGTTGGTGGACCACCCACTACGATTCACAAAATCTGCCCTACTACCTAGCCTACCACACAGTACAATATTACTTTCCGCCCATGATGGGCGCTCAATCTTTCCCACTTACAGCTATTCTGCTTGACAAATAAGCCGAAGAGTGTCGGTCTGTGGCTGCCCTGACCAAAGAAATCGATATGGCTCCACAAATTTCGGACGAAACCAAACCACTGAAGTTGTAGAAGATTTATAATGAATCGGGAAACAGTCAAGTTTCTTGGTCTGCTGAAGTTCGAGCTTAGCCTTTCTTGGCGCCTTTCCGCCCAACGGCGAAACAACATTCTGTCAAGACGGACCTAAACCAAAATGAGGAAGAAGACGCCGAGAGTTCTGAGTTCAAAGTTGACGAGGAACTCAATTTAACGGGAAGAAGCTCAACTAAGCGGGTTCTGTGGAAACCTCAGTACAGTCGTAAGTATACCTTTCAACTCTATAAGGGGGTGGTTAACTCTTCCCTCCCCGAGCGGTCATATGAAGAAACGACCAAAATCTACGAAGACCAGCTTATGCGTGAGGTTTAGAAGGACCTCCTCGGAACTCATGGCGAACTCAACGAATTGATCATGACTGCAGAACTTGTATTTGCCCGAAAGAACATGACAAGCCACTTTGCGAAGCTTATTCGTTTTGCCATCAAGCTGTACAAGGAGAGCAATGGCAAGAGCCATCGGTTGGAGAAGCTGGAAAAGAGTCTGGGTCAGTCCATCAAGATTGCCACCATCGTGAACATCTACCGCGAGCCAAGCTTCAATTTCTTTGTAGAGTTCCTACGTGAAAAGGTCTTTATCCTGGAGAAGATGCCGGAGTTAATCATGACGCTGAACATCCGATCATGCTAGAAGTACGTAATGCTGGCGATAGTTCCGGGTTTCGTGTATGCCCTACACCACCCGTGGGAGGATTTCACTTCGTGGAACATGTAGACTCACACGCTAATTGGCGAAACTGGTGAAATTATCAAGTAGATTCGCGAAAAGAACATTGGTTACGAGGACATCATGCAGCGACTCTTCGACCTCTACGATAAAATAATCCAGAAGCACCCCGAGGTGAGGAATTCTTCCAAGTATAACAACCTGAGCTACCACTACCGGGTCAGGATGGAAAAGATTATGAGGAAGATGATAGAAGACCCCTCATTCCAAGAAGATTGGGAAGTGATCCACTCGTACTGCGAAGCTCCCAACCGCAGCTACTCCATCGAAGGCATCAAGGAGCTGCTCGCGATCGGCTCAGTGAGAAGAAATATCCTGCACAACTTCATCGAGACCAAGCAGCTGATAATCGACATCCTCGAGGACAGCAGTCTCAGTTGCCACTCCAAGAAGATCATTCTGCAGAACTACCCCAAGTTTACGCAGGCCGTAGAAAGTCCGGCTTCACTGATGAATTGGCATGCCTGAAGACAAGCTAAACTGACTCTACATTCTTTGAAACTCATTGACTCCAGAATGTAAACTTGCAATATTGGACCTTTCCTTAAGGAGTTGGTCTCACCAAACGCTCGTTGGCTTTCTTGAAATCAAGGAGTAAAGACAGTTCTTCTTGATTCCAAAGGTGCTCTAGTTTGATTCTTGAATGTTAATAATACAACGCACCGATGTCCGCTCAACTTGATGAAATGGTACTTACTGACCCCACAAGCCAACCATACCAGTACCGCATCTTCGTGAACAACTGCAACGACTATATCGGTAGCCAAGTTGTAGAAACTCTACGCAACGATCACCTGATTGAGGTGAACCCGAACATTATAGTGGGTAGCCTCAATCAACGTGACCCTTCCGAAGCACCAGCAGATATCCAACTGGTTGAGGTAACTCACTTGCCATTCAGTTCAGCAACAAGACCGCATACAACTCGGTTATCCACTCAGCCGACATCATCGTTTTCGATTTGAATTCGACGACGGCTCAGTAATTCGAGTATCTTCTTCGAGTCGTAAAGTACATGAAGTTGGAGAAAGAAAAGACCATCATATGTGTCAGCACCTTGTTGACTTGGAACCAAACAAATAAAAAGACGCTGTGCGTGGATGATCTTCCCTCTCGCAAAAGTTACTTCCACTACCTGAAAGAACTCGAGAACATGTGTCTGGATCTTCACAGTATTAACGATAAGGTGCAAGGGTATGTGTTGGCAACTGGAATAGTCTATGGGCTCGGGGAAAAACAACTGCTCCCGCTGTTTAAGCAGGCCATCCTGCAAAATCCGGAGGAGTTGACCATCGTTGGTGATGGAAAGAACTTCATTCCGATGATTCACATTGCCGATCTTTGCCAGCAAATCTAATCCCTAGTCTTTGGGAAAAGTGAAAAGCACTACTATTTACTCAGCGACGAGAGCTAAACGACTCAATACGAGCTGATCAAGACTATTGCCGATGCAGTAGGCAATGGTAAAGTCAAACTAACTTCAAAATAGGAGAGCCTGTGGGATTAAAACTATCATTTGCTTAGCCTTGACTTTCGAATTGGGGAGAAGACCCAACTAAAGAACTGGACAGCCCGCACAGGATTCGCCAAGAATATCACTCAGGTGGTATCTGAATTCAACTTGTATCGAGGAATCAAGGCTAATAAAATCTTCATCAGTGGCATGCCGTTGGCAGGCAAGAGCTATGCAGGAGCGATGTAAATATTTTGGCTTAACGTAGCCTCGCCAAAAACTATAGCTTGCCTTTGATTCAGATAAAGCAGACAGTTGAATTCGCTCGAGTTCAACCGGGAGAGTTCGGAGAGGAGATAGTCAAGACTCTGGAAGCCATCAAGGCGAAGATGGTCGAAGAGGAGCAGAAACTCTTTGACGAAGCCAAGAAAAAGAAGAAAGCTAAGAAGGGCGACCCTGTCGAAGAATTCAACCCCGATAAATGTATTCCCAAGCTGTCAGATAATTTCCTCGTGAGGATTTACAAATGGAGACTATCGCAGCCAGACTGCCAGAACAAAGGATATGTATTAGATGGTTGGCCAAAGACCTACGAGCAAGCCAACCTTCTCTTTGCACCTGAAGGGAAGGTGGAATCATTCATACCAAACAGCTGCTTCTTGATCGAAAGCACAGAAGAGGAGATCAAGGACCGCTTGAAGAAGCTACCAGCTGAAGAGACACAAGGAACCCACTGGAACGAGTAAGCGACGAATCGACGATTGCTAGCACATAAAAAGAATATCGAAGGAACTCATTTGAGAAAGTTTCTAGAGGATAACGGCGTCGATATTAAGACTCTGCCTTTTACCTGGTCCGGAAGCAAGGAGCTCATTGCATTTGTGGAAAGAGTACGCTTTGTTTTACCTGCAGAACGGTCCCATCGGGTTTACTCCTAGCGAACCAGAACCATTCAAAGAAGAGGAAAAGGTGGAACAGAATACGCAACCCCAAGTGGAACCGAAAAAACAGCATGATGAAGATGCTCCGCCTCCTGAGTTCAACATTGAGCTGCTTAAGGCCGATGAGAAGCGGCTCCTCGATGAGAAATCAAAGCCAATCAGACAGTATTTGATTGACAACGTGATTCCACACCTAACGGAGGGACTAATTGAGGTGTGCCGCACGATGCCCAAAGAGCCCTTGGATTTTCTGGTAGGAAGTTCGCATTAACTCAGATTAAATTACTCGAGGACAAGCAGAGCAAGAAGCCTCATTGACCTTCCTCCTAATATAATACAACAATCATTTTAAATGGAACCCAAACTTGATCCGAAAAAACTTGAGGATGAGCTCAAGAAGCAGACAGAAGTACACTGCAAGATTAACCGAAGTGGGCGAAGGCTGTCATCTTTACCGAGCAGGGCATCGTTGCACAGAAGAACTGCCCAGT
>Ga0075152_10003001_pt1 | contig 11931 bp, 9 predicted proteins | sample JI61114C2DNA_FD_70964 | JGI IMG/M metagenome (GOLD analysis project Ga0075152, IMG submission 70964) | Wastewater effluent complex algal communities from Wisconsin, to seasonally profile nutrient transformation and Carbon sequestration -... | ecosystem: Engineered > WWTP > Effluent > Algae...
GTCGCGGTCTGCTGGTCGATCAGGCCGATCGCCATCGCCTGGTGCTCGCCCGACAGGCTCGCCAGCACGGTCGCCACTCGCCACGCCTGCTTGCGCGCCTGCACCATGCAAAAGTCGGCGAAGCGCTCGTCGGCCCGCCCGCAGAAGCGGTCGAGCACGCCCAGCATCGGCGACTGGGACCCCAGCGCCGCCTGCACGCCGTCGAGCAGCTCGCCGAGCACATCGTTGATGACCTCGAAGTCGCCGCGCAGATCGTCGATCGCGGGGCCCGGCGCCACGATCGCTGCGGCGATCCCGAGGTCCAGGTTGATGTGCGCGTTCATCCCCAGCAGCAGGTGCTGAATGCTGACCAGCGAGCCATCCTCGGCCGCCGCGAACGCGACCCGCCACGCCTTGCTGACCGGCGCCCCGTCCCGATGCGCCGCGAAGGCGTCGAGGTAGCGCAGCGCGAACACCGTGTCGAGGCGGTCCATCCGCGGCCCGTCCGCGAAGCGTCCGGCGAGGATCCCCGCCCGCACCCGGGCCGTCACGACCCGATACAGCGCGGCGAACAGCGCCAGGCGGCTGCGCCTCGCGGTGGTCTCGGCGAGGACGCCGTCGAGGGCGACCAGGACTTCATCGATGTTTGCGGCGGGCACCGGCCGAGCTTATCCGGTTTCGGGTCGCGCCTGGCCAGGCACGCCGAGCGGGCGATCGGCGGCGCGCTCTCGCTCCGACCCGGGTGTTCCGCACCTGTCTACAGGGACAGATCATTCTGTCTGCAAGGACAGGTTTGCTCGCGCGAGGCCGGCGCGCGCTGGCGCGCAGGTGACAGCCTGACCCGACGGCCCCCGCTCGCGGTGACAGTTTGTCTCCCGCACACCCGGCCGCACATCGGCGGATCAAACACTTGCGGCGGCCGGCGCTGGCCTGGTTCTTGCGACCGACTCCCCTTCATGCGCCGCCCCGCACAGCTCGCCCTCGCCGCCCTGGCGCTGGCGTGCGCCTGCGGGGAGCCGGCGGCGCCGGAGCCCGGTGCCGCCGCGATCGAGGCGGTCCCCGCGATCGAGGCGATCGACGCGATCGACGTGATCGACGTGATCGACGCGGAGGCCGGGACGGCGAGCGCCGAGACCGGGCCGGAGCCGGACGCCGGGCTCGAGCTGCGGATCGACCCGATCGTCGCGCTGCCGCCGACCGAGCTGCCGCTGACCCTGCTGACGACGATGCGCGCCGAGGACCCGCGCGACTCCGCGGCGACGATCCGCAACGACGACAGCGGCGTGATCCGCCAGTACCGCGTCGGCGATCCGCTGGCCGCCGACGCGACCCTCGCCGCGGTCAGCAAGGGCGTGATCCAGATCCAGCGGCCCGGCGACAGCGAGTCGCTGGCGATCAGCCCCCTCAGCGTCGAGCTGCGCGAGGGCGACGTGTATTACCCCGACCTCGTCGAGCCCGACGACTTCGTGGGGGTGCTCGCCCAGGGCCTGCAGCTGCCGCCGGGTCTCAACTATGTGGTCAAGCGCCCGGACAGCGCCTACGGCACGCCACCCACCATCCACGCGATCCAGGAGGCGATCCGCGGCTATCACCAGCGCAACCCCGGGGGCCCGAAGATCCACGTCGGGGACATCAGCCGGCGCGGCGGCGGCCTGTTCCCGCCGCACCTCTCGCACCGCCACGGCCGTGACGTCGACGTCGGCTACGTCCTGCTCGGCGACGAGGCCGATGAGGAGCGCTTCCGGGCCGCCGGACCGCATAACCTCGACGTCGCCCGCAGCTGGGCCCTGCTGTCCGCGTTCCTCGCGGCCGGCTCGGTCCACTACGTGTTCGCCGACTACGGCCTCCAGCGCCTGCTGTATGAGCACGCCGTCGCCGCCGGGGTCGGCCCCGAACGGCTCGCCGAGGTGTTCCAGTACCCCCGCGGGCGCCACGCCCCCCACGGCCTGGTCCGCCACTGGCGCGGCCACGTGAACCACTTCCACGTGCGCTTCCACGAGTGAGCCCCCTTGTCGCCGGGGGCCGGGGGCTTAAAGTCGGGCCTCTCTCATGTCGCAACTCGTCCCGCCGCGCCCGACCGCCATCCTCGTCTCCGTTCAGACCCCCGACATCAGCGACGAGCAGCATAGCGCCGACCTCGCGGAGCTCGGCCGTCTGGTCGACACCCTCGGCTACGAGGTCATCGACACGCTGACGCAGCGGCGCGAGACGCTCTCGAAGTCGATGGTGCTCGGCGAGGGCAAGCTCAAGGAGCTGGCCGCGCTGACCGGGGGCCGGGGCTACGTGCCCTCGGCCGCGCCGGCGAAGACGGACAAGGCCCGCATCCGCCGCGGAGAGGGCCCGGAGGGCGAGGACGAGGGCCCCGACGAGGACGAGGACGACGGCGACCCGGACCGCCCGCGGCGCCCGAAGGTGGTGGTCGTCGACCACGAGATCACGCCGAGTCAGGCCCGCAACCTCGAGCAGGCGACCGGCGTCGGCGTCCTCGACCGCACCGGCGTGATCGTCGAGATCTTCCACCGCCACGCCCGCAGCCGCGAGGCCCGCCTGCAGGTCGAGCTGGCGCGCCTCGCCTACGTCGCGCCGCGCCTGCGCGAGGGCGGGGCCCCGAGCGAGCGCCAGGCCGGCCGCGGCGCCGGTGACACCGCCCTCGAGCTCGACCGCCGCCGGGTCCGCGACCGCATGGCCGAGATCCGCCGCGAGCTCGAGTCGATCCAGCGCGACCACGGCACCCGTCGCCACCTCCGCCACGGCACCCCGACCGTCGCCCTCGTCGGCTACACCAACGCCGGCAAGTCGTCCTTGATGCGCGCGCTGACCGGCAGCGACGTCCTGGTCGCCGACCAGCTGTTCGCCACCCTCGACACCACCGTGCGCGCCCTCTACCCCGAGGCCCACCCGCGCGTCCTGGTCTCGGACACCGTCGGCTTCATCCAGAAGCTGCCCCACGACCTCGTCGCCAGCTTCCGCAGCACCCTCGAGGAGGCCCGCAACGCCTCCCTCCTGCTCTACATCGTCGACGCCAGCGACCCGACCTTCCGCGGCCAGTACGAGGTCACGCGCACGGTGCTCCGCGAGATCGAGGCCGACCAGGCGCCCTCGCTGCTGGTGCTCAACAAGATCGACCGCGTCGAGCCCGCGCTGCGCGAGGCCCTGAGCGCCGAATTCCCCGACGCCGTCCAGCTCTCCGCGCTCGACCCCGCCGACGTCGCCAGCCTCCGCCAGCTGATCATCGACCGCGTCAGCAAGGCCTTCGTCGAGGCCGAGCTGTTCATCCCCTACAGCCACCACGCCGTGGTCGCCGCGCTGCACGAGCACGCCCTGGTGCTCCGCGAGACCCACGAGGACGAGGGCACCCGCATGACCGTGCGCGCCGCCGCCGAGGTGCTCGATCGCCTGCAAGCCCAGCTCGACGCCGGCGTCCCCGCGCAGTAGCGCCGCTCGACGATCCCGGTGCCACTCGCTTCACGCAGCGGGAGCGGGCCGAATGGTTCGGCCCCGACCTCGATCCCCGCGGCCAACCTCTCGGATGGCCAGCTCTCGTGGCTCGCGTTCGTCGCCATGGCCCGACTCGACCGCGGGCGCTCGCTGCTCGCCGTCGACGAGCCCGAGCTGCACCTTCACCCGTCCCTGTGCGGCCGCGTCGTCGCCCTGCTCATGGGCCTCGAAGGCGGCGCCCCCGTCATCATCAGCACCCACGCCGACCGCGTGCTGGAGCTGCTCGACGACCCCGCGAGCGCCGTGCGCGTATGCGTGAACCACGGCGGAAGCGCGAGCGTGCAACGCCTCGACCCCGTCGAGCTCGCGGCGTGGATGCAGGACCACGGCGACCTCGCCAAGCTCCGCGCGAACGGCCTCCTGGGCCGGGTGCTCAAGGATCCGCCCGCCGAGCCCTCGACGGGGACCCGGGCCCAGCCGGGCTTTCATGCGCTGGCGACGGCGATCACGGCCAGCCTCCCGCGCTGACGGGCGGGGCCCGGGCGTTCCGTCAACCGCGCTCGTCCGCTTCAACGGGCTGGTGGACTGCCATCAATGTGTAGCGGGGCTTCGCAGCTCGCACGCGTGTCTCGCGTATCTCCGCCACGACGTGCGCGCCAGCGAGCAGCGAACCCGCGTCGGCGATGCCGCGCCCGAGTCGTCCCTTCAAGACTTTGTCCTCGGCCTTCAGCTCGAACTGACGCCCGTGCGGGAGGACCCAGAGCTGACCGCTCATCGTGCGAATGTCCTCCGTTAGATCCTCGATACGCAAAGACTGAAGCATCCGCCGCCCGGCGTCGATCTCGACGAATCCGGCCTTCCTCGACCCCATACGCAGATTGAAGGTCGCGCGCCGATCGACGACGATCTTCACGAACTCACGCACCTTGCCGGCAGCGCGTGGATGCACCTCGGCGATGATGTCTGACAGATCCTCTTCGTCAGCGTCCTGCGCGGCGTCGATCAAGCTCATGGTCAGCTCGACCGCCAACTCCATGGGGCTCGCCGCCTCGGGCAGAATGCTCATCTGCGGCTCCAGGGCAGGCTCGGGCGGGATCTCCATCTCGAAGCCAAACGAGCCGAGCGCCGGCCCGACAATACGCAGCGCGCGATCGCCCGCCGGTAGCGGTCCAGTCGCACCGAGGTCACCCTCGAAGCTGGCCGCTATCGTCGCCACCGCGTCGCTGAAGGCCGCGAGCGCCCGCCCTGCGAATTCGGCGACGATCGAGCGACTGCCCTCCACCGGCTCGCCGCGGAAGGTGAGGTCGAAGCGCTTCCCCTCGGGCGGAAGGCGAACAAGCTCCTCGCGGAGACGGGCGACCCGTCCCTCTAGGCCGGCTCGCTGAATGACTCTTCCCTGAGGAATGCGCGCGAGCATCCCCTCCAGCGCCCCGATCTCGGACCGGATGCGGTCACCCGCTTGGACGCTCACTGTGCACCCCCGGGGGCGTCGAACGCATCGAGCAGCGCGAGCGCGTCGGCGTCGCCATCAGCGCCGAGCTCGACCTCCACGAAGCCCTTCCACCGCTGGTCCTCTTCGCTATGGGCCCACATCGAGTACCAGTACCCGATGTTGCGCACGTCATCGCGGGCGAGGGGCGCGCCAAGCTCGACGAAATAATTGTCGACGCTGAAGTTCAGCTTCGCCGCGATATGGTCAAATAGCTCCGGAGACTCGGCGTAGCGGCTCTGCTGCAACACCTCGTCGCCCAGCTCGCTGAAGGTGACGACGTCGATGTCGTTGGGAGACCGGCCCCCGGTCGCCTCCACGTCCTCGAAGAAGCTGCCGTCCAGCCACTGAAACCCCTCCGAGATCCCGATCTCTCGAAGTCCGGCCCGAAACCGCAGCAGCCCGCGGAGAATTATGCGGCGGTCCGAAGTGCCACCGAAGCGCCGGACGACATCGGCCAGCCTCGCCGCGTAGGGCGAACGGTCGCGGTCATGGCCCGGCGCGCCAGGGCGGATCGGCGGGATCAGGCCAAGCGTGTCCCGCGGCGGGATCGGATCATCGTCCTGGGGGGCGGCCCCCTCGTGTGCCCTGGCAGTCACGCGAGGAACCTACCACGGGTCCCCTGTGGGTTTCTTGCAAAAGCCGCAGCGCGGTCGTCCGTCTCGCGAACGAGAGCCTCCAGGCAGGCCTGGGGCGCCTCGAGCGCTTCACTGACCCCGGCTCCTTGGACCTCGGCCGGGAAGCCAGGCGCTGGCCCGTGATCTTTTAGCGGCGCGCCCAGATGCGATACCGTGCGCGGATGATGGACCAGCAGACCGGGCAGCCCGGAGATGCACTCCTCGCGGCCCCGGAGTCGTCGTGGCTGGGTGCCAACGACCTCGCATATGTGATCGCGGTCGGGCCCGATCTGCTGCTCACGACGCGCCGCGCGGTGACCAGCTGGAAGGAAGTCGCGGCCGACGAGCGCGTCGCCTTGTTCGCGCTGATCGAGGCGCTCGATGTCCCTGCCGGCTCCCTGCGCTTCGAGCTGACGACCGCGGGTCGCTGGCATATGCGACTCGAGCGCGAGGGCTCGGTCTTCGCGGGGCTGCCGGGCTTCAGCGACGGCGAGGGCCAGCAGCTGTTGCCGGCGCTGCGCCAGGGCCTGGCTCGCGCGAACTCTGCCGATCTGCTGGCGGCGTTCCTGCAGCCCACGGGGGTCGCGCTGCTGTACGACGACCTCGAGGACGCGCTGCGGCGCGGCGCACATGTCCGTATCTTGACGGGGGACTATCTCGGCTTGACCGACCCCGGGGCCCTGCGCACGTTGCTCGCGCTCGCCGCGAGGTTCCCGGCGATGGAGGCCGCCGTGTATTGCTGCGAGGGTCGGCGCAGCTTCCACGCGAAGGCGTATATCTTCATATCCGGCGAGGAGGCGGTGGCTTATGTCGGTAGTAGTAACCTCAGTCATATCGCCCTGACGACCGGCGTCGAGTGGAACCTGCGCGCGGTCTCGCGCGCGCAGGCCGACGAGCTCGCGGCGATCCGGGCCGGCTTCGAGCGACTGTGGCGCGCGCCCGCCACGGTGGCCCTGACCTCGGCGTGGATCGATCAATACGCGGACCGCCCGCGGCCGCCGAAGGGGTGGGATCCGCCGCCGGCTCCGCCGGAGCCGCACGCGATCCAGGTCGAGGCGCTGGCCGCCTTGCGAGCGGCCTGGGCCGAGCGCGCGACCAGGGGCCTGGTGGTGCTGGCCACCGGCCTCGGCAAGACGCTGCTGGCCGCCTTCGCGGCGCGGGAGCTGGGGGCGATGCGCGTGCTCTTCCTGGCGCACCGCGACGAGATCCTGGATCAGGGCAGCAAGGCCTTCGCGCGGGTGCTGCCGGAGCGCAGCTGCGGCCGGTTCTCGGGCCCTCGTCGCGAGCGCGAGGCCGAGCTGCTGTTCGCCACGGTCCAGACCCTCGCGCGGCCGCAGCACCTCTCGAGCTTTCCACCTGATCACTTCGACCTCGTGATCGTCGACGAGTTCCACCACGCCGCGGCCGGCAGCTATCGGCGCGTGATCGATCACTTCACGCCGACCTTCATGCTCGGGTTGACGGCGACCCCCGAGCGCGGCGACGGGGCGGAGCTGCTGGCGCTGTGCGAGAACCGGCTCATTCACCGCGCCGGCCTGATCGAGGGTATTGCCCGGCGTCTGCTCGTGCCCTTCACATACCGGGGGATCAAGGATGATATCGACTATGCAGCCATCCCGTGGCGGCGCGGTCGCTTCGCCCCGGAGGCGCTGGACGAGGCGCTCACGCGGGAGTCGCACGCCGCCCAGGCGCTGGCGCAGTACCGCGAGCACGCCGGCTCCGCGCCGCGTCGCGGGCTGTGGTTCTGCGCGTCGATCGCCCACGCGGAGTACATCGCCGCGTTCCTGACCGGTCACGGCGTCCCGGCGGCGGCCGTACACAGCGGCCCCACGGGCGCCTCGCGCAGCGAGAGCCTGCGTCGGCTCGGCGCCGGCGAGCTCCAGGCGATCGCGGCGGTCGACGTGTTCAACGAGGGCATCGACGTGCCCGACATCGACGTCGTCGTATTGCTGCGCCCGACGGAATCGCGGGTCGTGTTCCTGCAGCAGATCGGCCGCGGGCTCCGGCTCCCGGTCCGCTCGCAGAAGTCGCGCCTGCTGATCCTCGACTTCATCGGCAATCACGACAGCTTCCTGCGCAAGCCGCAGGCGCTGATGTTCCTGCTCGGGCGCGCGCTGTCGCGCGACGCGGCCACGAGGGCGCTGCGCGAGGGCAAGTTCGAGCTGCCCGAAGGTTGCGACGTGGCGATCGACACCGAGGTGATCGAGCTGCTCGGTTCGCTGGCCAGAGAGAACGCGGGGGACTTCGTGCTGAACGCCTTCATGCGCCTGCGCGAGCGGCTCGGTCGTCGGCCGGCCCTGGCCGACATGATCGCGGAGGGCATCATGGGCCGCGAGCCGGCGCGGTTGTTCGGCACCTGGTGGGACCTGCTGGCGCGCCTCGACGAGCTCGATGCGCCGGAGGCCCGGGTGCTCGCGGCGCGGCAGGAGGAGCTCGCTGCGCTCGAGTCGGCCGCGGTGGGGGAGGCGGGCCCGTGGCAGTCTCTGCGCGCATGGATCGCGCTCGGAGGGGTCAGCGAGGCCGTCGCCGCGGCCAGTCTCGACGGCGGCGCGTCGGCTGCCATCGCGCTGGTCAAGCTCTGGGCGCGCGCGCTGGTCCAGCGCGAAGGGCGGGTCGGGCTCGTCGCCGCCGTCGACGCGGCGGATCAGCCTGTCCTCGAGGACATGCTCGCGGAGATCGCCGAGGCGCGGGTGGTCGAGGCGGGTCGCATCGCGTCGGCGCGACCCGGCGGACCCTCGCTCGTGCTCAAGGTCTCGCATAACAGCAGCAGTCCGATCCTGCGCCTATCTTCGGAGGCCGGGGAGTTCGCCGGCGCCCGCACCGACGTCTGGATCGAGGGCGAGCCCTACGCCCTGCGTGGCACCGGGGTGGCGATCAACGTGGCGGAGGCGGCTGGAGGCGGTCGCAACGTCCTCCCCGGGCTCCTGCGCAGGATGTTCGGGCTCGGGGCGGGGGCCACCAGCACGCGGCATTATGTCGCGCTGCAGAAGGATGAGCGCGGGCGCTGGAACCTGCGTCCGCGCTATGCCACGCCCCCGGTGTCGTTGCCGTTCTATGCCGAGCTCGCGGTCGCCTGCGGGGTCGGAGATGTCCAGCACTCCGGGGCCGATGATGTGCGCACATTGACGGTCCACAGCCCCGTGTCGCCTGGGGCGCGGGATTTCCTCGTCCGCGCCCGGGGGGATTCGATGGACGGCGGGAAGATGCCGATCCGGGACGGCGACATCGTGCTGTGCTCGCGCCTCGCGGGCGGCTCGCCGGTGTGGGTCGAGCACGAGGCCTGTCTGCTGATCGCCGACGACGGTCCCGGCATGAGCGAGGCGATGCTCAAGGTCCCCGTGCGGCTCAAGGACGGCAGCTGGGCGCTGCGGAGCTGGGCGGAGGGACAGCTCGATCTGCCCGTGGACCGCTGGAACGAGCTGCGCGTGGTCGCCCGGGTGCTCGCGGTCGTGCAGCCGGCTGTGGCATCGGACAAATAGCGACAGATTGAGACAGTTAGCGACACATGAGACATTTCGAGACATCTAAAGACAAATAGCGACACGGCCCGATCACGCGGAAGTGCGGGTACACTCCGCGCGTGGCGGTGGCGATCAAGATCCTCGGGCGGCATCTGCTCAATCCGCGGCCGGACCTGCGGTGCAGCGCGCGGAACTTCGTCGCGGTGGCGCTGTGGCCGGCTGGGACCGTCTTCGCGGAGGTCGACGGGGCGGTCTTCGTGGTCGGGTCGCCTCACGGACGCTTTCATTGCACCTGCGTCGCGGGCGAGCAGGCGACGCTGCTGCGCCAGCACCTGCGCGACGTCACGGCCGAGGACGCCGTGAGCGCGGTGCTCCAGGACGGCCCGCGCTGGGCGCTGGAGCTGCTCCTCGGATCGAGGTTGAGGCCGGACGAGCTCGGTCGCCTGTTCGCCGCGGTGCTCATGCGCTCCCGCGCCGACGACGAGCGTCGAGACGGCGGTGGGGGGGAATGAAGTACTACCTCCCGGACAGCCAGGACCTCGTCGATCTCAGCTTCGACTTTACGACCGAGCGCCGCGGTGTCGGGCGCGTGCGTGACCGCGACGATCGGTATGCGCATGAGGTGTTCTCGGGCCGCGCGTTCGACGGAATGCTGGTCTCAAAGGCCATCGTCGACGGGACCGGCGGGGCGGGGCAGGCGCGATATACCCGCGTGCAGCGGGAGCGGCTGGCCCATGAGGGGGTGCACCGCAGCTTCCGGGCCGTGGCGCACCGCTGGGGGCCGATCAGCTTCATGGGCGACTGCGGGGCCTTCAGTTACATCAAGCAGGCGCTCCCACCATATTCGGTGGACGAGGTGATCACCTTCTATGATGCCGGCGACTTCGACTGCGGGCTTTCGGTGGACCATGTCATCCCGGAATTTCGTCCGGAGTGGGACAGCGACCTCTTCGGGGCGGACTGCGTCCCGGCGGCGATCCGTGACCGTCAGGCGCTCACGCTGGATCTCGCCGCCGACTTCCATCGGACCGTGAGGCGGGGCGGGCTGCGCTTCATCCCGATCGGCGTCGCGCAGGGGTGGAGCCCCCAGTCCTACGCGTTCGCCGTCGACGCGCTGCAGAAGATCGGATTTCGCTATGTCGCGCTCGGCGGCGTCGTGCGGATGAAGACACCGGAGATCCTCCATTGCCTCGCGGCGATCCAGGGGACACGTCGGCCGGATACGCGGCTCCACTTGCTCGGCGTGTCGCGGCTCGCCGAGCTCGCGCGCTTCGGTGAATTGGGCGTGGCCAGCTTCGACAGCACGTCGCCGCTGCGGCAGGCGTTTATGGCCGATCGCGGCAATTATCACACCCTCGATCACGCCTTCAGCGCGATCCGGGTGCCGCAGGTCGAGGGTAACGCGCGGCTCGCGGCGCGCATTCGTGCGGGCGAGGTCGACGAGGCGGAGGCACGAGAGGGCGAGCGCCGTTGCCTGCGGCGCCTCGCCGAATATGACGACGGCGGTTGCTCGCTGGCGGTCGTGCTCGCGGCGCTGGCGACTTACGGGCGGCTCCATGATGCGCGGAGTGATCGCGGCGAGGAGTACCGCGAGGTGCTCGAGGCGCGGCCCTGGCGGGCGTGTGCCTGCGAGATCTGCCGGCGGCTCGGTCACCACGTCGTCGTGTTTCGTGGGGCGGAGCGCAACCGCGGGCGCGGACTTCATAACGTGTGGGTGTTCTATCGCCGACTGGCTCGCGGCTTGAGCGAGAGCGTCGTCGAGGCGTCAGCGCAGGGCGGCTCGGTCGGTCGCGGCACCTGATACTCCTGCTCCGGACCGCGAGGGTGTCCCATGTCAACAGAGGCCCCCACTAACATCATCGTGAGCTGCACCGAGCGAAAGCGTGCGATTGTCCCCGAGCGGCTCCATCTTGGATCTCTCGCGGATGGGGAGCCGTCCGCGCGCGCGAGGGAATGGTGGTCTCGCCTCGCTGCATACCAGGGCGCCCGTTGGCCGGCGAACGACCTGTATTGCGGGGAGCACTGGACGCTCGCCCGGCGCTCCCTCGAGGCCCTCACGAGCGCCGGGCACGCGGGCCAGCTCTGGGTCGCGTCGGCCGGTTATGGCCTGATCCCGGCCTGCGCTCCGTTATGTCCGTATTCGGCGACGTTCGCGCAAGGCGCCCCTGATTCGGTCACCCGCGGCAACGTCGACAGGGGGGCGCGCTTCGGGCTCATACAGGCGTGGTGGGCCTGCCTATGCCGCTTCCCTGGGCCGATGGTACGGGAGTGTCGGAGCCTTCGGGCGCTCGCGGTGAGATCGCCGAACAGTGGGCTGATCGTGGTTGCGTCGCCGGATTATATCCGGGCGATGCGTACCGACCTGCTCGCCGCGCGGGAAGCGCTCAGGCGGCCGGACCGGCTGATCGTGATCTCGAATCATGGCCTCTTGAATGACGTGGAGCTGTCACGGCACCTGATCCCTGTGGACGGTCGGTGTCGCAGCGCGCTCGGTGGTACGATGCAAGCCCTCAACGCCCGGGTCGCCCTCAGCATGATCGAGTGGGGACACAATGGCCCGCTCACGGTTCCACGGCTCAGGCGAAGGTACGAGGATATTGTCAGCGGCGCCGCGCGGTCCCCGAAGCCGAACCGCGAGAGGACGGACGACAAGGACGTGCTCGCGTTTCTGCGCGCAGAGCTCGTCCGGGATCCACGAGCGGGCTGGACGCCGCTGCTCCGGGCGCTTCGCGGTGGTGGCCGCGCCTGCGAACAAGGTCGCTTCAAGGCGCTACACCAGCGGGTGCGCGACGAGGTCGCTCGGCCCCCGGGTGTTGATTTGGCCGGGACGGTCTCGGAGCCGCGCTGACGGGCTCAGGCCGGCTTCTTCTTGTCCCCGAGCATTGCGAAGTTTTGGATGATCGTCTCGATGTTTTGCATCGACTCGGGGTCGCGGGCGAGGTTGTAG
>Ga0075152_10003005_pt1 | contig 11927 bp, 10 predicted proteins | sample JI61114C2DNA_FD_70964 | JGI IMG/M metagenome (GOLD analysis project Ga0075152, IMG submission 70964) | Wastewater effluent complex algal communities from Wisconsin, to seasonally profile nutrient transformation and Carbon sequestration -... | ecosystem: Engineered > WWTP > Effluent > Algae...
TCGACAGCATCTAGAGGTGCATCATTTATTTTTTGAAAAAATTATTGGCTAAAATAGCATTTAGTAAGTCAATTGAGCAATAAAATATAATTTTTTTTGATTTCAATGACTATCAGACCGGCTATTCTCAATAAATAAAAAAGGCTCCGATAAATCGGAGCCTTTAAAAATTTTAGTATTTTTTATTTCACGAAAATATTTACAATTAAATAGGTAATGGCAGCCAGTAATGCACTCACCGGTATAGTCAATATCCATGCCCACAATAAATTGACGGTAACCCCCCATCTCACGGCACTCAGACGTTTGGTTGCCCCAACACCGATAATTGCACCTGTGATCGTGTGAGTGGTTGAAACCGGAATACCCATCTGTTCGGTTAAGAATAATGTTGTGGCACCAGCCGTTTCAGCACATACACCTTCCAGCGGTGTTACTTTGGTGATTTTTGTACCCATTGTTTTTACAATCTTCCAGCCACCACTGAGGGTTCCTAAACTTATTGCTAAATAACAGGAAAGAGGAACCCAATCCGGCATAGCTTTTATATCAACGATATTGCCGTTTGCAATTAAAGCGGCAGCAATAATACCCATTACTTTTTGAGCGTCATTACCTCCATGCCCTATACTAAATGCAGCCGAGGATAGTAATTGCATTTTTTTAAAATTATTAGAAGTACGCTGTGCACTCGGTTCTTTGATTTGTTCTGTGTAGATAAAAGATAAGATAATAATTAACAACATGACAATTAATCCAAAACGGATAATACGGTTGTTCGATTTGTCCATCTCTTTACCCAAATCCTTTTTAATATCTACTTTAACCATATTTACGAAATCATCGTGCATATTCGGTTGAACTAAACCTAAAGCATACATTTTTTCAGCCATAGTATCCATCCCTATTTCTGCATGTAGCTTAGCAATAGGTTTAAGAGAATCAACATTAATTTTTGCTTGTTTTGCCGCTCTCTCAAATTTTGAATCTTTTTTAGCCAGATTTTCCAGTTTTTTAAGTTCGAAAAATAATTTCAATTTATCTTCTATTCTGGAAGTAGTAACAGCTTTTAAATCTACATTTTGTGCAATTTCTTCAGCAACTATTTTGCTTCCTTTGCTTTCATAATGTTCAATAAACGGATACGATTTCTCTGCATTAATTTTAGCTTTGGCTAATTTTTCTTCAATTTTTGGATACTCATCTTTTTTAGACGGATCTTTTAAATCTTTTTGATATTTCTCAATCCTGAAAAATTTTGCAATATTTTCATCTATTTTCTTTTCCTGAAAATGAATGAATGTAAACCATATTCCCACACAAGTCAATAATAAAACCCCCGATTTTATCCATGTATTTCTGTTCATCATCACCAAAGTATAAAACATGGAAATACCCATACCTATTAACGGCGCCAAAAAGATAAATGCAACGGTTTTTAAAATTTTAGAACTGTCAACAATATCTTGTAATGGCACCCATCCACCGTTTTTAATAACAGCATGAGTGATAGCTGCACCTGCAAAACCACCGATTAATGTATGAGAAGAAGATGAAGGTATACCATACCACCAGGTTAAGAGGTTCCAGATAATGGCTGCAATTAATCCGGCGAAAATTACCGGAAGTGTTATAAATCCTTCATTTACTGTTTTACCAATAGTGTTAGCTACAGCATGATCTTTAAAAATCAAGAAGGCTACAAAATTAAAAAATGCTGCCCATAGAACCGCCTGAAAAGGAGTCAGTACTTTTGTTGAAACAATTGTTGCAATAGAGTTTGCTGCATCATGGAAGCCATTGATATAGTCGAATATCAAAGCTAATGCTATAATTATAATTAGAAATTCCATAATTTATATTTATTATTTACAATGTACTTTGTACAGTTTATTATGAATATTTAATTACAATCGATTCGATAACATTTGATGCATCCTGACATTTGTCGGAAATTAATTCCAACTCTTCGTATAAATCCTTCATCACGATAATTTTAACCGGATTATCTTTATTATTACGTACTAAATCACCCATGGCGTCATTATACAACAAGTCTACCTTTGATTCGTAGCCATGAATTTTCAGACAGGAGTCTGTTACCTTATGCAGATTTTTCATATCTCTCAGACCTGAAATGGCGTTTCTGAGTTCTTTGACAGAATCGTTGTTCAATTCCGCAATTTTCAAAACATATTCATTAAATTCCGTGAATTCGTAATTTTTCATTTTATTGCCTACTTCGTCAATATAATCTACCACATCATCCATGGCAGCGGCTAATTCATGAATATCTTCTCTGTCGAACGGAGTGATGAAATTTTTACTTAACTCCACATACAAATTATGAGCTACATCATCTGCCTGATGTTCCAGATGTCCGGTTTGTGCCAGCAATTCGAAACGTTTTGAATCGGATGCCTTCATGGCTTCTAGAAATATTTCACTGACTTGTACGGAAATATCTGCTGTTTTTTCAAAAAGATTTTGAAAGATTTTGTCTTTTGGTTGAAAGAATTTTAAGATTGATAATGACATAACTTTATTTTTAGTTGTTAATATTTATGATTAAAAATTTACCTGTGCCTGAATTCTGATAGAATTTCCTTTTACGTGATTGTTTTGCAATGTATGATCTTCAAAACGTCTGTTAGCATAAGAGTAGGCTGCCACCAATTCAAATTGCTTAACGGGTTGCCATTCGAATCCAAATTCATATTCCTGAACGGTGTAACTTCTGGCATCTAATTCATGCTTCTTACCACCATCATAATATTGTGCCCTGAAATATGGGATCAATATTTGTTTTTTGATATGCTGAATGTACGACAATGTAATATAACCGCCATGTAATTTCTGAATTTCTATGGAATCTGTGACTTTGTTATATTCAGGACCTCTTCCGAAATTATATTCTGCCTGAATACCAAATGGTTTTGGATATAAAATAAAAGTTCCTGCTATGCGCTGGTCTGTATAATCTCTTTTTTCTGTGGCACCTGTACCGCTACTAACCAACTCTTTTGATACGATATACTTGCCGCTATAACCCTGAAATGCCATTTCCAGAATCTGCTTCTTTACTTTAAACGGATATGTAACACGGGCAACAACATGAGGTACTTTATTCAATTCAGGTTTATTAGCTGTCTGTCCGTTGTAGATACCAACTCCAACAACACCATAATCACCGGAGCCTTTCAGTCCTTCTTTTACAAGAATGGAAAACAACTCTCTTTTTGCTTTCGGTGCCCAGTAGAAAAACACCCCTAAGTCTCGTTCATTTGTGACTGCACTGTTTAGTGCATCATTTCTGTCAAATGGTAGTCTGTTCTGGCTGGATTGCATATTTTCAAAACCGTAAGGCACTTTACTTTGCCCCACCCTGAATCGAAACTCATTATTTTTGTCTACCCCAACATCTACATAAGCATCACGCAATTGTGCAAAATGTAAAGTCGTGCTTGAAGAGGCACTTGCAAAATCCGGTTGAATGTAAAAGTAAACTCTTTTACCAATGTGTCCATACAATATAATACGCATACGACGAATAGAAAATCCACCGGTTTCACTCCAGTTTCTATCACACTGTTCGCATTTAAGCTTAGAATCTTTTTCCAGAATGGCATTATACCTGAACTGTGCATAACCGCGGATAGCAAACGATTCATACCATTTTTTATCTGAAGTTGATTTATCATTATTTGCCGGCTGAAACTCTTCTGCATAAGAAGAATTATACCATTTTTTAAATGCGTTGTATTTTGTGCGCGGTTTTTTATCTGTTAAAACAGGTTTCATACTGGCGGTGTCTGCAAATTTTAGCGTATCATATTTACCCGAATTTACCAAAGAATCTGAACTGTTAGAATAGGCTTGCTCATTCCCTTTGAAAATCCAAATTAACATAAAAGCAAAAATGCTTTTTTGAATCAATGTTTTCATCTGTATGTGTGTGTTGGTGTGTGTGTGCACGTTTTTTAATGATGCAGGAAATAAAAAACGACGAACTCAAAGTCGTCGTTATTAGAGTATTCTTTGTGTGTGGCAGAGAATTACGCTTTTGATTAATCTTGTTTTGATTTCCTGAAATCATTACTGCAAAGTTCATCAATAAGTGTTAAAGTTGGTATGATATAAATCATGCTAACTTTTAAACAGTTGAAAATGAATTTAATTTTAAATTGTTAATTTGCTCATATTCAATTATATACATGATTGTTTTTGTGCAAATTAACTGTAATGTTCATGAATGACAAAAAACGTTCACAAAATATTCACAAAAAGTATCCCAAAAAAACTAAGTATCACATTATGTTAAGGAAACACGCAGAATGAACTATCTACAATAAAAATATGTTAATTGAACGTGTAACTATAACACAATCAGCAAAAATATATGCATATTGCGTAATTGTAAAACGAATTTTTCTTTTTTGAACAGACTTACAGCCATATTATTACTTTTAAATTTCCTCTTGTTTATCATTCCGGTAAACACCGGTAAAAGTATTGCTAAACAATTTACCACTTCAATGCCTGCTGAAGAAGAGCACGGCAGTTCAAAAGGTACAGATATCAATGAATTTGGCATAAAACTCTTACAGCCTGTAAGGTATTTTAATTTCTCTAACGATGTTTTTTATAGGATTTCCAAAGAGAAATTTGCTCATTTTCATCTGCATGTTCCAGCGGTAGACTGGCTTGAAACTTTTTCGCCTCCACCAGATTTAGCGTAAACTTTTTATTTCAAAACTTTGACGATTTTCAGTCTCAGTAATTTCCATTTTTTATCCAAACAAAATTTAAAGTTTATGACTTCGTCAAAAAGTATTTTTACAAATTTAAAATCAGATTTATCATCAGGATTAGTAGTGTTTTTAATCGCACTACCTTTGTGCTTAGGTATCGCACTGGCCTCAGGTGCTCCATTGTTTTCAGGTTTAATTTCCGGTATCGTGGGCGGTATCGTTATTGGCTCATTAAGTAAATCAAACTTAAGCGTAAGCGGTCCGGCGGCTGGTTTAACGGCTATTATATTAAGTGCCGTAACAAAAATCGGTGTGTTTGAATTATTTCTATGTGCTGTTATTATTGCCGGAATCATCCAGATAATTCTGGGAATCATAAAAGCCGGTAGTATCTCTTACTATTTCCCATCGAATGTAATTGAAGGCATGCTGGCAGCTATCGGTATCATCATAATTTTAAACCAGCTGGAACACGCAATCGGCATAGGCGGTATTGAAAAGGAAGAAGAACAGTTTAAACTGGTCACTATTTTCAATGCTATAAAAGATGGATTTCACCACTGGGGTGCATTAACCATAAGCGGTATTTCCATCGCTATTCTGTTGCTTTGGCAGCGCCCTTTCATGAAGAAAGTCAATTTCATTCCGGGAGCACTCATTGCTGTAACGGCCAGTATTTTACTGAATGAATTATTCATTCAAAACCAGTCGTCACTTGCCATTACAGACAAAAGAATGCTGGTAAACATTCCGATTGTAAGCAGTTTTAGTGATTTCACAAATAGTTTTACTTTTCCTGATTTCAGTGGTTTTTTACGTGCTGACATCTGGATTGTAGGCATTACCATTGCGGTAGTCGCTTCCATAGAAACACTTTTATGTGTAGAGGCAATAGACAAATTAGACCCGCATAAACGCAACACCCCTACCAACAGAGAATTGCTGGCACAGGGAACGGGTAACATGATCAGCGGGTTGATTGGCGGCTTGCCGGTTACCTCCGTAATCGTACGTTCATCTGCCAACTTAAACGCTGGTGCAAAAACAAAAGCATCGTCCATCGTACACGGTATTTTATTGTTATTATCCACGATTACTATTCCGTTTATATTGAATAAAATTCCACTGGCGACCCTGGCTGCTGTGCTCATATTAACCGGTTATAAATTATGTAATCCATCTGTATTTAAACGAATGTGGAAAGAAGGAAAATGGCAGTTCATTCCATTCGCAGCTACCGTTATCGCTGTGGTAGCTACCGATTTATTAAAAGGAGTTGCCTTTGGTATGGTAATCAGTATTGCCTATTTATTGCGTCAGAACATAAAAAACGCTTACTATTTTCATCGTTCCAGTTATAAGAACGGCGATGTGATAAAAATAGAATTATCAGAAGAAGTTTCTTTTCTGAACAAAGCAAGTATTTTATTAACTTTAGACCATTTACCGGAAAACAGTATGGTAGTGATTGATGCATATAAATCGAAATTTATTGACCATGATGTATTACAGGTGATTAAAGAGTTCAGAGATATTAAAGCGCCTGAAAAAAATATAAAACTGGTGCTTTCTGGATTTAAGGAATACTATGACATTGAAAACACAGAACATATCATGATAATGAATGCCGAATTAATTGGTGCAAACGAAAATCCATTGAGAACATCCGGTTCACAGCATATACTGATAAAAGATTTAACCAATAAAAATAAATGAAACCAGACATGAAGACAATAAATAAAGAGACGCAGGAATCTATTACCCCGAGAAAAGCATTAAATCTGCTGAAAGAAGGCAACCTCCGGTTTATGTATAATTTGAAAGCCAATAGAGATTTATTACAACAAGCCAATGAAACGCGTGATGAACAATGGCCATTTGCCATTATTTTGAGTTGCATAGATAGCCGTACCTCTGCAGAATTAATTTTCGACCAGGGATTAGGTGATATTTTTTCTGTGCGAATAGCCGGAAACATTGTGAATACCGATATTTTAGGAAGCATGGAATTTGCCTGCAAAGTAGCTGGTTCCAAATTAATCGTCGTGCTAGGTCATAGTAAATGCGGTGCGGTAAAAGGTGCTTGTGATCATGTAGAAATGGGAAATCTTACTGAACTGTTATCTAAAATACAGCCTGCCGTTTATCAGGAGAAAAATACGCAGAATGACAGAAATTCAGGAAACTCTTCATTTGTTGAGAATGTGGCCGCCATCAATGTAAAGCGTTCTGTAAAAAACATTATTGAACGCAGTTTTATACTGGAACAAATGGTGGAAAAAGGCGAAATTGGTGTTATTGGTGCCATGCATAACATAGAAACGGGTAAGGTTGAATTCTATGAAGATGTTCAATTCATAAGGGACGAAGAAAATCCCACATTTAGTGTGGCAGATTTAAGACATTAGTCTTTACTGTTCATTTTAGAAAAGTTCCGTGTACTAACACGGAACTTTTTTTATGTCCTCTGATTATTTTTTGTGCCTCTAAATCATAGACAAAGCTTATAATTTAGTTACTTTGTATATCTAATACAGTTTTTATGAGAAAAACAGAAAAAATTTCAATCACTATACTATTCATTTCTTTTTTAATTATCAGTTGTGCAAAAGATAATACCGGCAGCAATGCAACCGCAAATATTATGCTTGTAAATGCATCTCCAGATGTTGCTTTCGTTGATGCTTTTTCAGGAACCACACAAATAAATCCATCTGCCATTCCATATGGCGGCGTTACAGAATATTTATCTGTTCCAACCGAGAATAAAGTTTTCACATTTAAAGAAAACCCCTCTGCTGCCACTTTATGCAGCAACAGTACGTTTAATGTTTCGGAAAATAAAAAATATACCATCTTTATCACCGATTACGCTTCACAGGCAAAAATTTTGCAGCAGGAAAATAATTCTCCTGCTCCTGCAAGCGGAAAAACAAATTTTCGCATAATGCACTTATCACCCAATACGGCTGCTGTCGATTTTATTTTCAGAAGCGGCGCAGATTCTATTGCCATTTCCAATAAGACTTTCAGACAAACTCCGGACCTATTAGCCATCGATGGAAAAACCTACGATATCAGGGCAAAATTAACAGGCACACAAACGGTGGTTGCGCAAATTAATAATGTCTCCTTAAACAGCGGCAAGGTGTATACGCTGTTCTTAAAAGGACTTTCAGGCACTCCAGGTGCAACGGCACCAGCCATTCAATTTTTTGCCAATAACTAATAACAATTGTAACTTTTAATTCTCTGTTGTTAAAAAACATTTATTTTAATACATTTAGGTATGCAAACAATTTTGTCACCGGAAGATTATATTAAAGGCATCCTGCAAAAAGACAGAATTATTTTAAGCAAAGCAATTACCTTAATTGAAAGTACTAAAAAAGAAGATGAGGCAATTGCAGAAGCAGTATTGCAAGCCTGCTTAAAAACAAAAAATACCAGTAAACGAATTGCTATCACAGGTTCGCCCGGTGCCGGGAAAAGCACCTTCATCAATGCATTCGGAAAATTACTTTTAGACAACAAGAAATCTCTGGCGGTATTAGCTATCGATCCATCCAGCACCATCAGCAAAGGCAGTATTTTGGGCGATAAAACACGCATGGAAGATTTGGTGAGCAATGAACATTGTTTTATCAGACCCACGGCAAGCAACAACCATTTGGGTGGTGTGGGACGCACCACACGAGAAACCATTCTACTTTGTGAAGCATTTGGTTTTGATTATATTTTTGTGGAAACGGTTGGCGTGGGGCAATCGGAAACACTGGTAAAAAACATGACTGATTTATTTATGCTGTTGCTCTTGCCAAACTCGGGTGATGAATTGCAGGGCATCAAGCGCGGCATTATGGAAATGGCCGATATTATTTTAATCAATAAATCAGATGGAGAAAATAATGTAGCGGCAAAAATCGCAGCCACTCAGGTAAAACATTCTCTGCATTTATTTTCAGCATCGGAAAAAGAATGGATAACACAGGTACTGAATATATCTTCTCTTGAAAAAACAGGACTTGATACACTACAAAAAGAAATCGACAGCTATTTTTTAAAAATGGAATCTACCGGTTTTTTGAAACACAACAGAAACCAGCAGGATTTATTCTGGTTTGAAGAAACAATTTTGCAGGAACTACAGCATTTATTTTCACAAAATACTTCGATACAATCGGTGAAAACATCTTTAAAAGAAAAAATTAAAAACAACGAGATAACAGCTGTAAATGCAGCTAAGTTTCTGGTTCAGAAATTTATGGAAAAATAGTATTTCTATTTGACAACATCTACGCCATCCACAAAGAATTTCGTGTCACCCTGCCAAGGCATATTTCTTACCTTTTCTTTATAGTGCAATCTCAACATTTGCCCTTCTTTGCTTTTCAGCAAGTTTCCTATGGAATCATCTTTTACAGAAAACTTCCAGATATTATTGGCAATGGTATTACCCGGCAGCGGATTGATGCCGCCCAAGTTTAATTCACCTTCATAGGTTTTGAAAACATAGCCTTTACTGGAAAATTTCATTAGCATGCCGGCACGGCTTCCTTCACTATAAGTATAATTAAAGTACAGATAGATACCTGTTAAAACAAGTACGGACAGTAAAACAAAAAACAGCATTACTTTTCTGAAAAACCTGACAACAGGATGTGTAGTTTTCGCAACAGGTGTTTGTCCGGAAGTATTTACAGGTATTTGCTCTGCCATATCAATAATTTTTACTAAATTAAACATAAATTCTGAAATATATCAGTTTAACGATGGAAACAAACGACACCATAGCCTTCAGAAATGAATACCGAAAAGAAGAAATAGGCAGCAATTATTCGGGAAAACTGCACTTTTGGTTTACCACCATCTGGTGTCTGGCATTGATTATAATCTGTATTTTATTTATTCATCATCCCACCTGGAAAGAGTTGTTGATTGTTCCAATCGGATTCTTATATATCAATTTTGTAGAATATATAGGACATAAGGGACCGATGCATCACAGAAAGGAAAAACTGGACAAAGTATTTAAACGGCACACGATGCAGCATCATCGCTTTTTCACCTACGACAATTTCAGCTTCGACTCTGCGCAGGATGTGAAAGCTGTTTTATTTCCTCCTGTTTTGTTATTGTTTTTCTTCTTTGCATTTACACTTCCCGTTGCCGCTTTATTTTATTTTATATGGTCTGAAAATGCAGCTTTACTATTTGTTGTTACCGTATTTGCTTATTACCTAAATTATGAGTGGCTGCATTTCGCTTATCATTTACCCGAATCGCACTTTGTGGCAAAACTGCCATTTATCAGCACCTTAAGAAGACTGCACCATACGCACCACGATACAAAGCTGATGACGAAATATAATTTCAATATCACCTACCCTATTTTTGATATCCTTTTTGGTACTTATTATAAAGAAAAATAAGTTAAAATCTCTTGTTTTACCGTAAACCTATTTATATTTACGATGTTAGTAAATTCAGTTATCTTTATATTTCATGAAGTCAGTTTATAAAATACTTTTAAGCCTTTGTTTTTTACTTATTGCGATGGAAGGTTTTGCCACACATAACCGTGCCGGTGAAATCACCTATAAACATATTTCAGGCTTTACATACGAATTTACAATTACCACTTATACCAAAGTAAGCGGCGTAAGTGCAGATGCCGACCGTACCCGTTTAGGCATCTCCTGGGGCGATGGAACCTTTGATTCACTGGACAGAACTTCTGAGGTTTTTTTAGCTGCAGATATCAAACAAAATAAATATATCGGGATTCATACCTATTCGGGTCCGTTTACGTATATTGTCGGAGTACAGGACCCTAACAGAATCGCCGGGATTATCAATATAAACAATGCAGTAAATACCGAATTTTATATAGAAGATACGGTAAAGATTTTAGACCCGAATATCATTGGTTTTAATAGTTCTCCTCAATTATTAAATCCTCCTATTGAATATGGGAATGTTGATCAGACCTTCATTCACAATCCAAATGCTTTTGACCCGGATGGTGATAGTTTATCATTTTATATTTCTTCTCCGCTAAGAGCGCTTGGCACTCCTGTTGGCGGTTATTCTCCTCCAAACTTAATAAATCCTGGTCCAGACAATCAGATTTCAATTAACCAGCGTACCGGTGAGTTTATCTGGATTACTCCTCAACTAGCCGGTATTTACAATATTGTGATTGTAATTCGTGAATTCAGAAACGGTATTTTAATTGGCACTGTTATTCGCGACTTACAAATTATTATAGACGCAACCAATAATCTTCCGCCTCGCCTCACCGTACCATTGCAAATCTGTAAAGTCATTGGCGATACCATTTCCTTTACGGCAACTGCTTTTGATCCTAATACACAGGACAAAGTAACGCTGAAAGCTAACGGTGCACCGTTTATTGTAAGCAGCAGCCCTGCTACCTTTACGGCAGGTGTTCCGGCAAATCCGGTGAGTGGTTTGTTTAAGTGGAATACCACCTGCGATCATTTGCTAAAGAATGATTACTTAGTAGTATTTAATGCGGTGGATAATTTTGACAGTCCGCCATTAACAGATTCAAAAACATTGTCTATAAAATTACTGGCACCTCCACCAAAGAATTTTACCGCTACATTAAATGTTATAAATAAAACGGTTACTCTGCGATGGGACAGCTTATACGTTTGCGCAGGCAATGCAAAATTCAGAAGCTTTTCCATTTGGAGAAAGAAAGGTTGTAACAATGCAATAGATACTTGCAGTCCTGATTTAACCGCTTTAGGTTATGAAAGAATCGGCACAACAAACAATTACTCTTTCATCGATAATACTATTAAATCAGGTAATCAATACAGTTACAGAGTCGTAGCTGATTTTGGAGACAGAAGCAACGCAGGATTAATTTTGAACAGGTTTACCGGCTTGGCTTCTACGGAATCTTGTGTAATTATTCCGGCAGATATTCCGGTCATCTATAATGTAGATGTAAGAACAACAGATGAAACAAACGGACAAATTTATGTGGAATGGTCTAAACCATTTGCAGATAAATTAGATACCATCACCAATCCCGGACCATATGTATTAAAACTGTTTAGAGCAACCGGTTTGGCCGGCACGAATTACACCTTGGTAAAAACCGTTAACGCAGCTACTTTCTCGGCAATCACAGATACTTCA
>Ga0075152_10003006_pt1 | contig 11924 bp, 14 predicted proteins | sample JI61114C2DNA_FD_70964 | JGI IMG/M metagenome (GOLD analysis project Ga0075152, IMG submission 70964) | Wastewater effluent complex algal communities from Wisconsin, to seasonally profile nutrient transformation and Carbon sequestration -... | ecosystem: Engineered > WWTP > Effluent > Algae...
GCCTTCCCCAGTATCGTGTTGAGAGTTCCTTGAGAGCACCAAAGACTCTTCCGATACTAATGCCAGTTCATGCACTCCGTTAATTTCATCCATTAGTTTGACAAAGCCCTTGGACATTAGATCGTACTTGGCCATGACGTAGTCGAAGTCGACAAGTCGCTACAATAGACTGATCCACTACCTTTTCCTTTTCCTTGCGATAGGACAACAGTTCCGCTTCGATCTCTGTCTCCAATATCTCAATACGATTCACGACCTTTTTGCTGGCAACTGAATCACTCAAAGTGTACTGCGATCGGCCTTAGCTGACTCATTCTTGAGAAATACCAGTCGCTTGAGCTACCGTCGTAGGGTTAACTCCCACAACTCCATCTCCTCCACCAAAGCAGAATAAGAAAGCTGGCTTCTATCTGTCATTTGAAACTCTGGTAATTTTAATTGAAGCTTTGGGATGTTTCAGGCTTTAGTGGATGCCTTCGACGGTGAGGATGATGATGAGTTGTGGCAGTTCCGCGATGTTCGGTTCGATCTCGTGTCATCATTCAACTATCTCCCTTGGGAGAAGGTGAGCAGTGTGATGCAGAATGTGTAAGACGTAAAGGGTAATCCTGGCGAGACGGGAGTTCTGTTGGTCAGCAATATGAGAGTGATCTGGTACATGCACAACAGCAAGGAAAGCAACATTTCAATCGGTTACGATGCTATCACCCGCGCTGAGAAAAAGGTGATGTTTCTGCCCAACTCTCTTACCAAATACGTGCTACAGCTCAAGGCAGTAAGAGGTACTTCCCGCTACGAATTTCAATTCGCCAGTCTCCAAGATGACTCGCAAACGACCTACGATATGGCTCTCAAGTACTATCGGTAATGTATTGTGTGATGATAGAGCAGCTTCAGAAACTGTGAACTTCCGCAAGGTTCAAATTAGAGGGAATGTGGCCAATAAGAACTGCTAACTCCAGATGATGAACAACGAGTAGGTTAAGTCTCGCTACACCAACGTAAAGTATTTTATCGAGTCGTCGCAACTGATCGGCAATCTGATAATCAGTAATATCAGGATGGCATGGGTCGGCAAAGATCCAACCTCCAATTTTAGCGTCCCTTGGGTCTGTATTCGCTCTATCAAAATCAAGGAAAATTTCGATATGGATACTATTACCATCGAGGCCAAGGATAGGTTTGGGTCTTTGGATTTCATTTTGTACTGCAAAGAGATGCAGCAGATTGCCACAGAGGCCGGAAGGCTTCATGAGACCTATCGTCTAAGACCATACCTAGGCTACGACTTGGGGACTTTAAGCCAACCTGAATAAAAAATCAAAGAGTTCAAGGAGGATATCGAGATCGTGCAACCTATTATCAACATTCGGAAGCCACGTCGGCAGAACTATCAAGTCGGAGCACTCAACAATGTAAATGCTGTTGATGAACGTAGAACTCAGACCTCGGCAACATAGAATTTAGCTAATAGCTCGGACTTGCGATCGAAGCGCTTCCCGAAGGCACTACCGTAGCAGATTTATGGGAAATTCTACGCACGTGATTCGTTTTCAACAGTACTCAATATCATCAGCCCCTTGGACCGTGATTTAAGACGCTTGTTACAACATAGCTGTTCAGGAAGGTTTCCAGATGATCGTTACTGCTCCTCTCCGCAGCGTTCATTAGCAATAAGCACTTGCGGAACTTACTTGCTCGAAGTTCCTCGCTAGAATCAGTTCTCCGACTTTCACAGTAGGATTTCGGTGGATGTATGTTTCCCTTATCGCCAAATTCCCTCAGCAGGTCATTGATTGGTTTGAGTGCTTCGGTTCCACACAAAAAGGCAACCACACAGCTTCCCACCATCCAAACATCATAAGCAAAGCGGAGGTTGGCGTCGTAAGGCCGAGCAAAGAATTATGGTGGACGGTAATTCTGATCCGTGAGATTATTGAAAAGAGGCTTGTCCGAACTACTTTTCAAGCATCTCCCAAATCCGCCGAGCTTGAGCTTGGCAGGATCGGTGTCCACAAAGTAAATGTTGCTGGGTACGATGTCCATGTGAGAGATGTGTTTCAAATGTAGATTGCTCAACCCAGTCATAATGTTCTTGAAGTCGATGATTATCTGGTTTGGAGACACCATCAGCTCTTTCCGGAGGAGGTTAATATCGCTGCATCGTTGTTGGTAATCCTCAGTAATCAAGTAAGCGTAACCTGCCTTCGGATTCAGTCTACCCTCGTAGTAACAGAGAAAGCCTTCGTAACTATCTTTTAGCTAGTTGGCCATTTCAACTTCCCTTGCCAGCATCAACCTCTGCTCTTCTTTTAGACTTGCCATATCGTATATGACGAGTCTTGCCCGTACCTCCATCCCCATAGTCTTGTATCGTACCCTGAACTATCTATCGGTGAGTTTCTCCGCCTCCATCAACTTATCTGTGAGATGCGGTTCATACTTCATCAGTTTTGACAGTTCCGTCCTTTCAAATGTTGTTGGGAGGGTTTGTTTGAATGGTGCGAATTTATTCAGAATATTGACCAAAATCCTTGATGTATCGTTCTTGTCGGTTAAGGCAATAAGTAATGCATTAGCCAGTTCGTTGATGTCCTTGCTGTTGTATGTCGTGTCAAGATTAAATAAGATGCTGTCGCACTCCCCCTTCGAGAGGTCACTCAGCCTCTTTACTCTGTCGAGTAATTCCTCTCCCTTTATCATCTGAAGTACTAAGAGAAGGAAGGCCGACAAATCTTCCCGAAGAATGTTCTCACTAGCATTCTGTCTACCCTCATCGAAATTGACAATCTTAGGAATGAAACATAATCCTCGTCTGACCAGCAAGATATTCTTGAGTTGAAGATTCCTGATAGCGAATCTACGTTGTTGGAGCAGCACAAGACTGTCGAGGATGCTATAGCACAGGCCCAGCCGATTTTCCATGTCAAATCCCTTATAGAGCTGCGCAAGTGTCAGATCTCCATGCTCCATTACGATAAAGGTGAATAAGCAATCGTTCCAGTCGTATTAGCGGGAGGGCTCCAAAATCTGTAGCAGCTTGTCGTTGGGAGTTCCAGCTATGAAGTTGCTGTTGGCAATAGCGTGTCGAATATGCGAACATCCTTCGGGAGCATGCTTCGGAACCTTTAGCATTCGAATGAGCACTTTATCCTTTGTTGATCCAGTCTTGTATAGACCTTTAAATAGCACCTCTCCTTTGGCACTATCTTGGAAGACTATCTCCTAGAAGACATCGGCGATATTGTCGACTTCTGCCAGAAGCTGCAGCTCAAACCGAAACTGGGAGTTCTTGAACCTACAGAACTTCTTCTGATAGCCACGATACTGTATGAGATACTTTTGCAGTAGATCTAGGTTCGCGATTCGATTCTTTACGTGATAACGGAGTCCCTGCAAGATCAGCCCAAAAAGAATTTCACCACCGTCAAACAGTTTAAGATTCAATCCTTGGTCCATGACTCGATTAAGATCACTGAAGGTGATGTCTCGTTTCTCCCTGTTTATTATCGGAATCAGCATTGAGAATGGTCTTGACTCCACTGGAAAATCGAACAGTAGTTCGAGCAACAGCAAACAGAACGACCAGATGTCTTGACAGCGAAAGTCTTCACCTTGATACGTCGGAAACAACACTTCAGGAGACCTGTAGTTTCCACTGCCAATTGCTCCAGTTACAGTCATCCCTTCCTCAGAGCTTGCATCGTTGTACAGCCGTGCACATCCAAAGTCACTGAGCTTGACGGTGAGCTGGTGATTCTCCTTGAACACGAGATAGTTGCTTGGTTTTATGTCACGATGGGCTATGCTCAGCTTATGCAGCGAATTCAGAGACAGGCAGGCATCCAAGCAAAGCTCCAACCGCATTTCGATGGGCTTGTCTTTGAGTCTTGATAAGTCAAAATCAGCTCTTTCCATGATAATGTAGGCCTTGTAATCGATGCTTTCCTCACAGTTGTCGAACTATCTAGCTCGGTAGAACTTCACGATATTGGAAGGAGCCAACTCTTCCGGACAGTTTGAGATTCGAGAGATGATATCCATCTAGCGGCGGGCATTCTGTAAAGCACCCATCTTATCTGGGTCCTCGCAGTAGCCTCTCACCATTATCACTTTCAGTGCAACGTTGAGAGGCTCTTTTTCGCGCTTGCCCTTATATTTTGCTTCATAGACCGTTCCTTGACCGCCCCTGCCAATTTCATCGGTAACATCCTGCACAACAAGCTCAGGTAGTAACCAACTCAGCCAGTACGTGTGTTCTGCTTTAAGCTGAAATCGATAATCGTGCAGGCTAGTCGAAGGCTGCGACTCCATACCGATATGGTATCACTCCTATCATTATAAGATGGAACATAGCGGTGGCAGTGCCATCTCGCAGTATTAATAATTCGTAAATGGAGGCCAAGGAACAGAAGCAGCTCAACCCCTACCACAATGTGAAGCTCGACTCCTCCATTGACTTCAAGTTTCTTGCAACTCAGGTCGGAGAGAAGCTGAAGAACCCAAACTATAAGGCAGAGTGGAGAGTCACCTTCCTGAAAGCACTGTTTGAGGAACTTAAACCATTGTTGACTCAAGGAGGTCTCGAACGTATCGAAAAGACAGTACCGATGAGTGTTAATGTAGGCCCAAGATCTCTTTTACCAAAAGCTAGAGGAAGAGAAAGCAGAGCAAGCAAAAGCCATCGCCGAAGCGAACATTAAAAAGTCAGAGAAGAAAGAAGCCAAGAAAACTGTCCGTCTAACTGGGCGTCGCAACAAATTGGGCTACGAAGAGGACGACATGCCATCAAGCAACTCCGAAGATGATAGTTGAAGAATGTTAAAGTGCACGCCAGCGTTATCATTGTATGTAGTTGAACCAAGTGGCGATAGAAAACTCCACTAGCAGTCCGATTCCGAGACAGCTCAAGGCCACGAAGAGTGACACCCCTATGATGAGTAAAGTGAAGGCCATTTCCCCGAGGTACCAAAGTACTATTCCTGCGAGTATATCAGCCACAACAAAGGTTATTAGGGTTCGTTTGAACGGTCGGTAGTAGGTGTTCATGCGGTTCAGGACGACTCCTTGTGCCACGAGCGCTCCATCTGTAAGCAGTCCACGGAATATAACGAGAAGTGCCGTACAGATCTTCTGTAGTGCCCAGCTAAAGTTATCGCTGCCGCTCACCACCAACATGAGTGAGAGAAGGAAGAGGACTATTGTGACCACCTTAGTGAGCAGTAGAAACAGACAGTCCTTTTGATTGTGCTGCCTGTATTGCGATTCTTGAACATTATGGTAATTCTTGAGGCAATACCAGCAGAATTCGTGGCTGCAGGAACATGTCATATGGTAACAGCCACTCACCCTATCGATTGGGATCTCACACTTCGGGCAATTGTTCGTCATGAAAGTGATGTAGATGAACGTTACGATTGGAGTAAGACTTAACGAAAAGCCGCGTGAAAGCGACGTAAAGCACATTGGGCATTGCAGTTCAGATTGGTTGAAGATGCTACAGCTCTCAGGAAGGTAGGCGAAGCGACAGCGTGACAATGGACAGCGTTGTACATCCTTGCTTTGCCTAAGATAGACGTCGAGCATCTTTTCGCCCACAGTGTCACTCGTTGTGTTGTCAAGGGAGGCCATAACAAACTCTGGGGAAACAGTCCTGTCTTCGCAAACTGGACATTTGATCTACATCCCTGCTTTATACGACATTTCTTGCACCGCAGTCAGCAGATACTGCTTCCAGCATTGTCGACAGAGTTTGTCAGTATGGCAGGGAGTATTCAAAGCCTGCCCATCGAGCGGCATCAGACACACCTCACAGATAGGTTCACTACTCGTGTCCAGAGTCACTTCCGTCAGTGTTTCTGCTTAAGGTTTACTCATCAATTCCGTCAAGTTAAGATTATACGTTCTGACGGGGAAACCTTCACATTAATAGTAATGGTCGGATCAGCATGTTTAAATATCACTTTGCTGCTGTGTCAGTTGCAACTGCTTCTGGAGTAGGCAAAGCAGGCAACTCTTCAAAGTTGCAGTCGGGGTTCACGCAGCGAAGATCACCAGTTCTTATGTACAACTTAAAGCTTTCTGCCTTCTACACCTGTATCCTTGCCAGCAATTTCTAGCTCCCTGTAAAATGCCTTTGAGTCCAGATAAATGGAAGCATTAGCATCCCCAGAGAAACGGGAACTCGTATCTTCCACTGGGGATAGTTCTTGAGAAAAGGTAGATGCTTGTAGCTGATGATTCCAATGAGGCTCGCAGCAAGCGACATGGCGGTGCTCTTGACTTGGCTGCTTATGCACGCAGCGAGTTCTTTGTACTCGTTTGGCTTCAGCAGAACAATGGTGCTGATTTGAAATGCCTTGAGCAGATGATCCTTGAGGGTTGGCTGCTCCCTGTGAGGATAGTAGCGACTCGTGAAGTCTGCGAGGTAGTAATCCCGTTCAAGCATCCGACCTGCCATTCTTACAGATATATAATAATGTTGGAGCTGGGAGATGCCATCGATTGCTGATTGTCTTAAAGATCCGACCTCTTCGCCCTGGGCGCAGCTTGAAAGCGGAATTAATTAATAGTTATAATTATTAATTAAATCACCACAATTCATGAGAGAAAAGTGGAGAAAGAAGAGGATGAGAAGGCTCAAGAGGAAGCGCAAAGCAGCCAGGAAGAAATGATCGTGGCTTGATCCCATATTTAAATGCACAACTCCCTGGGTATTCATGCATGTCAGCCCATTCGGGCTGTGATTTGGGCGACCAAGAATTTTTTGGTGGTATTATCCAGAGCTCAATACACAATCAGTCGAACTGGTTGAGCTCCCTCCGCAAGAGTCGCTGGTAGAAGGTTGCAACGCCTCCCACGATTGATGCAGCCAGCATCGCTTTAGGCTGGTAACGGAAGACTAGTTAACATGGGCTCTTACGGAACACGAGAGATAATAGCAAGCAGTTGGCAAGAGGCTGAAGATCACCCCGCTACACGTGGTGCAATCCGAGTGCTGTTGCGACCGCCAAAATTTCGTAGATTGCGAATTGGCGCACGTAGGCGTTCTGCCTCAAAACCAAGGAACCGAAGGTTTTGTTCTCATGGTTCATCAATGTGAGTGGTAGCGCAGAAGGCCTCCCAGCTCGGTAAGTCTCTGTTAGTACTGCATAGTACCGCTGAAGTCAATAGCTTCCTACGGAGTGTTAAGAAAGCGAGCAGAGTGAGCCCATCGAAGGCTAGACTAGCCACGATAAATCGTGGAAACTGCTTAGTCGTCTATGGTTGTTGCATGCGATAACAATAATGCATCAATGAAGAGCGCTGTTGAAGTCGTCGTGGACTATGGATTCCTGCATAACTTCCTCCTCCCCCGGTAAGTGTAAGTATGATTCCAAGGGAACCGCATCGAAGGAGGTCTTGAGCTCGGACATTCGTAACCGGGAATCGTCTTTAGATCGTTCTTGCTGCTGGGAAAGAGGGTCTCGTTGAAGGTTCTTCTCGAAAGTAAAGAACCGTCTATCACTTGCTGGCTAAGCTTCGGTGACTACCTGTGAAGCCTTCTTCTTGCTGGAGTGCTCCTTGTCAAGAAGACGCAGTTGCAACCCACATTGACTGATAATTCCAATGAGTTTCTGAACTGCCTAGGGCTTCGGTTGTACTAGTTCCACTCGTCTATACTCCACTTTTTCAGAGCGTTTCAGCTATTCCCTATGATCCTCCAGTGTCTGCTCATACTTCCGCATGATAGGATTGAATTCACTTTCGTCAAGGCTGCTGATTATCTCCAGGTTGATTTGGATGTCCCTCACTATGATCTCAAGCTCACGCTCAGCCACGTCCATCTTCCTTAACTTCTCTTCGAAACGTTGATCACATTCACCAGCCATCTTTAATATTTCCTGGCGTTGTTGCCCCATCATAATCCCGATGCTTGTCTTTAGTTCCTCCTCATACTCATCGATTTGTTCCGAGAGAGACCGATAGTAGTACTGGACCTTGCTACGCTCGTCGTTGTTGAACTGCCTCATTTCATTTGACTTACCCAAAAACCGATTGACTTCATCCATAAAGTTTTCGGACTCCTGCACAAAGCGATTGTTGGAGTAGGAGTTGGCGATGGGTTAGGGAAGCTGGAGAGCCACCAACAAACTGCTATTTGAGTTGGTTAATCTATCGACTTTGAAACCTTGACTGGCCAACAATATTGCGCATTTCTCGCAGTAGTAAAGCTAACTTTCCTCACTGTAAACCCGAAACCTTGCTGACTTCTCAGGGTGATTGGAGCAGCAACTGTCCATTTCAAGGCTCTTTTCAGGCTGTCTTTTCTGAGGCTTCAGACTATTCCTGGCTGATCTTGCCTGTCCAGTGACAACTTGGTTTGCCGGGAGAATGTCGCTATCGCTGCCAGCAAACATCATAGGTTTGTTTTTGAGTATTCCCAAGTTCGGCTTGAATGAGTTGCTTATTGGTTGCTTGCGCATCTGTGCATTTTCCTGGTAGGGAGCTTACCGCCCTACGTAAGAACCCATCGTGGGCATATTGATAATGTTTCGTAAAGGTTAGCGGTTCAATCTGCCTGGCGAGACGTTGGGTGGGTTGATCTTGGTAGGACGTTGTTGCCTCATTTGAATTCAAACGTTGGTAATTTAGTAATAATACAACTATTTAGGGCAGTCTGGTCATGGCATTGCAACCGACAGTTTCGGTAGAGTCAATGCCGTTCTGTTCAACGATTCCCTTTCAAAAAGCCCACTTTTGCTGAGTATCGAAGCTTTGGCAAGTGACTGGTTGAATCGGGTTTGGTTGCGATTGTTCAAGACAAAATAACTGCTCTCGACGAGTCTATTTTCAAGAAGGTATCTCCGCAGCCGACGCTGTTTACGATTTCCGTCATTCTTGAGGTATTTCTACTGATCTATAGGGTTGGTGTGTGCCACCTTGCCTTCCCTTCCAAGCCCCCTAACGAAAGACGAGTAGTTGATATTGTGCTTCTGCTCGAACGACTTCCCATTCTTGGAAAGGGTAAGACTCAAGTTTTACAATTCCATAGGAGAGTCAAAACCTTCCAAACTATTATCGATCGATTCGACTTTATACATACATTATCAAGACCGTAGGATGGTCGACTCGATAACTACCACGTTCGTGGGTTCGTTTTACGATGATGTTGAGGACCCCAACATTAACACGCTATCGATCCTTTGGATATCCTCGTACATATTCATGCGTTTTGACTCATGAAAGGAAAGATCCTTTTTGCTGGGAAGCCACATGCTCAGGCTTTTCCTACTGCTTGATTTTTAGGCTTTGGTGCCGCCGAGACGATGCAACACCACCTCCTGTTGTGGGCAATCAATAGTTTGGCAGGCGGTTTCCGAAATGTTTGAGGGCTTATGCGGTCCTTGAACTGGTTATCTTCCCTATATCTGCTCGTAAGCAATGCTTCGAAAGCAGCGATTGTCGACTATCGGCAACGGCGTATGCTTTACCTCAGGAGAACTACAAATAGTCGCTAGTCGAGGTCTGTGGTTGCCTTGACGTGAGATTAGTGGTTCGAGGGAGAGTTGCAACTGAGAAGGTTGGGTAACCTCTGCCTCTTCAATCGTTGAGAGCTGCTTTCGAAGACAGGGAGGACTCTTCATAGTGTAATATTGAGGTGATCGATGCCTGAAGACCAAATTCTAGTGGTGTGCTGCGTCTAACTCTTTATAACTTTTGTCTTGCCTTGTTGCGCTTGGTAGTACGACGATGCTTTTATTCGATATTTGTTCGTGGTCTAGACAGCGAATGTTGCTATTTGATTCTTTTTGGTAGCTCTCATCGGTATGAACTCTCAACGAATATTCATTTTAGTTGTTCTTCAGGGTCCCCCGAGTTCTTTTGCTCCCACATACTGATAGATACCCCATTCCTTGCTTTTGTTTCAGGGAATATTGCGTCAACACTCTAACGGCCTCCACAAAATTGAGTCTTGAGCGTCCCTCGAACAGCCACTGAAAGTCACATCCTTCAACTCTGTCGGTAATGACCTTGAGGATACTTTGGATGAGAGATAGGCAGTCTAGTTTCTAATTTTTATCGACTGTTTTCTAATTCGAAGAGAAGTTTTCGTTGAACCATACTCGCAACTCTCCTCGACTGTTGAGTGCCATCATACCGGCAGTAATGTTGAAGTAACCGAATTGGCTTACTAATGATCCATAGCTGTGCAGTGCTTCCCGCAGCAGAATCATGCCTTCCTCATTAGTTAGTTTTCGCTTCAGATCGCTAAGCCTTTCAAGCCTTTAAGTGATAACGTAGGAACCGCCCCGACCGTTGCATAAGTTCGATAGCGGCTCTCGAAAATGGTAGAGTATTGGCACCCACCCACTTCTGTTATTTTTGCGAACCGTAAACAGCTCCCGGTCGCTCTGAGAAAGTGCATCTTCCCCAACGAGGTACCTCTCCAGCTACTCCTGTGTACTGCGGTGGCGAATTATGCTACTGAAGCGTAGTTCCCCGGTTCGTTCCCATTCATCAGCGTCGAAAACAATTCTTGAAGATTGACTACCCATACAAATTAGTTTATAGGTGGTACTATTGTCTGATGAATCAACCCAGGTTGTCCTCGTCTCGGCCAGTGAAGTTAGCTACTCTATCGCGGAAGATTGTTTGGATACCATTTCTGAATGTCACTGGTTCCAGTAGCAAATCCTTAACAGTTCCAACGTGCTCTGAAGGCTTCACTATTTAGTCGATGGTGCCTGTATTGCGATACATGCTTACGTTTTTTGATCATCTCCAGTGACAAGAACTGCCAGTTATAGATGTACTTGGTGAGGAATTTCAGAAAATCGGGGTCCACATAGGCAAGCTTCGGTCGCATCTTCAGGAAGTTAAACAGAACTTCATACACTTCGAGGTAGGTCAATACGTTAGGACCACCAAGTTCATAGGTCTTTCCCTTGGTATGCTCAAGCTTCAAAGCATTCAGCACGCATGTTGCCACGTCGAGAACGCTGATCGGTTGCTTAAGCGCAGTGCAGTCATCTGATACAATGCAGAACTTTCGGAAGAAGAAGTTATATTGCCTTTCAATAGTGGTGGCGAAGTAGTCGTTGAAACCGTAGACGGGGCACGGACGGAAGATTGTCACGTTTGGGAATACCTTTCTAACTACTTCCTCAGCGATAGCCTTGGTTTGGAAGTCGAAAGATGGCGAATCCTTATGGGCACCTGCTGCTGAGAAATGGATCAACCGATGCACCCCCTTCTTCTTACAGGCGTGAGCAATCCTTTCGGGGATTTCTATGTTTACGAAGTCGAACTCTTCCCTGCGCTTGAGATAGGTCCTTGGACCAACAAGATTGACAACCACGTTTGAGTTGTTGATCATGCGTTCAATCATAGCCTGATCACGGTAGTTCATGTCCCGGTGCACCCATGATTTGCCTAAGGTGGATAAAAGCCGTACCTGTTGCAGCGTAAGTCTTCAGTTCCTTGATTTCATCGGAGTGGTGGGGTTTGTACTCAGTTGTGATGGGGAAGATCAAATTGCTGCCGATGTAGCCTAGCTTGGCACCGACGTAGTGCCCAATGAGTCCACTGCCTCCGAAGATGGTGGCCCAGATACCGGACTCGCCTTCCCTGTTGTGTTCACCACCATCGTAGACGAAGAGCTTCTTTTCGATGGCGAAGCCACTCCGGCCGAGGGTGTGCAGCCACTTGCCGCTATATAATCTGTGGCTGAGCATAGGTATTATACCAGCTCAACACATTCGCAGCCAACTTTGATAAAGTTTATGTTGCGGACGAAAAGGCTGGTGGCGGTGTTCAGCTATCAGTTCGCTCTGAAGAAACGTCTATCTTCTCAAGAACTGCCGGTTTCCGGAGAAGCACTTATTGCAAGTTTATGGACTCTACCGACACTCCAGCAAACCTTTGAAGTGCTGGAGGACAAA
>Ga0075152_10003010_pt1 | contig 11914 bp, 7 predicted proteins | sample JI61114C2DNA_FD_70964 | JGI IMG/M metagenome (GOLD analysis project Ga0075152, IMG submission 70964) | Wastewater effluent complex algal communities from Wisconsin, to seasonally profile nutrient transformation and Carbon sequestration -... | ecosystem: Engineered > WWTP > Effluent > Algae...
GAAGTGTTGTTTAGAGGTACTTTACAAAAATTATTGATTCATTGGTTTGGAAATACCAAAGCAAAAGCTATACTGGCAATTGTAGTTACATCTATTGTTTTTAGTGTTGTGCATTTTAGCTTTTATGGCTTTTTGGCAAGGGCTGGCTTGGGCATTGTATTGGGCTTAATTTTTTATTATAGCAGAAATATTTGGTTGAGTATTTTACTCCATTTTATTAACAATGGCATTGCAGTTACAGCGTTGTTTGTGTTAAGTAGAAATGGTAAAAACCCAGAAGCTGCTTTAAAAGAAAACTTCCCTTGGTGGTATGGCATTATTGCACTTGGAATAGTAGTTACAGTATTTGTAAGCTTTAAAAAAGAAAGTGAACAAATTGGTGCTTTGAAAATTACAGATGGAGATTTAAAATTGAAAAACGAAAACAACCCTTTTGCCTAATGCAACAATGGTTTTTATTACATCGTACAAAAAGTATTGTTGAGGCCAGTATTTTACAAGGCATGTTAGAAGAAAACAATATTCCTGCACAAATATTGAATAAACAAGATAGCAGTTATCTAGCCTTTGGCGAAATTGAATTGTATGTTCCTACCCATTTAAAAGATTTGGCTAAAACCTTGTTGGCACAAGCGTTAATGAATTAAATGTTTATATAAATTGGCGTTCACTGTGTGGTTGTTGAGAGCAAAAAACCACCCCTAGCCCATCCAAAGGAAGGGAAATGAAAAAGTTTACTCCACACGTTGGTTTATTCACCAAGCTATAAAAAGTTTATCTCTTTCCTTTAATTCTTGTTAAAAATTACGTTAGCTACGGCTTTCAACATTATTCTCACAAACCTTATCTTCGCTGCATGGAACAATTGTTACAACAGGTAAATAATTATAAGCAAGAAATTACTGCTTTTGAAGCCAATACACCCGAAACGATAGAAGCTTTTCGTATAAAATATTTGGGTACAAAAGGCTTAGTTAAAAGCATTATGGGCTTAATGAAAGATGTACCTGTAGAACAAAAAAAAGATGCTGGTCAGTTATTAAACGAGTTTAAATTATTTGTTGAAGAAAAGTTTGAAACCTTAAAAGCTGCGACTGAAAATATTGAACAAACTTCATCTAAAATAGATTGGAGTTTACCAGGAAATCCTGTACCAGTTGGTTCACGTCATCCTTTAAGTTTGGTACGCAATAAAATTGTTTCCATATTTCAACGTTTGGGTTTTGCCATTGCCGAAGGACCAGAAATTGAAGACGATTGGCACAACTTTGGTGCAATGAACTTGCCTGAAGATCATCCAGCAAGAGACATGCAAGATACTTTTTACATCAATCAAAACCCTTCTTGGTTGTTGCGTACACATACTAGTAGTGTGCAAGCTAGGGTTATGGAAAACCAAAAACCGCCCATTCGTGTAATTTGCCCAGGACGTGTGTATAGAAATGAAACCATTAGTGCAAGAGCCCATTGCTTTTTTCACCAAGTAGAAGGTTTATACATTGATGAAAATGTAAGCTTTGCCGATTTAAAGCAAACCTTGTATTTCTTTGTGCAAGAAATGTTTGGTAAAGATGTAAAAGTTCGTTTTCGTCCATCTTACTTTCCGTTTACAGAACCAAGTGCCGAAATGGACATTAGTTGTTTAATTTGCGATAGCAAAGGTTGCAATGTTTGTAAACATACCGGTTGGGTAGAAATTTTAGGTAGTGGAATGGTGCATCCTAAAGTGTTAGAAAACTTTGGAATTGATAGCAATAAATACACAGGTTTTGCATTTGGTATGGGTGTTGAAAGAATTTGTCAATTAAAATATCAAGTAAACGATTTACGTTTATACAGCCAAAATGATGTACGGTTTTTAAAACAATTTACAGGTGTAGTTTAAAAGAAATATTACAAAAACCGTCATACAAAATATGGCGGTTTTTTTCTGGTCAAATTTTTGCTTATTTTTTTCAATTATTTATACATCATTTAAAAACGAGGCTTTTTACAAATGATTAACAACCCTCATGTTGCATTTACTTAAATTTACGCTCTTAAAAACATTGAACTCTTACACAATGAATAAATATTTACTTGTTTGTTTAATTTGTTGCAGTAGCTTTTTAGCCAATGCACAAACCATAAAAAAAGCTCCAACAAAAAAAACAAACACCAATGCTGTTGTAAAAAAACCGTTGGCAACAAGTGTAGATAAAACAGGAAGACATATCAACATTACTCTAACGCCTTTTAAAAATTGTTGGATTTATTTGGGTAGCTATTATGGTACAGGAAGAACAATAACAGATAGTGCTTATTTAGATGGCAATAGCAAAGGCGTTTTTAAAGGCAACACCAAACTTACAGGGGGTATTTATTTTGTAGTTTCTCCGCAATACACCATTCAATTTGAATTGTTGATGGATGCAGAACAACATTTTAGTATTGTAGCTGATAGTGCTAAAAAAGAACAGTTTCAAATTATTGGTTCGGCCGACAATGATTTGTTTAAAGAATACTCAAAAGTAACTTCAGTTAAAGGCAAACATTTATACGATTTAAACAATCAATTGGCAACTGCAAAAACAAGAGAAGATAGCCTACAAATAAGAGATGAAATAATTAAAGGCAATAAAGAATTACAAGCCTACAGAGAAGATATTGTTGCTAAAAATCCCAATTCATTGCTTTCTATGTTATTTACTGTAATGAAGAGACCAGAGTTTCCACCAATACCAATGGTGAATGGTAAGCCAGATTCTTTGTACCCATATCGTTATGTAAAAGATCATTATTGGGATGATGTAAACTTTTTTGATGACAGACTTTTGCGTACACCTTTCTTTGAACCAAAAATGGATGACTATTTTAAATATCAAGTTAGTCCAGAAGCCGATTCTATTATTCAAGAAGTAAAATACATGCTACTCTCTGCAAGATCTGGCAAAGAAATTTTTCCTTACTTGCTTACTAAGTTTACCAACAAATATGTAAACCCAGAGTATATGGGTCAGGATAAAGTTTTTTTATACCTCTTCAACGATTTTTATAGCAAGGGCGATACGGTTTTTTTAAATGCCGCTTCTAGAAAAATGATTTTTGATAGAGCTTACAGTTTAATGGCCAATCAAATTGGAGAACCTGCACCAGTACTCAACTTAACAGATACTTTAGGCAAAGTGCAGCCCATGTATAACATCAACGCAGCATTTACTTTGGTGGCTTTTTGGGACCCTCATTGTGGACATTGTAAAGAACAAATTCCAAGAATTGATAGCATGTACAAGTCCAAGTGGAAAGCATTGGGTTTAAAAGTATATTCTGTATATGTATATGACGACAATGTACCTGATTGGAAAAAATTTATTAATGAAAAAGAGTTGTTCGATTGGACGCATGTTTATCAAACCAAAGCAGCAAGAGATCTTGAAATTAAAAACAATCAAGCGGGGTTTAGACAGTTGTATGATGCAAGAGTTACACCAACCATTTATTTGTTAGACGATAAAAAACGTATCATTGCCAAACAGCTTAGTTTAGAACAATTTGACGATGTGATTTCTGCAAAACTTAAAAATAAAAACAACAAATAAACTATGTTTAAAAAAATAGTATTTGTATTGGCCCTATTGCCTTTTACTTTAATTGCAACTGCACAACCTTTGTTTACTTATGGCAAAAAGCAGGTTACAAAAACCGAATTTTTAAAGGCATATAATAAAAACCCTTCGGTTGATGAAACGGATAGAAAAAAAGCATTGGCCGAGTATCTACAACTGTACATCAACTATAAGCTGAAAGTTCAATCTGCTTACGATGATAAGTTAAATGAGCAACCCACATTTAAGTACGAGAGTGCCAATTTTAAAAAACAAATTGCTGAAAATATCATCAACAACGAAGCCAATATAAACGAGTTGGTAAAAGAAGCTTTTGATAGAAGCCAAAAAGACATTCATGTGGCTCAAGTTTTTGTTGAATTAAAACCTGGGGTAGACAATATTGTTGCTTTTAATCAAATTCAAAAAGCATATAATTTAATTAAAGAAGGCAAAGATTTTAGCGAAGTTGCTGCAACCTATTCCAATGATGAAGCTACACAACAAGCTAAAGGAAATTTAGGCTACATCACTGCATTTACATTGCCTTACGAATTTGAAAATGAAATTTATAGATTAAGGAAAGGAGAAGTTTCAGCCGTTTATAAAAGTTCTTTTGGGTATCATATTTTTAAGAACTTAAACGAACGTGCAGCTGTTGGTAAAAGAAAAGTTGCACAAATATTAATTACTGTACCAAAAGATGCTACAGAAGATGCAAAACTAAAGTTTAAAGCCACTGCCGATACAGTGTACAATCGTTGTTTACGTGGTATAGCTTTTGAAAAGTTGGTTCCTGAATTTAGCACAGATAGAACCACATTAAGCAACAATGGCATAATGAACGAAATAGCAGTGGGGCAGCTTGATCCTTTGTTTGAAGATCAAGCATTTTCATTATCAGAAATTGGAGCAATTGGTAAACCATTTTTAACTCAGTTTGGTTGGCATATTTTAAAGCTAATTGAAGTTACACCTGTAGGCAAAGATTTTAACGATGCTGTTACTGCTGCGTTGGTAAAACAACAAATAGAACGTGCCGATAGATTGAGTATTGCCAAAAAAGGATTAACCAAAAAATGGATGAAAATTTGCAACTACAAACCGGGCATTTTCGATGAAAAAGAATTTGTACGTTTTACAGATAGTGCTGCAAAAGATGCTTCATTTACCAACTTTAAAAAAGTTACTCCATCTACCGTTTTATTTTCTTTCACCAAGCAAACAATAACTGCTGCCGATTGGGCAAAATTTGTAAAAGCCATTAAACAAAGTGGTAGCCCGTTGGCATCGAGAACTGCAACAGATTTATTAAAAGAATACGAACAAATTGTTTGTGCCGAATATTATAGAGAGCATTTAGAAGATTATAATGTTAGCCTTAAAGAACAAAGTAAAGAGTTTGACGAAGCCAACTTATTGTTTGGTGCAATGGATAAAAATGTTTGGGCTAAAGCAGGAGAAGACACTACAGGATTACAAAAATATTACGCTGCTCATACATCAAAATATACTTGGGCTCCCGGCATTAGTGCACTGGTTTTTACAACCACCAACGAAGCAACAGCCAATGATGTAATAGATAGTTTAAAAAACAACTTTAGCAGTTGGCGTTTATGGATTGCCAACTTTAGCAACAATGTTATACACGATAGTAGCCGTTTCGAAAACAATCAATTGCCCATTAATCAGCCTGTAGAAAATAAAGTTGGTTTTATAAGCAAACCAGAAAAAAATATCAACGATGGTTCTTACACCTTTTTATATGTAACAGCATTGCACAATAGTATTGCTACCAGAAATTTTGAAGATGCAAAAGGTTTAGTAACCAACGATTATCAACAAGTATTAGAACAACAATGGATAGATACTTTAAAGAAAAAATATCCTATTAAAATAAACGATGCAGTTTGGAAAACAGTAAAATAATATAATAAAAAACCCACTTAAATGTGGGTTTTTTATTATCCTAACTTCACTCTAACATTTCTTTCTCAATAAAGTAATTACATAAAAATCTCAGTCCTTACTTTTGCAATTCTTTAAAAATAAATTATGAGCCAGCATTTAAGTGAACAAGAAATTGTACGTAGAGAAAAATTAAGCCAACTATTACAAGCAGGTATTGAAGCTTATCCTGCACCATTGTACCCAGTTAATTCATTTTCAACTGATATAAAAAACAATTTTACTGAAGAGAAAAAAGAAGAATTTTCTAGCGTTTGTGTTGCAGGTCGTATTATGAGCATCAACGATAAAGGCAAAGTTTTTTTCATTAAAATTCAAGATAGCAAAGGCATTGTACAATTGTATGTAAAGAGAGATGAAATTTGTCCAACAGATGATAAAACGCTTTGGGATGTTGTTGTAAAACATTTAGATCTTGGTGATATTATTGGTGCAACTGGTTATGTGTTTATAACAAAAACTGGTGAAACTTCAGTACATACACAAACCCTTACTTTACTTACTAAAAGTTTAAAACCTTTGCCCGTTGTAAAACGTGATGATGAAGGAAATGTGTTTGATGAAGTAACAGATCCTGAGTTTAGATATAGACAGCGTTATGTAGATTTAATTATCAACCCTGACGTAAAGGAGACGTTCATTAAACGTACAAAACTGATCAATACCATTCGTGATTTTTTAAATGAGCAAGGAGCTATAGAAGTTGATACACCTGTGTTGCAAGCAATTCCTGGTGGAGCAGCAGCTCGTCCTTTTGCTACACACCACAATGCATTAGATGTTCCTTTTTACTTGCGTATTGCCAACGAATTGTATTTAAAAAGACTAATTGTTGGTGGGTTTGATTGGGTATATGAGTTTAGCAGAAACTTTAGAAATGAGGGAATGGATAGAACCCATAATCCTGAATTTACCATATTAGAATGGTATACAGCTTACAAAGATTATTATTGGATGATGGATATTACCGAGCAACTCATTGAAAAGGTTGCATTGGCTTTACATGGCACAACCGATGTACAATTGGGCGATAAAATCATCAATTTTAAAGCTCCATTTAAACGAATTTCTATATACGATTCAATTAAAGAAAATACAGGAATTGATGTAAGTAGTTTTGATGAAGCAGGCTTACGTGATGTATGCAAACAATTAAAAATAGATGTGCCACCAACCATTGGTAAAGGCAAATTAATTGATGAAATTTTTGGTGCAACTAGTGAACATACTTATACGCAACCAACTTTTATAATTGACTATCCAGTTGAGATGAGTCCTTTAACAAAAAAGCATCGTAGTAAACCAGGATTGGTAGAACGTTTTGAATTGATGGTTAATGGTAAAGAAATTGCCAATGCTTACAGCGAATTGAACGACCCAATTGATCAACGTGAACGTTTTGAAGAACAAGTTAAATTAATGGAACGTGGCGATGATGAAGCTATGTTTATTGATTATGATTTTTTACGTGCCTTAGAATATGGCATGCCTCCTACAAGTGGCATTGGCATTGGTATAGATCGTTTGGTAATGATGATGACCAATCAAGCAAGTATTCAAGATGTGTTGTTATTCCCTCAAATGAGGCCTGAAAATTTTGAAGGGTAATTATCAAATAAATTACCATAAAAAGGGTTTTCATTTGAAATGAGAACCCCTTTTATTTTGAATACCACCCTTTTAAAAAATAATTTTAAATTTGGATCCCTATTTTTATGATGTAATTATACATATTGATTTTACAAAATACATCCTACTTTAATTCTGTTTCCTAGCACTTAGACAAAAAATAAACAACATGAAAAAACTTATACTACTATTTGCTCTTTTTATAGCTGCCTTAAATTTACAAGCACAAACCATTAGCAATTTCACACCTGCCAATGGTGCTGTAGGTACTTTAGTTACAGTAACTGGTGCTAATTTAAACAATCCTACAAGTTTTACAATTGGTGGAGTTTCGGCAATTGTTGTAAGCAATACAAGCAGCAGTTTAGTAGCCCTAGTAATGCCAGGTACAACAACAGGTTTAGTTTCTATTAATACAGGTAATGGTATAGTAAATAGTGCTAGCAATTTTACTATAACTCAAACACAGTATCCACTTTTTCAACAAGGAAATAAATTGGTAGGAACAGATAATATAGGAAATGCTCAACAAGGTAATGCTGTATCTGTGAGTGCCGACGGTAACACTGCTATTGTAGGAGGAAGTTTCGACAATTCTCAACAAGGGGCTGCTTGGATATATACTAGAATTGGCAATACTTGGACTCAACAAGGAAATAAATTGATAGGAACTGGTAATATAGGTGCTGCTCGACAAGGAACTTCAGTATCAATTAGTGCTGATGGAAATACTGCTATGATGGGTGGAATTTTAGATAACACCAATAAAGGAGCAGTTTGGATATTTACAAGAACTGGCAACACTTGGAGCCAACAAGGAAATAAATTGGTGGGTACAGATGCTATTGGAAGTGCCAAACAAGGTCAATCTGTATCAATTAGTGCCGATGGAAATACTGCTATTTGGGGGGGCAATGATGATAATGGACAACAAGGAGCAGTTTGGGTATATACAAGAACAGGAAATACTTGGAGCCAACAAGGAAATAAATTAGTGGCTTCAGGCAATGTGGGAGCTGCTCAACTAGGCTGGTCTGTTTCGTTGAGTGCAGATGGAAACACTTTTATTGTGGGGGGGAATACAGATAATTCGCAACAAGGTGCTGCTTGGGTATTTACTAGAAGTGGCAATACTTGGACTCAACAAGGAAATAAATTAGTAGCTTCAGACAATGTAGATGCTGCTGTTCAAGGTCAATCAGTATCAATTAGTGCAGATGGAAATACTGCTATTGTTGGCGGCATATATGATAATTCTCAAATAGGAGCAGCTTGGGTGTATACAAGAACAGGAAATACTTGGACTCAACAAGGTAGTAAATTAGTAGGTACAGGCAATATGGGTATTACTCGACAAGGCTATTCTGTAGCATTGAGTGCAGATGGAAATACTGCAATGGTAGGCGGTAATCGTGACAACTCTTTTCAAGGGGCAGCTTGGTTGTATACAAGAACAGGAAATACATGGACTCAACTAGGCAGTAAAATAGTGGGTACAGATAATACAGGTGCTGCTTATCAAGGTTACTCTCTATCATTAAGTGCCGATGGAAGTACTGCAATAATGGGCGGAATTCAAGATAATTCAAATCAAGGAGCTGCTTGGGTATTTGTATCTAACAGTTTTTTACCAACTAAATTTATTGGTATAACTGCAATTCAAAAAGCGAATGATGTTATAATAAATTTTTCTACAACCAACGAAACTCAAGTACATAGTTATGAAGTAGAGGAAAGCAGCAATGGAATTAACTTTAAAAAAGGGGCTAGTATAGTTGCTAAAAATGCAAACATCAATTATTATAGTTGCCTAGCCACACATGTTGTTATGGGCAACAATTACTATCGCATTAAAGCTATTGATAACAATAGGTTGATTAATTACAGCCAAATTATAAAATTAAAATTTGGTAGTACTAAAGTTGCTTCAATAAGTGTTTATCCGAACCCTATAAAAAATGGTGTGGTTCAATTGCAGTTAAGTGATATTGAGCAAGGAGAATACACAATACGCATCATAAATATTGTTGGCAAAGGAGAGTTTACAAAAGTTATTCATCATTTAGGAGGAAGTAGCGTACAACCTATCAACCTAAAAGAAGTGTCAAAAGGCACTTATGTTCTTCAAGTATTCAATCATAAAATGATCCTTACTAAAAAAATGGTAATCAAATAAAGCAATGAATACTTATAAAAAAAGTGGGTTGATTTTTTAAAAAATCAACCCACTTTTTTTTCTTTATCAAACTCTTCGAAACGTCCTCGTTTCGAAAGCAATATTCTGTTGCTTGCAGCAACTTGCTATTCTACACAAATTCGCCAATTGTATTTATTAAAAAGGTTGTTCTTCAAAACCTTCATCAAAATTGCCGGTATTCATTTTGCTTCCTTGTACAAAAAACTTACCTCCATCTGCTGCAGGAGCACCACCAATTGGCGATGGACCAACAGGTTTCCAATTGCTATTTGGAGTAGAAAAACCACCACCGCCAGCATCTCCATCCCAAACTTCAAATTTTTGTATAGATAAGTTGGCTCTCAATTGTATTGTATCTAAAGAGCCATTACGATGCTTGGCAATTTTTATTTCAGTTAATCCTCTTGTATCTTCTCCATCTGCATTGGTATTTGTTCCATAATATTCAGGACGATAAATAAACATTACCATATCAGCATCTTGTTCAATTGCTCCAGATTCACGTAAATCACTCAACTGTGGCATTTTACTTTCTTTACGTGTTTCAACAGCACGACTTAACTGAGACAAGGCAATAATAGGAACACTTAATTCTTTTGCCAATGCTTTTAAGTTACGAGAGATAGAAGAAATTTCTTGTTCACGATTTCCACCTTTATCGTTAGAGCCACTCATCAATTGTAAATAGTCAATAATAATCAGTCCAACATGATGTTTATTTACCAATCGTCTAGCTTTTGCTCTAAACTCAAAAATGTTTAATGCAGCAGTATCGTCAATATACAATGGTGCAGTTTCTAAACGCTTTATACCTTTTGCATGTAATTGTGCATACTCATGATCTTCCAATTTACCACGACTAATTTTTTCTAACAATATTTCACTCTCTGCACTTAAAATACGAGTTACCAATTGGCTTGCACTCATCTCTAAACTAAAAAAACCAACTCCAATAGGCTTTGTAGGGTGTAAAGCTGCATTACGAGCCAAGTTTAATGCAAAAGCAGTTTTACCCACAGCAGGTCTTGCTGCCAAAATAATTAAATCGGTAGGTTGCCATCCATACGTAATTCTATCTAAATTACTAAAGCCACTTGGCACGCCACTAATTTCATCTGTTTTGGTTCTTAAAGCATCAATTTTATTAATCGTATTTGCTAAAACAGAACCAATATCTTCAAAATTCTTTTTTAAATAGTTGTTGGTAATATTGAACATTTTGGTTTCGCTATCATCTAGCAAATCAAAAACATCTGTACTATCTTCATAAGCATCGCCAATAATTTCACCACTAATTCTTATCAACTCACGTTGAATAAATTTTTGTAAAATAATTCTTGCATGTGCATCAATATTGGCAGTACTAACAACAGCATTGGTTAATTTGGTAACATAATAAGGTCCACCAACTACATCTAATTGCTCTTTCCTTTTTAGTTCTTCTACAACAGTTAGTATATCAATAGGTATACTTCGCTGCTGCATGTCTTGCATAGCTTTAAAAATAATTTGGTGAGCTTCTACATAAAAACATTCTGCTTTTAAATTGGCATCAGTTGCCGAATCAAAAGCTCCTTTTTCTAACATAATGGCTCCTAAAACAGCTTCCTCCAATTCTCTTGCTTGTGGTGGAACTTTGCCATAAACCATAGTGCTTAAATCCACACTTGGAGTTTTTCTCCTTTTTTTGTCTCGATTAATATTTGAAATAATTTCCATTAGTTATGAATCTGTTATGGGGGTTAGTAAAACGTACCAAGTTTCTTTTTTATTGAAATGAATTAAATCTTTAAAAAAACGCATCAACTAAAAAGGAGGGCGAATATGAAGCAGAATAAGTTTATGTAAAAATTTTTTTTGCTGAATTTTCTTTCACATCAATTCACATCTTCATTCACAGCATTCAACGCTTCATTCACACCAAAAACATGGTTTGTACACAATATACAAAAGTTATTAGTAGGTATTGTTGTTTTATACACACACAATGTGTAGAAAGAAATTTTGATTTTTTAAGGTTCGTCTCGGCTTTTTACACGTACTTAAAAGGGTGCTAAAAAATGCTCATTTTTATAAAATAATGACATTAAATAGCAAAAAATGCGGAGTTCCGTCAATAAAAAATAGGTATATTTTTGAGCAATGTTTTTTCTTAAAACATATATACAATAAGTGTTGCACTCAAAAAAACGGGCACTCAAAAAATATACAATTCAATATGAATATTTGTTTACACAACCATTCAATTGGCCAATAATTGCTACTAAAATCCATTTGCTAAAACATTATCTTCGCTGCCAATATTTAAGATAAAAAGTATGACAATAAGCTACAATTGGTTAAGTGATTATTTGCCCGAAACAATAGAACCTGAAAGACTTTCTAAAATTCTTACCTCAATTGGTTTAGAAGTAGAAAGCATGGAACAATATGAAAATATTAAAGGCGGATTAAAAGGATTGGTAATTGGTGAAGTATTGAGTTGCGAACCACATGCCAATGCCGATAAATTAAAAGTAACCTCTGTAAATATTGG
>Ga0075152_10003011_pt1 | contig 11913 bp, 7 predicted proteins | sample JI61114C2DNA_FD_70964 | JGI IMG/M metagenome (GOLD analysis project Ga0075152, IMG submission 70964) | Wastewater effluent complex algal communities from Wisconsin, to seasonally profile nutrient transformation and Carbon sequestration -... | ecosystem: Engineered > WWTP > Effluent > Algae...
GGCAGCACGCGCACCGGAGCTGTGCGCAGTTCCTCATCAGTGCGCATGGGCGCTGTCACCTGCATGTGGATGATGGCACGCAGCAGCAGGAGATTTGTCTCGACCGACCCACGCTCGGCGTGCTGGTGCCGCCGCTGGTCTGGGTGGTGGAGGACTGTCACTCCGCCGACTCCAGCGTGCTCGTACTGGCCTCGCAGCCTTATGAACCCGAAGATTACATTTGGGATTACGCAGAGTTTTTGACTATAGTAAAAAACCATCCTTCAGCCCAATGAACTCGATTTCCCCCTCAGCACTCTCATCGCCAATTGGTGAGCGCCAAGCTGTGGGGCAGTGGGCGGAGTTGACCGAGTTCATGCGCCGTCAGCCCGCCTGGATCTCCATCATCACACCCATGCTCCTGACCATCGGCATGGGCTGGATGGATGACATCAGCGGCTGGGAAGTCAGCCTCTTCATCTTTTACGCTGTCCCCATCATCCTCGCCGTATGGTGGGTCAATGTGTCCTCAGGTCTAATAGTCGCCATTCTCTCAGGCCTCATCTGGTGGTATGCCAACCGCGACGTCCACCCCTACGAGACTCATCTGGGCTATGCCTGGGCGCTGATGAATCGAGAGTTTTACTTCGGCGTCGTCGTTTTTGCCGTGAATATCGTCCGCAAAAAACAAGATGCCGATGCCGCCCACATCCAGATGCTGGAGGAGCGCCAGCAACTGGAGAAAGACATCGTCACTGTCAGTGAATACGAGCAGCAGCGCATCGGTCGGGATCTGCATGACGGCCTCTGCCAGCAACTCGCCGCCATCGGCTGTGCCGCGCGTGCCCTCACCGAGGACATGCAGAGCAAAGGCTATGACAATGCACCTGATGCCGCAGCCATCGAAGAATGCATCCAGCAGGCCGTCATTGAGGCGCGAGACATGGCGCGTGGCATCTTCCCCGTGCATGTGGACCGCAGCGGCCTCAGCACCGCCCTGCGTGACCTCGCGCAGACCACTGCTCGCCTGACAGGCATCGATATCGAAACCGTCGAGACCAATGAGGTGCAACTGCACTCTCCCGAGGTCTCCATGCACCTATTCCGCATCACGCAGGAAGCCGTCGCCAATGCCGTCAGACACGCCTCCGCCTCCAAGATCTGGATCAAACTCGACCTCCGTGGAGATGTCCTCACCCTCCAGATCGAGGACGACGGCAGAGGCATGGGCCACCACCGCGTGCCTAGCAAAGGCGGCGGCATGGGACTGCGCACCATGCGCTACCGCGCCCAGGCCATCGGTGCCACACTTCATATCGAACCCCGGCTCGGCGGTGGCACACGCGTGCGCTGCCAGATGAAGATCGAGATCGTCCCCGCCACCCAGCACTCCCATGCCTGATAAAACCATCTCCTCCTGCAAAGTCCTCCTCGTGGAGGATCACCCCATGTTTCGCGAACACCTCGGCACGCTCATCAAGCGTGAACTCGGCCTCACCATCTGCGGAGAGGCGGACAACATCAGAGACGCCATGCAACTCATCCAGGAATTGAAGCCAGATGTCGCCATCGTGGACATCACCCTGCGTGGCTCCAGCGGCCTGGAGCTTCTCAAAGACATCAAAGCTCTCGACATCCCCATCAACGTCCTCGTCCTCTCCATGCATGACGAGGATCTCTATGCAGAGCGCGCCCTGCGTGCCGGCGCCAAGGGTTACATCAGCAAAAATGAGGCTTCCAAGGAGGTCGTTGCCGCCATCCGCGCCGTGATGAGTGGAGAGGTCTATGTCAGCCGCACCATGAATGTGAAGCTGCTCGCCCGCATGACTCAGAAGCGCAGCCAGGGCCAGCTCGCCGGCCTGGAACTGCTGGCAGATCGTGAGCTGGAGGTCTTCCAGATGCTTGGCAAAGGCCGCAGCACACGCGAGATCGCGGATGCCCTGAACCTCGGTGAATCCACTGTCGAGACCTACCGCGCCCGCATCAAAGACAAGCTCAACCTCCGCAGCGCTGCTGAGCTGTATCTCCGAGCTGGTGAGTGGGTGCGGGAGCACGGGGCATGACAGTGCCGTGAGGGTATCCGCTACAAGGCGTGTCCTTTGTCAGCAGGCAGGTATTTTGATTTAATGCGCAGGAATTCCCCCGCCTGCCATGCCAAGCACCCAAAGCACCTCACCACTCATTCGCAGTCACCACCTGCCCCGGCTGACTATTCGCAGTCTGATCGCACTGCTCATGCTCGGCCTGCTGCCATGGCTGCTTTATAGTCACACCCAGGATTTTGAAGCCGTGCTGGATGACCAGGAATATATCTTGGAAAACCCCCTCCTCCAGGATGCCAGCAGCTTCCTCTATCCGCTCGATTTCAAAGCGTTTGCCAACAGTCATGTGACCTGGGGCGTCAGTCCTGACCTGCCACTGAATCTGATCACCAGGCCTGTCACCTATCTCACCTACTTTGCCAATCGCTGCCTCAGTGGCACTGAGACAGCCGGCTATCGGGTCGTCAATATCAGCTTCCACATGCTCAACGGCGTGCTGCTTTTTGTACTCCTGCGCAGCTTGTTTGGGCGTGATGAACGACGCGCTTTCACGATCGCGCTGCTGGCCGCACTTTGCTTCATCGCCCATCCGCTGGCGGTCGAGTCTGTTACTTATATTTCCCAGCGCTTCGCCGTACTTGCCACCCTGTTTTGCCTGCTCGCCATGCACTGTCATATCAAGGCGCGTGAAGTTGGCGAGCCACGCACTCGCATGATCTTCGCCGGCTTCAGTGTGCTATGCACTCTTCTGGCCATGCTTTCAAAGGAGACGGGGGTCACCATCCCGGCACTGCTGCTATTGCTGGAGCTTTTCTGGCTGCGCACGCCCCTTTGGCAGGCGCTCAAAGCAGTTCGCTGGCACTTGCTTTTGCTGCCACTCATCCCGGCGCTGATCATTGCCACTGAGTGGGCGCAAAATGGCAGACTCAGTGTCACCGAGGCCATGCAGATCACCAATGGCGGACCGGTGGAGTATGAGTTCGCCCATTATTTCATGACACAAGTCTGTGCCTGGATGTCCTACCTGGGGCTCATCCTCATCCCGGTCGGCCAGAGTTTCGATCATGACTACCCGCTCATCACTTCGGCGCTCGATCCACGCTTCCTCGCCAGCGCCAGCACCGTCCTGCTCATGCTGATTGGCGGCTGGCTTTTCCACCGCCGCCGTGGTGATGCCGCGGGTGGAGTTCTGCTTATGGGGCTGCTCTGGTTCTTCATCACGCTGTCTCCATCATCCAGCATCGTGCCACTCCCGGACCTCTTCTCTGAACACCGCTCTTACATGCCGTCAGTTGGCATTTTCATCGCTCTGGCAGCCTTGTTTCATGCGCTATTTCAAATGGTGCCAGCCATCCTCCCCCGTCGAATTGCAGTCGCTGGAGGAATCCTCTGCCTGATCACCCTGTGCCTCGCCACACTGCTGAGAAATGAAGTGATGCGCACACGTGAATCAATCTGGCAGGATGCTCTGGCCAAAGGCTCCGAAAGACCGCGTGTGTGGAAGGGGCTTGGCATCGCCGCCCACAGCGCCGGGCGTCTTGATGAAGCCCTCCGCTGCTTCAAGCGTGGCATTGCCGCCAATGAGGAAGACACCGAATCCTGGATCAATCTATGCGGACTCCAGATCATGATGGGGAAGCATCAGGAAGCACTCGCTGACACGACTGCCGCGCTCAAGGTCAAAGGAAACGTCATCCCACTTGTGCATCTGCATGCCTTGGCATTGACTGGAGCTGGACGCTGGCAGTCAGCCATGGGGATATGGCAGCAGGTTCTCGAATCAATCCCAACACACAGGGATTCAAACCTGAGTCTCTCCGAGATTTTCTTCCAGATCGGCCAGCCCCAGCAGGCCCTGAAGCATCTCCAAATCGCTGAAAAGTCAGGCCCGCTGCCCGCTGCCTATCTATCCATGAAACAGCAAATGCAGTCCCAGCTCGCCTCTTTGCCATGAGGTCACGCTGCGCCTTGTTCATCGCTACGCTGCTCTTCTTCATCTCTGGTTCGGCGGCTCTCATTTATCAGACCGGCTGGCAGCGCCTGCTGGTCATCTTTGCTGGAGGTGACATCCAGGCCATCACGCTCATCGTCTCCGCCTTCATGCTCGGGCTCGGCGGGGGAAATCTTGCTGGCGGGTGGCTGGCAGATCGGCAGAGCACGGTGAAAAACCTCCTCACCTTCGCGGCCATCGAGGCCGCCATCGGACTCTGGGGGCTCGGCAGCGAGTGGCTTTACCACGATCTCCTTTGCCAGCGGCTCGGCGCGCTCACCAGTGCCCGATTCACCAGCGCCATCGTGCTCATTGCCGCGCTTTTGCCGCCGACATTTCTCATGGGCATGTCACTGCCGCTGCTTGTCCGTGCGCTGACCCGCCGTGTCGATGAAGCCGCCGCGCGCATCGGGCAGCTTTACGGCATCAACACCCTCGGAGCCGCCGCAGGTGCGCTGCTCACCACCTGGTGCCTGCTGCCGCTCATGGGCATCTCCGGCAGCATCACCACCGCCGTCGTGATGAACCTCCTCTGCGCCCTCGGCATCCTGCCGCTCGTCTGGCTTACAGGTGAAAAAGAACCCGCACTCAGCCCTCCCGCCGCTGCCGATATATCACCCCAGCTCACGCCACGGATGCGCGGCTATCTCCTGCTGCACGCCATCACTGGCTTCCTCGCGCTCGGGCTGGAGATCACTTGGTTCCGCGTGCTCGGCGTCATGCTGAAGTCCACCGCCTTCACCTTCGGCACCCTGCTCGGCATCTACCTCGGTGGACTCGGGCTCGGGGCGCTCATCGGCACCTTGCGCGTGCATCACAGCCAGCGTCCTTTGCGCAATTTTCTCTGGATGCAGGCCGCGCTCGCCCTCTATGCCGGGCTCTCGCTCGCCATCATGCTTTGGGTCATCCACCACGCCGTCGGGTGCCAGAGCCTGCTCGCCTACCTGGATAGCTACGAGCCGCTGGATGTGAATACCAGCATCGCCCTCCTCCTCGATCCCGTCATGAGCCGTACCGGACTGCCTGATCCCATGTTTTTACCGCTGCTGCATGGGCTCATCCCCATCCTGCTCATCATGCCCGCCACCTTCCTCATGGGGCTGAGCTTTCCTTATCTGCAAAAAGCCGTCCAAACCCACCCCGACCAGATTGGCACGCGCGTCGGCTGGCTCCAGGCGGCGAACATCGCCGGCAGCGTCGCAGGCACGCTTATTGTCGGCATGGGATTGCTTTCTTGGTTCGGCAGTTCAGGCACACTCGAGCTACTTGTCCTCATCGGCACTGCGCTCGGAGCACTCGCCCTTTTGGGCACTCAGAAACTCAGATTCAAAGCCGCCGCCTGGCTCGCTCTCAGCCTCATCACCCTGCTCGCCATTCCCGGCAGCGATGACTTCTGGGCAAGCATTCACGGCACCACCGCTGACAAACTCGTGCATGTCGAGGACAGCACTGGCGTCACCGCTTTCAAAGCCGTCAAACCCACCCCCGAGCAGCCGGGAGATACCATCGTCTATGTGAACGGCATCGGCCAGAGTTGGCTGCCCTATGGCGGCATCCACAGCATCCTCGGTGCCCTGCCCGCGCTCCTGCATCCACGGCCAGAACGCGTCGCCATCATTGGTCTCGGCTCCGGTGACACCGCCTATTGCGCTGCTGCACGCTACGAGACCGAGCACGTCTCTGTCGTCGAGATCATCGCCGGGCAAACGGTAACCATGAGGCAGCACCACGCCAGGCATCCCTCCACGGCTCTCAATGCCCTGCTTTCCGATGAACACATTCACCATGTCCATGCTGATGGCCGCCGCTTCCTCATGATGTCTGACCAGCGTTTCGACATCATCGAGGCAGATGCTCTCCGCCCGAATAGCGCAGGCTCCGGCATCCTCTATTCGGAAGAGTATTTCCGCCTCGTCAGCAAACGCCTCAAGCCCGGAGGCTACGCCGTCACCTGGGTGCCTACGCCGCGCGTCCGCAACACCTTCCTCCGCGTCTTCCCGCATGTGCTCGACCTCGGCGTCATCGCCATCGGCAGCCCCGACCCCATCACCGCGAGCGCCAATGATCTCCGCCGCCGTCTTGGTTTCCTCGAGATCCGCCAGCACTTCAACCTTGCTGACATCCCTATCCAGCAACTCCTCGCCCCCTACACCAAGATCGACTTCCGCGCGCATCTCATCGGCCCAGAGACAGACCGCAGTGACCTCACTGACATCAATACCGATCTGTTCCCGCGTGATGAATTTCATCTCCCAGCGCTATGGTCAGATCATAATGATGGTCCAGCGAAGTGATTTTAAAACACCACCCGCATGCCGAGCATGGCGCGGTTTTGTTCTGAAGAATCAGCGGCACCATCAAGAGCGGTGATGAACTTCTGCCAGCCAAGGTAGAGCGAGGATTTCGGGCAAAGCTGCCAGGCAGCCGTCAGCCCCATCGCATGCTGCTCCGTGGTGCTCATGATTCCCACCAGAGTCTGGGGCTGAGGGTCAGTCTCAAAGTGAGTGTAGCCATAGTGAGCCGAAACCGTCAGCCTCCCAATCTTCTGCTGGAGTCTGGCAACTCCGCCATAGGAAGTGGTATCCCCGGCGAATAGCCCGCCAGAATCCTCCGCCATCTCAAAATGACCACTGACACCCAGGCTGCCACCTCGCCACAGCGCGGTGTGAATGCCGTAGTTCACAAAATGAGCCTGCACATAGTTGCTCACCAAAGCCAGATTGGCCTCATAACCCGCCGACAACTCGTGAACCACGCTTTCCGACAGCCGACCACTCAGAGTCAGGGTGTAGAAGGGAGACAGGCCCAAGCCAGCGTTATCACCCGTGTTGGTGATAAGCTGGTTGGGAGCCGGAACAAAAGGACCCAAGAAAACAATAGCTTCTGGCAAAGCCTCAAAACTCATGCCCTGAACGCCTGCATCCAGCCTTAGCCGATGCTCAAAAGGCAGACTGACTTCAGCAAACAAACCCGCGTGCCATTGCTCACCATCGGCATCGAAGTCACTCTCGTAGGCCGTCCAAGCATACCCACCTTCGACACCCAGGCGTGCCGCCTTGCAGGCATCCCAGCTCAGGCTGGCGAGCACGGAATGAATGTCGCGTTCACCAAAGTCACCAAATACACTCCGCACCGGGCTCGACGAGGCCCAGTTGTAATTCAGCGTCAGAGACAGGTCCGTTCGCATCTGCCAAGTCACCGCTGCCCCGAGGTCATTTTGCCGGGAGGCAAAAAAAGGCGAAAGCACATCGCCTAGAAACCTTCCCCGCGTGTTCAACACCGCGTCTGGCCGGGCTGAAAAACGCTCATAGAGGCTGATCGTCACATCTCCGATCTTCACATCATAAGTCAGTGAGCTGCCCGGCTGCATGAACCACCCCACGTCGCCATCTCCCGAAGAAAGGAAAAGGTCATCACTGTCCGCCAGGATCACTCCACCTGCGGCATTCAGACTCAGGCGACCTGTCTCCAGAATGCCATGGCTGGCAGAAACCGACAGCATCGTGCTCGAAAGCCACGCATCGCGTTTGCTCCACCAACCTGGATCCAGCTCATTCCATTCAAAAGTCTGATCCAGCGCCATGCCCAGCGTGCCACCCCCCACCTTCCGCTCATCCTCCGGCCTCATCAGCGTGCCCGACCATGGAGAAAGGCTGTCACGTCCAGCCTGATACTGGCTCGGGTAACCGGTGAGATCCCCACGCAACCTCGTCGCCCCGGCATTGCTGTCACTCAAAGCAGATGGGTTGGTCAGGCTCCGGCTCTGGTCCAAAAGCAGGCGATCCTTCCCCAGCGGGTCATCCTTCGTGACCTCACCCGCGTGATTCCTCAACTCCCGCAGCAGCCCTGAACTCTGACTCGGAGAAACCCCAAGCTGCGCCTGCGCGAACGAACCAACCAAAGTGCCGAGGCCGAGAAAAAGTAGGGAGTATTTCCGCATGAATGAACCTGTGCTATCCACCGGACGCGCGAATGGCAAGAAGCAAAACCTCATGAAATCAAAGCCTCACGGCAATACAAACCCGGTTGCACTCAGGCCGCAGCGTGATGAAGTCGGGGCGCTTCTCACCTGATGGACTGGGCTCACCCTAAACTACTCCTGCTCGCGCTGCCCGCGTTTGCGCTGCTGCTATGGTTTGAGAGTCGCTCGGCGCATCCGATGCATGGGCTGCGGAAGCGGCTGCTGCTCATCACACGGGCGGTGATCGTGCTACTGGCTCTGCTGGCGCTGGCAGGTCCGGCACGAGTGACGCAGACCGGGAAAAAGGCGCTCGGGATCATCATCGATGCGAGTCAGAGCATGGGCGCTGAGGGGCTGACAAAGGCGCTCGATACCGCGCAGCAAATCCAAAAGCAGGCAGGTGGCTCGGCGGAGACGTTTCTTGTTCGACTCGGCAGCCAGCCGGAACTTCTGAGCAGTGACACGGCACTTGATCCTGCCCAGCAGACACTTTGGCAAAAAGATCGCGGTGGGGATAGCCATTACTCGGCGGCCATCGACTACGCGCTCGCGCTTTTCCCAGCCGGTGCCAGTCGCGATCTGATTCTCATCGGCGATGGGCACGAGACACGCGGCAGTCTTCTCAGCGCGGCGCAGGATGCGGCGGTGTCGGGCACGCGGCTTCATGCCATCCCCATCGCCGGGCCGCAGAAGCCGGATGCACGCGTGCTCCAGCTCACGCCGAATCGCTCGCGACTGACGGAGGGCGCGACTTTAAAACTCACCGCGCAACTTGAGTCCACCATCGAAACCACGGGCACGCTGAAGCTGTATGAAAACGGCGTGCAGGTGGAGCAGCGGAACGTCTCACTGAAGCCCGGCAAGCCCCAGAGCGAGACCTTCACCCGCACGCCCGGCGTGCGAAACATCTACAAATACCGCGCCGTGCTCGAACACATCACGGGCGATTCTTTGCCCGCGAACAACAGCGCCCTGACGCTGGTGGATGTGCGCGGCAGACTGCGGCTGCTTTACATCGAGAGCGATGCCGCGGAGGGCCAATACCTCATGCAGGCCATGGAAAAGGAAGGCGTGCAGCTCGAACTCCGCCAACCCGGCGGCATCCCCGGCACGCTGGATGCGCTCTCCGGCTACGACGGCATCATCCTCAGCGATGTGCCCGCGCATCAACTCGGCGAACCCACGATGAACGCCATGCGCGACTACGTCGATAAACTCGGCGGTGGCTTGATCATGCTCGGCGGGCCGCAGAGCTTCGGCGTGGGCGGTTACTACCGCACGCCGATCGAGGAAATTTTGCCCGTGCGGCTGAAGTCGCCCGATGAAGAAGAGAAGCAGAGCGCCGCCGTCGCCATCGTGATTGATCGCTCGGGCTCCATGGCGGGCGAGAAGCTGGAGATGGCGAAGAGCGCCTCCATCGCCACCGCCGAAGTCCTCGGGAAGAACGACTTCATCGGTGTCTTCGCTTTTGATAGCGAAGTCCACGTCGTCGCGCCGATGACGCGACTGACCTCCACTGCGGCAGTCGCGGGACAGATCGCTGCTGTTGCCTCAGGTGGTGGCACCAATCTCCAACCAGCCTTTGAGCAAGCCCGGATCGCTCTCCAACGCGTGAAGGCGAAGGTGAAGCACATGATCATCCTCACCGACGGTCAGACCTCCGGCAGCGGCTACGAAGGCCTCGCCTCGCAATGTCGCGGCGAAGGCATGACGATCTCCACCGTGGCGATTGGCGAGGGCTCGCACGTCGCGCTTTTGCAAGCCATCGCGAGTGCTGGAGGCGGGCAGAGCTACAGCACCATGGATGCGAGCACGATCACCCGCATCTTCACCCAGGACACCCTCATGCACACTGGGCGCATGATCCGCGAGGAGCCCTTCCAGCCCGACTTTGTCGAAAAACACCCCATGCTGGCTGGCTTCGAGAAATGGGACTCCCCTGCCCTGCTCGGCTATGTGAAGACGCTGCGCAAGGCCACTGCCCAAATCCCGCTCGTCACCGATCTCGGCGACCCGTTGCTTGCGCACTGGCGCTATGGTTTGGGCAAAGTCACCGCCTTCACCAGCGATTCGAAGAGCCGCTGGGGTTCGCTTTGGATCACGCGCTGGCCGGGCTTCAGCCGCTTTTGGTCCCAAGTACTCCGTGAAACCGCCCGCCCGCCGCAGGGCCGCCACATGGACCTCTCCGCTGAGACGGATGGCGATGAAGCCAGGCTCCGTGTCGATCTCCAAGAAGATGCAGGAACTCGAGCAAATGACGCCCGTGTCGATGCCGAGATCTTCTTCGTGGCTGCCGACGCCCTCGGCGCACCTTTGAAGCCGCTGCAAAAGATCGCCCTCAGCCAGAGCGGCCCCGGTTTGTATGAAGGCAGCTTCCGCCCCGACCAGCCCGGAGTGTATCTCGTGCGTGCCCAAAGCGGTGCCGAGATGGTGTCTGCGGGTCTCGTTCATAATCCCAGCAGCGAGGCCAGCCTTGGCACCGTGAATGAAGCGCTGCTCAGCGAAGCCGTGAAGATCACCGGCGGCACGATGATGACCTCCGCCACGCTGCCCGATCTCAGCACCACCCGCGCCGTGCAGTATGTCGAGCTCTGGCCGCCACTCGTCATCGCCCTGCTGCTACTTTTCCTCCTCGATACCGCCATCCGCCGCTGGGAGCATGTGCAGGGCATCTGGGAGATGGTGTCAGGTGCTAAGAAATCGGGCTCTGTCTGAGGCTTGCGGAGAGTGTCTCCCTGCACCTAATCATATCTTCATGGACACTCCTAAATCCACCGGCCCGCGTCGCGAACTGAAATCACGGAACACCGCCTGGGCTCGTGAGGCGGCAAAAGTCGCCTGCAATTCCGGCCTTACTCCGAATGCGATCTCGGTGATCAGCATCGCCTTTGCCGCCGGGTCGCTTGCTTTCTACCTACTGGCCCCGGAGATGAAAACGCCTGGAATGGCCGCCCTGATGTGGTTCGGAGCCGCTGCCTGCATCCAGTTCCGACTGCTCTGCAATATGCTCGACGGCATGGTCGCCGTGGAAGGTGGCAAAGGATCGCCCACCGGCCCCATTTACAACGAAGCTCCCGACCGCATTGCCGACGTGCTCATCCTCGTTGGTGCTGGTTACAGCACCAATGTGGAGCCTGGTGTCATCAAGCTCTTTGGTGAGCTTCCTCTCGGCTGGGCCTGCGCCGTCCTCGCCATGGGCACTGCCTACCTGCGCCTCCTGCAGGGCACTCTCACCGGTCAGCAAAGCTTCATGGGCCCGATGGCCAAGCAGCACCGGATGGCCGTGCTGACGCTCGGCACCCTCATCGCCGCCGGAGAGCAGCTTTTCCAAACCACCATCGCCGGAGCTGAAGTGCATTTTTTGAAGCTCGCCCTGATCGTGATCTTTTTCGGAGCCATCATCACTTGCATCAGACGGCTTAAACTAACTGCCACGCAGCTCAAAACTCTCGCCAACAAGTGACGAATCTTGACGTCCGAGGCGATCATGCAGATAAAGCCAGACGGCTGCCAATCGTCAGCGCCACCATAAATAATCCCATCAAACATGAAACAAGTCCTACAATCCTCCCTCCTGCTCTTTGCAGCACTCGCCCTTGTATCCTGCGGTTCTGTCACAGCCACAAAACCAACGGCTGCCGGAAGAACTGGCGCAGCAGCTCCAGTTTCCAAAACGTATTCCAAGGTGCTCGTCAAAGATTTCACATCAGGACCGGACTCGGGAGCTGACTCCGCTGCTTGCTTGAAATTCACCGGAGTGGTCGCTGCTGAAATCATGCGCTCAAGCCCCAACACGCCGGTCGTTCGCACCGGCACACCTGACTCGTCCACGCTTGTCGTCGGTGGTGAAATCACCCGCTTTGTCGAAGGCAATGCAGCCTTGCGTTTCCTGGTCGGCATGGGCGCAGGCAGCAGCTACTTCGACGCCACTGTTCGTGCCA